>JAABUJ010004866.1_pt1 | contig 13824 bp, 11 predicted proteins | sample 5559131 | NCBI WGS metagenome assembly JAABUJ01 (sample SAMN10711875, study PRJNA513366) | rock metagenome | isolation source: Antarctica rocks | place: Antarctica: Victoria Land, Mt New Zealand nord | collected 2016-01-07
GAATTGAGCGTAAGAATAAGCGCTGTTCAGTCTACTTGACACGAAAGAAGCGCGGTGGTGGTGTCTCAACATGCTCGGGTAATTCCCGCCTAGACACAATGACCGGAGATGTGTCATCTGGCGTAACCCTTCCGTCATACCCTCCCAGGAGCCATTGGATAACTCTATATTCAGAAGGTGCAGATACAGCAGCTTTGGTAGCTTCTTCGCTATCAGAGTCACTAGCACGTACCCATCAACTATTAGGCTAAGGATATTCAGGTACTCGAGTTGCGGCCATTTACTAGTTTGAGGGAATATCTGTTCGTAGGTGAAGTTGGAGTTCGAGGTGATAAGGCTGAGAGTGAGCTCCGTAAGGCATTTCATACGACCTAGCCATTCTGGGAGGACGCCCAAAAGTTCTCGACAATTGTCATGTACGTCGTCATGCAGGTCAATGGTGAATGATCTGACAGAGGTGCAGGCGTCAATGGCACTGGTAAGTAGAGCTTTGGTTATCGATCCCTGATCCATTTCATCTGGGACTGGGTTTGGTCTGATGTCGAACATGCCATCAAAAAGCTCAAGCGACGTTAGGTTCTGAGCCAGCCGCAAGGCACACGCTGCAGTTAAAAAGGCCACCTCGATATGCTCGTTGTCTAAATGCAAGATAGGCCGTGCATAGAGTGCTTTCGACCTCCGTATTGAAGGACATCCCGAGTAAGCCGAATCAAGAGACAATGTTTCATTCAAATGATTCTGCCAAAGGCCACCAGTGATGTTGAAAGAGCTCATTCGACTCCCTCACAAATGGTCTTGGTAGGGACCCCATGGCTGATAGAATATCCTTCATACCAGGAGTGCCGCTGCCACTCGTGAAACCCATCATCGACGAAGCGGTCTTACTTATGGCTATTATAAATCTCGTCTCGAGGCTGGTCAGATTGCAGAGCTGTGGCGAGGTGGCCATTCAAGGGCCACTGGAGATCCTGTCCTTTGAGAACAAAACATTTCGTTATGTCATCGCACAATCGATTAAAGTAAGCGCGGCGAGATATGTTGAGTTCGAACCGAGATGCATCGTAGACCACTTTTTTGACATAAGTGCTAAGGACCGGATGCCGTGTGACATTGTTGAAGATCTCGAGATCTTCCCTTCTGGGAGATATGTAGACGAGCCGGAAGAGCATCGGCGTAACAAGCGATGACCAATCTCGTGCGACTAATCGCAAATGTTTGAGCTCGCTATACTGCAGGTTGTCCAATATCATCATATTGATTTCGACTGGAAGTTGTACAGCTCCGTTCGTTGTAGAGCCATCTCCTTGTGAGCTCATACTTCTCGATACTCTTGTAAGCTGAGTGCTAGAGTCCCACTTTCCCTTTGGCGCCATGTTAGGGGTTGCAGAAAGTGGTAGATAGCCGCAAAGAGCTGGAAGACACACGGAAGTTTGGCGTTGTTGCTGACGCAACTTGACTGCCTGATCACCTGGAAAATTGTTGTCCGCCCATTGGCTTTCACCAGCCCCCAGAATGCTAGGAATCCACTGAAGGAAGAGATGGATCCGCCTTTGGATCCGGCTTCTTAGAGGATAGCAGTCTGATGAGGTGCTGTTACCGATGTCCACTCGCTAAGTAGCTCAAACGCGGCTGGGTTGCGCGGTCACATGATCTAATCTAGCCGCTGCCCCTTGTGCAGATCATCACTTAATCTACTTAGGCTGGGCACCCCCCTTTTCGGTAGTTGCACCGCGGCCACCTGCCATCTTTACACATTATCAACGTCGTATCCATGGTATTTAAACCTCTTCCTTACGGTAGGAGGGTGCCTAGAGTGGATACCCTCAATGTAGGCTATTTTTTATAGGCCACGATTAGAGCGACAAAATTCGAACCACTCTGAATTACAATTCCAAGAAATTTATATGCCAGTGAAACGTGCATTATATGTATTTCTGTGGCCGGCTACTATACTCTTATCATCTAGGGAAGGCGAATACTGGGGTTTAGGTTCATGTATGCTTGCTTCAAGGGGTCATGTCGGTTGGAAAGCCTAAGAAAACGTTTTCAAGCATGGCGGCAAGACATCGATAAGGGTACAGGAAGGCATCGAGAGCCCTCTTGGCAGCTCGTCTGTACTCCCAATGAACAAGGGCAAAGCTGACAATCTCATGTCTTCTTTTGGATCCGTGCAGACAGCGATTATTCCTCCCAATCCACCGGTCTACGACTTGGCCATCGATACTACTAGTTGGAAGGCATTCCGATCTGTAAAGCTGCTGATCCAAAGGTCGGATCGTTATCAGTTCATGCTTGCAATGAATTCGGACTTCCAACTTTATATCGGAATCACGTGCTTCGGGGACGCCTTCCACGAGCAGTGATCACTCATGTTGGCAACGAATTCAGAATAAGCCTCATCGTCCATGGCAATATGAACGTCGACGCAGGACAGTATATCAACCATCAATCAGCTTTTCATCCTTCCTGCAAAGCCATCCGTACATTGTGGCGTCTTGTGAGGCAGGCGAGCGAGCGACTCTAGATTTATTGGTCGATCCCCAGAAAGGGCTCACCTCTAAATTTCTGCGGCTTGCCAAGTCGCTTGGTCTGGCATTTAGAAGATATCGGTAAGTGTGCACACCGTCATTGGTGCCTTACGGCTCACGATGGCAGGGGATGGGCCACCGGCGCAAGAGTTTTTGAATCCGTACACCACATGAGTTCACCTCTCCCGAAGGTCTTTCTAGTAAACGCGATTTCTTGCTATGTATAAGTTCATAACAATTTCGATCTTGCCCGAAGTGATCCATCCCTCAATCTGGCAATCAATATAGTCGGTCTAAGATTGCGTCAACTTATATGTATTCTCCAGGTAACACAGGACAAGAAAATGACATGACTTCTTCCTAAGGCTTCTATCAGTAGCTTGTCATCTTCCGCCTAATTCGTAACATCAATCTCCTTAAGATCTTCCAGCTCCTCTTCCTCCTCACCACGTTCGGTCAAGCAGTCATTGGATGATCCCCTTCCTTCAAGACCGCTCCCGATCTTCTTTCATTGCTTATCGCGAAGGCTGGATTCCTGGGATTGTGGTAGGAAGGCACAGGAACGTGCGGTGATGATGAGTGCTTCTGCTGCGTGGACACTATTAAGTTCGAGAAGTAGATAGGCGCAGAACATAACTCACATATATGTCCACGCTGATATCGAGATTGTATTTGATTGATGCTATTGATAACTCCTTCAAATAACACTAGGTGTGGAATCGTGTGCCGTATTGGGGACACGGTCTATCAGTCACACGGTCGGAGAAAGTACCGCAGGTCAGGTAAGGGACACTCTACCGCCGAGGGGAGGAAGAAGAGAGAAAGAAGGGAAAGGCTTGCTATTGAAGCAGCTTTCGGAACAGAATACTGCAAAAGGCGCAAGCTCATGCGAGCTTGATGGCGGGGCTGCACATCGGCTTGACGCACTCTGCATGGCAGCTATCTTGTTATTGTATTATCTAAGAAGAGAGCAAAAGATCGATATATTCCCAGCCACCATGACAGGTACAGCGGTCTCGGCGTACGCGATTCCAGGTTTGCACTACAAGCCTACTCTTTCCGGCTCAGCGGCCTCAAGCGAGACGCACGTTTCTAAAACGTCGCAGATGTAAGTATTGATTTCGCCCTTGAGACGATGTGATCTGAGAGCATCGCCACGACGTAAGCACAACTTCTTCCTTAAAACGCTGTGACCGGTTGTCTGACGGCGATACCCTTTTCTCTGCAAGAACTCGCTATGTGAACACCTCACTGCAGCACCTCCTCACCACTTTCTATCCGTTTCAACGCCGCCAACGCATCCTCTTTATGTCTCTTGATATCAAAATCATAGATAAACTCCCACCGCTCCTTCAGCCCCTCCCTCATCTTCTCCGCGTTCACTCCAATCCCTTTCCCCCGTCCCGACATAATCATCCCCGTAGCCCGACTCGACTCCACAATCCGTTGCGTCCTCGGCCTCCTCACCTCATCATAGGCTCTCAGCGCCGCATCAAGCTGCTCCGGCAATCTGATAGAAGCGAGCAAGGTGCGCAAAATCATCGCGTCTTCGATTGCTTGCGAGGCGCCGGAGCCTTGCCAGGGTGTCATGGCGTGCGCGGCGGCTCCTGTAATGCAGACGCGGGCTTTGATGTAGATGGGGGCGTTCTTGTGCTCCCATTGAGAATAAGCACGAGGGAAGTCTTGGTCGAGGAGGAGCTGGATTGAAGGTTAGTCATTTGCTGTGGAGTGATGAAGGTTAGCAAAATTTCATCTGATGGAGGGGACTTGCATCGATCATGCCCTTCGCTATAGGCCCATCAAGCCATGTCGCGAATGGCTTTTCCAGCTTGTCACGATCAAGCTCCATTTTCCTCTCATTCAAGGTCCCGTCCTCGCGACAAGCGCCAACGCACTGTACCGTTTTCTCGTTGTCGAGAACATCATGCATGATGAAATCCACATCGCCCACCCATCCATACTGTCTATACTCCACAAAATACTGCTCCCCAAGCTTCTCCCTTGCCTTCTCCGTTGACACGAGATTCGACAATCCCACCAGCCCGCATACACCGGCTCTGTAACAGCATCATTCGCTCCAAGAACGTACTTCCGGACAAAGCCAAAGATCCCATCGGCACCGATTAGCGCATCAGCACGCTCAACACTACCGTCCTGGAAGCGCAGCTCTATGCCCCCTCCCTCCACGGCATCAATCGGAACGATATCAACGAGCTTCTTGCTCATGGACACGATTCCGGGAGGTAATGGAGCAAGTAGCTCGCTAAGAAGAGCAGCGCGATGAACGACGCGTCCCTGATCCGTGTCTGCAAGGTCAAAAACCGTCGATGCCTGCCTCTGCGCCCGATTCCTTCTCTCCTGTCAGCAACATGCCACACCGACTGACTAGGACAAAAGAAAAACAATGAAAGTCCTCACAATGACGACGCGGGTTGAATTCATAGGCACCGCACCCGCTTTATACAAGATCTCATTCGCAGTTGGGGTGATTTCGGCGAGTGCACGCTGAGCATTGACGGCGAGGCTGACGGCCGCACCGCGCTCGGAAAATTCCGGAGCGGACTCGAAGATATGGATGTCGAGGTGAGACTGATCGAAGAGAGCGTTGGCGAGGGTGGCGCCTGCAAGGCCGCCGCCTGTAATGGCGATGCGGAGTCTTCGGACGGGAGTATTGCCGGCCATGGCGGCGTTGAAGCAATGGCAAGATGTAATCTTTGGGTCAATTTCTCATTTCCGAGGTTACGGCTTGTTTTAAAACGGGGTCGACAGGTGTTCTAGATCATCTCATGCATCCTGCCCTGCATCCTTCTATGCATACAGCCATGGTGCCTAGTTCTTCGTTTCCCGCGGGATCTAAAACGCTATGGCCCCCACTGTAGATCTTGCTTTCCTTCTATTATACATTAATCCCTGTCAACTCCCTTCCACATTTTCTTACCCAGGCGCAATCTTCCCAGGCCTACACTGATAGAATGGATGAACACGCCTTGGTAGAAAAAATTAGCGCTAGAGAACAAATATGTTAAATGTTGAAGAGACGAAATCATCGATGTCGACTCGCCAACTAGCTGGAAGGCGGCTGGAATGCGCGGTCACGTGATCTCATGTAGCCGCGGCCCCTTGTGCACATTCTTCTGGCTTTTGGCGGTTGGCTGAACCTGAACCGATCTTGTATAAGTCATGAGAACGTGCTGAAGGAATGGCGATAGATTGAATTACCACTGATAAACCATAGACAAAGCGGCAAAGATTCAATGGATTTTAGTGATATTGTGGAAAGTTCCTAAGGCAGCAGCTGAAGAAGAGGAACAGAAAGCTTGATTGTTCGATATCAATCCTGCCAGTATAATCGGACAAGCAAGCCATAGGTGCACGTTCGGACAGACTCCAATACTCTTGTGAGCCGTGCCCAGAGCCATGTTATCTTCTAGTCTATTGTCTCAGGTCTTGGTGATCAATATCACTAGTTAGAGCCCTGTTAATCGATGAAGGAACAAGATGGGAATTGGACGGATGGCCTGGCACACTCTTGAGGACAAAATAAAGTCTGGGCTCTTGCGCTGAGCATACGAGTCGTACGACTCTTCGCTAAACGGAGAAGCCCTAAACATTCGTGGATTTCGATCGTGAAACCTTTTCCTATGTCTGAGATGTATGCAATCCGATGACCGCTTCCTCCGCAGCCTCCGAGTACGCCAGCCAAGAAGGCATCGAGTAAGTCTGACAAGACCAATAAGGTATGTAGCGGAGCTTGAATACTGGCTACCAGTGCAATTTAAGGAGGTGTAAGCCAGATTCTTCACCAAGGACGAAGAACCAGGGTAGAGACTTGCATTGCTACTGCAAAGTGTGACGATATCGACAGTATCGGATCAGTAGCACCTTTCGATGGGACAATGTGTAGTGAATGCAGAGCAAGACAGTAGATTTACATAAGATTGTTCACCGATGCAAGCTGAAGTTAAGCAAGTTCTCGACAACCGCATGCACCCAAGTGCACCCAAGTGCAACATTATAAATCTATTCGAACCAAAAGACCTTCGACGAACAAGAGAGAGTGCAAGCAGAAAACGTCGACGAAGTACACAAAAGTAATCGCCCACGTAATTCAAAAGCAAAAAAATGGTCCTACCGATGAGCCAGCACGGGTCGAAATATAAGTTGACTCATACCTATCGACATATAGCGAACCTAATGCGTCAGGGTCCTTATCGTAGAAAAAGACTTTCAACCTCCAGACGGTACTCCTCTGTCAAAATTGTTTTGTGAAAGAAGCCAAACAAACTAATAGCGAACGGGAAACGAGATTCTGAGACTGCATGTAAAGTTCTTAAGATGTCACTATAGAATTGGTAAGTTAATCAAGGATATCTTGAGCTTTCTTGGGCCAACGTCATGCCCCGAAGCGTTCATCTTCCACTGCCGAGTCAGATGCTCCCAAGGGTAGATGAGACTTGATGCGAGTAGGTGCAGAGTAACGGCGAGGTTTAGATGGCCTTGCGAGGTTTGCATATTCGATCGCAGTTGATATGAGTCTCTTTGCAGGGCCACCTAGGCTTGGTCCTGCTTTGTACGACACAGCTTTCACATCGGGATGCGGCGTGCCTGCACCATCAAGGGCAGTGTCAACTTCTGTGAGTGCCTGAGCTGTTGCCTCCTGGGCCCGGTATAGAACGGCATGACCAGCAGCCTGGTTCGTAGGCGGTTCGTCAGGTATCCTATGGGCCGGCAATCCTGATGCAATCGGAGACAAGGGAGCATTGTCATTGTCAGACGGCAGGATCGAAGCGGCACCTCCAGTCCCAGCACCCGTAGGGTGATGCATGCGATGAGGGTTGATCGCGCCTGGCAACTCATGGCCCGAGTCTTGCCAATCGGAACATAGTCAGTCAACGACCTCAAAGTTAATGAGGGTTGTGCTTGCCTCCTTGCGGTACTGAACTGGTAGAGCGAGGCATGTACCATAGCCGCCATACTCTGCGACCCTGCCATACCGTCAAAGCTCCTATGATAACAGCGCACAGGCCGAAGACGGTGTTGATTATGGTATCGGAAGAGCTCGCAAAATTAGATGATACGCTGCCTCCGGAGTCGTTATGGTATGGGCCGCCCATGACAGGGGCCATTGATTTTGCAAGGCAGACAATGGCTTGAATATAATGAAACAAACTCGAGGTGGTGGAAAGCGGTCATTCTTATAAGAGACAACATGGCTTGGTAGCTCACTCTCAAAGGGAAAAGCCCTGGTCTCCGATACGCACAGGACCGTGCTATTGACTGCAGGCCTGGGTGATGTTTGCCTGATTCCAAGCAACAGCGAGCGAGTTGAGGGGCACTTCAATCGCACGTTGTTATCAGGTTGTAGCGTAGTTTGATGTTCGGCAGAGAAGGAAACCAGGGTTTCACCCACTGATCTGCAGCTAGGACATGTCTGTGACATTTGGAAAGCGTCTGGGCTGTCGTAGCGCTTTCGTCTAGATATACAGTTCCGCACCCTGAGTTTGAGATCCGGCATTGTTTCATGATCCACGGCTCTTTTTGGCGGGGAATCTGGCTGATGAGGTAGCACGAGCAAGAAAATGCAGGCCCTGCTGCCATCATTCTTTGTGAACAACCTATCAGATCGCGGCTGCAGCGTCGCCAATTGCTAGCGTTGGCAAGCGGACGACTCATGGACGAGCTGACTTTCCACTCAGCCTTGCTTCCTGTACTTATAAGCGCAATCCCGTTGCAGAGCACAGACAATTGCCCCCTTGCGCTTGCCGTAGGAAGGGGAAACCGCCGACTACGGTAGAAACCCGTTGTTCCACGCGCTAGCGCTCTGAAATCAGCTCCCACTCATGGCTCCGCAGCAAGCGTCGAACCGGGACGCCTCTTCATTAGGTGTCCGAGGGTTCTGATTGCACAAAACTTACTAGCGCAAAGGCGTTGCCGTATTAGATGACGCGAAAAGATGGCCGACATACTTCACCACCCCTGTCGATAGCGTTGCGATGGCTTCTGTGACCTTTGAGAGCTGGCATGTATCAGAAGCGCAAGGAAGGTCTGCGGCCAAGCCAGACCCGTCACCAAAGCCACGGCGACCTCGTGGCCTTCCCACGTAAATGTGATCTCGGATTTGGGGGTTGCCTGCAAGATGCGCATACAGATCCACATATACAGGGGCTTTGACTCTACGCCATTGTCATATCAAAGCCTAAGCTTAGAGCCTTATTGATCGCATGTATACATCTCAATGCCTTCTAGATGTGGTCCTGAATCGTCAGCACTCTCAACACTTTAGGCAGCAATTTTATCAGCTGAGGAATTGAGTGGGGGCAATATGGCCAAGGTCTCTCGTCGTCTACCGCCGTATATCGGAGGCGAATATCGCAAGAGCAGTCCTGGTAGTCATGGTTGTTCCACAACGTAGTGACTGGGGCACCGAGTCACGTACGCAGACAAGTCGGCCCTGATGAATAGAACGATGGTTCAATTCTGTGGCTTCTGGGTTTTTTGACTACATAGGCTTGGGATCAATCCGCGCACGTAAATTTAGATTTGACGACCAAGTCCTCGATAAGAAAGGTAATCCACCAAAGCAGGGCTGTGAGTGCTAGCAGGTCATACCTGCAGGATCTTATCCAGCAGGGTGGTACTCGTCAAAGCGAGTTATCCCTGGCTCTGCGGCAGATCCTGGGGAATAAGTGGGCTGTGCAGCAAGCGGGTCGTGCAGCCAACGATTATCCTTGATCAGATTGGCTCATCATGAAGAAGGCGTCTGCCGCAAAGAAGGTCGCATATACCCCACCGCTTCTTACAGCAAGGTCATGGAGACCAGTACGCGTCAGCCTTCCCCAGAAACCGAGGCATGCAAGTCGTGATCACCTGTCGAAAGTCAGCAGCCTGCTTTCGAAACCGTCCGAGAGCTTCTGAGGCCATGCGCTATCGTAGTGGGACTACCCACTTGCCCTGAAAGCTGACCTTGCACAGAAGCAATTTCGTCACGTCTTCGTCCAGAAGCACTGCGGAAGTGGATCGCTCATTAGCGTTTTCCTCTCAGCTCAGGTGAAACCTCCAAGATACACAAACCATCGCCAGGGTTCTTCGGAATGCTTCCCATGCCGATTAAAAATGTTCTCTTGGGGCGATCTCTCTCAAGCTATTGGAAGCCGAAAGACTTCGCCATCGACGTCGTAAAGTCTCCAAGCTCTTCATAGGTTCTCTCGACACTATTTTGTGCTACCTCTTCTGACTTCGGACCGCGTCACACATATTCAGAGCCAGAAGCATCTCTAATTCAGCCTAAGATAAGACTTATTTATACCTTAAAGGCCAATGGCTACAATGACCGATCCATTTACGTCGGCAGATATTGAAAGGACACCCACTCCAAAAGGCGATCCTCGTTCGCAGCACACAGGAAGCGGACATGACACAAGCTAGCATCCGATACAACAATAGTAATACAAAAGCTTACGGAATCAGGAAACGTAGAAGAAAGCATCCAGATAGCAACTGCCGAAATTTTGACATTATTGATGCATGTCACAACAGGGCTTGTGGAAGATTGAAGAAGGGCCACACTGACTGGAACTTTGTGATGAAAGCTTTTGCCTGATAAGGGATCGACGGCCGTCGTTTCTACTTTACCTACCATGTTAGCCCCATCTGGCCAGCACAAGAAGGCTCGCAACGTCTTGTTCCTAGATCCACCCAATGTCGCAGATAACAGCGCCATTAGTTGTATACTGAAGCCGGATAGCCCACAAGACGGTCCTCACTGCCAGGTCTGAACTTCGGCTCCTTGAAGAATTCATGAGCTGACTTCGAAAGCTCTTCAACCTCAGAGAAAGGGAACTCCTTCTTCGGCAAGAGATCATACACGGCTTTCGGGTACTCAGGAGCGATGTTATAGATCTGTGCAAGATACTTCTTCTACAAGAATTTAGCGAACAGGCTCTGCGACACTGGCGGCGTGGGGTCATACCTGGATAATGGGGTAATTCACTTTTGCCATCATCTTGGCCGTGTTCTTATGCGTATGGTCTCGGGCTTCATCGCTCATCACACGCTTATAGAGCTCGGTAGCCTGGGCATACTCGCTCTTCTTACCTTCATGCGCATAGTGGCTCTTCCTTGAGACAACAGCGTCGGACACGGAGTAGGGAGCTTCGGCGGTATCCGGCCTAAAGGTATTCTTGAAGCTATTCGGTACATACTGCTTGTTACCAGCGTGATTCGCATCCACACGCATCGGGCCATCGAAGTTCAAACTGGCATAATGGCCTGCCATGAATGGACAGTTGACAGGTATCTGGTGCAGATTGACGCCGATACGGTGGTACTGAGCATCACGATAGAAGAACATGCGGAACTGAAGCAGTGGGTCCGGGCTGTCTTCGATACCAGGGACCATGCTACCTGGAGAGAACGCGGCTTGCTCGACGTCGCGGTGGAAGTTTTCAGGGTTCTTGTTCAGTACGAGCTTGCCGAACTCGTACATTGGATACTGCTTGCGAGGCCAGACCTTGGTCACGTCGAAGGGGTCGAAGCCAAGCTTGTTGGCATCGGCTTCCTCGGGATCCATGATCTGGACGTTAGCCTTCCATGTAATTTCTTCGCCACGCTCGATGGCATCCCAGAGTTGTCTCTTTGAGTAGTCAGGGTCCTCGCCGGACGTCATAATGGCTTCCGGTTCGGTCATCTGTTTCTGCCCGTGGGTGGCCAAGAAGTGATACTTGATGTAAACGAACTTGCCGTCTTTGTTGACCCTTTCGAACATCGGTCAGTGCCACTCGAAACTTCCTACCATTTAGCGTACCATTTGAATGTATGACAGCCATAGCCATGATTGTGAATCCATCCATCTGGGGTTCCATGGTCGCTGAAGAACATCAGGCCTGCGTGATTCATACAACAGGCCGTTAGCCCAGATACTGCTTTCGGAGATCTCGGAAGCTGCACGAACCCTTCCGGTGTACAAGCCAACAAGTCGAACGTTGCGTCGTAGTCAAGAAGAAAGTTCTTGGGGTTCCGAGATTGGGAGCGAATGACATCTGGGCCTTGGATGGGGTCTCGGCAGAAGAAGATGGGCTGTAAATGTCAGCGCTTCCCCGTTGCCCAGGTACTCAAATTCATGCTTCTAACCCAGTTTAAGCCCACGATGTCGTAATTGCCTTCGCCGGTGTAGAACTTTATAGCGAAGCCGCGTGGGTTATGAGCCGAATCTGGGAACTCTCTACCAAGAGTGACAGTCGAGAAGCGGATGAAGATCGGAGTCTTCGTCCCCGCGGACTGTAGAAAATCGGCCTTCCTGCGGAGGCATCGTATCAGCCATACCGCAAAGCTAAAATGCGAACGTCAATTGGACGGTTTTTCGTACGTGAGGTCGCTCATGTCCTTAGTACACTCAAAATACCCAAATGCCCCCTTTGAACGAAAAGGGTCAGCATTACTCTTCTAGGTACAGACCCAGCCTGCAAGACATGTCTCATGAGCCTGTGCTCCGAGACATGTTGCAATGCCATGATATGAAACCTAGAGTAGAGGCATGAAGAGTTCGATGGTTACTAACGCTACCGCAGGGATGAACCATGCCTAGAGCCAAAGAAGTTAGCTTCTACCTTTCTCAATCTCGACGTCATGTCATGCAGACGCAGGGCGATGACGATTGGACTCACGCTCGAGGTTCTTAGACCGATTGAATGTCTGCTGCTTCTGCAGTAGGAAGGTATCGCTGACTAAGGGAAGCCCGCCGACGGTCTTGCTGTGTGCTCTAGACTGAGTCAGTCATGGGTACTGATGGAATAAAGAAGCAGTCAATTCACGGATCAGGCCATGGGATGGCCTCGTTGTTGGTGAAGTACGCGGAATCATCCTCACGCTTGCCCCCAAGGCTCAGTCCGGTGATCTTTGCAGCAATCTCAGCTGGCCCTTCGTTCGCGCTCATGAAGTGAGAGGCACGATTGCCACGTGGATCACCCCCCGCAGCTCCAATCGCCGAGGCGGTGGCTTGCAGCGGGTGCTGGAATGGATGGTTGCCTCCAAGGCTTGCCATTGCGTTGCTGGATTCTGTACTGTTCCTGTCAGTCGAAGGAAAGTGCCTAGCTTGAATGTGAGCCAATTTCGAATGAAGGTTGGATTGTCGTTTGTACGTCAAGAGTCGGGAGCGCGCGGCTATGGTGGGAACTCCGGATTATCCGGATTAAAACGCTCCTGATAGGCCAATGCGGAGGGGTTTCCGGTTGTGAATGTGGGCCCGTTTCAAAATGCAGACGTCATCCTTGGCGACTCGACCTCCACTCTATATGTTCTTACTTACGAAGGAATTATGTGGGCGTTGGGGACGCTCATGCCTACCTGAGCTTCTACCCCGCAGCCAGCTTGTCGAAGTCCTTCTACAGACAGATCCAGACCACTTTCAGATCCTCAGCAAGTCTGTTGACTTTCCTAGGAATGGGATTTCACCGGAAATTTGTCTGGTGCATCAAGGATCATTGGGTTATCTGACGACGTAATAGTCTGGGACACGAATCCCATCGCCAAAGGCCAGTGAAAGATATCATATGCACTGGCACCTTGCGAACTCGAAAACCAGTCATGCTGTCACTGCCTGTGGCCTTATGAAAGGGCACTCGCCGCCACCAGGTGCCGCCTTGGCTAGAAGTATGGAAGTTGTGAACGTCCGTGAACCTCTCTATACTTCTCAATGGATCCGTCCCAAGTGGATTATCGAACATCACTGATTGTGTACGAATCCTATTGATCTTCGAGTCGACAAGTTGGAAAAGGGAGACACCAGCTATTGAAAGTTGATTATCTGCAAAAGTCAATAGTGCGCTAGCTCATATCTCTTGTGTGGAATGCATCAATATCAAAAAGACGAATCAAACTACAGCTTCCCATGATCCGGAAAGTCGGTCGGTCAAATGCTATACCTGTGGCCTGGTATGCAAGCAATTGAGAGTAAGCATTGCTGAGTAACAAGTATTGATGTGATGTGTCATGTGCTGCTCCATGTCTTCAAAACTGATGAGGTAAAGAGATCCCACGGTATGCCAACAAAAGAACCTCTTAAGGACCGCAGTCTGATTCGAACCCACGACCTTCAAAACAGGAAAAACAAGCGAAGTCGCTAGACCCGAAATTTTCTCATTAGTTTTGTGAACCACTAGGAGCGTTCGAGGCTGGGCCGCTTGACTAGAAGACCTCACTTGCTGAGTATTGTTCCCTTTTATGTATGGTATACTAGAAATCAAAGTCTTTGTCTCTCAGATTTTGACGGTTTACAGCGCACATGGAGGGTTACTTCTAC
>JAABUJ010004867.1_pt1 | contig 13820 bp, 14 predicted proteins | sample 5559131 | NCBI WGS metagenome assembly JAABUJ01 (sample SAMN10711875, study PRJNA513366) | rock metagenome | isolation source: Antarctica rocks | place: Antarctica: Victoria Land, Mt New Zealand nord | collected 2016-01-07
GACCATGGACAGGTATGCGCCCGTGCTGGAGAACTCCTGGTGGTGGACCGCCGTGCGCGACGATGCGGGCGCCCTGGTCGGCTTCTGCCGCGTGCTCTCCGACGGCGTCTACCAGGCCTACCTGTGCAACATGGCTGTGCGCGAGTCCGGTCAGGCCGCCGAGGTAGGCCGCCTGCTGGTGCAGGAGGTGCTCGGCGTGCTGCGCCAGCATGGCGTCGGCGCGGTCAGCCTGATCGCCAGTGCTGAGGGCGCGCCGTTCTACCAGCGCCTGGGGTTCCGCTCCGAGGCGCGCGGCCAGAAAGCCATGTTCCTGATCCTGGCCCCCTAGTCGTGTAGCACTCATCGTGTGAGGGAATAGCGCTATGGTCGGGGCGTCCCCCACACTCAGGTCGGCCCGGGCGCATGGGGCACGCCCTGACATGGACCCCTCACGTCAGCTCTGATCGGCGACTAGCGGGGCTCCAGCCACGCCTTGAGCAATGATCAGCACTGGGTGGTAGCGCCCGCGCATCCTAGCTACGCCGCGGTTCTGTGATAGCGGTGGGGCATGCTCCTCAGCGCAGGGCTGATAGATGACCAGTGCGATGTCAGAGGGGCCGCCGAGCCGTGGTGAACGCCCGACACCGCTGGCGCGTGGCGCCGGATACAGCGCCATGATGGCATACACATCACATCCACTGCCCTGATTACGCGGCGCCCCTGGTAGGGGCTGGACTCTCTCTCCGTTGCCGGTGATCAGCCCCTTGACAGATTTAGTACATTTGTTCTAATCTATACGCAGAGCAACTGGCGCTGTCTTGAGCGGCCAGTTAACGGGGGCAACAGACGAACAGGAGGAGAGACAATGGCTGTCGTGCGGCGGGAACTGCAACACACGCATCTGGCGCTGCCCGCGGTTGGCGCGCCTCAGCGCATTCGGCGCGGCTCAGGACGGTTGCTGAGCGCGTTGTCGTCGCTGATCGTGGTGGGACTGGCCGTCTGGCTGGCCTACACGCTGATCGGCGACGGGGTAGCCTGGGCCACCCAGAAGGTGGACGACCTGCGCTATGGCTACCCGCGCACCGTGCAGACTGATGGCTATGTGGGCTACGGCGAGACGGCCGGCCAGCCGACCCATGTCGTGGCGGTCAACCTGCACGGTCAGATCAGTATCCTGGTGGTCAATGGCAGCGACCCGACGCGGGTACGGGTGTTACGCGGACCCACCCTGCTGGGCGATGGACCGGATCTGGTGGCGCCCCTGGTGCGCCTGGCCGATGTCAACCACGATGGGGCCGCCGACCTGATCCTGCGGGTCAACGACCAGGATATCACCTATCTCAACGTGCCAGCCAGGCACACATTCCAACTCGCGCGTAGCGCGCCCGGGCCGGTCAATGCGTCGCTCAGCACCCGCGGAGGCTAGCGGCGTGCGCCGCCATGTCGGCGCGTTGATCGTGCTGGGGGCCTGCCTGCTGGTGGCGACCGGTCATGCCAGGCATAATCCGCCCGGTCTGGTGCTGGTGGCCCTGCCACCCGCCGAGGGTGGTCCGGCCGCGCTGGCGACGGCGACGGATCGGGCTGTGCGGCCTGTCCAGGCGGTGACCCGCCCGACTGCCGCGCCCGCCGCGGCGGGCGATGGTACCGCGAGCGCGGCGGAGGCCGTCGCCGCGGTACGTAGCGTAGATGCGGTGAGCTATGGGCTAGCTGGCCCGCCGACAATTAGCGTGTCCGTGATCGAAGGGGTGCTGGCCCGCTATGGTTCGCCGATGGCTGGTCAGGGCCAGCGCATCTACGATCTGGGCGTGGCCTACGGGATTGACCCCGCCTACTGCCTGGCTTTCTTTGTCCACGAGAGCGCCGCCGGCACCAGGGGCGAGGCGGTGCTGACACACAGTGTGGGCAACCTGCGCGCCCGGTCAGGTGAACCGAGCCGCGATGGCTACCGCCTCTACGCCACCTGGGAGGAGAGTGTGACTGACTGGTATCGGCTGATCCGCGACGTGTATATTGGCCGCTGGGGTCTGCCAACCGTCGCCGAGGTGATCCCCATCTATGCGCCCAGCAGCGACAACAACGATGTGGCCGCCTATATCGCTGATGTGCAGTCGCTGGTGACCTACTGGCGCGCGCTGAGCGGCCCGCCACCGGCGGCGAGCCCCACGGCCGCTCGCCGGGCCGCCGTGGCCGCGGCCGCCAAGCTGGCGGGCGGCCGTGGCTGAGGCCGCGGCGGGCCGCTCAGTCTTCGCCCTGTGCCCTGGTGTAGCCAGCGGCCCCGTCGAACTCCTGTAGCTTCTCCAGGTGCATCCAGCGGTGCATGTGTTGCTGTGCATTGCATGCGACCCCGAGGCGCGGCTACGTCTCCCGCCAGCGGGTGGGCCGGCGCAACAGCTACGCGCTGGTCCCCGACCTGCCCCTGCGCCACCCCCTGGAGCGGCAATGCGCCGTGGGCACGCTGCTGAGCGCGCTGGGCACGCGACCAGCGCGCCAGGATCCCACACCAGGGAGTTAGGCTGCCCTCTCCGCTAGCGCGCTGGCGCGGGCCCCGCTCACGGTAAGGAGGCCTACCAGTTTTCTATAAGCTAGTCGGGGCGAACAAGAGAGCGCCGGACACCTGTACTGGGTGTACATTTTGACCTCTTGACAGAGCCCGGAGCCTCCCTCATGATAGTAAGGACACGAACAGTTCGTGTCCTTACTATCATGAGGGGGTGGGTGCTTGATGGGTGAGGATGCTGGGCTGGAGGGCGGGGCGGCGGCGGACCCGCCGCTGGCGTTGGGCGACCTGCCGGTGGATCAGTTGATCTGGCGCTCGTTCATCTACCTTGAGGCGCTGGACCGGCGCACCCTTGGCGCGCTTGATCCGCCGTTGACCTCGGCGCAGTACCACGCCCTGGGCGCGCTGGAGCTGGCCCCAGGGAATAGCCTGGGCGACCTGGCCGCGCGCCTGCTATGTGCCAAGGCCACGGCCAGCGACCTGATTGACCGCCTCGCGCGGCTTGGCCTGGTCAGCCGCCAGCGCGCTGACCAGGATGCCCGTCGCCTGGTCCTGACCCTCACCCACTCTGGCCAGGCGGCGTTGGCCGCGGCGCGGCTGGCGCGGCTGGCCGCGCTACGGCAGGCGCTGACCACCGCCTCGCCACCCGATCAGGTGGCCATGGCGCGGGCGCTGGCCCAACTCACCGCGCTGTTGCAGGCCGCCGTCCTCGGTGGCCCGGCCGTGCCCCTCTCCCTACCCGACGCCCCTCTTACCGAAAGGACACTCTGATGATCAACCATACGCCTGCTCAGCCTTTGGCCGATGACATCGCTACTGCCCCGGGCTTTCTGCCCATGCCCGAGATCACCGCCCGCGTGGCCTCACGGGGCGCCCAATTCCGTCACGACAACACGCTGGCGCCGCTTGTCCCCCTGCCCAATCAACCCACCGAGGTGTGGGCCACCAGCGGCGAGGAGGCCCCTCTAGCTGGCGCGGCCCTGTTCTACACCACCGATGGTGGGCTGCCCGACCCCGCCAGCGCCACGCGGGCGCTCATGGAGGACGTTGGGGTAGAGTGGGACCCACATGCCGGCTACCTGACCCGCTGGCGGGGCGTTGTCCCCGCGCAGCCAGCCGGCGTTACCGTGCGTTACCGCATTGGCGGCTGGCTTACCTCGGCTGGCGGCGCGGCTGCCCCAACCCTGCCCCAGGTGTGGGCGCACGACGGCCAGGGGTTCGGGTTCCGCCTGCCCGGCGCGGCGGGCATCACTACCTTTGCCTACCACGTCGAACCGCCCGGGCCGGCTCTGCCCGCGTGGGTCCGCGACGCGGTGATCTACCACATCTTGCTGGATCGCTTTCGCATCGGCGGCGCGGCCCAGTTTGCTACCGACGCCGACCCCCAGGGCATCCATGGCGGCACGCTGCGCGGCGTGCGCGACGCCCTACCCTATCTGGCTGACCTGGGTGTGACCTGCCTGTGGCTGTCCCCACTGTGCGCCTCACCATCCTATCACCGCTACGACGCCACCGACTACAACGCCGTTGACCCTATCCTGGGCAGCAAGGACGCCCTGCGAGCGCTGACCGACGCCGCTCACGATCGCCACATGCGCGTGCTGATGGACTTTGCGCCCAGCCATTGTTCCTGGGAGCACTCCGCGTTTCGCGCCGCTCAACAAGACCCCGCCGCGGACACGGCGGATTGGTTCACATTTGAGCAGTGGCCCGACCGCTAACGCTGCTTCCTGGGCTACGCGCCCTCCCTGCCCTCCCTGAATACGGAGAGCCCTGGCGCGCGGGCCCACCTGGTGGATAGCGCCGTGGGCTGGCTGCGCGATTGCGGCGTTGATGGCTTCCGCCTCGACCACGCCATCGGCTCGGGCATGGACTTCTGGGTGCGCTTCCGCGCCGCGACTCAGGCCGCCGCGCCCCACGTCTTTACCGTGGGCGAGGTCACCGATACCCCAGACAGCCTGCGCCGCTACCGCAACCGCCTCGACGCCGTGCTGGACTTCCCCCTGGCCCGCGCCCTGCGCCTGACCTTCGGCGCCGGCGACTGGAGCGTGGGCCGTCTCGACGCTTTTCTCAGCGCCTACACCACCTACATGGCTGATGGACCGGGCCGGGTCAGCTTCCTGGATAACCACGATATGAACCGCTTCCTCTTCGTAGCTGGCGGCGCTGTGCCAGTTTACCCTTGAGCCGACGCCCACCATCTACTACGGTACCGAGGTAGGGCTGTCGCAGGGGCAGGATAGCGCCGTGGCCCTCTTCGGCGGCGACGCCGAGGTCCGCCGCGACATGCCATGGGACCAAAGTCAATGGGACGCCGACCTGCCGCGTTTCTACAAGGGCCTCATCCGGCTGCGCCTGGCTCAGCCCGCGCTGCGCCATGGCCAGCGCCGCACCGTCTATCTGGATGCCTCCCGCGGCCTCTATGCCTATCTGCGTGAGCGCTACCACGATGCGGGCCTTGCCACCCGGGTCGTCGTCGTGTTCAACCTGAGCGGGCAAGCTCAGACGGTGACCCTGCTCGCCGATGCCCTACCCGTGGCGGCGACCTGTCTTGTAACCACGGGCGCGGCGCCTGAGGTAGCGCCGGGTGGGGTGATCACCCTGGCCGCTGGCACGGGGGTCGCGCTGGGCTGAGCCAGACCCTATGCTGGCGGCCCGACCGCTCAATCGGGCGTGACCGTCTCTTGCCGCAGCTCATCCAGCAGGACGGCGGCGGCGGCCTGCTCGGCCTCCTGCTTGGAGGCCCCCTCGCCCATGGCCTGACCCAGCGGGCCAGCGTCTACCTCCACCAGGAACAGGCTCTCGTGGGCCGGGCCGCTGCGCTCCAGCAGGCGGTAGCGCGGCGTGATGTGCCGCACGGCCTGGGTCAGCTCCTGCAGCAGCGATTTATGGTTGCGGTGTAGCTCGCCGGCCAGCACGTCGGGCACATCCCCGGCCATGTCGGCTTCGGCCACGCGCGCGGCCACGGCGTAGCCCTGATCCAGGAAGATGGCCCCCAACACGGCCTCGTAGGCCTCGGCCAGCACCGACCGTCGCGCCCGGCCCTCGGCCATCTCCTCACTGCGGCCCACCTGCACAAAGCGGCCCAGATCGAGCCGCTCGGCGTAGCGGGCCAGCGTGGCGCGGCGAACCAGCGCTGAGCGCATAATGGTCAGCTGACCCTCGGATAGGCCGGGGAACGCGCCATACAGATGCGCGGCGGCGACCAGGCCAACCACGGCGTCGCCCAGAAACTCCAGTCGCTCGTTCGTCTCCGGCGTGGTGTCGTTGGGGCCGCGCATGGTCGGCTCGGTCAGCACCGACCCATGCACCAGGGCGCGCCGCAGCTGGGCTGGATTATCGAAACGCACCCCCAGCCTGTCTTGCAGTTCGTCAAGGTCAGACATCGCCCTGCCTCCGCATCACGGCCACCTGCACAGTAATGGACGTGTTGGCGCTGCCGGCGGGGCCATCATGGATGAGGCGCAGCAACGTGGCTCCCTCCGCGTCGGTGGGCGACTGGGGCACGCGCAGCACTCCACCGTGGCCGGGCCCATGGGGCAACGCGGGGCTGGCCGATGGGGCAGGCCACACCTGGGCCGCATAGGCCCCCGGGGCAGGCAGCGCCTGCGTGGCCGGCACGCGCAGCAGGTCGGGGGCGCTCAGCTCACCTGAGATCAGCAGGGGCCGGCCCAGCAGGTCGGCGGCAAGGTCCGCCTCACCATCGGCCAGGGCCTGGCGAATGCGCGTTGAGCTGACCGCCAGATCATGCCAGGGTTCGCGGGGGATCACATGCACGGAGAAGCCGGTGATCTGGCCCCTGGCGATCAGGTAGGCCACATTGCCCGAGCGGCGATGACCAAAGGCGAAGTCCTCGCCCATCCACATCTCACGTAGGCGCACCCGGCCCTCCAGGGCGTCCATGAAGTCGTCGGCGTTGGTGGCGGCCAGATCACGGGTAAAGGGCAGCACGACCAGGGCATCGGGCCGCATCTGGCCCAGCAGGGCCACCTTGAGCGGCGGGGGGGTCAGCTCAAAGTGGCGCAGCGCCGGGCGTAGCACCAGTTGGGGGTTGGGCGCGAAGGTGATCACCACCAGCGCGTCGCCGTGGCTGTGCGCGCGGTCGCGCGCCTGCGAGAGCAGGTACTGGTGGCCGCGATGCACGCCATCGAAGGCGCCGATGGCCACCACGACGCTACCCAGCGCGGGCAACTCGGCGAACGACGCGGCAACCGGCGTGGCTGGCCCCAGGGCAGGCGGCGTCCACAACGGGGTCACGGCGTGGAGTCCCCGCCAAAGACGCGCCGTGGCCGCCACTCGGCGCGGCCCAGCGGCCCGGCGTGGACCGCGCCCAGGGCCAGCAACCGGCCGTCCGGCCCCAGCGCCCACGACGCCCCCGCCGGTGGGCGGCCCGGCAGAGCCACGGGCCGGCCATGGCGCAGGTCGGCGGCCACATCGTCGCGGGCCAGCAACACCGGCCGCGCCGTTAGCACGGTCTCCGGCGGCCGCAGGTGGTCGCCCAGCCGCCCCTCGGCCACCACCGCGCCCAGCTGGGGCAGGGCCAGCGCCTCGGCCACGGTGAACGGCCCCACCGCCGCGCGCAGCAGGCCAGCCAGGTAGGCCCCCACGCCCAGGCGTTCGCCGAGGTCGCGGGCCAGGGCGCGGATATATGTGCCCTTGGAGCACCACACGCCCAGGGTGAGGCGGGGCAAGCGCAGCCGTAACACCTCCAGCCGGTAGATGGTGACCTGGCGGGCGGCCACGACCACCTCCTCGCCGCGCCGCGCCGCGCGGTAGATCGGCTGGCCGTCCACCTTGATCGCCGCGTAGGCCGGCGGGCGCTGCTGGATCTGGCCCACAAAGCTCCCCAGCGCCCCCCGCACTTCCTGCTCGGTCAGGCCCTCCGTGGGCGCAGCCGTCAGCAGCGGCCCCTCGGCGTCGTCGGTGGCCGAGGTGGCTCCCAGCCGGATCTCGGCCACATACACTTTGGGCAGATCCATCGCCGCATCCAGCACGCGGGTGGCCGCGCCCAGGGCCAGCACCAGCACGCCGCTGGCCAGCGGATCTAGCGTGCCGGCGTGGCCCACGGCGCGCTGCCCCGTGTGGCGGCGCACCGCCCCAACCACATCGTGCGAGGTCCAGCCCCACGGCTTGTCCACGCACAGCAACCCGTTGACCGGCCTGCCCTCGCTCATGCGCCCCCGCCCACGGCGCGGCGATAAACTTCCAGCAGCGCCTCGCGGGCCTCCGCTGGGGCTAGCGGCACATCGCAGCCAGCCGCGCGGTTGTGCCCGCCGCCGCCGAACGGTGTGACCATGGCCACCGCGTCTACCGCCGCCGAGGTGCGCAGGCTGGCCTTGCTGGAGGCTGGCCCGGTGGCCTTGATCAGCATGGCCAGGTCCACCCCGATGATGCCGCTAAGGATATCTACCAGCCCATCGGTGTCCATGTTCGCGTCGGCCCCCGTCTCGGTGAACATCTGGGGCGTGACCAGCAGCGAAGCCACGCGGCCCCCTTCCGCCAGGGCCAGCGTGGGCAGCACCCGGCCCCACAGGTAGGCCCCCCGGGGGCGGCGCGAACGGAACAGGTGGAAGGTGACCACCGCCGCGGCGGCGCCCGCCTCCACCAGCGCCGCCGCCGCGCGCAGCGCCGCCGCGGTGGAGTTGGCGTTCTGGAACGAGTGGGTGTCGTTGATGATGCCGGTGAGCAGGGCCTGGGCAGTGGTCGGCGTGAGGGCCACGCCGAGCTGGCCAAGTAGCTTGTGGACCATCTCGGCCACCGAGGCGCTCTCGGCGTCCACGGCGTTGATCGCGCCATAGCGCGTGTTGCTGCGGTGGTGGTCCAGGTTGGCCAGCGGGGGCGTGGCGGCGGCGGTGAGGTGCAGTACGGGCCCAGCCAGAGCGCCCATCTGGCTGGCGTCGGCGCAATCCACGGCCACCACCAGGTCGTACGCTGGGCCAGCCAGGGTGTCCGCGTAGTCGGCCCAGCCCTCTAGGAAGCGCAGGCTAAAGGGGATAGGGTCGCCGCAGGCCAGGCCCACCCGCTTGCCCAGCGCGCGCAGCCCGGCGGCCAGAGCCAGCGCCGAGCCCACGGTGTCGCCGTCGGGTGAGCGGTGGCTGATCAGCAGGACGCTGCTCGCCGCGCGCAGGGCGGCGACCAGGCGAGCCCACTCGTCGGGGGCGCTCATGGCGCGGGCGGCGCCTCGTCCACGCCCGCCGGCTGACCCTTCCCCTCGTCCTCGATCTGGCGCAGCAGCCGCATCACCCGATCACCGCTCTCGATGGAGGTATCCAGCTCGAACCACAGCTCCGGCGTGTTGCGCGTGGTCAGGGTGCGGCCCAACTCACGGCGCAGGAAACCGGCGGCGTGCTTGAGCGTCTTGAGCGTCTCGCGCTGCTCCTCGGCCGTGCCCAGGATGCTCACGGAGATGTGCGCGGAGCGTGTATCGGGCGATACCTTAGCCCCGGTGACGGTGACGAAGCCGACCCTCGGGTCCTTGATCTGGGTGCGGATTAGCTCACTGATCCGCCACTGGATATCCTCAGCCACGCGTTCGCGGCGGTGCGGCGTTGGCCCGGGCATGATGCTCTCCTTTCCCCACGATCAGCCATCTGTAGGGGCGCCCCTACAGATGGGCCTAGTCCATGTCTACCGTCGGCCCCCGCGTCTGGTCTGGCGCGGCCAGCCTGTGTGCCGATGCTCGGGCCGCCTCCCGCTACCCAGCGCCCCCGGAAGCCCCGACACACCGACAAGATACGTCAGCCAGTTTGTCCAGCTACCCACGGGCGCTTTGTTACCCACAAGGGGCGCCCCGACACACCGACGAGACACATCGGCTGAGTTAGCCAGGTAGGCGGGCGCGGCGCTACAAGACGCGCTCCCTGTTGATTGTCTCGATCAGGTCGTTCACCTGATAGTCGTTCATATCCTCGATCAGGATACCGCCGTCGGAGCCCGATGACAGCTCACGCACGTCGTCCTTGAACCGGCGCAGCGAGGCGATGCGGCCCGTGGTCACCACCTCCCCGTTGCGCAGCACCCGGGCCAGAGCGTTCTTGGTCACCGTGCCCTCCACCACCATCACGCCGGCCACCTTGTGTGTCTTGCCGGCAGGGAAGATCGCCCGCACCTCCGCCCGCGCCACCATCACATCGCGATACACCGGCTCCAGCAAGCCCTGCAGGGCGCCCGTCATATCCTCGGTCAGCTTGTAGATAATGTTGTAAGAGCGGATATCCACGCCCTCGGCGTCCGCCGTCTTCTTGACCGCCGGATCAACGCGCACGTTGAAGGCGACCACGATAGCCTTTGAGGCGATAGCCAGCGACACATCGGATTCGTTGACCTGGCCCACGCCGCTGTGCAGCATGCGCACGCGCAGCGTATCGCTGCCCAACTCGGCCAGGGCATGCTGAATTGCCCCAATAGAGCCCTGCACGTCGGCCTTGACGATCAGGTTCAGCTCCTTGTTCTGGCCCGCCTCGGCCTGGGCCATCAGGTCTTCCAGGCCCAGCCTGCTGGCCGGGGCCAGCGCCTCGGCGCGCTTCTCGCGCATGCGCTCCATAGCCACGGCGCGAGCCAACCGCTCGTCGGGGAACACCTCTAGCATATCGCCGGCCTCCGGCACATCCGAGAGGCCCAGGATCTCCACGGGCATGGAGGGATCGGCCCTCTTGATCTCCTTGCCACGGTCGTTGAACATGGCGCGGGCCTTGCCATAGATGCCGCCCACCACCAGGTTATCACCCTTGTTGAGCATACCCGTGCGGATCAGCACCGTGCAGACGCTACCACGGTTGCGGTCCAGGCGGGCCTCCACCACGGTACCGATTGCCGGGCGCTCGGGGTCGGCCTTCAGGTCGGCCAGGTCGGCCACCAGCACGATCATGTCCAGCAGTTCGTCAATGCCCTCACGCGCGCGCGCCGACACATTGACGCTGACCACATCGCCGCCCCAATCCTCGACCAGGATGCCGTTGTCCGAGAGCTGCTGCTTGACCCGGTCCGGGTTGGCGTTGGGCCGATCCATTTTGTTGATGGCGATGATCAGCCGCACGTTGGCCGCACGGGCATGATCAATCGCCTCCACGGTCTGAGGCATCACGCCATCGTCGGCGGCGACCACGATCACGGCGATATCGGTGATCCGCGCCCCGCGGGCGCGCATCGCCGTAAACGCCTCGTGGCCCGGCGTATCCAGGAAGGTAATCTTCTGGCCGCGCTTCTCCACCTGGTAGGCCCCAATGTGCTGGGTGATGCCACCAGCCTCGCCGGTGGCCACACTGGTCTGCCGGATGGCGTCGAGCAGGGAGGTCTTGCCGTGGTCCACGTGGCCCATGATGGTCACCACGGGGGGCCGGGGCTTCAGCTTGGCCGGATCCTCCTCGATATGGCCCGCCGCGTCAATGGTCGCCGGCCCCAGGCCGTCGCCCATTTGGGCGGCCACGGACATCTCGCTGGACTCCACGCCCAGATCCGAGGCCACGATAGCCGCCGTATCGTAATCTATCTCATGGTTGACCGTGGCCATCATGCCGTTCTTCATCAGCGCCTTGATCACCTCGACCACGCTGACGCCCAGCTTGTCGGCCAGCTCCTTGACGCTGATCACCGACGGCAGCTCGACATGCTCGGGGCGCACCGCCACGGCTGTCGCCGTCGCCGCCCCGCCGCCCTCGCCGCGGCCCCGGTGACCGCCCGACCGCCCGCGCCCACCGGGGCGCCCACCGGGACGGCTCCCACCGGGCCGTCCGCCGCGAAATCCTGGTCTTTGCCCTGGCATGCAGTACTCCTTTACCTACACCCGGTGATTCACGCCCTACCTGGCCCGGCCGCTCACGTACCTGGTACGTAGCGGCGGGGCCGGGCGCGACCGGGACACTTAATAACTATGCTCTGGTAGACCCTCGGCGTATTCGTTTAACATAATCCAATCCTGAGCGGAGACGGAGAGCTCCAGCGCGCCGTCCAGGCTCTTGCGCTTGGCCGCCAGCACCCAGCAATCCTGGGCCGGGCAGAGGTACGCCCCCCGGCCTGCCTGCCTGCCCGTGCGATCCACGGCCACCCCACCCTCCTTGAGCCGCACAATGCGTACCAGGTGCCGCTTGGGCCGGGCCGTCCGGCAAGCCACGCAGGTACGCTGTGGTATCTTCTTGATCATGGCAGTCACCCGTCACTGGTTAGTCATCACGGGGCGGTCGCGGCGGCCTTGACATCGGACGCCTTCTTGATATCAATGCGCCAGCCGGTCAGCCGGGCGGCTAGCCGGGCGTTCTGGCCATCCTTCCCGATAGCCAGCGACAGCTCACGGTCGGGCACAACCACCACGGCGGCGCGGCCCCCCTCATCGGCGGTGACCGAGAGCACCGTGGCCGGGCGCAGCGCGTTGGCCACGTACACCTTGGGGTCGGCACTCCAGGCCATCACATCAATCTTCTCGCCGTTCAGCTCATCCACCACCTTCTGGATACGCACCCCCCGCTGGCCCACGCAGGCGCCGACGGGGTCCACGCCCTCCTGACGCGCCGCGACGGCCACCTTTGTGCGCACCCCCGGCTCACGGGCGATGGACTTGATCTCCACCGCGCCGGAGAAGATCTCGGGCACCTCCATCTCAAACAGGCGCTTGACCAGGTTCTTGTTGGTGCGCGAGACCTTCACATCCAGGCCGCGCGGCCCCTTATGCAGATCGGTGACCAGCACCTTCAGGCGCTGACCAGCCCGGTAGTGCTCGCCGGGGGTCTGCTCGGCGTGGGGCAGGCGCACCTCCGTGCGGCCCACCTCCAGCACAACGTCGCGGGTGCGGCCCTCCACCTGCTGAATGATCCCACTGATCACGTCGTCCTCGTGGGTGCTAAACTCCTCGAACAGCCGGTCGCGCTCCACCTCGCCGATGCGCTGCATGATCACCTGGCGGGCCGTCTGGGCGGCTATACGCCCAAACTCCTTGGGCGCCTCGGCCAGCTCCACCTGCACCACCTCGCCGATCTCCGGCCGGTGGGGCAACTTGGCCGCCTCCTTGAGCGCCGCCGCCTCCTTCAGCGAGATCTGCGTGCGCGGGTCGGTCACATCAATGACCACCTTCTTATCCGCCAGCACGCGGAACTCGCCGCTGTGCTCGTCCAGGCGCACCTGCACCTCAGGCACCGTGCCAAACATCCGCTTGTAGGTGGAGGTCAGCGCCGACTCAATGGCCCCAATAATCGCCTCACGCGACAGGCCCTTCTCAAAAGCTATCTGCTGGATAGCGCCCGTGAACACATTGGGCATGGGTGCTTCCTCCCTCCACGGTTGTCAACTGAGAGTGGCTAGTGAGGACCGCACGGGCCGCTACACACAGCCTGCCGCCTGACTAGCCACCTCTATCTAAAGATCGCCCGTACACGCGTCGGTGTACCCTCTAGATGTCCCGCCTATGCTCACTCCACCAGAATGAGGAAAGACAAGAAGTGGGCCGCAGTGGCCCACTTCTTGACACACCTCCGCACGTGCTGACCGTCGTGCCTTTAGTATAGCACTCCCCGGCTCTCCATGCCTGTTGCTGGCCAGCGCCGCTATGCCCCAGTGGGGCGAGAGCGCTACAGCGCTGCCAGCAGAAGTATTGTGGCGGGGCATAGCCACTCTAGGCTATAGACGCTACCCTGAGGTCAGGGCATATACTGAGTGTAGACAATCTGGCTCAGCGGGGCGCCGGCTGGGGCTGTCTCGCGTGAGGCCACTGTGACGATCATGCTGAGGGGCAGCGATGAGCCACTGCTACCGGATACACTCTACCGTTGATCTGGCTCAGGCCTGACACTGATGCCGGGGGGGCAGCGATGAGCTATTGGGCTGACAAGAGCGTTGTGGTGACACTCCGCTGGGGCTAAAGCCCCGCGGCTTCTCGGTTCTCCCCAGGAGATATCCACTGCCCGGAGGCAGCCTTTTTCCCCTGGTCCCCGACGGCCCCGTCCGGGCCTTTCTGTGCTGCAAAGAGGATGTTCTGGGCCGCGTTCGTGTCCCTATCGGCCACATACCCACAGAAGGGGCAGACGTGTGTCCGGACAGACAGCGACTTCTGCACATGCTCTTTGCAACGGCTACACCGTTGAGAGGTGTAGTGCGGGGGCACAGCTACGAGGTGTCGTCCAGCGTATTCTGCTTTATACGACAACATGAACCGTAGCGTGCCCCAGGAAGCGTCTGATATGGCCCGCGCCAGGCTATGGTTCCGTACCATGTTGGCGGGCTGGAGGTCTTCGATAGCAATCATCTGATAGCCGTTGACATACTGGCGGCTCACCTTGTGCAAGGTGTCCTTGCGCTGGTTTGCTATCGTCTCGTGGATGCGCGCAACGCGGCGCCCCGCCTTCTTGCGCCGTGCACT
>JAABUJ010004868.1_pt1 | contig 13819 bp, 16 predicted proteins | sample 5559131 | NCBI WGS metagenome assembly JAABUJ01 (sample SAMN10711875, study PRJNA513366) | rock metagenome | isolation source: Antarctica rocks | place: Antarctica: Victoria Land, Mt New Zealand nord | collected 2016-01-07
GGCGGTGTGCATCGACGTATCGGCCATCCACGCCGGTGACCGTGCTCTGCAGGCAGCGGCGCTGCTGGCCTGCTGGAGTGAAGGGTTCGGCGCGGTCGAGGCGGCGAACGCCCTCGCCGACGCCGGCACCGGCCCGCAGCGCCGGTTCCTGATCGTGCTCGACGAGCTGTGGCGGGTACTGCGCGCCGGGGTGATCACCGCGGAGGCCGCCGGCGGCCGGCTGGACCCGCCGATGCTGGTCCTTTTGGACGAGGCGGCCAACATCTGCCGGATCGCTGACCTGCCGCAGCTGTACTCCCACCTCGGGTCCCGGGGGATCATCCCGCTGACGATCCTGCAGTCCTACGCCCAAGGCGCCGGGGTGTGGGGCGAGAACGGCATGAAGGCGCTGTTCTCAGCCGCGACAGTCAAGGTGATCGGCGCCGGCATCGACGACGCCGCCTTCGCCGAGGACCTGTCCCGCCTGGTCGGCGATCACGACGTCGTCGTAGAGGCCAGCAGTGTCACTGCCGGCCGCAGCACCCGATCCAGGTCGCTGCGCTCCCAGCGGGTGCTGCCGGCATCGGTGATCCGGGCGCTGCCCAAGGGCCGGGCGCTGGTCTGGGCGACCGGTTCCAAGGTGGCGATGGTCACCACGCTGCCCTGGTACACCGGGCCCCGCGCCGGCGACATCGACGCCGCTCGCCGGGCCGCCGAAGCCGGCGTGACCCGCGCCGCCGCCCGCCACGCCACCAACACCACTGACACCCACGCCGGCGTCGGCGAGCAGCCCGCGGGCAGGGCGGCCTGATGACCGGCCCCACCTACGAGGGAACCGGCGAAGGCACCGGCGAGGGCGACGACCAGGCCGCCAGGCCGGCCGGCGGCCAAGGCGTCCCGGGTCCGGGCGCCCCGGGTCTGGGCGTTCCGGGTCTGGGCGTGGAGGGTCAGCTGCGGGCGCTGCGCGCCGAGGTCGAGGTGCTGCGAGCGGTCGTCGACGACTTCATGCACCCGACGGCCGAAGGCGACCCGCAGCCCGATCCGGACGAGGCGCCGTTCGAGCCCGAGTACCCCGACCTCGAGGACTGGGTCGAGCGCTACTTCGCGCCGATGTTCTCCCGCCCGACCAACCCCAGCCTGCGCTGGTGCACCCAGTGGTGGGACCACGCCGAGGCGATCAGCCGCCTGGAGGCGCTGTGGCGCTCCTGGGAGGTCGCCCGCCTCGATGAGCTGCGGGGCATGGCGGTCTGGTACCGCGACTTTCTCGACTCCCAGCTCGCCGTGGTGACCAGCACCACCGGCCCGTTCGCGCAGTGCACCCCCGACCGGCACGCCCCCACCAAACCGCTGCCGACAGTCCCGGCCCCCGACGGGTACTGGGCCGCGGGCGAAGCGGGCGGCGAGCCCCCGGCCGGCGGCTCGTCACCTTCGTCACTGCCACCAGGAGGCAGCGCATGAGTGAGCAGCAGCACGAGGACCCGGTCGCGCACGCCAGCACGAAGATCACCTCTTATGTCAGCGTGGCAGCGATGGCAGCCGAGGCCCTGGCGCAGGTCGCCGCCGTCCGGGCCCGGGAGCACGCCGCCTCCGACGAACGCGCCGCCCGGGCGCTGCGCGCCGAACGCCACGCCGCGTACGGCCAGGCCCGCCTCGGCTGGGCACCGGTGCTGGACCCCAGGCTGCGCGAGCAGGCCGGCGTCACCGGCGCCGGGACCGCCTGGGCGCAGGCGCAGGCCTGGCGACCCGATCCGGAGGCCGAACGGGTAGCCCACCTGGCCGAGGCGCGGCTGGCCGAGCTGCGCCCCGACGTCATGGAGCGCTACGACCGGCTCCGCGCCGAAGGGAGCGACCCGGTCGAGGCGATGCGCCGCGTCGCGCCGCTGTTCGACCAGCCGCCGGCCCGGACCGGGCACGCCGCCCCGGACCGGGCTGCGCTCACCAATTCCGACACCAGCCGGCGCGCCAGCACCGCCGCGCTCACCCTGCACCCAGGCCGGGCAGAAGACGCCGGTGCCAAGACGCGGGGGCAGCCCATCACAACCCGCCGCAGCACCGCCGTCCGGACGCCGGCCGTCGTCGCCGCCGAGGGCTACCCCCGGCCGATTAGCGCCGGCAGCGCCGCTGCCGCGAAGGCGGCCGCAGCGGCGCGGCCGAGTTCTGTCACCGCCCAGCGCAGCGCAGCCCACCGCGAGCCTGCCCGCGCCGGGCGTGGCCGATGAACAACCCCCGACGCAGCGCTGGCACGGTGCCAGCGGAAGGAGCCAGAGCATGACCGAGACCGGACCTGCCGAGACCGGACCGGCCGAGACCGCAGAGGCCGGACGGCGGCTGCCGAGCGTGGACCTGGCCGCTGTCGTCGCCGCGCAGCAGGACCAGATCGATGACCTAACCGCGACTGTGGAACGCCAGCAGCAGATCCTCGACGAGCTGCTGCGTGCCGCCCGCTCGGCCCGCGGCCCCGGCTGGCCACGTCCTACCGGCGGCAGCAGCGGCGCCGGGCGGCGCTGATGGGCTCCCGCTACAAGCGGCCGGTCACCCCGGCCGAGCGGGAACACCGCGATCAGGCCAACGCCGACAAGCTCTCTGCTCTGCACGACCGGCTCGCCGAACAGGTCGCGGCGCTGCGCAGCGGTGAGGACTGGCGCCGCTGGCTCGACGTCGCGCACCGCTTCCACACCTACTCGTTCAACAACACGCTGCTGATCTGGGCACAGCGGCCGCAGGCTACCGCCGTCGCCGGCTTCCAAGCCTGGAAGACCCTGGGCCGGCAGGTCGACAAGGGCGAGCGCGGGATCCAGATCCTCGCCCCCGTCGTCCACCGATCCACCACCCAGGACCCGGCCGCAGGCATCGCCGCTGCCGAGCGGGGCGAGCCTGACCCGGCGGCCGGCGCCGCGCCACCGACCGGTGCTGATCCTGCCGGCGGCAACACCGCCAGCGACGAGACCGGCAGTAACGCGGGCTCGCGTGGCCGGGTGGCGGGCTACCGGGTCACCCACGTCTGGGACCTGTCCCAGACCTCCGGCGAGCCGCTGCCGACCCAGCCGCTGCCGCAACTGCTGTCCGGACAGGCCCCACCCGGGCTGTGGGACTCCCTGGCCCGGCTGGTGGCTGAGCGCGGCTTCACCTTGGAGCGGGGGGACTGCGGGCCGGCCAACGGCTGGACGGACTACGCGACCCGCACCGTCCGGATCCGGGTCGATGTCGATGACGCCCAGGCCGTCAAGACCCTGGCCCACGAGGCGGGACACGTCCTGCTGCACGACCCCACCCATGACTCCGCAGGTAGGGGCGAGGCCACGAGCGCGCACTGCCGCGGGGTCAAGGAGGTCGAGGCCGAGTCGGTCGCCTACCTGGTCGCCGCCTCGCACGGCCTTTTCACCGGCGACTACACCTTCGCCTACGTCACCGGCTGGGCCGCCGGCGTGGACGGCGCCAAACCCGAGCAGGTTGTCCGCGACACCGGGCAGCGGGTTCTGGGCGCCGCCCGGACCGTGCTCGCCGTCACCGCCCCCGAGACCATCCCCACCGCAGACGCGTCCCTGGTCGCCCGGGCGCAGGCCGGCGTCGAACGCACCGCCGCCGTCCGCGGCCACGCCGATGAGGCACACGCTCTCACCCTGTCCCCGGCGCCGGCCGGCCCCGGAGCCGCCGCGGAGGACCTGGCCGTGCTGGGCCGGCTGCACGCCGACGCGACCGCGTTCTACGCCGCCCAGCTCGCCGGAGACACCCCGGCCGCTGCCCATGCCCGTCAGGTGCTGGGTCAGCGGGGGGTTTCCCAGGCGGCGGTCGCCGGCTATGAGATCGGGTACGCCCCGCCGGGGTGGACCGTGCTGGCCGAGCACCTGCGCGGCCGCGGCTACACCGAGGGCCAGCTGCTCGCCGCCGGGGTCGGGCTGGCCACCCGGCGCGGAAGCGTGGTCGACAGGTTCCGCAACCGGCTGATGCTGCCCGTCCGCGACCCCAGCGGGCAGCGGGTGGTGGCGTTCATCGGCCGGGCACTCGCCCAGGACTCGGACACCCCGAAGTATCTGAACAGCCCCGAGACCGTCCTGTACCGAAAGGGCGACGTGCTCTACGGGCTCGGCGCGCAGCCGACCCGGCAGGCGCTCGCCGGCGGCGCCCAGCCGGTGCTGGTGGAGGGGGCGCTGGACGCGATCGCGGTCACCAGCGCAGGCGGCGGCCGCTACGCCGGCGTCGCCCCATCAGGCACCGCCCTGACCGCCGGGCAGGTCGCCGCTCTCCAGGCCGCCGCGGGGCCGCTCGCCGAGCGCGGCGTCACCGTGGCGTTCGACGCCGACCCCGCCGGCCGGGAAGCCGCGCTGCGTTCCTACGACCTGCTCCGCGCCGCCGGCGCCTGGCCCACCCACGCCGCCCTGCCAGGCGGGCAGGACCCGGCCGGCCTCGCCCAGACCCACGGTGCCGGCGCGCTCCGCGTGGCGCTGGACACCGCCGTGCCCCTCGCGGACCTGCTCGTCGACGAGCGCCTGGAGCGCTGGGCCGACCGCCTCGGCTGGGCCGAGGGGAAGATCGGTGCCGCGCAAGATGCCGCCCACCTCATTGCCACCTTCCCGCCCGAGCATGTCGGCCCCCAGGTCCTGCGGGTCGCCCAGCATCTCGGGCTCGAGCACGCACAGGTCACCGGCGCCGTCCTCGACGCCGTCAGCCGGGACCCTGATGCCCCGGGGCGACCGGCCGCGCGGAACCGCCGCGCCGACCTCGACCACGGCCAGGAGGCCGCCATACCGCCTGCCGCGGCCCCCACCGCCGTCCAGCTGGCCCACGCCGGCTACCGGCCCCGCTGACAGCCGGAACCCGCAGCTCCGCCGCCGCCACTGCGGCCGCCGTACCAGCGCGCGCCGAGCCGACCGAGGCGGCACGCGAGCAGATCACCGGCGTTCGGACCCGCTAGCAAGGCGGCGCCGCTGCGGGTAGCCAGCGGGCAGCACCAATTTCGGGTCGCTCACCAAGGCCCTGCGCAGGTTGCTGTGGCATTTTGACTGCAATGACCGAAGACGCGGGCGCCGGGTACGGACCGCGCTCGGGTGCGTGGGACGGAAGCGGCCTCCCGCCGGCCGCGCAGGCCAGGCTCGCCCGAGGGGGTTCGGTCCGGTCCTCGCTTTTGTCGGTGGGTGGAGCCCTTGGCGCCGAGGTGGTCGGGCTGGAGCCGATCGGCGACGTGATGGGGGTGATCGTCGAGCATGTTGGCTCGCAGGGGCTCGGGTGCCCCCATTACGGCCCGGGCGGCACCTACCGCGGCGGCGGGACCGTCGTCAGCGGCCCCCGGGTCACTTGGCCCGCGCTGGATCACTACGCGCAAGCGCTGTACCGCGGCTACGACACCGCGCTCGCCCGCCTCACTCGTGAAGCGCGCTGGCTAGGCGCTGACGGGGTGGTCGGCGTCACCTTCGCCGTCAGCAGCCTGGGTCAGGGCAACCGCGAGTTCGTCGCTCTGGGAACCGCGGTGCGGGCCGAGGTCGGCGCTCGCCCCGCGACACCGTTCACCACACTGCTCGGTGGCGGTGACACCGCCAAGCTGCTGCTCTCGAGATGGGTGCCGGTGGCGGCAACTGTCGGTCTGGCGGTGGGCATCGGGCACGACAACTGGGCAAGTCCGCTACACGTCTCCGTCCTGAGACCCAACGCCGAAGTCCCGGGGTTCACCGATCTGGTCGGCTCCACGCGTGAGGCACGCCGAAAGCTCGACGCCCGCGGCCGGGTGACGGGCGCCGACGGCATCGTCATCGAGCTGCTCACAACTCAGGTGCATCGCCTCGAACCGGTTCAGGGCCACACTGACTACGTCGCCGAGAGCTATTTGATTGGCTCGTCGATCGCCCACGTCGGAGGCCCGCACCCGGTGTCGGCCCGGGCGCTTGCCGTCCTGCCTGTGGCCTGACCCAAGGAGTGCCCATGTCCAGCGAACCTTCGCCCGTCGATCAGCTCGTCCCGGCATCACTTGATCCCGCTGCGCTCGGCATTCCCGCTGATGCCATGCGCCGGCTGGAGGCGATGCGCCCGGGCCAGGCCGGTGCGATGTTCACCTCTGACCTGTCGGTCAACGAGTTTCTGCTGGTTCGCCAGGCCGGGTTCCGCCCGCTGGGCCTGGTGTTCGGCTCCAGCGTGTACCACGTCGGCTTCCAGATGGGTCGGTGGAGCCAGAACCAGGAGCCGGACACCCTGACCGCCGCGATGTACCACGCCCGTGAGCTGGCAATGACCCGGATGGAGGCCGAAGCGGCCCAGCTCGGCGCCGACGGTGTGGTCGGCGTCCGACTGGACATCGAGTTCAAGGAGTTCGGCTCCGACCTCGCCGAGTTCATCGCTGTCGGCACCGCAGTGGTAGCGGACGAGGCCGCCCCGCCACACCACGGCAGCTGGCGCAACGTCAACGGCGTGCCGTTCACCTCCGACCTGAGCGGCCAGGACTTCTGGACCCTGCTGCAGTCGGGCTATGTCCCGGTGGGGATGGTGATGGGCACCTGCGTCTACCACATTGCCCACCAGCGCATGTGGCAGACCCTGGGCAACACCGGGCAGAACGTCGAGATCCCGCAGTTCACCGAAGCGCTCTACGACGCCAGGGAGCTGGCGATGAGCCGGATGCAGGCCGAGGCCCAGCAGCTGCAGGGCGAGGGCATCGTCGGTGTCCAGCTGCTTTCACTGCCTCACCGCTGGGGCGGACACACGACCGAGTTCTTCGCCATCGGCACTGCCATCCGGCCGCTTCGTCCCGACCATGCCATTCCGGTGCCGCAGCTCGTGCTGCCGCTGACCGGCTGAGCAGGCAACGGTGAGCGACCAGCCAGAGGGCCCGTCCGAGCTTGGAGCCCTCGGCGAGCTGTACGGGGCCCTGTACATGCTGACGGCGGACACAAGCGACGTCGCCGGCTACACCCAAGTACTCAGCAACGCCTTCGGCACCGCCTTCCCGCCGGGGATGCTCCAGGTCACCCGCACCCGCAGCCTGGGCGACCGGGCGACGGGACGCCCAGGCAAGGCCACAGTGCTCACCATCCACGGCGAGACGCGGGAACTGGAGCTGCGCGCCGCGACCCGCGGACAGGTGGAGGCCGAGATCCGCCACGTCGTTCGCGGCGTCGTCATCTCACGGCGAACCGTCACTGTTGACGTCTGGCTCCAGGCGCTCGCAGAAGAACTGCGTACACAAGCCGACCGCGCCGCCTCGAGCCGGGAGGCGCTACGGCGCCTGCTTGGTGGATAACACTCGAGCGGGCGATGATCGCGTCAAGCATGGCCGCCAGTGAGCCTTCGTATCACCTGCGCTTGCACGCTTTGGTATGGCCGATGCCGGCCGTCGACGATGCCCGCGCGGGTGCCCTCGGGGCCTAAAGACTGTTCACTTGAGAGGAGGGCTCGGCTGATGCGGACGGCGAGCGGGAGAAGGCACCTCCGAACGAGTTCACCCGTCCCCGCCGAAGCTCACCACGTCAGCCGGGTCCTAGACGAGCTACGGCCGACTTGGGCCGCTACCCCCTGCTCGTCATTGACGAGGTCGGCTGTGCGCCACGAGGCGGTCCGCCCTCACATAGCACGGGATAAGGCACTGAGTCCCCCGGGATGGCCTGTCGGCAGTTGTTGGAAGCTGTCCTGCTGACCTGCGGCGCTCCAGATGGTGTTCGGGGTGTGCGTGGGATGCTGGTGCGTGCGCAAACCCGCGGGCCCTAACAGTCCGTAGATCGCAAACCGGCCGGAAAGCGCTGGCTGGAGGAGCCCTGTCGTGTGCTGTTGCCGGCGCCGCGATCGGTGCTTGCCTCGGAGGAGTCGTCGGCTGGTTGGGAGTGGCCCTCGGTATCGCCGGACGGAACGCGCGTGCGTTTCAGGGACAGCGACAAGGTTCAGACAGGAGCGGGCAGCTGGCCAGGGGGCATCCCGAGCAGGCGTGACTGCTACTACACACCCTGATGGGGGGTTGCGGTGTCCTCGAAGTCAAGGCTGTCCGACATAGCAGGCAGTTCGTTCTGGACACTCCTGGCCGTTTATAATGCGTTGCACAAGAGTTGGGTTGTCGCCGGGATATGTATCCTGCCTGCCGCGCTTTCTCTGATGTCGGCCCGGTTCATGTGGAAGATAGTCGGGGATCCGGCCTCGAAGACTCCTCGGCGTCAACTGATTGAGGGGATCGTGATCCTCTCTGTGTTTATTCTTCTAGCTGTTGCTATGCTCGTTGTAGGGAGTTACCGGATTCAGACTGGACACAGCGGGGGTGGAGTACTGGCGGTGGGGGGAGCGCTAAGCGCCATCCTGTTCTCTATCTCAATGATTAGAATGATAAGGAAACACGAAGCTTCTTTGCGGTAAGGCAACTCTCTCGAGTCGACCTGGGGTCGCGGCTGAAGGTGAAGCTCGTGGCCTCGCCACGCTTGCTGTCTCATATCGACGTCAGATGGAGAGGCCACGCTCCTGATCAATTCCTGACTCTGATACCCGGCTATGACGAGCGCGTCGTTCGTTCGGTGTACTAGTCTGCAAGCCGGCGCTCCCGACCCCATATTGAAGCACCGCCTAATCCGGCCCTTCGGAGTTGGATGGGGTGTCCTCGTCATGCGCCACATTGCCGTCGCCCGAGCAGCGACCCAGGGGCGGGCGGAGGACTCCCACCACGCTGCGGGACCTGTTCGGGATCCGCTGGGCGCTGCGCTGCAACAACCACCAAGCCTCCGACACCGTCCTCGGCTCCTGCTGGGCCTCCGCCGGACACTCAGCCAGCAGCATCGGCCCCACCCAGCGCGGCGTCGGCTACCTGCTGCTCGAAGGCGGCGAACCCACCCAGCTGAGCTGGCAGTACCTCAGGACAGCCACCTCGCCGCACTGGCGGAACGAGCTGCGGTCAGCTGCCAGATGAAGGTCGCCGGGGACTCGCACTGTTCTGTTGCTCTCGCCGTCGCTCCAAGGCCATCGAGAGCGCCGCAAGCGCCCCCATCGTGACGCTGAGGCCGGCCACGACGGTCTGCACGATCCTGACGCCGTCCAACGGAAGGCTGCTCAGGTTGACGATCAGGACAACCATCCACCCCCCGGCGACGACGAGCCAGACCCAGGGTGTCCGTGCCCAACGACGGAGGCGGGAGTCGGCCGGCGCCATGCCCGGAGTATCCCTCACTCGTCTCACGAGGAGCAGATCGAGCAGCGGCGCGACAGCCTGCCCGGCGGCTGATCGTCGCCAACCGTGAGCTCTACGAGTCCGTCGAGCCGCGACGCGCCCTCGGGCTGGCCGGCGAGTTTGACGTCGCCCGGAGGACGTGCTGGACCTGGCCGACGAGCTGGTGGCCTGCGCCGAGCGGGTCTGTGACCATCTGAGCGACGTCCATTCGACGGCTCTCCAGATGCCTCACCTGCACCACACGCACTGAATGCCGCTTGATGGCCGGTCTGAGATGCCCGGGCCGGGGTGAGCGGACCCACCGGAGCCCTCTCTCGTCCGGATTCGCGCAGCACTACCGGCGAAGGAGCCGGGCACGTCGGACCAGGCGGTCAACGGTGGGCTCCTCGAGCGCGGGTGGTGTTTGGTCGTCGTCGCAGCAGGGCGGCTTGGTCCGGGGCTGTGTGGGGCGAGGGACGCCGGCGAGGTCGTACAGCGCGCCGTACACGTCGGCGGCTGCGTCGCCCGCGGCATGCGGGCCGACGAGCAGCACCCAGGCGTCATCGTCGGCGAACGCCACCACCGCCCGGTCGTTGCCCCGCAGGTGCTTGACGCACAGGCTTGGCAGCGGGTCCGCTCCGGTGAGCCGGTAGTCCAGCGCGGAGCAGCCGCCGCTGAAGAGTGCCTGTTCGAACTGGTCGTACGCCTTGCGTCTGGCACCCCGGAGCCCGGCGATCTGGCGCTCAGCGACCAGGGTTGCCCGGACGGAGTACGGCACCTGGCGGCTACGCGGACTGTTCGGCGACCCGCAGGGTTCCTTCGCGGCGCTGCAGTTGCGCCAACGACTCCTCCAGGTCCGCTCGCTCGAGCCAGGTGGCATCGACCAGGCGCCGGTGTACCTCGTCCAGCAGACCCGTCGTCTTGCCGGTGGCCCGCAGGTCCTGCACCAAGTGGAGCACCTGGTGCACGCGCCTGACGTCAAGCAGGGTCCGCGATGACGGGCCCTCTGCTCGCTGCAGCACGCCTTCCCGGGTCCATGCCTGCACCGTCTTTTCCGAGAGCGTGAGCAGCTGCGCCGCGATCCGCGGCCGAAGGGGAGGGGCAGACGCGAGGTCCTTGTCGACCAGGCCCAGTAGCTGCGAACGGCCCTCGTCGTGCTCGGGCAGCGTGCTAGCCACCTGCTCCAGGATCTCGACCCGATCCAGCAGGTCGAAAGCCTGGCGTATCTCCTGCTCGACAGCCGCCACTGCGACCTCCCGTCTCCTCGGCTCCGAGTATGGGTTACATTCTCGGAACTGGCAAGGCTCCGGGCCGCGGCAAAGGAGGGCCGTGGTCGCCGACGTCGCGCCTGTCGCCGCTACAGTGTCAGCCCGTCGGTGGTGTTGTCCCGAAACAGGCTGCCCTCTCCAGGGAGGCGGGGGCGGTTGGCTGACGCGGTGGCGGTGGTGGCAGTGGTGGCGGTCCAGGGTGCTGTGACGAGCGGTCGGCGTCGAGTCGCTTCTGACCTGCAGGGAATAGCCATCCTGTGGATGCCAGATCCGATTTGGCTGGACGGCTGACGACGGGCGAGCCCGTCTGGTTCTGGCTACATGGACAGTGGGACAGCCTGTGGCACGTGTACTTCACCAGCCTGCGCCAGCGGGGCATGGCTTTCGTCTGCGAGCTGTGGGAAGTCGTCGACGTCGACTCCAAAGAGTCCGCGGAAGACGTCGTCCACCTGACCCCCGCGGTACCAGGCGGTACTGCCGGTCAACCCGGGTACAGCGACACCTTCCACTCCCTCGAGGAGGCGGTGGCGCACCTGTCCACCTACTGCGATCAATACTGCTCGCTGGACACCGACTTCCTTGATCGGGCGCAACTGCAGGAACGCTATGAGCAGGCTCGCGCCCGACGGGATCCTCGTCCGGCGGGGTAGCGATCGGTACTCCCGGGTCTGGAGCTCCAAACACTCCACACGCCCTCCATTACCCAATCCCCGGCGTATCGGGCGCCAGACGTACTGGCGCGTCGTACTTACTTGCCTAGGGGCAAGTCGAGTCTCCTCCGATCGCCAACATGCGCACATCAGATGTAAAGCTCAGGGAGCCACGAACTCGGCCACTCTTAGTTGTCGTGAACACGATCTCACCGTTTCCCTGCACAAGCGTAGCGTTCATTTTCCAGTAGCCGGTCACAAGACGTAATGCCGCCCCACCGTTCGTTACGGTATAGGCGTGTCGTGAGTATTCGAAGTGCCTTCCGTGTCTGGGAGAACATTCCACATCGCGCAGGATGTCCTCGTTGAACTTGATTCCTGCCGTTTGATGGAGGTAAGCCGCCGTAGTGTCCAAGAGGCTTTTAAGTTCTGCTCCGTCCGCCGGTGGGGGGGATGGGCGATCATTGGGGGGGCTGGTGATCTGGTGTGCGCTCGGTAGAGACGAGCCAGAGGCGCCGCAGCCCCCTAGCACGACCAAGATGGCGAAGAGGAACAGCGTCTTTGTCTTCAACTTCAGGCTCCTAGCCGAGCTCAGGAATCTACCCGTCCTATGAAGTTCGACGGGGCGGCGCCGGCGCGCTGGTGCAGCCGGTTCGTGATCTGGTTGAGCAGCACGTGCGCGACCAGCCGTACTCCGCCGCCGAGGCGGCGTACCAATCGCGTTCTGCTGGGGCGTTGAGCTTGTCCAGCAGGACGGTGACGTGGCCCCAGGGAAGTTGGCCAACAGGCTGTTGGCCAATTGCGTTTCGGGGCCACGCGCCGGCCATCTGGCGCATGTACTTGAGTTGCTCCTGGACAGCCCGCGCATCTGCGGGAACGCAGCACGCAGGTCGACGGCGAGCCGGTCGACGACTCGCGTGCCCCAGCCCGGCTTGCTGACGCTCGAGGATCTTGTGGCCGATCTGCCAGTACAGCGCTAGCAGCTCGGTGTTGACGGTCCGGTGCGCCCGCAGCCGGGCGGTGGCCACCGCCGCCTTGAACTCGTCGAGCAGTTCGGGGTAACCCGGCGGCAGGGCAGGGTCGGAACCGCTCACCCTCACATGATCTCCCACCCACCCCGGGGAACGCTCGCCAGCCGGGGGAACGGCGCGTCGCCGGCCGCGACGCCGACGAGAAGGGGGGCTTGTTGTCGCGTCAGCCGGCTGTTCTGGGGTCGGCGCATACATCCACGTGGTGCGCACGTACACCTGCCGGGGCGCTGACCGTTCCCGGTTGGCTGGCGTGTTGCAGCTGCGCGACGAACTGGGACTCGGTCTCGACCTGGTCGGCCGGCGGGGTGGGCACGTGCACGGGCAGGCCGAAGTCGGACAACGTCAGCGTGAGCGTGTCGCTGGTGGGTGTGCCAGCGCCGTAGACGAACCAGGCGCCGAGGGGGAACTGGGAGTGCAGCTCGATGCGGCGCAGCCGCTGCTGGTCGTCGATCCACACGTCGACCGGCTGCGGGCCGGGAGCTTGGTGGCAGCCGGCGGCCCGCCGGTAGAGCTGTTCGGCTTGGCTGCCGGCACGGGCGGCGGCCCGCGCCGGGTCGACGGTCAGCCGCAGGTGACGTGTCGAGGTGCCGTCGATCTGCTCGGTCCCGACCGAGGCCACCTTTGCGTCGGCGTCTGCCAGCAGCCGGGGCAGCGCGGCCGGCAGGTCGGCCGGTGTGGCGGCTATCAGCAGTGGGGAGCTTCCCAGCAAATGGCGCTCTTGGGCGGACAGGTCGGTGCGTAGCCACGGTTTGTCCGGACCGAGGTGGGAAAGCCCGGGCCGCTGCTGCTGGTGCTCATAGCTGGCGGTGCCGATTCGCCGGGTCTCGCTGCCGCCGCCATAGGGCTGGTGCGCAAGCAGGTCGCTGCTGTCGGCGCGGAAGTCGACGACACCATTGCTGCTTGTCGTCTGGGTGGCGTTCGCCCCGGGGGAGTTGACGTCCAGGCGGCTTGTCAGCAGCAGCCGGGCGGTGCCGGCGGCAGCCGTCGCGGACGCTGCCCGCCCGATGAGCTGGTCAGCCGCAATGGGGGACGCCGGCTGCGTGACCCCGGGCCGCTGGGTGCCACAGCTGGCGAGCACGCCGGCTACGCAGAAGGCGGCTACCGCCAATCGGGCACCGTGCACCAGGTCTCCCGCCGTTGGCCTACGTACCGCCCAGTGCCGCGGGCAGGTCGTCGTCGACGACCAGACCGGCCGCGGCCCTGACTCGGTCTTGTTGCAGCGCACCGGGCGGCAACCGTAGCCCGGCGGCAGCCGCCCACGCAAGCAGACCGTTACTGTGAGTAGCCGGGCCAAACCGCGGTACCGCGGGTGGGAGGCCGACAGGCGAGTCCGGGGCAGGGGCAGGGGCAGGTCGCGCATTGGATGCAAGATCGTGCTCTAGTTACTTGACATAAGAATTCTTATCGGCGTTTTATTTGTGCTGGTCAGGGGAGTGTTCGGCTCTGCGGGCGGCACCAGGACCGGGGCCGCTTGCAGGTCTTGCAGGTTGGGGCACGCCATGACGGCCGGGAATCCCTCGGTCGCGCGATCACCTACTGGCGTCCGGGTAGCAGGATAAGCTCCTGGATTCCAGGGTGGTGACCGGCCGTGCACTCGAGGCGTGCCGTCACGGGGTGGCCGCACTGTCGGTGCTGCACCTTCACGGGTCCGGTGCCGTCGGCCCAGGTAACGACGCAACGCTTCCATCAGCTGGCCGAGGAATACGTCAACGACCAGGTCGCCGACCCCGCCACCCGAGCACGTTACGAAACCGCCCTCGTCGCCGAACTGCAGAGCAATCGCCCTGC
>JAABUJ010004870.1_pt1 | contig 13813 bp, 18 predicted proteins | sample 5559131 | NCBI WGS metagenome assembly JAABUJ01 (sample SAMN10711875, study PRJNA513366) | rock metagenome | isolation source: Antarctica rocks | place: Antarctica: Victoria Land, Mt New Zealand nord | collected 2016-01-07
AAAACAAGGAGAGTGTCAGCTGTCGGTGTTCTTCAGATGACTAAGACTAAGGCCTCAACACTTACGTGGTGAAGATGCAGACCAAGGCGTAGCCGAAGACGCTGGAGGCTATGATGGGTGACCAGATGCTAATGCTGGGCTGGAGACACCGAATGTTAGCGCTGAACGGAAGAGACCGGGAAGGCTCTGTTTCACGTACATAACAGGTCCACGCCATCCAGAAGAGTGAGATGGGCATGAGGATGGATGCACCAGCCATGGCCCAGTACAGGGACACCTCCGGTTGTATCGGCTTCCCCTCGGCCATAGACTTGGCAGCGGACTTTTTGGTCAGAGAGTATACGTATGGGATCATCGCCATCGCGATGAAGACGCCCGGTAACATGGCGACCCAGATGATGTAGGTCAAGCTCGTAGAGATGCCGTACGTCCGAGTGAAGATGGCTTCATAGCCACCCAAGAAGGTGAAGAGAATAAAGTACAGCAATACCAGGTAGAAAGTGAAGATGAGGATAATAGGCTCGGTCCAGATCATGACGAAAGGTCGGTACAAGTTGGTCAACAGCCGGGGACCGAGCGAGCTCACGGAGGTATGCTCGGTGCGATATCGGCTGTCACCGGTCAGGTCGCGCAGGTGCTTCGCACGCCATTCCAGAAGCAGAGGACTATACGTCTCGGGCTGCGCGAGGAGCACGAAGATGATTGCAGCGCCCATGAGGAACATCGAGATCCAGTCCGCCCACGCGAAGCCGATCTCGGGTGTGTAGGCGCCGACGACGGGACCCAGAATAGGGCCGGAGTAGACGCAGAAAGTGGCAAACGGGAGTCCGAAGGGGATCTGGTGCGACTGCCAGACGTCGCCGATGGTACCACCCGCCACCGTCATCGGGGCAGCAGCGAACAGAGCACATAAAAAGCGAAAGGCGAGGGCGGCACCGTAGGTGGGCGCGAGGGCTTTGGCCATGATGAAGAGCATGGCAAGAAGCAGAGCGCTGAGGTAGACGACATTCCGGCCGAATGTCTCGGAGAAAGGTCCGGCAAACAGGGAGCCCACGCCGATACCGATGAGGAAAATCCCCGTGGTCATCGACCCGGCCATAGGGCCCACGCCATAGTATGCGTTGAATGCATTTTGCGCTGGACCTTCGACAGACGTGGGTAGCGTCATGGCAATGCCGATCACGCAGCAAGTCACCGTGGCCATCCACTTCCTAGCCAGTGACCAATGTTGGGGGTTGTTGGAATCATTCTCTTTCCAGTCAACGACGAACACGATGCCATCTTCGCTCTCGTCCGTACGCAACACTTTCACTCCGGGAAACAGGGCACGATCAACGGACGGCGTCGACTTCTCCGCCATTCGGCCCGATTCCGATTGGTCCTCGACGTCTGTCTGTGGTGCCGTCTCGAGCTGGATTGTCCATGCGTCTGTGAAGGGGCCTGCGGGTCGCTTGGCCTGTTGCATGCGTCGAATATCATCCTGAGCTTCCCGCCGCAGACGACGATACTGAAAAAATGACTGCATAGTTGAGAACAAAGAGTGAACCGCACTCTTACCCGGATGGATTCTACTTGCTTTTGTAGAGCCAACGTTGAAGCGGCCTGGACCGAGAAGCATACATTACGCTGAAGGGAAGAGGGTGCTGGGAAACGTGACTGCATTGCATCGAAAGGCCCTGCAGAGGGAGAGGGAACAAGAATTTGTCAGCCTTGTCAGCCAAAAGCGGTCACCAGAACCACATATGCGGTTCTGGGTCTTACCTGAGAACCATTGATAACCATTCCGTCGGGACTTTTTAGAGCCATAAAGTTAAGCCATACGTACGGAGTATCATGTTTCGTATCCGGGCGGTGTAGCTCTAGATAGTCTCCGTTCCATCGCCTTTCCCGTCAGCGCTTCCCCTACTGTATTGAGGTTACCTCCGGGTAGCTTCCACACCCCGTCTACATAAAGATAAGCAAGGGTGTTCCGGGCGTGGGGTGTGGGTCAGTCTACTGTACCTGTACCCTCCAATACAACAACAGCGGTCATAAGGTAAAGTCTATTGTGCCTCCTGCTAAAAGAAAAGCGGCAAGAGTCTAAGGTAAGAGCCGGTCTAATTGTTGAGCGTAAGGCTCGTGTTGACGACCTCAATCGTCAGGGAGGTAGGGAGTAGATAGTTGCGCCTACACTTTCAATCCTTCACGATACCCATCAGACATTCCACCAGGCCAAGGACTGCGTGACCGTTTGCAGAAAGTTGTCCCGCAACTTGCAGCACTATGATCTTCGCCGAGCCCTTCAAGAACCAGCAGCCAACATGCTCGGCTCGCTTGACCAACATCGCCGCCCAGTGGGCGAGCACCACCAGGGCGGCGGGGTGATGCCGCCGAACCATCTGATTGAAGTGATCGGGAACATTGGCCAACCACGTCGCCACACCTTGCCACGCCGCTCCCGCCTCATCGCACGCGAAGCTGACGTCACAGCACTCCACCGCAGTGGTGATGGCCGACAGCGTCGCGAAGACGTCCTGCCCACTCTCCGGTCTTCCGAGCCCCTCCGCGATGCGAAATGGGAGCGTACGAAGAAGATTGAGCAGCACAGAAGGCGTGTTATCGCTGGAAGGATTCGGGTGTGGCTTTCCACCATGTGATGAACTTTTCGTGTGCAGGAACCCCTGGACAAAGAATTCCTCCTGACGTCCGTGGCCATCATTCCGGATGCTGCTGTAACGAAGCGTAGAGTCGGGCGCGACGCAGCCTCGAAGGGTAGAGATAATCGATTGCAATTGACAAGGAGCCACCAACTCGTAATCAAACGTGGGTTCAGCCAACGCCCATTGTACACAACGTAGCAAACACCCAATCTGCTCGCCGATCTCCTTTGCCTCCTCTTCTATCTCAGCGGCCTCGGGACCTGAATCACACCCTATCGTCTGCCACAACCCGGTAGAGAATTCGGAAGAGAAATGCACCCCTCGCTCGCGATGAATCTGCTTGGTCATAGTGTCGTCCGCAAGCGCGGCCAAATGATGGGCAGAAATGGCCAGCAGACCACACATCAGCCAACGCCGCCGCAGGGCTCGGAGAACAACGTGCATCTGCCAGTAATGTTTTGCGGATTGTGGGTCCTCGGCACCAGGTAGCGTGAGAGAAGTGATGGTGATAAAATGGTGAAAGTAGGTCAGCGTTTCCAGGTTGAAGTCGGCTGGAGAAGGGTCGTGAGCGGTCCCAGGAGGGGCTGGCACGCGCGGTGGTGGCGGCGTCACCGTGATAGCATTATGACCTTCCTCCTCACATCCTTCATGATCATCCTCACCGTCATCACCATCATCACCATCGTCATCAGTGTTGACCAGCGGCGCCGTGGGTGAAGCGACCTCGAAATAACTGACTTTGGTGCCGCGGAAGAATGTCTGCAGCTTCACCGGACGGGCGAAGGAGGACGAAAGAGAAACAGACCCAGCGAGACCGTGGATTGCGCTCCAATGGCGTTTCATGCGCTTAGAACTGGCCGTGAGGTGTTGACATCCCGCCGCTGTGCAGCGGTAGCCGGAGAGAATGGGAAGGGCATCGATGGGCGGCGAACCCGGAGCGGGGATGGGCACATGATGAGGCTCGAGAAGGTTGAGGTTAGCGATGGAGGACAGCAGACGTTGTCTGTCGCCGCGATAGATTTTGTGTCGAAGCAAGTGGCTCTCGAGCGCGTTCTTCTGAATGGCGTACTGGCATTCGCGGCAGATCAACAGGCCATATTTGGAATTGTATATGAGCAGATCACCTGCGCCGAATCTGATGGCCGGCATGATCGATGACCGACAGTAATCCTGAGGCCATCCTCATCTTCATGTTTGACAGAGAGAGGTGATTACCTTATGGATGGACGTTTCAAGGCAGAACGGCACCTGCCGGCCCACACAAGAATGCCATATGGCGTTCCGGGTAGGGGAACGCCACATGATGTTCTGTGAGTCAGCAATGGCACATGCGGTTCTGTTCGCTTGGAAAGCAACTGGTCGGAAACAATTACAGTACTATGCCTGGTTGCTTTATTATTCAGCTTTGGTTCCTCGCATCATGTAAACATGCGGAACATAAATCAGGTCGGGTGGGCTTTGCCAAACGAACAACCTCATCCCTTTGTCTTTAACTCTGCACTTAATCTCGTCTGTCCGCCCTTCCAAGCTCACGAACACAGACTAAAACAAAGCACAAAAACATGTCGGCACCAAAGAACCAAGCCGCATGGCTTCAGAAGGCCGACACCCCTTTGGAGGTCGGCGACGCTCCGTTGCCCAAAGCTGGTGCTGGGGAGATTGTTGTGAAGAATGCCGCCGTCGCCATCAACCCGCTTGACTGTCACATGCAGGACACCGGTGTCTTCGTCCAGCAGTGGCCCACCGTCTTTGGCTGCGACGTCGCCGGCGAGGTGTATGAGGTTGGTTCTGGCGTGGATCGCTTCAAGAAGGGAGATCGTGTCATTGGGTAAGTTAAGTGGTGCGGCGTGCTTTCTCCCTGGCATATACTGATGTTGCTCCCACATCAGCCACTGCATCAACCTGGCCACCGGTCGCCCTTCCGACGGCGCTTACGCTCTGTACACGGTCGTCCCGGCCAACAAGGCGGCTATCCTTCCTGATCACATATCCTTCACCGACGGCGTCGTCATGCCCTTTGCCGTCGAGGCGGCCACTTGCGCGCTGTCCGTCAAGGAGCCTGGCCCGTGCATGCCTGGCGTCTCCACCCCAGCACTCGGTCTCCCCTATCCCACTCTACAGACCCCTGCACCGTCTGCCGGCAAGACCCTCGTCGTGTACGGCGCTTCCTCTTCCGTTGGCTCCATGACGACTCAGATCGCTGCGGCCACTGGAATCAACGTCATCGGCATTGCTGGTGCGCACAACCACGACTTGGTCAAGCGCTGCGGAGCCGCTCAAGTCTTTGACCACAACGACTCCACGGTCGTCGAGAACGTTATCAAGGCCGCCATGGCGAGCCAATCCGAGTTCGTCGGCATCTTCGACGCCATCTCCACTCCCGAGACGTACGCGCGCGACCTCGCCATTCTCGAGAAGCTGGGCGGTGGCCACCTCGCCTGCGTGCACCCTCCTCCTGCCGACAATGTGCCCTCGAATGTCAAGATCGGCATGATCTTCGCCGTCAACGACGTTGCTACGCCCGTCTACCGGGACTTCGTGACGCCCGCGCTGCAGAGCGGAAAGCTGAAGTGCCTCCCGCCGCCAACCATCGTGGGGAAGGGTTTAGAGCATATCAACGATGCGCTAAAGAAGTCCAAGGCCGGTGTGAGTGCGACGAAGCTGGTGGTGGAGTTGTAGGGAGATGATTCTAGTGGTCATCTGCGGCAGCGTGGTGAGGACGGTCGAGTGGCTGCCACCCTTCACAGGAGCCATTAAATCCAAAAAGAAGCATTTGCAGAGATATTGATTGAGGTGGCATCGGCATCACATAACCCGGTACGCCGTCAGTGCGTCATTGCTGCAAGCTGCGCATACATACCTTAGTATTCGTGGTCGCGGACATAGCTAAAAATAAGACGGGCAATATCTCAATAATACAATTTGTCTGGCCCCCTCGTACACTTCTAACCGTGTATGCCATGTAGTTGTTGACATAGCTGAGCAGAAAGTCCGACAAGAGAATCAGAAGCCATGCTTCGGAAGTTGATATGAGCTATCTTTCCCTTGTGTATGAGGGTCATTTAATGACTGGAATTGGGAAAGGAGCAGGTTTATACCTCGGCCTCGCGTTGATCCCAATCATGCACAAGCCTTGGTACAAGGCAGATCTTGCAGCACTGCCTCTCTCTCTGTTCGTGGATGAGAGTTGATCTCGTGTCTGGAATTTTAGAAGCCTTCTAGAGGTGGAGCAATAGATCGTGTAAAGGGAGGGTCGCTGGTGTAGGAATTAGGGTTTATGTAAGCCTGATTAGGTAGTCACTCGGGTCTAAGGCACGTGACTCAGGGGTAGATCAATCGCTACCTTGCGTATCATTGTTGATGATGCAATTCTTCCTACGAGCCATGCAACAGCCCATAAATATATCATCAATCACTACGAAGCATCAAAGCCAACATTAGCTGTGGCACTGAGCAAAGCATGGAGCTCAATATACATCAGTTTTGATGGCTTGCATGCCGACAACCCACTCGATATGCTCAGTATCACTGCGTACTATCTTGACGAGCAGCCTCGAATGAAGACTGTTCTTCTGGAGCTCAAAACGAGTGTATGCAAGCTCACACCAGTGCAGCAGTTCCGAAGAGTTGCTAGCGATTATGCGTGCGGTTCAAGATAGTGACACGCATTGGTTATTTTGTCGCAGACAACGCCTCCAATACCGATACTGCTCTTCAGGATATAGCAAAGGAGGTTGACATCAAGCCGGCACAACAGCACCTGCGCTGCAACGTGCATTCCATGGATCTCGTGGCCAAAAGCAATACTCTACAGCACGGGCACAGACCGCGTGGCGGATGCAGCCAGGGTTGCTGCGCAGCTCGAGGACAATACCCTTGATGATCTTACCCGCTGACAAGACAAATCTTGCGTCAATATGAAGGAGCCACTGCAGTGGTGGCGCGACAACCGTCACCGCTTCCCTGTACCGCGGCACTCGACCTTCATGGTTTGCAGAAAGTCTGATATAGCAGCCCAAACAACCTCACTACACCACCAAAACCCACCGACTACACTTTTTACTGTCAACATGGTTTTGAACCTATTGTCTGATTAGGACAGTCTATGTGCGAAATGAACCAAACAGACAAACAAGAGCCTCGAGATGAACCGGACTGACAAACATGTTACTGTCAACCGGTCAAACAAACACCTCCACTTGTCTGTGTCCGTTTGTTTAGAGACCACACTGACGGTTGCATTGCCCATGTCAGATTGCCACCCAATGCAAACTCTTTTATCGCCTATTCGTAAACATAGCACATCCCATTCTTGGTGGGACTCATCGCCATCTCAATTGGAATGTCCGGGGAGAAGTCAAAGTGCATAACGTCATCGAGCGTTGCATTTCGGCTGGGCGGCACTACACGGGATTGTGGGTCAGCTATTTCTTCGTTGACCGAGCACCGTGCGAGGGTTTGCATACAATTTATGAGAGTCAGCGTTCCATCCAAGGCATATTCTCGGGAGGAAAAATCAAGCGCCTGCCAGATCGAATATATTCTGTCAACTTGTGCATGATGGAACCAGAACAGCGGGTCGCCTGGCGAGGTGAAGAGATCATTGTCGACACCTGAGATAAATGAATGGCCCGCGAGATGCACAGTCTCGAAGAATGTTGGTTGGAAGGTATGAATGCCTGGTACCGGTCAGTCCTCTTCAATCGAGGTCAATACTAGAAGGCTTTGCCTCACTGGTGAGGTTGGTGATCAGCGATGTCAAGGCTGGATAAGTGTTGAAGTCCTGGAGAAGAGAATTGTTGAAGTCACGGATGATGTGTCGCGGATTGTATCCGAGGCCGTCTGGACCGGGATTTGGATTGACGTGAATGCCGTCCCGTATCGTCTGGTTGTAGTACGGTCCCTAAAGAGACAAGACGAAGCTTCAGTCAGTGTCTCAGAAAGGCTTCGATCCTTCGGTCGGACCTACAAGATGCATCGTCCAGTTCACGAGCGGCCCTTGGTAAATGTAGCCGCCGCCGGTACCAGGAGGAGTGTATATCGCCGGAGGATTTGGCACCGGGATTGGGAACGCCTGGAGAGTACCGTTGCGGTCCGGGATATATTTACCGTTGCCTGAAAGCGACGTCGCGGAACCATCGTACAACGGATTTGATTCGGTCGGGAGGTCAAGCCACCTGGCCCAGTCCCAATACGGCTGATATCCAGAGTAGCCACATTCTTCGCGGAGGGCGGTCTCGAAGAGTTGCACAAACCACCGATGCCAGGCGAAGAAAAGTCCCGTGGCATGGATTAGCTTGGTGTTGATGATGTGTGTTGCTTGGAAGTCATCGTATCGCGAACGGGCGCCTGGAGCCTTGGCGGGATCGATATTGGACGGCAATTTGTGCAGACATTTGATGGCTTGGATGTATTCCAGACGAGTCTGATTCTCCAGATCGCCCCTGCCACCCGGATCAGCTTATCAACGATCTGATGACTCCTCATCCTCAGGAAACGAAATGAGGACAGAGGCAGGGCAGGGGCTTACCACTCCTTGCGCCGGACAATATTGCCCTTCGTACAGTCGCCATACTGTGGAAGCCGCTGCTTGGTGTTTTCCTGGTATTGTCTTACCAGCTTGCTCATCAGCTCCGGACTAGCGTCTGCAAAGGTTATGCTTGATAAGACAGCGATCGTCGCCACGAAGAAGATTGAACGGAACATGATGGATCGACGTCGTCTGGCGCGAGAATCAACGAATGTAGCAACGACAGCGAAACTTCCAGATATCTTCTGCTTGATCACGCCTTAAACGACTACCAGACGGGAGGCATTAAATGCATCTTCCTTGAGGCTTTAAGGCTGCAATGGCGGTGGCGTTGTTGGCTGGCCGGCACCTTCTTTTTTCTTTTTCGGGTAAGCTGATAAGTGACACGGGAAACACGATCCTTCACGACTTAGCGCATGGTAGCCTGGTGGCTTGCGGGCCATCCTTCGGCTGGTATGCCCTTGTTTGAGTATCGGTACTTGGTAGTCCGACCAGCTGCAACCCATTGATAGTACGATCCTCTGCCGTCGGTCGGCAGACCATTCCTGCTACACTGGCAGACCAACTCCATCCATCTCTTCCTCTACAACAATCGTTTCTCGACACCACGTCCTACTGAAAATGACGCCGCCTCTCATCGCCCTGGAGGAGCACTACTACTCCAACGCCATCTTCGAGTCGATAGGCGACAAGTTTCAGCGTTCCCTACAGGCCGTGCCGGGTCTTGCGGATCAGCTGCGAGAAGTCGGAGATGAAAGACTCGCGGCTATGGACCGCGGGCACATCTCGCTCCAGGTCGTCTCGCATGCCTTCACTCCAGGTAAGAGACATTCTCTCAAGCCTACCACACCTACCTCTCAATGGTAAGGAACGAACGCTAACCTCAGACGCCTTCACAGGAAGCCCTAGCGTGGAGAATTGTCGAGCAGGCAATGACGAGCTTGCTCAGGCCATTGCTAAATGCGGACAGCCGGCTCGCTTGGCGGCTTTTGCCGTCTTGCCCTGCTCGAATGCGGCTGAAAGCGCACGCGAGCTAGAGCGGGCCGTGTCGTCGCTGGGATTCGTCGGTGCCCTTATCGACAACCACGCTAACGGGAAACACTTCGACTCAGCCGAATACGATGTCCTGTGGGCTAAGGCCTGTGCACTGGACGTTCCAATCTACCTGCATCCCACGTGGCCCTCGGCCCGCATGGCCGAAGCTTTCATGGGCGCATATCCAGAGCCAGTCGGCATCAGCCTGGGCGCGGCCGGATGGGGATGGCACGGCGATGTTGGGCTCCACGTGCTGAAGCTGTTTTGCGCCAACGTGTTCGACCGCTTTCCCGCACTGAAGATCATCATCGGCCACATGGGCGAGATGCTCCCGTTCATGCTGGAGCGATGCTACGACATGAGTACCCGTTGGGGCGGCGGTTGGGGCCCTCACGAGCGCCCGCTTCGCCAGGTGTGGGACGAGAATATCTGGATCACGACGTCTGGTGCGTGGAGCCTGGCGCCGATCAAGTGTATTTTGGAAAACACCAAGGTGGAGCGGATCATGTATAGCGTGGACTATCCCTTCGAGTCCAACGAGAAGGGCCGAGAGTGGTTCGAGCAGCTGGAGGCGAGTGGCTTGCTTACTAGTGAGCAGTTGGGGATGGTTGCGTACGGGAACGCGGAACGCCTGCTGAAGGTGCAGGTCAGGCTTGATTGATTGCTACGAGCGGTGGGCGAAGGTGTCACAACTCTGCATTAGCGCTGCGGGCGTGGTGCACCCGTCTTTAACGAATGCATCGGTCAATTAAGTGCATTAGGGGCTTGGCACTATATTTCATGGCTAGACCACATTAGACGTTAGTTATACGAGCGGTGGGCGAAGAATTCACGACTCTGCATCTAGCGCTGCGGCAGTCAAATGCATCGGTCTGTAGATAAAATGTTCAGGGGGGTTCGATCCTTGTATCTACATACTAGACTAATCCTGCCTCAGCGCTATCAAGAAAAGCCCGATTCCGGTCCAATATTCGCTTCACGCTCTCGGGAGAATCCTCATTGGGCAGATTCGGTCGCGGCTTCAGGCCTCGGGTCAGCATGACTAGCGCCAGGTGGCGGTAGCTCTTGGGGTACGCTTGAGCCTCATCGGTCATGACGAGCGGCAAGTTCGCATCGGAGCTCGGGAAGGCTGTGACGAGGCGGTCGCGCACGTAGCTGGACTCGACGCTAAGAAGGCGCCACTCGGCAGGGTCCGACAACTTTTGCAGGCGAGTGAAGAGACGCATGTGCGAGGCCAACTCGTAATCAATGGCACCGAGCGTCAGCGAGCTAGTGACGAGGCAGAAGGCCTCGCTAATGGCACGGCTGCCGCGCACGTGAATGTCGACCGGGTCAAAGGAGGAGTGGATGACGTTGACCTTGCCCTTGTGCATCTGGGCCGACTGGCGCAGGAAGTCTTCCACATTGCCCTCGTGCCTGAAGGACGAATCCGAGTGCGCGGTCAGCTTGAGGAACAACGAAGGTACGCTGACGGGTAACGAAGGAGACCAACCAGGCGACATTGATGTAGGTTGCAGCTGCATCGGGGTGGAAGGTGGCTCGGCACAGGTCCCATTGGCCTGTGTCGCGGTAGAAGCGCTCACGCTTGAGGAGACTGGCGATGGCCGTAACGTCGGCGGTCGGGGTTGCCATTGCCCGCTGGTCTGGGGGGATGCTGATGGTGTTGTAGGAGGCGGCCAACAGGAGATGGAAGTCGGTGGGTATGGTGTTATAAGATAAGCAATAGAGCTGAGAATGGCATGTCTGAAACATGACAGTCAGATGACGCATATGTACACATCTATCAGCACAGCGGAATCATCACTGAAAATATCCCTGCAATCTGCCCAAGGAAACTTACCATATCAACTCAGAACTTTTACTAATGTCAGCGGTGGGGATCACCATTGACCACAGGTCTGAAGGGATGCTGATGTTGCTGTAGGAGGGGGCCAACAGGAGATGAGAGTCGGTGGAGACAGTGGAGACGGTGTTCTAAGATCAGCAATACAGTTGAGAACGGCATGTCCAGAATGCGAAGAACGGCATGTCAGGAACATGGAGAACAGCATGTCCGCAACGTGGAGAACGGCATGTCCGGTATGTACAACCTTTGTCAGCACAGCCGAACCACCGCCGAAGATAGTCCTGTATCTAGCCCAAGTAAAGAGTCCATCAGATTCTTCCAATGTGTCAGCCGTATGAGTTAGAAGTGAGAACTGGATCCTTTGGAGCAGTCTGGAGTAAAATGCGCGTTTCTGGGCCTCTCAACAAGCTCTATATAAGTACATGTAGTGATGAAGCAACTGTGGGCCCCAGCCACGTTTTTGTCCTCATCGACCACCTCAAAGGCACCTGCTTGAACAATGACTAGGGCTTCGCCTAGTCATGCCCTGCTTTTCCCTCACGAGCACACAGATGTGTTGGGCGCGCTGCACGACTTGAACGTGAGATCCAAGACGCGTCCTCATCTCCGCACCTTCCTTGCTTCATCTTCGGCCGTAGTTCATGAGCAGGCCGTCGCCGTGGATGGCCCCGAACGCGCGAGCATTGGTCCCTTCGAGGATCTTGTGGAGCTGGCCCAGCGACATGTCAGCCGGCAGCGTCACAATGTGGTTGTCGAAATGGTCCTCTTGACCACGATCCAGATCAGCCAGCTTCTAATGTACGTCAAGACGTCCCCCGAGAGAAGCGGATTGAGTTGTAGCTTGGAATGACACGTCCTTAGGCTTGCTGAGGATAATCCCTCGATCTTTTCCGACACATCGGTCCCGGTTGGCTTCGGCATTGGTCTGATCGCGGCAGCAGTAGCTGCGACGGCGAGCGATGCCCATTCAGTTGCCACATTGGGCCTGGAAGGCGTGGCAGTTGCTTTTCGTCTGGCCATTGAATCGCAAAGAGCGAGCCGAGACATTGAGGAATCCGACGGCACATGGGCGCGCGTCGTCTCTTCTTATAAACTGGAAGAAGTCCAGCAGCGCTTGGACAAGGTCAATGGCAGGCTACGACCACTTCACCACGCATATGTCGGTCAAGTCTTGCCCGGAAGCCTTGTCGTCTTCGGGCCACCCTCGACCTTGGACACACTCGCAAAGACGTCTGACTTGGCCCAGAGCGTTGGCAGCACCCCCACACCATCCAAATGTCTCATGTATGGTTCACATCTCCCGCCGGTGGACGCCGCCAAGGTACTGTGCGTTTCTCCAGTCCGTGAAGCATGCACCATCCAACGTTCACTTTACTCTGTGCACTCTCCCGCGGGCTCCCTCTCGGCAAGAACATTTGGCGAGCTTCTGCGCCTCACAGTCTCCGAGATTGCACACAAGTCGATGCAGGTCGAGGAGACCTTCCGGACAGTGGCGACTGCCCTTCAGAAGAGAGGCAGCTCTGAGGTCGTCCTTACGACAGTGGGCTCGACCTGGGATGCGTCCACCTTCCAAGACATTCTCCATCAACACGATCAAAGCGTCCACATCGGCGAATTCTCGCCATGCCCACAGCCCTTTGGCGATGATCTCAGTAGCATTCCCTCGGATGCAATCGCCGTCGTCGGGATGTCGGGACGCTTTCCCGAAAGCGACACGCTGGACGAGCTCTGGCGCCTACTGGAGACGGGAACGACCACACACCAAGAGATCCCATCATCACGCTTCAACATGGACGACTTCTACGATCCCTCTCGCAAGAAGCACAACGCCCTCGTCTCGCGCCACGGATGCTTCATCAAGAAGCCTGGCAACTTCGACCACCGTCTGTTCAATATCTCACCCCGTGAGGCGCTGCAGATGGATCCTGTGCAGCGCATGCTGCTCATGACGACCTACGAAGCGCTGGAGATGGCCGGCTACGCCGACGACAGCGAGCAGGCCCCGCCGCGGATCGCTACGTACTTTGGCCAGACGGTGGACGATTGGAAGACGATCCAGGAGCAACAGGGCATTGATACCCATTTCCTGCCGGCTGTCAACCGTGGCTTCGGTCCCGGACGCCTGTGCCATTACTTCAAATGGGCTGGTGGCTTCTACAGTGTCGACACTGGTTGCTCCTCTAGCGCCACGGGCATCTGCATTGCTCGCGATGCCCTCGCCAGGGGTGACTGCGATGCTGCAGTTGTCGGTGGCGGTACGCTGCTCACTGCGCCAGAGTGGTTTAGCGGGCTGGGCCAAGGGGGTTTCCTTTCACCTACTGGTGCCTGCAAGACCTACTCTGACAAGGCCGACGGATACTGCCGTGGGGAGGGCGTCGCCGTCGTTGTGCTCAAACGCCTAGCAGATGCGGTCCGAGCAAAAGACGATGTCCTCGCCGTTATTGCGGGCGCAGCGAGGAATACCAATGCTGGCGAGGGTTCCATAACTCATCCCGGCGCGACAGCCCAGGAGGCCCTGTACCGCCGCGTGCTGCGTCAGGCAGCAGTACGTCCGCATGAAGTCGGTGTCATCGAAATGCATGGCACAGGCACTCAAGCCGGCGACCGTGTCGAAACAACGGCAGTGCAGAACGTCTTTGCGTCTCCTGCCGAGCCCAAGCGCCCTCAGCCGCTTATTGTCGGCGCTATCAAGGCCAACATCGGCCACAGCGAGGCTGCTGCTGGCGTTGTGTCTTTGATCAAGGCCATTTTGATGCTCCACCG
>JAABUJ010004872.1_pt1 | contig 13796 bp, 22 predicted proteins | sample 5559131 | NCBI WGS metagenome assembly JAABUJ01 (sample SAMN10711875, study PRJNA513366) | rock metagenome | isolation source: Antarctica rocks | place: Antarctica: Victoria Land, Mt New Zealand nord | collected 2016-01-07
AAGTCTGTCCACCGGTCGACTTCCAGGAGCAACTCGGTGATCTTGAGGTGGGGCATGAGGCCGAATAACTCTTCTTCGAGGCGCTCCGCCTCGTCGGGCACGCTCTTGGTGAGCGGCTTGACCGTGAGCAACTCGCCGGCGATGGTGGCGTCGGGCAAGGCTCCGCTCGTGGCCAGCCGATCGACCTCCTGCAAGCGCTGCGTGAGGAGCGCGAGGCGATCATGTAGATAGCGCTCACCATCGGTCTCGATGGCCAGGGCCAGCTCCCCCGCGGCCTGCAGATCCGCGAAGCGCGCCTGCGGCAGGAGGTAGTCCTCGAAGGCCTTAAACTGGCGCGACCCCGGCACCCAGACGTCGCCGGCGCGCAGCGCGTTCTTGAGTTCAGAGAGGGCACACAGTTCGTAGAAGCGACGATCGACGCCCTCGACCGTCAGGACATGCGGCGCCCAACGCGGCTTGATGAAGGCGGTCGGGGCATCTGGGGGGACGGCACGGGCGTTGGTCCGATTCATGGCGCGCAGCGTGTCGATGCCGTCGAGCACCTTCTGGGCCGCCGGCGCCGCCTGGAACGCGAAACTCTCGAGCAAGCGCGGGGCGTACCGACGCACCTGGCTGTATCCGTCGAGAATGAACGGCAGATGGTCGAACGACTCCGGCTGGGCCAATTGCTCCGCTTCGGTGACGCTCTGGGTGAACCGCTCCCAGGGGACCACCGCCTCGATTGCGGCGAAGGGATCGTCACCGGTCTGGCGCGCGGTGACCAGCGCTTTCCCCACGCGCGAGTATAGGCGCACTTTCTCATTGATGGCCTTACCATGATCATGGAAGGTCGCGGCGTGTTTGCGCTTCACGTCGGCGAAGAGCTTGCCGATGATTTTGTCGTTCATCTCCAGAATCTGGTCGATGATGGTGGCGTGGGTATCGAGCAGCACGGCCACCAGCGTGGCATAGCGGCGCGTGCCCTCCAGATCGCGCAGATGCTGGGCGCTCATCTGTGCCCCTTCGCGCGCCAGTTGCGTCAAGCGGCTGTGATGCACACGACGGTCGAGGTCGGCCGGCAAGCCCACCTCGCGAATGGCGTGGAGGCGATCGAGGTGTGTCAGCATCGTCCGCGCCTTGGCCTCACCAGGCGGCTGGCGCAGCCACGTGAGCAGAATGGTGCGGACCTCGTCACGGGGGGTGAGGAGGTGGTCGAGGCGCGCGCGCTGGTCATCGCTCATCCCCTCGGTCAGACGTTGGTAGAAGACGCGCGTCCCGCGCGCGAGCGCCTCCCCGCAGAGACGATCGATCACACGCGCCGGCGGCACCATCACACGGTCCTGTCGCAGGGTCTCGATCAACCGCTGGGCGATCGCCACGGCTTTGTTGGTCTGCATGGCAAGGTCCGTGAGCAGGCCACGCCGCTGGCGATATTCCCCTACTGTGAAGGGCCGATAGTCAAAGAGGGTCTGCAACTCGAGCGCATGTTCACGCCGGGTTTCATCGCGCTGCGCGTAGCTCTGCCAGGACTCCGGCGACACCCGCAACTGCCGGGCGACAAAGGCGAGCAGAGCGGGAGGCGGCTCCGTGTCGAGCGCCATGGCTTGGCCCGGATAGCGCAGGTAGCAGAGTTGGACGGCGAAGCCCAGGCGATTGTGGTCGCCACGCCGCTGGCGGATGATCGACAGCTCACGCGCATCAAACAGATACTGCTGGGCCAGCTCCCCCTCGGTTGCTGGGAAGGCCAACAGCGCATCCAATTGTGCCGCGGTCAACATCGAGCGATAGGGCATACGCTACGGCGCCGCCCGCAAATAGCGGTAGAGGGTCTCCCGGCTGATGCCGAGATCGCGCGCGACCTGGGCCTTCGTGTCGCCAGCGGCCACGCGGCGGTGAAGTTCGGCCATGCCGCCGTCAGAGAGCGATTTGTGGCGGCCGCGATAGACGCCGCGCTGCTTGGCCAGCGCGATCCCTTCGCGCTGACGCTCAAGAATGAGGGCGCGTTCAAACTCGGCAAAGGCCCCCATCACCGAGAGCATGAGCGTGGCCATAGGGGCATCGTCGCCCGTGAAGGTGAGATGTTCCTTGACGAATTCGACGCAGACGCTGCGCTCTGTGAGCGCCTGCACGATGCGGCGCAGGTCATCAAGGTTGCGCGCGAGACGGTCCATGCTATGGACGATCACCGTATCACCCGTCCGGGCAAAACTCAGCAAAGCCGCCAATTGTGGTCGCTTGGCGTCCTTGCCGGACGCCTTCTCGGTAAAGGTCCGATCGACCGCCACGTTGTCGAGTTGCCGCTCCGGGTTTTGCTCAAAAGTGCTGACCCGGATATACCCAATCCGCTGTCCGAGCATGTCCTCTCCCTTCGCTGTCAGGATAGAGTCTATAACCCGTCGCCACGATTGTCAATAAATGGGTGAATCGACCCTATTGTGACGCTGTTGGAGGGGGCGATGTGACGCCTTAGTAGGGTATACCCTACCTGGACAGGAGCAGGCCGCCCTTGGTGCGGGTAGGATGCGTGCGAGAGTAGGGCACACGAGCCTGATACTGACCTGGCGTCGCGGACCCGTTTGACAAGGAGCGCACGAGGAATCAGAATCCGATTTTACATTTGTGGGGGTTGGGCAAAAATAGCCAATTAACGGTCGAGTTTAGGCAATCCGCGTTGCGTTAGTGGTCCAGTGCGCGATGTGATCCGGGTAAAAACCGGGCCGCTAACATGACTGAACCGCTAATGAAGCGTCGAAAAGGCAGTGTTATGTAATATGGCTGTCCTACGAAGGAGTCGTTGCCTGACCCCCACTACGCTATCCAGCGGGATCACAGCCTATCCCACTCCTGGTACCCGGCGCCTGGCGCTCCTGGCCGCGCGCATGCCCTCTGTCACCGGCCCCGCGCGCGGCCCCCCCCTGTCATGACGCGCGGCCTTCTTCACGATTCTGCTCGCTCATCGGCTGGCTGGTCGCCTCCACGAGCGTGATGAGCCGGACCGGCCGGAGCGGCGCGTCGTACTGGTCGGTCGCGACGGCATAGCCGGCCTCGGCGAGCATCGCTTGATAGCCGCCGATCCAGCCGCTACGATACTCAGCCGCCGCGTCCCTATGCTGGGCGCACGCCTGGGCAAGCTCTGTGTAGGCGTCCTCAAGATCGCCTGCGATGCGCTCCAGATTCATCATCGCGTCTGCCCTAGCTCTGTTGCTGCTGGGCGTGCTGCTCTATCGCCGCCTTCGCCTCATCGAACGACACCCGCTCGGCAATGGTCATGTCGTCGTCGAGGTGTAGGGCCGTCACCGTCGCGTCCCAGTCACCGTCGGAGCGACCCGCGTCCCTGTACTGCCCGACATAGCCATACGGCCGTGCGGCGTCCGCCAGACGATACGTCCACAACGTGTCGCTTTTGCGCTCCCACTTACCCCGCATGCTGCTCCTCGCTTGGTGATGGTGGCGCGGCGGCCACTTCTTCCAGGCGCAAGGGGCGGCAGGTCAGGCACACTGGCGCCCACGTCCCCGTCCCCACCGCAGCCCAGGCGACGTGCTGGGAGCGACGGGAGAACAGGGAGCCGGGGAGGATAGCGCCTCTACACTGGGCACACACGAACGCCTGGCAGGCACGGTACGCTATGGTCTGCGCACCGTCCCTATCGGTTGTCGGCCCGACCCGTTGGCTCTTGCGCGGCATCCTGTCCTCTATCCCTGTCGGTGATAATCCTTGTGGCGCTCGTACCACGCCGGGTCCTTGGCACGCAGCCGCAGCCATTCGGCGTCGAGACACTCCTGGCAACGGAGCCGCCCCGGTCGCGGCGGCCGCTCGCCGCAGGTCGCGCACGGGAAGACGTCGGCGGCGACGCGTTGGGCGTCTGCGTGTGCCGTGTGTAGCGCCTCCTGCTTGTTGTCGGGGCGCGCGTTGTCGTCGTCGGGCATAATGGTCGTGTCACGGGGCATGATGCAGACCCTTCCCACCGCGCTGCATGATCTCCGCGACGCGCTGCGCGACGGCGCGCTGCATCACCGTGCGCGGTCCCATCCCGAGCGGCACAAACCCACGGCCGACGTAGTCGCGCCACACGTCGGCGCCCGGCGTGACGGCGACGTAGCCCGCGTAGAGATCCGCGCCGTCGGTGGTGGTTACGCGCGCCTCGTGCAGGTAGGGCGACCGTTCAAGCCAGCGGATCGTGCCGGCTGCCCACTCGTGCTCGCTCATCGCTTCCCTCACGCCGTCGGCACCCAGCGTGCGACCACCTTATACAGGCGTGCAAGATCAAACGGCTTGGGCAGCCGATCATTGACCGGCATGAGGCCCCCCGTCGCCTGCAGACGATCTTGCGCTGACATCACCACAATCGGGATAGCGGCGGTCACCGGGTTGTCGCGCAGGCGCTGGCTCACCTCCACCCCATTCATCCCTGGCATGTTGATATCGAGGAGGATGACATCGGGCTGTGTCTCATGGGCCACTCCCAACGACGCAGCGCCCACCGCGGCCAGCACGAGATACCCTGCGTCTTCCAGCGGTGTCTCCAGAAAGTCGATGATATCAGGATCGTCGTCGACCACGAGCACCGTGCCTTTGCTGATCCCGTTATCCATCCTCTTGCCCCCCACTGGTGACCACGAGCGGGCAACACTGTGCGCAGACCGGAGCCTGCGTTAATCCACGTCCATGACGCGCTATTAATGACACGGCGCGACGTATGAACAACGCGCCCACCGCGATCTCCGCGCCACACCGCCCGCACGAGAGCGGCTCCAGCGCGCGGTAGACCGTCGTCGGCTGACCATTGGCAGAGCGCGCCGGTCCTACACGGCTGCTTTTGTGGCGTGCCTCTGGAGAACGTTTGCCTAGGCCGAACGCCGTCATCATGTCACCTCTAAACACGGCCATAGATCCCCTCCTGTACCCGCATGAGCGCGATTGCCTTGAGCGAGGGCGTCACATCCCACAAACGTGGCGCGTAGGCCACGTAGAAACGCAGCCGCTCACCGACCTGAGCCACGGCCTGGGCGCGATAGATCGCGCGCCGTAGATCGTTCTGTACGCCATAGAGCGGCAAGATACGCTCCCCTCGCTGCGTCGTCAACTCGCCCAACGCGAGCGCCAGATGAGGCTGCAAGACAGCCTCGACACGCTCTCGCAGCACTGGCGAGAGGGCGAGCATGTCGTGTATGGACACAGCGTACGTCACACGGTCCATCGGCTCAGGCCCAGCGAGACCGTCCACCGTTGCCGCATGTTGACCGACTGGCCGATATAGAGCACCGTGTCGCCAGCGAGCACAACATAGATGGCGGCTGTGTCCGGTAGAGCGCGCCGCTCGTCGAGCGGCAGAGACGGCAGCGCCGCCGGCGTGATAGCGCTGGTGTCAATCATCGCCGTGTCCCTCGACCTGACGCACATGCTTCAAGATGAGTTGACGTATAAGCGCGGACACCGATGTAAGGTCGCGATCAGCCAGGGCCTTGAACTGTTGGGCCAACTCGGGCGGCAGTGACACAACCACCCTCACATCACTGCGCGGCGGCGTTTTCTTTGGCGTGTTTGTCATGGTGTCCTCCCTTCCTACTCATGTATACCACTACTATAACAGATACACGCAATTTCGCATACAATGTTTGACATTTCACATACATTGGTGGTATACTAGAAGAGTGAGGAGCAGATAGCTTCCACGCAAAGAAAAGGCCGAGGCGCTGCGTCAACAGCCCTCGGCACGACACAGCGAGGATGGATCGCCATGCACACTCAGTCTACCGCAGCGTACAAGCCCACCGTCCGGTTAACGACACACCGGGGCCACTACCGCGTGCAGTTGGGCACGAATCCCAGCGTCTGGTACGAGACCTCGGCCAACCAGTGCAGCTGCCCGGCCCGCAAGCCCTGCAAGCACATGCGGTATGTCCGGGTGTTGAACGTGTCGTTCTATGTGAGGAGGAAGGTCACGGCGCCGGCGTGCACAACGGTTGAGGAAGAGCACGCCGGCGTTACCTCTAGCCGAGGTAGCACCATAGTAGCAACTCCGATCGTTGATGTCGAGGCCAACGAGGCCGAGCCCTGGCACGACGATCCGGCCCACGTTGCCCTCGAACTTGGCCGGCTGGCCGATGTCTACACGGCTTTGGCCAGTATGAGCACGGCCATTATGCAGATGGAACAGAAGGGCGCGCGTCCCTCGGCGCGCGCCAAGCCGTAGCCGCCGCGACGGATCGTCGCGCCGAGGGACGCGGCTGGGACGCGTAGACCACACACGGTCACCCATGGGGCCGGCGGCCTCTCACCGGCAGCCGGCCCCTTATGAGGGTCGGCTTTAACATAATATACGGCCTGTCCAACGCTACGCCTCGTCCTATTCGCGCTCTTGACTTGACGATAACCGTGGGTTCGCCCACGTCGAAGACATGGTTACCGGGGCATGGAGGGGTCAAATCGACGATGGAAGCCGCGCGACGCCCCTTTTGGTCATGTGAAACGCGTCGCTGAGCCCGTTCGATGCGGCGGACACGCCTCCACGAGGCAAAATATTATGTTAAAGCCGACCCTCCCTTATCACAGCGCAGGAATACTACACCATGACAACAGCAGGATACGCCTACGATGCCATTCAATCCAGCATCGACCACGACGCCTATCATTATGGGACCAGCAGCCCGACGCCGCGCACGTCCCTCGTCGAGGTCACGATCGATGCGCCGTCGATCGTAGCCTATGTCGTGTCAGGTCAGACGCGCACCATCCTTTTTCAAGCAGGCCGCGGAGCGAACGACCTTCGGCGCCCCAGCGCCGAAGGGGAGTGAGTCCCCTTTGCCGCGCAAATCCGCTATCGTCGACCGCGCGAACGGACGATATTGTGAGCGCCAGCGAACAATTCGGTAGCGCGTACTGGTTCGCTACGCAAACCCGCACTAGCAGCAGACACGCTCGGGGCAACGGTCGGGGCGCGACTGCTTGAAAGAGAGCGCGTGACGACACGCTGCCGCCCCATCGTCACGCCTTCTACGGTGAGTGGTGCTACAAAGCCAGCCAGCTATCGCGCCATCCGAGCGCCGCTGGCCTCTACGCTGCCGGCCCTCTTTTGCGTCCGTCACGGAGTGCTACAATCGCCGTAGAGGAGGGCACATGGCGATAGAGGAACGAAGGACGGCGAAGAGTAAACACGTTGGCCCCGCGATGCTGTCTGCTGGGGGACACACGACGGCGTATCGCGCTATCGTTGAGCTGACATGTGGCATGTGCGGCCAGCCTATCCAGCCGGGCGCGCTTTTCTCTCGTCACGCGCCGTATAAAGGAGCTATCCATCTCGCTCCGACCTGCATACGCTGCCGCCCACTGCGCCTGGAGGGCATTGACGAGGGCCTGTAGGCGGGTAGCGACGCGTGCAACGTCGGCACCTGCGTGCCTGCCTACCTACGTCGGCGCCTGCCTACGTCGGCATACCATCGCTGCACGCGTGCACGCGTGCTAGGAACGCCCCAGGATCACCACGGCCGTGCAGTGCGTGGTGGGCGCTCCAGCGCCCGCACACGTGCTTCAGCGGCCTCGCGTAGCGCCCGCTCTCGCCCCAACTCCTCGCGTGTGTCGCCCACCTCTTGCCGGGCCTGGCGCACCTCCGCGACAAGCGGCCCGACTAACGCGCGCATGAGGACAAGTGTCTGCGTGCGTGCGCCCGTGCCTGCCTGCACGCGTCCCGCCGTCCCGGTCGCCGGCGCCGTGCCATCGGGCGCGGTGGCCATTGGTGGTACAGGGTCGCCTGCCTGGTCGTTGTCGACGGCGTCGTGGCGGTCGTGGAGATCCGCGCCGCCGGCCGGGCGTAGCCGGTACTCGATAGTGCGCTCGCCTTGCACGCGTTCCGCAGGGAGCTGGCCGGCCCGAATGTAGCGCCGTACCGTGTCAGGGGACTTACCGAGCCGGACGGCCGCCTCATCGACTGTGAGCCGAAACGCGTGCACGTCGTCTGCGTGCCTGCGTGCGTGCCTGCGTCTTCCATGACGCTAGTGTACACGGTCACTGCCCGCGGGCAGGGTTGGCGTCTTAGAGCGATCTTCGTACCCGGCGTCCGCCGCTCCTGCCGGCCGCTGGCTGGCCCCTGGTCTCCGTGTTGTAGCGCAAGCCAGCCAGAAACTCGTCTAACCAGTCCGAGGTCGTGCGGTAGGGGCTGACGCCCTCCGTCTGGGTGCGTAGCCGGCCCGCTTTCGCCGCCGTATAGAGCGTCGAGGCGCTGGTGTACCCCGCACGCTTTGCGGCGTCGGGGATCGTGAGCCACTCCGTCGCCCCATCCTCCGGTGAAGTCCGCCGCGTGCTGTAGGCGCGCATGTCACGCCCGGCCAGGAACTCGTGCAACCACGCGCGGCTCGTCAGGCGCACGCCTGAGCGTTCATGGCGCGTCGTCCGCAGGCGACCGACACGCGCCGCGTGGTGCAGGAAAGTGGGGGTCGTGTAGCCAACGAGCGCGGCGGCCTGTGCCATCGTGAGGTCATCGTCGCACATCACTTATCCCTTGTCTTGTCGCGGTACCCAAAGCGTGACGGCCGCGCCACCGAACGGAACATTTTGCCGGATCGGCCCTGGCGGCCTCCCCGCAAAATGTAGAGTGAGTCCACATTTGCCTCCGCAATACCCCCGGAGGCAGGCCGCTCTGGCACCAGTGTAACGCCTTGCAGGGCCGGGGGTTCGATAGCTCGCCTTGCGCTGGCGGTACGCTTGGGCGCGTAATGTCGCCGGGTCGCCCTCTCAGACCGCCACGCAGGTATTATGTAAAACATGCGTGACGGAGTTTTGCACGCCTAACCGCAGGCCGTCCGGTCCGTTTTTCCCTTAGTAGACCGCTGAGAAACGGTAGACAGGTGGTGTATGCGTCTACTGATACCAACCGACCCACAGCCCTAAGATGCGCGCGTGCGGCACATCAACAGCGCGGATTGACAAAATACGACCTAAGAAACGATGTGCAGAAGCATCTATATATGTGTACGGGAGACGTGGTGACACATGGGCTGTGTGTCACCACGTCTCCCGACTTCGCCAAGGGTGTGATCTCGTATGGGCTGTGCGAGGTCACACCCTGCTTCATACTATGCGCCGATTCGTCCTCATGTGTCTATGACGGTCGCGCCCTATGCGCCATCATGGGCGCGGACGTTTGTTCTAGCCGGTGGAGGGCAACCCACGGGGCACGGGCGCGAAGGGGCACGGGCGGCGATAAAGCTCACAACACACGACGCGGTAGCCCCCGCATCGAGCGCCGGCCTTGCCGCCCGGCTTAGACACAGCATAGGTCGGAGGATGGTCGCGTGTCAAGACTTTTTCGATGAGCAGTGATGATCGTGTGGGAGCAAGGGCGCCGTGTGGATAGCAAGGGGTGAGTGGGTGTAGGGTAAAAGCACCATGATGAGGCGCGTGCTGACACGCTGACACAGAGGCCCCCTCGCGAAAAGCAGGCAGTCCTATGTCCGACTATCCCAACTACCCCGACTATCCCGACCCTACAGGCGCCACGCGCGGATCGAGTGCTGATGAGACGACGACGGATGAGATCCTCGCTGTCATCGCAACCGAGGATCCGCGCGGCGCCACCGCCGATCAAGTGGCCCGTGCCATCGGGCTCGGCCTCAGCGGTGAGGTGGTCCAAAGCCTGTTGGAGGAACTGGTGGCAGATGGTCTGCTCGACCGGCGCGGGAGCGGCCACAGTGCCGTCTACACCGCCCTAACGTAGCGAAGGTCGAAATTTCGGCAAGGTAGAGCGATGTCACGCGCGTAGCTCCGTAGCCGATTAGGTGCAGCGACGTCGCTCCAGCCGATTGACTGCGAATATAAGGGCGCTTACCGGCCTCGGCCCCGTTCCATCAGCATCTGGAAGGCGAAGAAGTTCGTCGTATGCCCATTCTACGAAGTTCCGATTGCAGTGGATGGATGTTTCCAGCACTGAACGCCGTTTCAGGTTGCCGTTTTTTCCGCCTTCGCTACGTTAGGGCCTACACGCTCCGCATGATGTCGTGACCCCTGCACAGGAACAGCGCGTCTTAGGGCTCCTTCATGTAGAGCGCGACGCCGCCGATGCCCACACACATCATCACAATGGGAGCAGCGATGAGCAGCCACGCGTTGCTTGTTAGAGCACCCACGACCATCGCGACGAAGCCGATCCCAAGCACAATAACGGTGACAGGAACGACCGGGGAGCGCCGGCCCCCGCGCGCCGGCCGCCCAGGCGTCGCGTTGTGATCCCGTCGTGCCATCGCGTGCCCTCCTCTCTGCTGTCTCGCCGTCTACGTCGTGCGACGCTGGCTGTCCAGATACTCCTGTAGCCACGCTCGCGTCGTCAGGCGCACAGGCTGAGGCCCTGTCGCCGTCGTCACCGTCTTGAGACGGCCGGCCTGCGCCGCTCGATGCAGGGAGACTGAGTTCTTCAAGCCAGCAAGCGTGCGCGCCTCCGCAAAGGTGATGTACTCGTCGTCGGGCATCTGTCCTGTGTGTCGCCTCCATCAGAGGTCTGTCGGGTTACGCCTCCTCGCCGACCATCCCCTGCGGATCGTCGCGCGCGTTCTCATCACTAGGGGGAACGTCAGCCGCCTCGAGCGCGCCCGCGTCCTCAACGGCTTCGTCGTCGCCCGCCGCATCGTCGGACGCGGGAGCTGTGCTGGTCGTGGGTGGGTCAATCGCGTCATCAGCCATGGTATCCCGCCTTCTTGCTTCCTGCTCTCGTTGAATCCATTGCCCCCCTGCATCGTACACCAACACCGGTCCCGCCGTCGCCCTGGGCCGTCAGCGTCGCTCTATGGGCCGGCCACAGGGGCAAGCCCAGCCAACGCAGCTCCAGGCGACAAGGATAGTACAGGTCTGATCTCAGCTTTTCGACGGAATGCTACTCTACGCGGGCGGCGACACGGGGTGACACTGTCCCGTGCCGCCGCCGTAGACGATGGAGGACGCGCTCCAGCACGCGCCGACACCCCAGATCGGTGGCAGCGGCGCGATACTGGCGCACCAGGCGACGATAGCGGGGGCTGCGCGCGCCGAAGAGCTTCCGCACGCCAGTGAGGTTACGCCGGACATCTCGGAGGAAGTCGTCGCAGAGCCAGGGGGCGATCGGGGGGGTCGGTCGGAGGTGTAGCTATGCCGATGGTCTTTCTGGTATGCCGATGTACAGCGGGACGCCTATAGAGTATAACGTGCCAGGGGAGCCTCCGGTTACGGGGCGCGCACGGGCGATAGGGACACTGCTCACTAAAGGGCGCGCCCCGTACCGTCGATACATAGAGTAAGACGGCTGACGGTGTGTAGGGCTGTGCATCGGCGGTCGCCTCGACGGGCCGGACAGGAGGTATGGGCTGTGCCTCCTGTCCGGCTTTTTCCATGAGCGCGACTATGCTGCCCGTCGCCAAATGGAGCCCTCGGCGCTCTTGACCCGATTCAAATACACGCGATACAGGTGGTCCGTGGGGCCATGCGTCAAGGCGATCGCGCAGCGCTTGTTTCCATTGTCGATGTGGGGGCCGTAAGCGCCTAAACAGGGGGGGCGTGCGGCGTGCGCGCCTGTCGCCGACGAGCGCTGTAGCGTCGCTGCGCTTCCCGATGCCGCTCCGCGCGCGCCGACTGTTCCGGTGGGGGCGGGGGAGGGGCGAGCTGCAAGAGCCCGGTATCCAGGAGCACCTGGACATCCGGTGTCCACGTCACCTCCGCGCGCAGCCACTTCGGTTGTCGCTCAGGCAGGCGCTCGATGATACGGGCTGACGCCACGAGGTCCAGCACGAGCGCGCGCAACCCCACGTCATCGCCCCACGTCAAGAAGGTATCGATCCTCGTGGACATCTCGGTCGCGGTGAGCCGCCCATGCAACGCACGCAGGGCGCCTATCCGGATGGCCTGCGGCCCCGCCGGGGGGTGTTCCGCCTCCGGTGTCCGGAGGCGCCCGCCAGTCTCCGCGACCCGCTCACGGGACGTGGCCACCTGCACGGGCGTCGGGTCCTTATCCGTCAGGTTCATCAGCTCCGTGTGATCTGTCAGGCGATCGCGCATGGTGGCTAGAGCGCGCCGGCCGTCGCCAGTCTGCTCCCGTTGGTCGTTGCCCTCCAAGCACCCCAAGGCCTGCGGCGTCCAGGCGGCGCCACGCAGCCGCCGTACCTCGCGGAGCAAGGCCTCATCGGCGATGGCGCCCGCGTAGCCCATGGCAGTATGACCCCCGCTGCGGGTCCCCTTGCGCCGCTGGTACCAGGAACAGCGGTAGAACATACCGGGCTCTTGGTGCGACGGGGTCATGGGTCCGCCGCAGGACGTGCAGACGAACAGTCCCACGCCCAGGGAATCCGCGTGCCGCTGATAGCCCGGCCTCGTGAACGCGGCCACGCGCCTTTCTGCCACACGGTCGAACGTCACACGGTCGATGAGCGCCGGATGCCGCCCCGGCGCGACGAATACGCTCCCCGCCGCGGCGCGCTCGTAGCGGCCCTCCGGTTGGTGGTTGTAGCGTACGAGCCCGCAATAGAGAGGGTTCCGCAGCAGCGCCTGGATCGTGGCGCAGGTCCACTCGACCTTGTGAGGCGGGGGGGGGATGTGCGGGTCGCTGTTCAACCACGCGACGAGACGGATATGTGACCACCCGCCGGCCGCGTACCGTGTAAAGATTTCACGCACGATAGGCGCGTACACGTCGTCGGGGATCAATTGGCCGGGCGAGCGACGCCCCGACGTGGTTGGGGACGACACGCGCGCGTAGCCTAGCGGCGCGGGGCCCTGGTGAATACCGTGGCGCGCGCTGCGCTCCTTCGAGAGGCGAACGCGCTTGGCTCGTTGGCGACTGCGCTCCTCGCGTCTCCCGTCAGGTGGGACGGGCGGGGAGTCCGTGGCGTCGAGCTGCTGATTGGGCGGCGGGCAAGGCGTGGCCTCACGCAAGTCATCTTCCATCCCCTGGCCTATCATCATCTCTAGCTGCCTTTTAGGCATGTCGTGCCCTATCACAGTAGCAGGCCCGGTGCAACGATGTGTGCGGAAGCGGGCTAGATCACCCCCCTGGGTCACGTACCCGCCGTTTCGGAGACTCCGTCATTGACGTTTGTAGCACGCATAGACCCATACCCGTGTCGTGTGCCGCCAGCCAATCACGCACGCTTTGTAGGGTCCGCCACGCCTTCTGGCGCCTACATAGAGTCCATTGACACGTCCCACTTGCAGACCTAATGGGTTCTGCAACCGTCAATGACGGAGTCTCCCGTTTCGCCCCTGCCGATCAGCGAGATGCCACTCTCTGTAGCCACAGGGACGTGCGCCCATGGCCTCAGGCCGTGACCCACGACACGCTAAGGAGTACGGCCGGAATCAGCACACCAGGTGGAACACCGCATAGGGAATACCGGCACTCCCGGCGACGTTGTCCTAGGCCATAGAAGCGACTTCCCATACACAAGCGAGGCGTCTCGTTGGCCGATACGACAGGCGATACAGAGCAAAAGCGATAGCAGATGTCCTCGCTCTTCATTTTCCCCGAACCACAGGCTCACCGGCCCCCTTCGCTGATGTTATAGCGCAAGTGTAGCGGGTTCTGTTACGTTGGACAAGGACAAGAAGGGGGTGGTCAGGGCTCGTGAATTATTGTAGGGGCGTATGGCATACGTCCGTGCGTTCGAGACCACGGGCGTATGCCATGCGCCCCTACACCACGCCGGGAGCCTTGGCAGCACGGATAATTCACGAGCCCTGAGGGGGTGGTTTGGAGTTTGGAGAGCGCTTCCTTGACATGGACCCCTCCTTCCTGTACTCTTGGTGGCACATGCCACACTCGTTTTATCGCCCCGCCGAGAGGGGCAGGGGTTGCTCATGCGGGGCC
>JAABUJ010004874.1_pt1 | contig 13792 bp, 8 predicted proteins | sample 5559131 | NCBI WGS metagenome assembly JAABUJ01 (sample SAMN10711875, study PRJNA513366) | rock metagenome | isolation source: Antarctica rocks | place: Antarctica: Victoria Land, Mt New Zealand nord | collected 2016-01-07
CTATTATGAGTTATATTCAACACTCTTTCTAACTTACAGTTCTCTAGAGCACACACATACATCATGACATTCAGTGTTCTGCAGATGTAAATAGTGCATATAGATAGTGATTTAAACTCATAATCTTTGAGCTTACTTTCTCATTATAAACTTAAATCATCAGCTAAGATGATCTAGACACATATCTTTCTGAGATTTTAGACAAGAAATCACTGCACTAATCTGAGCTCATAATCTGTTAAAAGAATAATGAGTACTTATGCTATCTGTCTATTTAGTAAATCTAATGTGTCAATGTTGACTGCAGCTAACTTAAGTATGATTAAATTAATGACAGAAACTCTGTCATCTAAGACAGAAGAAAACTCTGTTAATCTTTTATATTAAGATTAAAGAAGTCAAGAAAGTAAATAAAGCACTGTACTTCTTAACATTTTTACTTAATGCATTCATATCTATTGACTCTCACTGTTGTCAAGTCTCAGCTGACATACAAAGTGCTTAAATATCTGTCTTGATAAGAACTTAATCAGTTCATCAGCTATTATGTCTTGACTAAATATAAAGTTTATCTGAATCTGATTTCTCTTGTGCAGATCTCAAATGTAATGATAGATAATGTTAATATGCTTTAATTACTTATACATATAAACATTCTTAATTAATGTCAAGACAGTCTGATTATTTCTTTTAAGCTAAAGAGATGTATTTTTTCTATGAATCTCATTCTTTTGAATGCTCACATAATATAAATTAACTTCAAGATACTTATCTAATCTCATGTTTCTTAGCATCTAAGTGAGTTAGACTTCAGTCTTTATACATATTGACATGATTATATATTTAATCTTAATAATTAATGTTGTCACTAACTTCTACTTTTAACTGACTCATGATACAGATTCTTTTTTAAGTAAATAGACATAATTTAAAATAAATCTTCTGTCTAATTTGTCTAATGCATAGTCAGAGTCAGAGTATTTAAGTAGATCTTGACTCTCACTGAGTTCATATATAATCTTAAGATTGATAATTAATCATACATATTGCAGCAATCTCTTAAATGCATATTTATAATGTTCTGCAGAGTCACTGAGATACTGACTCAGTCATTTTAAGATAAAGAAGATATTTAAATATATATAAATTACAGTGTACATAAGACTTTCAATGATCTGCTGATATTTTCTTTGATCTATGCACTGATCATTAAAATCAGTTAAGCAAAGAGAGTCATATTCATTCAGTGAGATCTCAGTACATTAATGCTTATTACTTTGCATACAAAGATCTCTAAGCATCTTATCAACATAGTGTGTCTAATTTATGTGCAGTGTTCTTTTCTTACAATTATAAATTATTTAGATATTAAGAATTTTCTGTGTCTTTCTTAAGTTCTTAATCTTAAATAAGCTTTTAAGAAACTTTTTAAATTAAAGAACATTTAAGAGGTCTGATGAGATCATAATGATATCATTTACATAAAGAAGTAGCATGATGCTCTTGACAGTGTAAATTAAAAGATATAAGTTCACATTATTTTAATGAAAATTTAACTGAAGAAGCTCAGTGACACATTGTTTATGTTAATCTCTGACAGCTTGCTTCAGATCATATAGACTGCATAGAATGTGTAGTGCATAATTAAAAATAGTTATAACTTCAGAAAATGATGTTATGTAGATTGTTTTCTTCAGAAATGACTCAGTAAAGATGCTGTTAACATTTATCTGATGATACTTTAAGTCTTTGAGTGCAATTAGAATCAGAAAGACACAGAGAGTATTAAACTTCATAGTTAATGTAAAGATATCTTTATAATTAATGTTATACATCTATGAGAACTTTCTTATCACTACTTTCATCTTCAATTTGTCAAGAAAATCATCAATATACAGCTTGAATTTAAATACTTACTTATTAATCACAATGTTAATCTCTCTTAATGAAACAATCTCTTCTTAAATATCATTTACTGCAAGTGCTGTCAGTTCTGCATTAATAATGTTCTTTTACATCTCTTCTCAGATTGAGTCTCTCACTGCTTCAATATATATCAGAGAAGTTAAAATGTCAGTTTTTACTGAGTGCTTACTATTCTTATCATTAACTGTAAATGCAGTTAATGTCAGCATGATTCTTAAGATCTTTATTATAAATTCATTAAAATCAGTATCATTGTCTTTCTGTCTTTTCTTTAATATCTTAATACATAGAAATGTCTTGACTTTCTTAATTGAGATACTCACATCTAAATGACTAATCTTGTTGACAGAAATCTTAACATAAAAGAAGAACTTTAATGCATTGTAATTAAAGTTAATTGCAGTTAACTTAAACAATGAATTGTCTGTGATCTCTTTCTTTGACAGTGTGACAACAAAATGAGAATTTATAAATCTAAATCTGTAAGTTTGTATGTCAGATTTCAGAAACTGTTTCAGTGAAGCAGCTGCAGTTTCAGTCTTATGTAGTTGTTTAACAGACTTTTATTTTGAAAGAATGTTTAATATTTATTTATAAAGTTTCACATTAATGCTGTCTTCTTTCTCATTTTTAACAAACTTAACAGCATAACTCTTAATAATTTATTTAAGATCTGATGCTTAAAGCAGATACTGCTTTGTAATTTTCTCACTATAATTTATAAATATTCTTAGTTATTCTTAATTCATAAACTTATTCTGTCTGCTCTTAAACAGAGACTTTAAGTCAATATAGAAGTAGCATTTGCATTCTTACACATATACATAATTAATAAATAGTTTCATCTCAGTGAATGCTTTCTCTGAAGTGACTTATTTATTATTAATTAAGAAATTAATTGCTGTGCAGTTATAAAAATAAACATCAATCTGTACAGTCTCTACTTAGAACTTTATTGAAAGTTTAGTCTTCTTAATTATTATATACACTGAGTTCTCAGTGATTCTGATTGCTCTTTTAATCATATCATTTTGAATTAACATATAGAGCATTATGTACTATGATATAATGCTGAAAAACATAAATCATTCATTAAGAATAGATCTCAGCTCTGTTGCATTATCACTTTATACAACAAGAATCTTTGCATCAAACTGAAGTTCAATCTTCAGTTATTACTTCTGTAGTTTCTGCAGAACATTGTCTCATCATTTCAGTAATATTGTTTATATTTTTCATGAGTGATTGTCTACAATTTTCAGAAAGTATTGATAGTTGATGAACAACAAAGACAGAGATTTACATATGTTAATGAAGATCAGAGCAAGAATGTTGACTTTTTTTTATTTATATTATGTTTTTGCTGATTCACAAACTTAGTCAGAGCATAGATCTCATACACATTGATATTGTTCTTAATAATGAGAATTGACTTGCTCAAAGTAATGATCTTGTAAAGATTATAAAGCTTAGCTGCATCAAGATGAACAAATTAATAATGTCAAAGTCTATATGTCTTGATCTTGTTATCATATGACATAACTATATCATCATTCATTTGCACATTCTTGCTGAGTGTATCTGTAATAAACTTAAAGATCTAAATCTATAAGTTCTTATATGCTTTTAAAAGAGTGATCTCTGACTTACTTTATATATGCATAGCAGAGAGTAGAACAAATTCATTAAAATCATTTAAGATATATTTAATTATGTAGATTCTTTTTTTCTTAAATGCTTTTAACATGAGCTTTTCATTCTTATTTTACATGTAGAGATTCTTATAATTAAAATATTTAAGCAGTCTTTTCTTACACATCTTCTTTTTTAACAGAAGATTGACTTCAAGCTTCAGAACATAAAATGTTAAATTTAAAAGAATTAAATTTTCATTTTTATTCTGCATAATAATTATATCATAATAGTTAACATACAATATTTTCTCTCTGACTTTGATGATGTATCATTACATATGCATCAGAAAGCTATTGAAAAGCTGAAGTTTATCAATTATATAAGATGAGATATCAGAGTCTGTAACTCAATTTAATTAAGAAATCTTATTAATAATGTTTTTAAAGATAGCAGCAATCTTCTTATCAGACTTATCTACAGCTTCAAATTTCTATATGCTGAATTTCTTTTCAGAAATAATTTCTACATCATAGATCTGATTTCTTCTTTTATTTCTATGTAAGTTAACTACAATCAACTTAATCTGCTTTTTAACTGTCTTGATTAGCTTTACTTACTGTATAATTTTGTAAATTATAAAGATATATTTACAGTTCTGCTTATAGTGAGCATCATTATAAAGATAGCAGATTAAAATTCTATATAATGATGAATAATTACTGTTTAAGCTTAAATGTCTTCTATAATCATATTATAAGATTTGACATTCTTAATAATTTTTGTTCTGTCTTTACTGCTCAGCTCATAAAGCATTGTCAGATGTCTTCAGTTAAGTCTTCTTCTTTTAAAGTTTTTGTAGATTTATCTCAATGTCAGATGTGTTCTAAGCATCAATGATGTCATAAATAACAGTATATTTCATTAACAATGCTTAAAACAGTATTTAAAATCACTGCTTAAATGTAATGAAGTTCTTAAGTCTTAACTGTATTGCAGTGATCTTTCTGTCAAGATTGTTAAATTAAGTTTATATCTTATTAACAGTCATGTTTAATGACATCTTATATTTAATAAACTTCATTAAATATTGTTTCTCAGTTGTCTGCAGTTTCTTCTTATATTTTAAGAAGAAAGCATTTTAAGCTTCTTTCATTATAATTTTATTCATAAAATAATTCTCATCATTAATATTTATACAGACTGTAATTCAGAACAGAGCTCTGCTGTTGATTTGTTGATTTTTAAAATTGAAACTGCTTAATAAAAAGAAAAAGAAGACATTATTGATGAATGTATTGTCTGTAAAAACTTAAATAAGAATCTTTATTATATATCAGATATTCTTATTAATTAATCATTTCTTTATATGAACAAATCATTTCTCACAGTTCTCTTAAGTAAAAACAGAGATTAAATGTTACTTTATAAAGAATGATGAGTTGTGCTCTTGATTCATAGTGATGATTGATACACAGTATAAGAATTGAAGATAAAAGAGTGTATTGTAAAGATGAATATAATAATAAAAGAGATATATGTATATACTGTTTGCTTACAGCAATGTAAAGAATGCTTATTTGTCAATATTTAATTTATATTAAGCTGCTGAATTATTGTGCTTATTGTGCTCATCTTATTTTGCTTTAATAAGCAGCATATCAGAAACTGTCTGCTTGTTTTACTCTGATAAGCAGTGTATCAAGAACTGTGTACTTATTTTGCTTTAATGAGCAGCATATCAAGAACTGTCTACTTGTTTTGCTCTGATGAGCAGCATATTAAGAATCATATGCACTAAATTAGTCTGCACTTTCTTTAAGAAGCCTCTTGCTAATCTGAGCTCATAATCTATTAAAAGGTGACATCACCCTAATAGCAAAGCTATCATGAGTTATATTTAACACTTTCTTTAACTTACAATTCTCTAGAGCACACACATACATCATGACATTCAGTGTTTTGCAGATGTAAAGAGTGCATGCAGACAGCAATTTAAACTTGTAATCTTTAAGCTTACTTTCTCATCATGAACTTAAATCACTGACTGAGATAATCTAAACATATATCTCTTTAAGATTTTAGACAAGAAATCATTGCACTAACCTGAGCTCATAATCTGTCAAAAGAATAATGAGTACTTGTGCTGTCTGCCTATCTAGTGAATCTAATAGAAAGGTTTTGTCACAAAAACAAGTTCTTAAACAAGTTCTTAATCAGGCTAGAGGTAACTGTTTTGAGCAGTCACAGAAAGTAGAACTTGATTCTTACTTATAACAGTTGTAACTGAGAATCAAGTCACATATTAGGTTAAAGTCTTATCAATATAGTTAGATAGATAATTTAAACAAATCTTTGTCACTTCTGCATGCTGTGACAATAATTATGATTAATTATTGATGTAATTGATTTATAGTCTAGCTCAGCTACTAACTACAATGAGCAGCCACTCAGATGACTTGTTTAAGAACTTGTTTTTGTGACAAAATCTCTTTAATGTATTGATGTTGACTGCAGTCAACTTAAGTATAATTAGGTTGATGACAGAAGCTTTGTCATTTAAGATAGAAGAAGACTCTGTTAGCCTCTTACACTAAGATTAAAGAAGTCAAGAAAGTGAATAGAGCACTGCACTTCTCAACATAAACACTTTATAAAATCATTAACATAATATAGAATCTTTAATTCTCTATGAATTAAGAGTTTTTAAAGATATATATAGATTAATTATTGAGTTCAATCATATTATGAGTGTCATGTAAACAATCTTTGTTTAATGATTTAAAAAGATTCATAAGAGTGCTTGTATACAGTTTGAGTTTATCTCAATTATTCTTTTATAAAGAATCTATTACAGATATGATGATCTGCAATTTATTAAATAATTAATTATTCAGTATACTTAATGCTGTTCTGCTATCTTCTGATCACTTTTAAATCAGAACACAATTATATTTTCAGTAATTTCTTTTTTTCTGTCAATTTAAACTGCAGTAAACTCTCTCTTTAATAAGTTTTTTAAGATTCTGAACATTCTTTTCACTTTGTTTTCAGCACTTCAGAGATATATAAATACATATGTAGTATAATGCAATACTTAATGAATCTTTCAATCTTTAATTCAAGTCATTATTCATAATGTTGATTTTATTCACTGCATTTTGACAGTCACATACAAACACAGTTAATGCATCAAGAAATCTAAGTATTTTGAGCACAGCATTAAGTGTTGAGACAAAACATTATTATTAAGAATTAAGATCTTTATGTTGAATTTGCTTTTTCTTTTACTAAAGAAAAAGATTACTGATTCTATGTAATGCAATTGCTTAACTTAATTAAGTAATCAATACTATTATTAAATTCTTCTTAATTACACTGTTTCACATCTTTTTTCATAAAATCAGATTCTTCATAGTGATCAAATTTAAATAATAAGTATTGTAAAGCAGCAGCTGCTGTTGAAAGCTTTTGTATTTATTAATTTAATTGAAAAAGATCTTAATTAAGAATTTATAAGCAATCTTACTATATTTAGTGTCAACATTATTTGCATTGTCATATCACTGAATGTGTTGTGTATAATGAGTCATAACATATAATTTAAAGATATTAAAGTGTTCTTTACTGATATTTAAGTTAATAAGATACAGATGTCAAAATACATTCTTCAGTTTGTTTATTTAAAATAATGCATATTTCAGATATTGAAGTGTATTCTTGTTGTGAGAGATGTACTGAGTTAATATTACAAAATTTATAACTATTTAAGTGAAATGTACTGCAGCAGATGCATTTTACATTAAAAGTGACATAATTACTGATATAATTTAATGTATAATTGTTTTACAATCTGCTTCAATTCACTATTTTACATTGCTGTATCTCTAAAAGAGCTTCAGTTCTGTAAAGACTGAAATTGAATGAAATTAATGATTAAGTTATGCTGCTTTAAATATACTTAAGATTTTATATCTAATATCTTTCTTCTTTTTAATTGCTGTAATGCTCTTCTCTATAAGCTGTTCTAATCAGTAGATCAGATATGTAACAATATTTTTGAGCAGTTAATGCAGTATATTAATCATCATTACTTTATGAATATTGATTAAATGATGATTTCATACAAAGTTATTCACTAAATAAATTTATACAGCATCATTATTTAATATCTTTTTCTCTTATTATCTACTGATCTGATTCTTAATGAACTGATGCATTCAAAGAAGTCAAATTTCTTTTAAATTCTCTTGCTTTAAAGATAATATCTGACAAATTATACAATGTTAATTCATTTTAACATTAATAATCAGCATCTATTTCTTATAGTTCATTATAAAGTCTACTATCACTAAATAACACTGACAGCTCTGATCATTCATACAGATTATATTGAGTTCATCTTTAATAGTGAATATGATTGCTGCTTATTATCAGTAGAAATAATCAGAAACATATAACTTTGAGTTTAATTTATAATTAAGTATAATTGACAGTGTCATATGTTAAACTCTTAATTTAATGTTATCATCATCATTCTCAATCACTGAAAGAAAATCAAGAAGTATTAAGTTAAATTATATTTAAGTTTATCTTATATGTTAATTCAGATTTTCAATCATTAAATATATTAATTAGACAGATAAATCACTCTAATATTAAGTAAGAACAGTTTTATTAATTAATATTAACAATAATATAAGAGTTACATTATCTGAAAGCTCTTTTTGCATTTTTTATCATTAATCTTCAATATACATCTCACTGTAAGTTCATTGATTATCATCATTATAATATTGAATCAAAACATATATCATATCACTATTAAAAGATTTGTGACTCAATAGAAAGTAAAGTGTGTCTATAATGCTATAATACTATATAATATATTCATAATTTATTGTTTCATCATAAACAGACTCAATCTTAAAGATCTATGATGTTTATTTCTGCTCTTTTAATACTTTATCAATATTATATAAAATCTAATGTAATTAATCAAGTCATTGATCTGCATTCTTAAAACTTAAGAAACTGTGCATTAAATTTAGTTGTTGATTTTTAAAAAAGAAAGTGACACTTCTCTTTGTAGTGTGATTATTGTGAAGTTACAAAATAAAGATGTAGTTAGTACTGTTGCAAAAAGAGTAATAGTTTATATTTTAAGATTTGTTACTCAATTTAAGAACAACTTTATCTATCTAATTATTAAGAACAATGTTAAAGCTTTAAACTATATTAATATTATAATTTGTGATCTTTTGAAATGTCTTCACTCAAATAGATAATGAGATAGACAGTAAATTATGTTGACTTTATTAATATATAGTGTCTTTATTCATTTACTTAATATTCAAGACAGCACTCATCAATCTGTTAAAGAAAGTTATAGATTCTTTATTATTAAATATAATCAGCATATCTGAAGTCTCAATCTCATCAATAATTATTTTAATATCTGACTTTTAATTATTATGATGTTTCTCTATTTTCACAGTATAGATAATCAACTTAATTGTTATATCTTCTGACATGATGCATTCAGAAAATGAGAATGATTACACATTTAACAATATATGCTTTTGAGAAATCTTTTAAGATTATTAATATAATTAAATATGACACTTTGCTATGTGACACTTTGCTATATGACACTTTGCTATGTGACACTTTACTATGTAACACTTTAATTTACTGCTATTACTCACTCTCTTTTCATAGTCATTACATGCTCAATACATTTTTAATGTAAAACTAACTTACATATCAGTCATGATTGAAGCAATTAATCTAAAGAGTGCATAAAATTTAGTATGTTATTTAAATACATTTATTAAGAGTAAAGATTATTCACAATAAGATAATAAAGTACACTGTTAATTTAATAAATAAATTTCTTAATTCAATAAATATATATAATAGTTCAATAAATGAAGAACATAGTTCAATGAACAAAACACAATAAAGTTAAAATATAAGTAATTTACTATATATTTCTTAATCATCAATATTAAACATATAAAAAAATCAAGCATTTCTTAGAAACTCAATAAATGATGTTGATGATGCATTTACTTACATATACATACACATAACATCTTCTCAATACAGAATCAATAGTGAGTTAATTCAATACAGTAAGAGTTCAATAAGTTATACAACTTAAATTAAATGTGAAGAAATAAAGTAATCTATTAACAATATGACAATGATGTATTAAGATATTCTTATTATATTAAGTGATCAGCTCTATGTATGTGCATGTTTAAGAAAGTATTGATGATAAATTAAATCTTATATAAGTTCTTTGTGAATTTAAGATTATTATTAAAATATTAAATTATCATTATTTACTGCTTAAATTCATTATTAATGCAATAATTGTTGACAGTTAAGTCAGAATGTTGTATTAAGATTGTTTAAGATTAAATTAATAATTTAAAATGCATTATTTTTCATTTTTACATTAAGATTATGCATTAACTTTCTCATATTAAAATTCATATCAAAATCATAAGTTAACAATAGTCTTCAGATTCAGAACAACACTTATCTTTCTATACTTTTTTATTATATTTTATCTCAACATTATTATATACAAATTTGCTTTTACATATTTTGTACTAATCTATTAAGCATGAACTTGCTTTATATTAAATTCTAAAACTGAATTTACTTAAATTTATTCAATTCATCATTATCATTAACTCATTAAATCAGTTTCTTAATCTTACACTTAAAAGCAGCAATCATCTACTTCAGCTTTTACTTCTTTATTGTTTTATTATTTATCTCATTGTTATTTATGTTATTCAGAGCTTACAATTAAATATTTATTAAAAGCTTACATTCAGACTTTACAGTGCAGAACATACATTATACATTATATTTAATTTTTAAATATGTTTCTTAAGTTCTAATCTCACATTTATATTTTACATTTAAAGTCTACACTCAAAGCAAACATTTCAATCTTATATTTATATTTTATATTTTAATTTTTCATTTCATTTTTACATTCATATCTCACATTCATATCTCACATTCATATCTCACATTCATATCTTATATTCATACCTCTCACTTCACTCTCACATTCATATCTCACATTTATATCTTACATTTAAAGCTTACTTTCATATCTTACAGTCATATCTTACAAATTAAGTTGAAATTAAGCTTATAACAAATTAAAAAATGTCATTAAAAAGATTTAAAATCACTATAGAAAAAGATGTTAATGTTAATGAGAATGTATATTTCTTAAATAACAAGAATGTGAAAAGTTATTTTATTAAGTATTGTATTGTCATTATATACATAAATAAAGAAGACAACATAACTGATCTTGATTAAATACTTATAATCAATACTTTATATTGTTGTGTCTATACTAAGTTTAAGATAATTAAGAAATAAAAGTTTAATCTTTAAATTTAAGTCATTTTAAAAGAATAGAGTGCAGATAATTATGTTATTATGATTAGATTTAATTGTCATATCATTCAGAACAATCAGATAAATAAAGTTCTAATAATATTAGAATTTTTTTTTCTAAGTATTCAGAACATTTTAAATAGGCTGAGTGTGCAGGTTTTAGATTTCATATATGACATTAGTGCTCACAAAAGAAACACAAAAAATAGATTATAAAGTTTAGTTTTGCAATGTATTATTTGTAAGGGTTAAAGCTAATATTATGATTTTATGTAATTTATAATCACATGACTTAGCTCTAAAAAATGATGCTTTAATATCTTAATTTAATCTAATGCACATAAAGTTAATAATAACTCAATCTACAGATCAGATTAAGTTTTTATAAAGTTATAGATAGTCTTTTTAAACTCAATCTGACTTTACACTCAGTTTAATTTTAAAGATGCAGACTGTCTGTAATGAAGATTACATATATAAAGTTAATATCTTATTCAATCTCATTAAAGTACTTACAGATCAATTATAAATCAACATTGCAGAATTAATTAAATTTATCTTTATTCTTTAAAAGCTTCAGAAAATATTTATCTTCATTACTTTTAAGTTATATATATGCAGTTCAGCTAATATAAATAATTTCATTAAAGAATTTCTAAATATTATACAGTAAAAGAGAGACATTAATCTGCTTAATGTATAATATTTTATTAATTTAAACATTTATATTATTTAATTAAATCAGACTGCATCTGCAAAAGAATGATCTGCAATTAAGTTAAATTCATAAACATTATTTTTAATTATAGTAGACTGAGTAACTGTCATGAAATATAAAGCAATAATTAAACAAAAATTTGCAGCTAATTAAGCTGCAGACATTAAAGAATTAATGTTTGCATTATAAATTATTATTATATTAAAAGAAGAAGATGATCACTATATAATCTTAATAAACAGTTTGAGTAAGCTATCAGTTCAATTTAACTCAGATAAGATATTAAGAGTTAACTTCAATGTTAAGATTAATGATTATATAGAAGATTAATTTAAAGTTGTTGTGCAGCAGCTCTCATTCACACTATCTAAATAAATAATCATTGTTATATGTAGACTGACTAGACTCTGAGACAAGAAGAATAAATACTTTAAAGATTCATTTTTAAACTTAATTACACTTAATTACAAGACTCAAAAGAATTTTGCAGCTAAATATAAAAAGAGTTACAAAAAGACAGTTAAGATCTGAGTAATTCTTTAAAAGAAATCATTAAAACATTAAATCAATGTAATTACTGCTTTTTAGAAATCTTAAGACAACTTACATTAAATTATTTGCAATTTAAATTATATTTATTTTCAATTTAAAGATATTTTCATCATTGTTTTACTCAAAGCTCTTTGTCATCAGCTTAATGCATTAAAACTTACATCATCACACTGTATGACAATGACTTACTGTTGTACATTGTCATTTAAAATAGACATTATTTAAGAGTCATCAGATTTAAATAAAAATAAATTAATAACAAAAATAATATAAGTATTTCTACATTATAATAATGACAAATCTCATTAAGTTCTTGCAGTTAATTTTATCAATAATATTATAAATAAACTTTTTCTAAAGATTGTGAAGCTGATATAAGATAACTCTTAAATGAAAGATAAGATCATTATATACTTACATATTATATTCTTAAAGCACAACATCATTTAAAATAAAGTTAAAGAGTCTCACAATCTGCTTTTACTCATCATTGATAAAAATGAGCTTGATGTTCTTGCAGAGTTTGACATTGTTAAAATAATATATAAGATGTATAAAAATAGTGATCAATCTAAATTAATTATTTTGAACAAGTATGTACAGCTTATTGATCATAGTTTGATAATCTAAATGCTATAAGTTATTAATATAATAAAGCATTCTCTCTTTAATCTTAAGAACTAAATCAAATTTTAAAAATACTATAATCATTACAATAAAGAAGATCTGAATATTAAACATTAAATTAAGTTTAAAAAAACAATTACTATCTTGTAAACATATATTCTCTGAGCAGTCTTCATTGTAATGTGCATTATTAACAATGCAGATACAGCTAAATTCTATATAAAATTTCAGTTAAAAATCATTTTTATAAATGAAATTGCAAAGATTGCTGAACTTAATGTAATTATCATCTTAATACATTATGTATCTGCATTAATTATTATAATTAAAGATCATAAACAGCTAAAGTTAACTATGCTAAGCTGAGACAGTTTAAGTCAGCAGTTTGCTGCTTAAATAACTATATTGTTATTTATAAGACTTCTTTAATTAAATTATTCAACAATTATACTTATTAAGCAGCATTACATGAGCTTTAAAATCATTAACATTAAGTCAGTAATCTTCTACAATAATTAATTAATTAATGACATTATTACAAAGCTATTTTCTTGTTCACTGACTCAGAAGATGAAGAATTATTTAAAAGAAACTTATTAATTAAATAACATTGTGTTAATATTAAATGTCAAGAACACAACAAAGCTAATAAGCAACTCATAATGCAATTTGATTAACACTATAATATATATAAATATGATGAAAACTCTTTTAAATACATTCAAAACATTAAATATTGTAATCATTTTATTTTATTAAGTATAACAAAAGATTTATCATCATTCTTTATATAATCTACAACCCGCGTACTGGGCGTTCAGGTAGACGCAAGGCTAAGGTGGAAGGAGCATGTGCAACAGGCAGTTCAGAAAGGAAGCATGGCATTTGAGGCCCTCTCAC
>JAABUJ010004875.1_pt1 | contig 13790 bp, 2 predicted proteins | sample 5559131 | NCBI WGS metagenome assembly JAABUJ01 (sample SAMN10711875, study PRJNA513366) | rock metagenome | isolation source: Antarctica rocks | place: Antarctica: Victoria Land, Mt New Zealand nord | collected 2016-01-07
AAAATTACTATTAAATAATTCAAAAAGCATCGCAAGTCGCAATCGCACGCAAGAATAAAATAATAATAAGAAAAAGCTATATCGAAAACAAAGTAACGATCGCAAGATTATCTTAATTCGCGTTAAGAAATTGCGTGAAACGTTTATTTAAATAAAAGTCTCTTAGTTAAATCGTAAAATCATGAAGAACAATATTAGAAATAAGATTAATAAACATTAAATTAATTAAAATATTTATAATAATGCATTTAAGTAATGCAATAAAACACACAATGCTAACAACTTAACAACATAGTGCTTTAAAAATTAACTTAAACGAAAAGCAAAAAAGAAGTTTACAGTTTTTTGTTTTGAAAAGAAACTCGATTATATCGTAAGTATTTGGTCTTGATTTTTTATAATTGCTTACGCTTTTAATGTTATAAGACGAAGAATTGTCGCTACGATTATTGCGCTAAAAAGCGCAAGACTATACATTTTATCTTTTAATTGTATATTTGACTTACAATTTAGTGCGTTACAATCTCTTAACAATTTGTTAAACGAATCAATATTTTGCTAATTTTTTGAGCGCGTATTCTCGATAACAAGAATATCGAAATTAATCAATTTGAATTCGTTTCGCGAGTTCGACGCTATTTACAATTTATGTATGCATAAATTAGACAAAACAACTCGACTTCGCATTTAAGTTAAAAGAATTTATTAACTCGCATTAATGCGAATTTGCAACGTCTTTGCAAAATCTAACAAAAGATGTTAAACGTAATGCGTTATCGCGTTAATCTTAATACCCTTTCTTTGAAAGAATTAAATAAGAACGAAGAATTCGAGTTTAACTTAATTGTTGCGAAAGACGACGTTGCTTCTAGCGAGAAGACGTCGTAAATTTTGCGTAATTTAAAAAACTTATTAAAAACAACATTATTTGTTTCGTTTCTAATTTTTGAGTCGAACTTTATAAAGAAGAGCGACGTAAATTGGTAGGTAATGGAGATGGTAAAAGAGTTAAGTTCTAAACTATCAAGAGAAGCCTACTTAAGTACATGTAAACTTTGTTGAGAAGGTACCTCAACTATTATTGGGGTCCTCCTACTACGACAAGTACCTCTTTGATCATCTAGCTCATCCTAGTTTCATAACAATTGTCGTCTTTCAAAAAAGGCTAGCGCCCTCGTTGGCACTGCTATCGATCTAGTAGAAGACGTGATCGAGATGAAGAAAAAGTAGATTGAAGTGAAATGCGCACCTCGATGTTAGGTTGACGAATTATTTGAAGTGTCTATGTAGGAGGCGCAGAATTCGCGATGCCAAAAGGTGAAGAATTGTTTTGCTTCGTTAGTGTTTTTCGTGCTCTCATAGATAGATTAGATCGTCGAGATGCTTCGATCTCGTAATCATTGATAAGATCGATGACTTTATTGAGATCGTCGACGTCGTATTATACGTTGTGCGCTAATTCATAATCTTTTCATTTGACTAGATATCGAGTCTTATCGCGAGACTCACGTTTGTTGAGAAGGCGTTCGATCTTATACGATTTGCTTCGTCGCTTAGGCGAAAGATGTAGTTCGAGTTCTTCACTCTTCATAGTTACGAATGAGGGTTTCTCTTGATTTGGTCGTGGACGATTGTAAGGGTCGAAACCCTTCAATAGCGACTCGAGTTGAGCCATCGACACGATTGAATGAATGATCATCATTGGGGGGAGCTCAAGACGATACGCCAATAAGTTTATTTTCTTTAGGATTCTAAATGGTTCAATTCTCTAATTCGAGAGTTTCTTATTAGTTATGCTTGAAATAGTGTAATCATGATGTAAGCGAAGATACACATAGGTGCCCTTCTTTAGATTGATTTGAGTATGCTTCTCATCGTAGTACGTCTTAGCTATCATGTTAGCTTAGACTATGGCCTCTTTCGCGTCTTCTCAATATCGTAAGCGCAATTTCGAGTAGAAAAGTAGATCGAGATTGTTATGAATACGAAAGTCGTAGCAAAGCTCATTCGATGTGTAACTCGTAGCAATAGATATCGCGTTATTGAGGTTTGCTTGTATATAAGATAAATCATTGATGAAGTTCGTGTTCGAGTTGTTCGTAATTCAATATCGTAGCGCTATCTTCACGATTTGATTTGTTCGTTCGAATTGATCGTTCGTCTAAGAATGATAGACTATTGACGTTAGGAGATTTGTGTCGAGACGTTTGAAGACTTCGCGCCAAAAGTTGAACATGAACTTGGGGTCTTTGTCGAATATGATAGCTCTAGGCACACCCCAATTATGACCTAGGATCGCTATAAGAAATGCGTTAGTTCACTCATTGATTGACCAAGTATTTTTGCCAAAAATAAGAATGACTCGCTTGCTAAACTTGCAAGTGACGATCAATATAATATCGAAACTTCCTTTCATTGTGATGAGTAGTGCTAGGATGAAATTCATAGCTATAGTGTGAAATGGTATAGTTGATGATTAAATAGATCGCAGCGCTTCATAGAGTAAGTAACGTGTGATTCGATTGAGCTAGCATTGAGGGCAATTAGTTATGTAGATTTGAAGTAGACGAGCTAGCTTGCGTATGTAGAAGAATGCTATTACGCGATCGTAGATTTTGTGAAAATCATCGTGATCTAGTTTATCATGAGTCAAAGCAAAGTTGTCTCCAACTAGCTTTCTTGATATACATAGTCGCTCACGATCGTCGTCGAGCTTGTCGTCACCTAGGTAGTAGACTAAGTTGTCGCGATATCGAAATCGTAAATTCTTAGAGCTTGATCATGATGTTTTCATAGAAATCGAAGATGTTTCGATAGTAGATTGTCGTAAACGCGATGACTTCGTGTTTGCTTCAATAGCGATCGAAGGTGCTTCAATAGATGACTCTAGTCTTAAAAGGCCAAATATTTTGAATTATCGCTTGTTGTCTTTGTATGTTTGCCTCAATTTCGTTTTGAAGTTGTCAAACATTTTCATCAAGGTAACATGATATATATCTAGAGTGCCTTCATTCGTTTCGAGGTCTAAATTCGCGATCCTCTTGATCGCATTGGCTTTCGAAGATAGCTAAAATAACGCATTCGATACAATGTGCTATTTATTGAGCTTGTGACGTACGTCTAGGCGAAATTGCGATAAATAGATTAACGCACGTACTAGACGAAGATTAAGCTTGTCTATATTGTTAGAGAACAACTTGGTTTGCTTCATTATGCTTGTGATACTAGAGTGATCGATGTAAATAATTATTTGTGAGGTGAAGTTTATCGCCTCAATCATATGGCGTATTCGTCTCACTAGTTATATCAATCTCGCGATCTTAAGCTCGATAGACCAATATCGTGACTCGATAGACGTTAGCATCCTGCTAAGGAATAAAATGAATTCTATGTCTTTCTTGCTAAAGATGGTCTTGTCATCTTTGACGTAAAAGACGATCGCGCCAAATTCACGTTCGTGTGACGCGTCGACGTCGACGTAGAGCTGTCGTATTCTATCGTGATGAACTAGAAAGATAGATTTGCTAAACATCTCTTGTAGGCCCCTATATGTTTGCAGCTCTACTTCGAAGAAGATATTTAAACGACTACCTAGATTGAAGCGTTTGCGTGCGATGCCCTTGCTAGATGAATCGCAAAGCATGAGAATTTTACGAATTTGAAGAGAATTCAATAATTGTGCGTAATAGAGAACGTAGTTTCTCATTCATCTCGTCAATTCTAGATACGATTTAAGTAGTTTGAGCGTAATTGAGAAGCGAAGCTTGAATATCGCCTCAAGCTTCTTCTTCGTTGTGATAAGTCCTAGATTGTCCATCTTTTGTTCTAGCAATGCGACGAATGAGTAGCCTAGATAGATCTTGTTTGGCTTAATGAAAATGTTCATGCGTTTAAACAACTTGAAGATTTTAACTAGGTGTTCAACGTGTTCTTCTAGAATCTTGTTGAAGATCACGATGTTGTCAACATAGACACGAGCGAATTTACGATACTCGCGCAAAATTAGATCTATTTGACGCTGCACGTAGACTAGATTGTTTCGAAATCTCATGATAGTTACGTTTCACTATTCGCTATCGCGATGTGAAATTACGATGAATTTGTGACGATCAACTATCTTGACGCGCCATTGATGAAAGTAGCTCGCGCCATTTATAACGTTGATGTAGAAGCAATCATTGATCAAGCTAGTAATATTCGATTGTAGTGGCATAGAATAATCGTCTAGTACGATAATCTTGTTGAGATTACGAATGTCAATTACTACACGTCTCTTTCTAACGAGATCATCAAAGATATGAATGGTTCGCCATACAACAAAAACTAAAAAGTCGTACAAGATGGATTTCGTAATTCATGCCATCTTCTCTTGCTCGTGTAAATTGTCGAACTTCTTATCAATGAGCGTTCGATTTTGCGATCTCACGAAATATACTTTTGATAAGTCTAGTTTAGCATTGGGAATGATATCAATCGATATTCACTTCACTTCTAGTACGTTAATTGTATCATCTTTATTTCATATGATCGAAATGGTTGTTGCAATAGCGCGCAATAGTCGATGTGCTATTGTCGTATCGTAGATGGTGGTGTCTTCGAACGTTGTAAGCTCTAATGATGCTCTCATAACGCTTCGAGGTGTTTCGTTAGAGTTCAAAGATAGATCGATAGTTGTAATAGCATACGCGTAGATGAGAGATTCTTCAAATTGATATAAGAGAGTTGTCGTTCTACTTAATATTGCGATCATGTTATGTACGTTTGACGTGTCGACGAACACGTCAAGAACAATAGTTATGGCAAGCTCGACGATCGCGATAAGCTTACTCAAAGTCTTTCGCTTTCAACTTACCCCAATAGCCAAGTGCGCATCGTTGACGTTCGCGTCATAGCATTCTTCTTTCTCGAAGTCAATTATGTAATCTAGCTTGATGTGCTTCGAAAGCACGATCGACCTAGGTGTCGCGTTTCTTACATGCACCACGAATGTGCTAGCGTCCATGATATGTACCATAACTTTGCCCTCAATATCGAGGTCGATAAAAGGCGTTGAGCTAGATTGAAAGAAGAAGTCTCTATTATCAAGTAGATGAGAGTCCTTGATTTTGATAGGCACTTTCGCAACGAAGTAAGCAAAGATGATCGTGGCATGCTATGTTGTAGCAACGCGATTGATGCGATTTTTAGACGAGATGCACGTAAGTGATGCAATTATATTGCAGTTGCCTATAGTAAGTAATCGCTTAGGCATATTCACTACTAGGTTCTCTAGACAAATGATGTCACTATCAATAAGCATTCGCGTTCGTAAGTTGTCGACTACGTGAACGTCTCGTTTGATATGCGCTATAGCGAGTTAATCGTCGCGATATCCTTGAATATAGAGGTCAATCGTAACGTAGTCGAAGCTTGAATGCTCTCGATCACCTATGTCACGCATCTTGATTGAGCCCTTAATTTGCTTGATAATCGCGTTAGATAGTAAGATTTTTAATCATTTTCTATTTACGAGTGACATAGTGTAGCTCGTGTCGACGCAAAGATTCTTCATAGCGTTGAGATAAACTATTGTGGCCTTTACTATATCGTATTTCCAATTTTTAAACTTATATTCATCGCTCTTGTCTAAGATGGCTTTAGAGACTATGACTTGTTTCCATGAATCGAATGAATTTTGCTTCGATTTAACAATTGCAACTAGATGAATCGCGACAATCGTTTAAAGCGTTTCTTTAGAATCGAAGTGATTTGAACGTACGTGTCGATGAAGTTTATTGTTGGAGTAGAAGGTTTCTTTGCAAACTCTACAAATTTTCTTCAATTGCGAAGATTCAACGAAGTTAGCATCTACATAATCGATGTCACCTAGATTGCTATCGTCAATGTTAGTAGCATATCACGCGAGTTCGCTCTTAGCGTTGTCGTCTTCATCAACGTAGTATTCATCATTGTCGTAGTTCTTTGAATTGAAGTCGTCGATTTCTACTTCATCGACTTCATCGACGTCTTGTGCTTTCTCCCTCTAATAAGCATTCTTCTAGTATGCTTTTGCTCTATTATCTTGATTTTGATCTACGTTGCGATTTCGTTGTTGTAATAGAAAGCGACCTCCTTTAGATCAATATAAGAATCGTTCATTACTAGCAAACTTTGAAGTGTACTCGTCAAATCGACTTTGTTGGCCTTGCTAACTTTGCTAAGATGATTCAACTATAAGGCGTTGAGATTGTGGAGCAAGTAGCTAAGGTAAGACGTTTAAGAGCTAACTTGAGTGACTTCGATACCCTTGCTAGTTGTATAATTGATAGAACTAATATGGGTTAGTTGTGTTCTAATAGTTGTTATCGTAATCTTCGTAGCCATTGAAGGTAACATAGAACGATCGTTGATAGCGATACTTCAAAAAGCCTCGTTCGCGAACGTTTTAATACGACAATCGTGACGAGAGATTGCTATTGTACTAATTAGTTTTGTCGCTAGCACGATCGCGATCTTCTCGATCGCGATAACCTTGTTAATTGCTTCGACTACGATATATCTCTTGCCATATCTTCTTCTTGTTCTTAATCATTTGTAGAAATTGTGCTAGGATAGTGTGCTCGATTGGTGCAAGTATGTCACGCTTAAGCTTTGGGTCTAAATTACGTCATACCTAGGTAATTTGATAAAAAATGCTATCAAAGCTTGCATTCTTTGCGTGGCTCATTATTTGTTGCACATAGCTTGTTGATTCGCGATCACTTCGCACGTCGATTACGATGTAGCGTTCAACTACCAATGAACTTATGATAGCGAATTGATTGGGCTTGAAGCGTTTGCGAAGATTATCAATTCATCTCTCGTTCAAATCAATTTGACGAAGTCCCAATCATTCGAATGCAATGAGCTCGATTGTGTATCAAATCAATGCAATATTGCGAAGACAAGTGTTTAGATTAGTTCTCACTAGATCTACGCTCTTAGTGATGACGATGTCTAGCATTCTTTCAATGAAGAGGTGCACATTGCGATAGTAGACATCTTTATCATCACGAATCATGGATCTCGCATCGTATGACGTAGATAGATGAAAATCAAAGAAGCCAAGGTTCTTTAATCGCTAGCTAGGTATATTGTCGTGATCACTTGCAAGATCTTGTAGACTTTGTAGTTCTTAAGAATCTTGTGATTCTATTGGCCTCAATTGTTGAGATTGGGCGATAAGTACTTGTTGTACTATCTCGACTATGATACGTTGTTGTTTGGCGATGAAGTTTGCCATCGCGTCACTAGGATCGTCCAATGGTGATAAAAAATCAATGGGTCGATTGTAGATGATCTTCTTCGCAAAGATGTGAGTGATAGCACTTCTTGTCGTCGAAATAGATGACTTTTGATTAGAAGACGTAAAAAGCACTTCGTGATCAACAAAACGTTGCTTCGATCGAGAAGCATCGAGTTTTGAAGGCAATCTAAGTGGAGTGACATCAATGAACGATAAGCTTGAATGATTGTGCTCTCGTAGATTCGCGAAGCTTCAATAGACTTAAGATTGGCAATATTGATTTGTTTCGATGTAGAATTGTAACGTCGCTATTCGAAATTTGCTCACGTCGATGGCCCACTCAACTAGGAAGGTCGATGAGTCGATAAATGAGTTACGAATGATGCGTGCAATTCTCGTCGCTATGATAGGTCGAAAATGGGTTGCTACGATAGCGTTGACGATGATTTTAGTATCGCTTTGAAGCTCGTCGACGTAGTGATGATCGAAGTGTATGAACTTCTAAAGGGCAAACATCGCAATAATGGTGTGCTTGCCCAAGAAGATGATGTCAATGCTATTGAATGACGCCAGATTGTAGACCTAGTTCAAATCAATATGAGGACGATGCTATAGATGATAGACACTACGATGTTCGCGTAGTAGAATGATGCTCGCGTAGCAAAACTAGCAAATAATGTCACCTATCGTAGTGAAACTATGAATGAGATTCTAATGAGATAGATGAGGTGCTAATTCAACCTAGTTGAAACATCTAATGGACGATGATAATCAATGTGATAATTGACTAACTAATGTAGATCGTAGACAATCAATGGTGTTTAGATACTACGATCGAACTTGATTGAAGCTATCAAATGGTAGATAATGAAGGTGATAAAAGAGTTAAGTTCTAAACTATTAGGAGAAGCCTACTTAAGTACATGTAAACTTTGTTGGGAAGATACCTCAACTATTATCGAGATCCTTCTACTACGACAAGTACCTCCTTGACCACCTAGCTCACCCTAGTTCCATAACATAAATATCTAGACGAAGTTTTTCTCGTATATTATAAATTGTTTCTATAGTTTACATAACTTGAACTTTTATGTAATACAAATTGTATATTAATAAGATCGACAATTAAAATAAATTGCTTTTAAAATAAGAAATGCAATTGCTAATTCGTAAAGAGTTTAACAAGTCTATTATATCGCGAGTCTTATTATGTTAAATTCTTGTCGCATCGCTAGCACTTAAATCTTTGTCAAACTATTTAATTGCTTTAAAAGCTTCAAAATATATTGCTTCTTTAATTTATTAAACTGATTTAACAAATTTTCTAGACGACGAATATAAATTCAATTATACGTTTTATTGACGTTGCATCTTCACATCTTTTATAAACAATAACAAAGAAAAAATAGAAATAAGAGTAATAAATTATCGAAGAGAAGCGAGACAATTAATCAACGTAATTTATTCGCACTATATAGCATGCATGCGAAGATCTTTTTTAATAAAATAAAGTAAGAGAAGCAATCAAATAAAGATAAGAAAAACAATTAGATTTAAGCGCATTTCATGCAATCTTCTTATAACTTTCTAATGTTTTAATAGATTTATTAAGAGAGTATTAATCTTATTTACGCGTTACTTGCGTTATTCTTTCGTTTTAATTGCGCGATTTTATATTATTTATTGACGTTACTTATTTTTGTCGAAGTCTCTTTTGCGAACGCGAAGCTTTAACTTTCTCGCTTTTGATATTCTTTTATTAAGAAATTTTTTTGTCTTATATTCTTTGAATTTTCGCTACGCATGCGCTAAGTAACTTTTCGAAATTCAATTGTTTTTACATAATAAAAATTGTTTTTATTAAACAAGATATTATAATTTATAATATCTTTATTTGTTGTTAAAAATATTCTCGACTTTTTATTTTTAATTTTTGTTAACAAATATTATGTTTTTCAATGCGACTATATTCGCATTTCGATAATACAATTTTAACAATAAAATGTGAAAGACAAGATAAATTTGTTACTTTTTAAAAAGACGAAGACTATACGTTTGCTTCTTAATAATATCTTTAATTTCGAACAACTTTGTAAATTTGTAAAATAGTTTTTTTTAAACGAACGTTCAAAAGATTTTTCGTTAAAAGCATAATTTTATTACTTACTTAATATCTTTTTGAAGTAATTGTTTTATTGTAATTGCGAGCTTGCGTTTGTTGTACAAACTAAAAACGATTTACAAATTAATTTTGTTTGTCTTATAAAAATTAAACTGGTTCTTAAATAATTAAAACGTCGAGATAATCTTTGTTATCTTAATTGAATTTAAAATTTGTGATAACATTAAACATTGTTTTATAGAGCAACAACTTAATAAACGCATGCGAGACGCTATTGTACGTATATTAAGTTAAAGTTAGAAACAAATCTTAATTATTTTATTTATAATTGCAATAGCATTGCAAATAATGTTTTAATATTTAATTTTGTCGTTCGATTTAATTATTAGTTTGAGAATAAAAAGTTGTGCTTAACTTTTATTTAATGCGAATACAATAATATATCGCAAATTAGTAATTACTAATAAAAAGCAATTCTTAATCGAAAACGATTTTTCGAATTTCAAGATATACGAATAGCATCTTTTCGAACAATGTGTCTATTAAATTTTTCGCGATTTATATAGACTTTGCGAGTATATATAACAATATTTTTAAATATTAATTAACGACTATTAAAATAGCGTTGTAGATGTCGTTGTCGCAACAATTAACGAGCAATTCGATAATAAAGTTTATAGAAATTTTTGTCTAAAATCGAGCTAAAATTAATAACGACGTCAACTTATTATATAAACAATAACGCGATGTTTTGTTACGTTAACATATATCGCATCTTCTAATATATGCGTCAATATTTAACGTTATTCTAAATTAGTAAAACTTCTTGTTTATTAAAATTCTCGTTTTCTTGATTTCGAAATATTTTGTTAGCGAATTGTCGTAATGTAATCTAAGAAACTTCTCTTTAAAAAATGCTTTATTTGAGATAAGAATTGCGTGAAAGAAGAATAACATTTTCTTGTAAATTAATTATTCTTATTTAGCGCAAACATTACGCGTATTGTTTGACATTAATTGTTCTTTAATCTTGAGAGTTGTTAAATTCTTATTTTGAAACTTTTTAATCTTAATTAGCAATAAGAAGAAGAAACTTTTTAAGTAATTTTTTTCTTTGTACGTTAAGCAAGCGTTACATTGATGCAACTACTATGTTATAACACTGTAAACAATTTTTACAATTTCTTTTTTCGTTATTTTAATGTTCGTAATCTTCTTATTTGTAAATATATTGTAAGAGAGTTCTTCAAATAATTTATTATCAAGCTTCTTGATTACGAAAATCTTAATTCTAAAAATGCGAAGATTGTGCTTTAACAACGTCTCGAATTAGTATTAAGATTATTTTAATAATTACGATCGTAATGTTTTTCAACTTATTTTGAAAAATAAGCAAGCAAATTTTGTTATTCGTATCTTTCTTATAATTAGATTGTCGAAACGACTTATTTGCAAGATTGATCTTTCTTGTGCGATATTTAATTTCGAAATTATATTTTGTTAGAATAAGAACTTATTGCGTTTAACAACAATTTAGCGTTGTCGTCTTTATAAAGTAACGCAAATTGTTATAATTCGTTAGCACAATAATTGAATAATAACTTCTCTTAAGATAATGTCTTTATTGCTTGAATTTTGTAACAATTGCGAACAACTCTTAATTATAAGTTTTGTATTATGTTTTTACGAGAATTATTTTTCTCGAATAAAATACAATTGAGTGTTACGTCGTTTGTTCGACTTCGCTTACGAGATACATTAGTTAAAAGAAAATAACAACGATGACAAATTTTAAGACGTTTATTTTAACACGAATGTAATTTTTGAAATCAAAGTGCACTAACATAAGTGTTCGCGTAAAGACAAGAATAAACTTTTTAAACGTTGCTACAACGTTCTTGTTAAATACGAAAAAATTATTTTGGTTCTTTTACTTATTGTCTTTTAATAACTTTGTCAATGTTCGAATAATTTTTACATAATATTAAACAAATCGTCTATAAAAGTTTGCAAATTCTAAAAACACTTAAAGTTTATAAAGAGTAATTGACTTAAATTACGTTATAATAAAGTTTATACGATGCGAATTTATTAACACATCGTAATTGCTTATAATATATTTCAAAAATTTAATTAAGATTATTATATAGAAGCATTTTAATAACTTGACATAAAATTTATACAATTGCAAGCGTTCAAGAATTTGACAAACGCAATTCTAGTATCTCTTTTGTGTCTTTAAGTAAATCAAGATGTTGTCAAAATATATTACACAAATATAATTAATTAATTTTCGCAATACTTTATTAATTTAAGATTAAAAAATAGTTAATGCATTCGTTAATTTAAATAACATTATTACGTATTCGAAATAATTGTATTGTGTTTAAAAAGCAATTTTTTATTTATTGTCTTAACGAATGCGAATTCGATAATAAGCGTTCTTAAGATCTAGCTTTGTAAAGTAGACAACGTCAATTAAACGATTTAGCGTCTTTTCGATCAAAGATAGAGAACATTTGTTCTTAATAATTATAACATTAAGATTATAATAGTCGATACACAATCTTAAGTTATTATTGCTTTTTAATACGAACAACATTAATACATTGACAAGACTAATAAACTTACAAATTCTATTTAACGTTAAATTCTTTAAAATATATTCTTGCAAAATATTTAGTTTTTTCTTAAAAAAAAGTATAGTAATTTGTAAAAAAACTCTTTACTTAATAGTAAATCAATATTATAATTTTTTTTCTTATAATCGAAAAGAATAAATGCGTTCTTTGAATCAAAAACATTATTATAATTTTTGATGTTTCGCATTTTCTTAAGAACGTCGCGCAATTAAAGTTTCTCGTTTACATTAAAATTATAGCAAATAAAAGCAAACACAAAAATAAATTTCATGAGCTTCAAGAAATCTTTTAGAAATTTTAGCACAATTATTTTCTTAATAATTTGATAGCGTCAAATTAACGTATATTAATTGACATATAAGTTTGTCTTTATTATTTAGAAAAGATTGATAATAATATTGTGTGCAACGTTGTCAAAAACGTAAAAGATCTATTTTAAGACGTACTTACATTTATTATTATTGCGAATTTTAATTTTTGCGATGTAAGATTTTATAAATCAAGTCTTTTAAGTTGTAAATGCTTTCGCTTCAATAACGAGATATTAAATCTCTTCAAGATATTATAGCGTCGTTAGTTGTTCGCTAATGCAATTAAAGTAAACGTCTTTATCAAAAAGATCTCTTTGTTTATATTATTTTGTGTTAACAAATATTAACAATTTTGCGAAGAATGTCTTTGTTTTGTGCTTTTGACTTGTAATAGCGATTAGGATTGTTGCGAATTTATCTAGTTTCTTAACTTATTAAAGACTTTCTCAATAATAAGTTGCGATAAGAGCGCATTTTGAGCGTTTGTCGCAAAGCTTAATTAAAAGTTCTCTATTACATTTACTTGCGTTTTCTTAGAAGATTTAAGACAATTTCTCGCGATGTGTTTCTTCTTCTCGCAATTATAATAGATGCGCTTATTTCGCGCAATATAATTAGTTTTTTTTACATTACGAAGAAGAAATTTGCTTGTGCTTTTTCGATAACTTGTAATCGCAAAGACGTCGCAAGTTTTATTCGTTAACATAATTTTTTCTTGTCTTCGACTATAAGAACTTTTTTTAAAATTGCGAAATTTAAAGAACAATTATTTTTTAAAAAAAAAATTGTGCTCTTTATGCGTTGCGTCAACGCGACAAACGTACTTCTTGTCTTAAGAATTTAAATTACGTTGTTGATTTTTTCTCGTAAATCTTTTCTTAGTTTATATAAAAAATAATTACATCGTTAACGTTTAATATATTTGTCAAAATTTGCTTTGAACGTTTTTAAATATATTACGAAGTTGTTAACGCTTTGCGACGATTATTGCTTAACGTTCTTATATTTTTAAGAAAAAGCAAGACGACAATTCTTCGAATTCCTGATAAGATTGATCAAATACTTAGTGAATTGATTTTAATTTTATTTTTTGATTTCGTTCTTATTTTTGTTTTTGTAATTCTCTTATCGCGACGTAGACGCATCGCAAAGAAATTGTTAAACTTAACAAATTTTTGTAATTTTTTCTAAAAATTACTCTTTATTAACTTCGAAAAAGTTTTTAGTATTTCGAATTTAATCTTTTTATTATTTAAAGTTCTTTTTATAATATAAATTTAAATTAATCAATTTTATAGATTGTGCAAAGTACTATTTCTTGAGCGTCAATTTGTTATTTTTGTTATTTTTGTTATTTTTGCAAAAGCGACGCAAATTAGACGTTCTAATTTCGTTTTAACGAAAAGACTTTTTAAAATGTTTGTTTTTTACTTAAGCGATACAAAAATCTT
>JAABUJ010004876.1_pt1 | contig 13784 bp, 17 predicted proteins | sample 5559131 | NCBI WGS metagenome assembly JAABUJ01 (sample SAMN10711875, study PRJNA513366) | rock metagenome | isolation source: Antarctica rocks | place: Antarctica: Victoria Land, Mt New Zealand nord | collected 2016-01-07
GGAGCCAACCCGGCCACCGGGACTGGGAGTGGATTCCTTGGCAGATCAATATGTTCGGTGCTTACAGCGATCGTCAGGAAGCATCATGTTCGATGGTCTGTTGGCGCCGAGTCAATGTTGTGTTTGTTCATCACAGGGACTTTGCGTGCCGGTAGATGCATACTCTCTATTGGCTAGTATCGTGTGTCTATCTGAATCCTTTTTCCATCCCCCTTTTCTCTACCTATTCGTTATTGCCTCGCCCATACCTTTCATATGCACGCTCGTGTCCCATGGTCGTCGTGAAGGCACTGTTCGCATGCTGGAGTTCAAGTCACGGCGCGCTCGCTCGGCCGATCGATCTCTCGGAGCGGAGTCTCGATCTAGCAGACTGCGTGGGTCTTTGATATTGTCAGCTGACATTTGACAAGAGATATGCGAGCGGGCTATGAAGACGCACCTTCCCAGTCTTGCCCTGCAGCGAATGTTTCTCGCCATGGTAATGCTCAGCCTTGTTCCTCTTCTTGCCGTGGTGGGTGTTTTTCTTGACATGCCTGCTGCTCGTCAGTAACCACGCACTCGCGCTCCTTCGCATGGGGATGGAGGGAATGGAGCACTTACTCGCTATGCTGCTGGATTTGCTCCTTGTCCATGTTATTCAAATTGTCCAAGACGAGCTTGAAATCTTTGATGAGAGCATCACAGCGGCTCCGTGAGAAATCCTCTCGCACAACGACCCTCATCATCTTCAGCTTCTTACTATGCGGCGCCATCGTATATGCCGGCACCACCCAGCCCCTCTCCCGCAATTGGTGCGCAACCGCAAACTCATCGTAATGATGTCCCTTCTTCGGATCCAGCCTAAAAGCAACCAGCGGCAGCCCTTTGCCGTTAGTCTTGGACATGAGGATGAAGCCGAGCTGTTGTAGGCAGGCGGCAAGGTAGTCAGAGGTGCGGGTCAAGTTCGTCATGATGGAGCGGTAGCCGCGCTTGCCAAGACGGATCATCTGATAGTACTGCCCGATGACTTGGGAGGCGCCTTTGGAGAAATTGAGAGTGAAGGAGGCTTGGTCCGCGCCGAGGTAGTTAATGTTGAACACTAGTTCCTTAGGGAGGTATTCAGGTGAGCGCCAGACGACCCAGCCGACACCGGGGTAGACCTTTAGAGGAGCTGTGTTAGTAGAGAGAGTGTTCGAAGAATTCGGGAGAGTGGGAAAGACGCACCAAGCCGTATTTGTGTCCGGAGACATTGATAGAGATGACCTTCTCAAGGCGGAAGTCCCATTCGAGGTCAGGGACAACGAAAGGCGCAACGAAGCCTCCGCTCGCTGCATCCACGTGGATGGGGCAATCAATGTTCTTTTTGACAAGCAGATCATTGATAGCCTTGACATCTTCATACTCGCCGGTATAGGTCGTGCCAATAATAGCACAGATACCAATCGTGTTCTCATCTATCAACTTGACAGCCTCTTCCGGATCGATCACGTAGCGGTCTTCCGTGCAGTAGACGTAGCGTTCCTCGACCTCGAAGTATCGTGCTGCTTTCTCCCAGCAGACCTGCACGGCAGAGTTCATGACAATGTTGGGTTTCGAATAATCTTTGCCTTCGGCTTTGCGCTTGTTTTGCCAGCGTTTCTTCATTGCGAGGGTTCCTGCCAGGTAGTCAGTATTTTTCTTCGCTGCTAGCGGATCTGAACTAAGGCGGACCAAGCATGATTGCTTCTGAACTTCCTACGGTGGATGTGCCCATAGCGTTCTCCGTCTCATCGTGGGTAGGCGCATTGAACATGCGCGCAATCATCGATACGCAACGATTTTGCATTTCCGCGGTCTGGGGGTACTCTTCGTAGTCGATGAAATTCTTTGGCAGGGCCTCGGCCATCAGCTTCTCGACCTCTTCCTCCTAATTATTGTCAGTTTCTTCATTACATTGGTATATCGTGCCCTGCCCAGGCTACTCGCCATATAGGTGGTAACGAAGCTCGCCAAGTTCAGCATAGGGTTGCCGTCAAGACTCAGATCATCTCTGATCATACGGTAGGCAACCTCCTTGGGCATCTCTTGTTCGGGCATTTCATGAGCAGGGAGCTCTTGGGAGGCGAAGCGAGAACCGTATACGGAAACGGTTTGCTCGTCCTCATCTTGGTTGATGTCTATGTTCTGCATGCCCTCGACGAGGGGCTTCTCACGGGCGCTGTCATTGGGCACAGAGGCTAAGTGAACCATGATTGCAGTAATGGAATCTCTGGTACTGTTGGTAGGTTTGGTATGATAGATAAAATCTAGGTTCTTGAAAGTTGTAGTCGGAAGATATGGGAAGGCAGGGACAGCGTCGAGAAGTGGAGGACAATGTCGAATAATCAAAGCTCACTTCCCCACGTTTTATGGTCCGTGGGCAGTGACGCAGGCACCCAAAGCTTCGTTCTGAGGATATGTTTAACATGGGTGACTTTTAGTACACGCTTGTTTATAATGCTCACCCCTCTTGCCGAACAGGAGGCCACAATTTCCGCACATCGTGCCCATGCAGTTTATTCAACACCCAATAGTGCTGGTCGTGGCTTCGTGATCACATTCTGATCGTGATTGTTGCCGTCGTGTAATATACAACCGAGTGCTACAGTCCTACTCTAAATCTTGCCTTAGAATGTTCGATTCGATCAAGCGATTCAACAGCAACAGTCCTCGTCAAATCTGTCTCTCTATAATCGCAGGCGCTCCTCAAAGGAATCGCCAATTGTTAAGGGAGCTGGATAAATTGGAGTGGCGCTATGTGCGAATCATAAGAATTCTTGATGGCTTGTCGATTAACAAGAGGGATGAGCATTATAAACAAGCATGTACTAAAAGTCACCCATATTAAACATATCCTCCTTGGTTCTTCAAGGTAAAGATCCAGGCTTCGTTAGGCTTTCCTCGCTGAAGGCCTGGGCACCTGACTTCTGCGGCAAGGAGAAGGCGTTGGAATAATTTCTACCTCGTGCAAATGTATGGAAAATAACACAAGTCGACGTCCGCACGAATAATGATGCTACCTGTCAGCCAGAGAAGTCATTGCATACTACATAGACTATGGTGCAAGCGCGTATTGACATTGCTATTCGCCACATGCCAAATGATCATAGACCACATCATCGCAGAGGAGAGTATCAACTGTCTCAAACCATATTAAACACATTCACGCTTTGCCATCACCCATCAAGGAAAGCTCAATGATGGTTTCCGTGGACACCAGGCACAGGAGTATTGTCGGTTCCGCCCACTCCAGCACCCTTATTCAGATCCGCCGGGAGTCCAGTGTGCGGCTCGACGACGCGACCGTCGGGGAGGGTTTCGTATCCACCAGCACTATTTCCATATGTTAAGCAACGGCTTAACTTTCCGGGAGAAGGATTTACATAGAGAAGAATACTTACGAAGCACCACCATGCCCATGACCGTGGCCTTGCTCCTCTATCTTCTGCTCAATGTACCCAGACGGAGGATCTTTGTGCAGACGATTACGGTCGTGCTCGCGTGCCATCATCAGCTTGTCGGCTTCAGACATGCCTTGATGTTCGCCAGCGCGCTCGTGCTGCTCATATTCCGAGAGGCCAGGGTGACCTCTAGTCTCTGTGAAGCCAGGAGGAACCTCGCCTTGGGAGCTCGAGGGGATATCGCCCTTACGCTCGAGGTTCTCGCGCTTTAGTTCATCGTCTGGCTTCTCGCTGCGATAATAATTAGATTGCAGTCTTGTGGATTGGAGAATGGAATACTAACCGCTTAAACAAGCCAAGGATACCGCCATGGTGCTTCTTCTCTTCATGATGCTTCTTCTCTTCATGGTGCTCTACCTTCTCGTGCTTCTTCTCCTCCTTCTCGATCTCTTTCTCGTGCTTCTTCTCTGCAGCCGCAACCTCTTTCTGGTGATGCTTCTGTTCTTTCTCTATCTCCTTCTGGTGGTGCTTCTGGTCTTTGAGTTCTTGCTTGGCATCATGCTCAGCGGCTGTCTTGGAGAATTCAGAGCCGGCTGCAGCGCCGGCTCCAACACTACCAGCACCAGGAGCAGCATCGCGTTCGTAACGATGGACAGTCAAGTCAGCTGTGTTTGATGCAGACGGGTCTGCGCCATGGACATCATGTGAGTGATCCTTCTTGCCAAGATGCTTATTGGCCTCGTATGCACCAACTCCACCAGCGCCTACAAGGCCTGCATCGCGCCCAAGGTGATGGCCAGTTGACTGACTCGTGCTGGTTGAAGAAGGATCTGCGCCATAAGCATCGCGTGAGTAATCATGCTTGCCAAGGTGCTTGTCGGTCTCATATGCACCAACTCCACCGGCACCTACTAGGCCTGCATCGCGTCCAAGGTGATGGCCAGAGCCAATCGGCTGTTGGTCGCGACCGGAGGATGTCAATCCAGTACCAGAGGTGGGTTGATCGTAGCCTGAAGTAGTTGGACCGCGTCCGCTGTCGTACACGACTTGGCCAAGAGTGCCACGATCTGTCGATGTTGAAGATGTACCGATGTGGCTTGGATCATGCTTGCCTCCCAAATGTTTCTCAGCTTCGTACGCAGCTAATCCACCAGCTCCGGTAGTTCCCGAACGAGACGTCGAATCGCTACGAGGGTCGACGCCTGAGCTGCTGTATGGGTCTGAAGTCGACCCCGAAGTCGTGCTCGTTAGGCCTGGTCCGTGGTGATGCTTCTCAGCCTCATAAGCACCTAGGCCCGCTGCACCAGCTCCTGCAATACCCGCGTCCCTACCAAGATGATGATCACGACCTGTAGTCGAGCCAGAGGTAGACTCAGAAGGGAAGCCTGTGCCGCCAATAGAGCTATCGGTCACGCCAGAAGAAGGTCCCATGGTAGACGAGCCATGGCCTAACCCTGGGGTCCCTGTCGTAGAAGTACCACGTTGCTGGGACAAGTCCGAGTCGACGCGCGGGTCCGCTTTGTTCAAGAGATTCGAATCGTGAGGTCCAGCGGTCGTCGATGCTGCGCCACCGCGACTAGATTCGTACGCTCCTACACCTGCTGCACCAACTCCACCGGCAAGAGCGGCATCTCGTCCAACGTGGTGGTTTCCCGTACTCGTAGACCCAAATCCAGTGCCGGTCGATGACGAGCCAAGACCAGTCCCGGTAGAGGTAGAGCCTAGACCAGCTCCGGTCATGGCGGTTTCAGTGGGCTCTCCGATCCCGCCGCTGACGTGAGGGTCTAGACGATTGGCAGTCTCGAGGGCATGAGGCCCTTTTATGAAGTGTGGTGCACCGGGTGCAGGTGCTTCAGGTCCACCACAAGGATCGCCCCCGAATTGGTGGGAATGATCATGAGACCAAGATTCTTCGTTGTATGCCCCGACGGATGGTTTCGAGCCCAAGATGCCTTGGTTTGCGGAGCCTGCAGTGGGACCAGTACCCGATCCATAGCCGCCTGTGGTCGCACCAAAACCGGGCTCGTTAGGTGCACCTGTGCTGCCAGATGGATAGCCAGACGCAGAAGTCGTAGAGTTACCGCCGAGGGGGAACTCGCGCCCAGAGTCTGCGCCTATCTCCTGTTTCTCACGATGGTGATGAGCTGCTTCTCCAACGCCCAGGGCTCCGGCGCCGAGAGCTGCGTCGCGGCCGAGGTGCGAAGACCCTGTTGTAGAACCTTGTCCGAGGCCCGAACTAGAACATTGTTAGCACGTGGTGCTCAATTTTAAGAATCCCTGGTACAGACCTTCCAACACTACGATCAGGCAAGCTGGTGCCTGTCAGGCCGCTGCCCGTTCCAGAAGTCCCACTACCGAGTCCTTTCGAGCCATCCAAGTCAGAGTCAACTCTAGGATCTGCCTTATTGGCTAGGCTTGAAGAGTGAGGCCCAACACCAGTAGAACCTGTAGCATAGCTAGAGCCAGCTAATTCTGGCTCGCGCGGGAGTGCTTTGTTGGTGTTGAGCGGATCGTGGACGTTGGACCCACTCATTGTAGATCCTGATTGCGGTTCACCAACGATACCAGACTTGATGCTGGCAGTTGTGGCGGTATCATCGGCGAACTCACCAGGCATGCGTGAGGCAGATGAGCCACCAGTCGCACCAGTGTTGGAGCCTTCATAAAGGTCGCGATCTTCAGGGGCGCGGTTCGAGCCAGGTGCGGGAGCATTACCGTAGCCAGAGAAGCCAGTGGTAGGACCAGTATCATCGCCAGTCTTGTTGCTGGTGATGGGATTGCCCTCGACCTTGCCGGTGTGGTGGCCGTGACCTGTATGAACGGGGTCGTCAGACTGGCCGGAGCCGTACAAGACTTCGTCGTCCTTCTTGTGGCCAGGATTACTGTGCATGTCAGTTACCGAGCTTGTTCAAGAACGTGAAGGATGGCTCACATAAGGTTCTTGAGCTTCTCCATGATTGCAGATTATGTATTTCTGATGCGGGGGTATCACAACAAATAAGATATTCGTGGTTGACGTTCAGTCAACAGTTAACAAACTATTTATGGCAGCTGATGCTTGCGAGTAGATGGAGGTAGAGTGGAGGTAGAGTGGACGTGAAGGTGTGAAACTGATGCGACTTCTTGCGGGCTCAAATACGATTGATTCACACTTGCGCCTTGCCGCCACTTGTTTACTTCACCTTACCCGAATGAGCGGACACAGGAAGGAAGTATGAAGTCATGCGGCATTCACGATCCTTGGATGTGGTATAGTGTTGTACTAGCATGCACATCCAGCAAGTACGTTTCTTCCTATTTGGCCTGTAAAAGTTTCCTTTCGCTGATGAGCTACGCTGCAGGAAGCTCTTGATCAGCTGCCGTCCATAAAGCCCGATCCCTTAGCTCATTCATGAAGCTGGGAGAAATAGACACTGCACTTCCCCTGTTCACGGTCGAATCGAGCACTGAAGCTCACCGCCAAAGCTCCAGCTGCAGCTTTCTGGCGCGTTCGAAGCAAGAAACAAGGCCCGAAGCAAGTCGTCATGCACCGAGGGATTTTGGTGGGGTACTCGAGCTCCGAAGCGGTCTAGAACCAGTTTTGTCTTCAGCCACAGTGGCGCAGCAATATGTCGGCAATGGATGAATCGAAGGCCTGGAAAAGTGACTTGACCGCCTGTGCGAATATGTTTTTAGAGTCAGCGATCTCTAAAGCGTGGATAGGCAATTGGTTGACTTTCTGCGGTACCTATTGTACATGATCAAGTGACTATCTATAGCGGCTCAAAAGCCTGTTCATATGCGATACCATAACCGTGCCTTTTGTGCAAACGTTTCCTTGTCCCGCTGCAAGACATGCACAATCAAACAAGGATTTTACATCCAAGGATTTCGACTCTTGGTGCCAGTCGCCCAGTCATTGTAAAGGTCCCATATTACCCGTGATCTACAAACCCCAACAGACCTTTCGTCAACTGTGGGTGGGTACAAACGCCATCTTCGTGCCGTATCACCATGTCCGGTATAACCATTCGTTAGCGTACACATCAATCAAACTTTCTCAACTTCCGAGAGCCTCAACGACGTCTTGGTCATGGCTCTGGTAATTTCATCCTCGGTGAAGGGTATGCCGTATGCCAGACCGTTGGCGTGCCCGTTCATGTGGCCGTTACTGTGGCCATTCGTGACCGTCTGTACTTCCTTCAGCGGGTCCATTGTGGCGCTGTCTGGTGATTTCGGTCGGCGATCTTCTTCTTTCGTCTGTTGTCTTGAAAGACCCACTGCAGCTCATCAGCTTCTGGTAGACTTTCGCTTTTCATGGATGATGCTCACCGTTCGTGACATCGTCATCCCCTGCCGCTGACTCCACTACTGTCGTACCCGTCCCAGCATCGCTATGTTGTCCGCCTTTGGGGCCCAAGCTGAGCCTGCTCAGGAGACTGCCCCGTCGACTTGGGAACTTGGACCCGAACGGGCTGTACTGGCTCTGCTCGCTGTTCCGCCTGCCAAAGGCATTGGAGAAGTTGAAGGCTTGTAGCTTTTCCTGGTGTTCTTGATTGACAGGACCCCGGTATTTGGCTTTCGGCATGACTTCGCCGAACTTGTACACATTGTCGGGCGTCTTCTGCTTCTTCTCTTTCTTGGATGCTTTGGAGGCTACTTGGGTCAAATCAGCCCCCTCTTCGCTGACAGACGACCGGCTGAAGGCCTGCTTGATCCTTGCTCGGAAAGGCATGATGAATGTATCCGAAGTTGCTATGATTGGAGTAAGGATGGGCTGGGAGGGATTAGGACGGGGCTTCGGAGGCCTCGGAAGCGGCGACTCGAGGACAGCAGGCGCAGCGGGGGATCGCACAAACAGCAAACGGGCCAGAGAGCACACATGTGGTAGAGGCGACGTGGTACGGAGGATTCTGGGTGCGAGGCAAGCTCATGAGAGTGCAGCTGTGCCTGGGATGAAGGCCTCAACATCTTGAGGGTTGCGATTGGAGAGGCAGTATCGAGGCCTTGGCGTGCTGAGGCGGGTGAATCCCGCGTCCTTTTTTTAGGGCCAGATTATCTCTTCGAAAGAGCCGGCCGGCTTCCCGGGGAAAAGGTTGGATGTGGGGTAGAGGGACTCTAATAACAACAGAAACCGTTGTCCTGCAACCGTGGATGCTCGTCGTGTACGTGCAAAGTATGCCATGATGGTCGCAGGATCGCCGGCGTCGCAGAGTATACTGCGCTAAGCTTGGGGTAGTCGAAGAAATCATTGGTGCGAGGAGACGAGGATCCCGACCGTCCGGAACGCTTCCCACCCCTCGGAATGGGGCCATGTTCGTATGCAAGATCGCTTACGCACATATCGTTATCGTGCATAATCACTTCGAAGGATAGATGCTGCATGTGCCCCTTGGAGCGAGCGTCAGATGGAGGCGTGCTGTAGAAGTCGCTGACTTCCTAATCCCTAACCAGCCATGACACCTTGCGACGTCTTGCAACTCAGTGACGATTGTATATTCATGTGTGTTTCGCTGACGCACACCTTCTGTGTATGCTGGTGGTATCAAACCCTCTGTCCGAAAATGTTATAGTACTTCTTCTGAAACGCCGATGCATGATCCCTCCTGCCCTTTTCTCCTAGTTGCACATATATACAATTCGATGCATGAGCAGCTCCTCTACATCTGGCCAGAAGAGGGCCAGTGCGACCCTCCATGAGGATGCTTGCAAGTCACACAGCTTCTCACTTCAAATTCTTCCCCGCCAGCGACTGGACATCAACTCGCTTCCACAACGAGTTTGCCAAAGTCTTAGGCCCGGCCTTGTCCCGCTGAGGAGGGAAATCGTCCACTAATGCGCTTTTAGATGATGTTGGCAATGTGCATTCGATTTGGATTAAACGGAATGACCTGCGGATGCTCCAGATCGTTCGACGGCATATGTTGCATTGGGCTGTCTTGCATTCGAGGTGTGAAGCCCTCCTGCATACGTTGTCGTGGTGTTTGCGATCCCCGTTCTTGAGCAAGCCGGCCCAGAGTGTCGAGGATACCCTCCCAGCCAGACCACTCAATGCTCCCATCACGTGGTGTTGGTGGTTCATTCTGTGTGCCGGTATGACGTGGTTCTGCAAGAAAAGGGCTATGCGCGGTCGGACTGACTCGTGCTTCGTTCTCGGCTCCACGCCAAACCCATGATGTCTCGGGGCTCCCTTGGAGGTCGCCAGATACGTAGGTCAGCATCTCTTCATCGCTGTCGAGGTACTCTCCATCCCCTTGTTGGATTTTGGCAATGAGGCGTCTCAAGAAAAAATCCAGATATCGCGCGCATGCCACGTTGACGGACCGCGCATCACCAATGGCAGCGCTGGCTCGGGTGCAGAGCAAAGCGGCGTTGTAGTCGCCTCGGAAGCACAGGTACAATGTACACCGCCATATGTGCGTACATAGGAATGCACTGGCTGAGGATCGGAGTCGAGTCTCCCATGTATCTGACCTTCCTGGTGATCGGGGTACCCCAATTGGGTCTTGCGTGGATCGAGCGATCAGCTGGAAGGTATCTTGCGCAACCGTGAGGCTGCGATCGATGGCGGCAGCGCGCTCGTCAGCGCGGCACAACGGCGTCAGGTTATGGCGATGGAGCATGAGACGGGCGCTCTGCAGATATATCAGAGGTGGCAGGGCAAAGGGGTGCAGATACTCGTTGGTACGGATCTGGTGGTGCGAGGGAAAAACAGCCATACAACTCGCAAAGAGCGAGTCATAAGATTGCAGAGTTTCGATCGATAGAATCGGTGTCCTGAGAGCTTTGAGTAGTCTAGCGATTACTTGAATCACTTCAAAAACCACAAGCATCGAGGACGCCGAATTCGAGACATCGGGTGGCGTCCAAGGCCCGGTCATCGGAATGTGCTGGTCGTCCACTGGAGCTGGGCATGCTATCTCGCAGTCTTCATCGTTGATCATAGCGGGCCTTCCGAGTTCGAGGGACAGCAGTCTAATCATTGTCAGCTACGATGGAATTGGCGTGCCTCGAGATTACCAACCGGTCGCAAGCATAGATACTCCACCATACGCGTCTACGCATCTCGTCTTCGACAGATGGCCACGTCTGAGACTCGTAATGAAGTCCTATATCTTGACCCATCCGAACGGCAATGCCAAGCCATACCCAGCCGGCAGACTTTGAATTGGTTTCGACTAGGATGATACTGATGAGCAAAGCGCTTCGAGCATGATCTATCGAAATGTCCTCGTCCCATACATCAACGAGACTTTTGGCAGCATCGAGGTAGTCTTGTCCGTCCTGAAACCCTCGAGTAAGGCTACCGCAACCAAGGACTCCGAAGAACAGAGCACCCCATATACACTGAACCGTATGAAGCGAACCTTCCCGATAAATGGCCTCATACTGCTGTACGAACGACGGCCAATGTATGATAGGGAGAGTGACATGAAAAGAAGCGTGATACTGTCCTAGTAGAGCATCGGCAACATTCTTCGGAGGCAGCCCCGGCAACCCTGGTTTGGACGATCCCTGCCCAAGGCTGTGCTGGTCATGTGGATAAGGTGCCTTGAACACGCCCATTCCAACCTTCCTCAGGCTTGTGCGAACTCTAGAGAGATCTTGCTTGACAAGTGACTTTGATTTCTTCCTTTGGCTGCTTTCAATATGTAGACGGTGCATCTCTGAATGACCCAGGGTACTATGCTCCATTGAATCCTCTTCCTTGGCCATGGAACGAAGCTGATGCAACTGTTTCCTAGTATGCGACAACTGCTTCTCCAGATCTTGGACTTGCCTACGGGTCCAAGTCAGAAAGGTCTCGCAGCATACAGACTGGAATATAGGAGACAGACTTGATCGAAGACATGCGCCTGTTGGTCTCTTTTGTGAATTGACACTTGACATTTCTGCTCGAGCATTCGGAGCAGCTCGTAGTGTCCGTCGCGTCACACTATGCTGACCCTTAGCTGGCCGGTATCAAAATAATGGCTTTGCAAGCGGTCGACGCTGTAATCCTACCTTGACTTTACGTTCTCGACACGCGTCGCAGCTTGGATCCTTTCTTCTTTGCCGGTACGCCCTTTTTTGGGCTTGAAGGCCCATAGGGGGTATATGAGGATTGGACATCCCTGGGGTCCCAGTTCTCGGTGCATTGCGAGCATTGAAATCCACATATCCAGGCTGCATATGACGGGAAGGACTTGAGCCAGGGCCAAAAGCATAACTGTAATTTGGTGACCGAAATTCCGGCGGTAGAGGCAGAGAAGCCTGTTGAGGACGGGCTGCATCAGGTCCACAGGAAGGCCGGCTCGTTGGGCCAGGGTTCATCATCCCAGTACCATGGGAGGCGCTATGAAATGACGGAGTGGATGATGTTGAGGAATGACCATAAGGAGATACCAACGGTTGAGAAGGTTGAAGCTGCTGGGACGCACTGGAACCTGGATCCGGCATCTTGGAATATTGCTCCTTTTCGATCTTACCTCTTTTTTATCAAGCGCACCCAATGCATGATTTGTCCAGCTTGTAGGTAGCTGCGTACAGCGCCCCAGCGATGGGTCATAGAGGCGGTCTCCTGATAGTGCAATGTGATCCGGCAGATACGTTGGACTCACACAACCTTGTGAAAGTGGGATGTAGGGTCAAAACGGACGAGCATACGTCAAGGAACGTTATGCTAGAGCGATGATATACCTTGGATGGTTTATATAAAGTAACGAAGGTTACGTTAGTCCAACGCCAGTGAGACGGATGGCATTTCGCCCAATGCGGCCGGCAGCTAATGGGAAACTTTCGGTTCGCTGGCCAGTAACGGGTGAAGGGCGGCGAGGGACTGCAGGTGGAGATATTTCTGGGTTGTGAAGGACGATGATATATCACGAATACAGATCTATTGCCATTTCCAGTCAAGGTCTCCCCGATGTTGGGCTAGAAAAGGCTGCTGAGAAAGCCAGGGAGGTCGGCAGGCATTTGCCATCCCTCGCATAGCATCGTACTTCTATGGCAGAAGGAAGTCATGCAGGCCATATGATCCTGGTTCGAACAGTCGTTCGGTAACCCAATGGCTGTCGGTTATCGGAAACAAAACATCACAGATTCTGGGGCGACGACAGCCGCAATGGCGACGCCCCCGAGAGGGTCTGAACATCTGGGGTCTCGAGTCTAGACCGGATGGCACCAGAGTAAAGAAGATTGACAGTGCAGTAGTCGGGCCTTAACAGGGGAAGGATGCTCGACTCGCTATTTTGGTTCGGTTGCTGATCCCGACGTCTGTCGATCCCAAAGCGCCAGATCCAGGCCGCAGATCACGTGCAGGCCTCGAGGCTCGAGTTGACAGCCACCTGGTGCAGCGTCCTACTACTTCGCACATGTAGTCCTCGAAGATGGCACCTGGCCTGCTTGCGCTCGGTAAACCACCGTATTTGTCAGTGGACCTGGTCAAAAGATGTATAGTATGTACTACAAAGTTCCGGCCAGTCGAAACATGGTGGTCGAGCATCTGCCCAACATCGAGGCAGGGAGGCTGTCACCGCTCGATCCGACTGCTCTACTCTCTAGACAGACATGCGTGATAACTGATAAAGCCATTTCCACGTTGTCGATTCATTGTTGATTGCTCGAATATAGCGATCCACGGCGGGCCGGTGACCCTCTCATATAGTGCAAGTCCTGTTTAAGGAGCCAGGGCACACAATTCGTACGTGACGATCCATGACCAGGGCCAAATACGGACGACGTTTAGTTTAGAGACGATGTGTGAAGTACCTTAACGGAAGTCATGCTAACAGTGGCCCCCTCTCAGCAAGTCGAGGTACCAGATCTGCTGTACTGTAGCTATAGTAGGGAGGCTAGTAGACAATCGCTCGACGGACGATATCATTGACACTAGGCCAAGTGCAACGCCAACAGGAAACGAATTGGTGGAGCCGGATCATAGCCGTCGTCTGCCGGAAATGGCGCGGATGGCAGTAGTAGGTGAGCAACATCACGCAGGTGATGGTAGGGCGCCACCTTTGCTTCTGAAGGAGCAGGAATGCATCGGGACGAATATCCATGTGTCTGTAACTTTCTGAGAGCTTCCCAACCAAAGTACATGGCAGCAGTCCGGGGCGCCATAAATGAACGGTTGCGTATTCATACCGAATCTGCACCCGGCCATGCAATAGAGAACGACGACCCACACTGCTGGGACAATTGCACAGACCAATGGGCCAATGTATGCCCGATGGCCAGATGAACGTAGGGCTGTTGGGTTATCCGGACGCCTCTTTGACACCAATGCGCTCCACACAAACCACATCCACACACATGGCGCTACGCGAACCGTCCCCCGGGCGGCATGCATATCTCGGGCTATGTCTTCGTGCCTTCTGCCGTGATCTATGATCTCTCCACTTCCATGTCAAGCAGACATCTACGGGG
>JAABUJ010004877.1_pt1 | contig 13783 bp, 5 predicted proteins | sample 5559131 | NCBI WGS metagenome assembly JAABUJ01 (sample SAMN10711875, study PRJNA513366) | rock metagenome | isolation source: Antarctica rocks | place: Antarctica: Victoria Land, Mt New Zealand nord | collected 2016-01-07
TCCCTATATGGCTAGTTAAGATGTAATTTATTATAATTAATATATCAATAAGCTTTCACATTTTTGAGCTTTAGCCCTGACCTTACCCATAATGACTAGCTTTATCTGCATGTGAGTATCTGCACAAATTGTAAATAGAGTTAATCTGTATATAAATCTGATCTGACTCAACCTGAATTCTAGTGCAGATTTAGATTAGATGCACTTTTTTTTAACTTAATCTGACTCTACACTCAGCCTAAATGTTAATAAAGATACAAAGAATTAAAATGAATTCTGATGCTTTAAATAAAGCTAAATGTTTTTAAAGATTCTTAAACATTGTTTTCTATATCTGAGTATATTTAATTCTAATACTTCACTCAATACTATTAGCTCACATGTAACTTATACTTATTATAAGTAATTTAAGAAAATTGAAGTGTTCATAAACTGTATAGAAAGAGTAAAGAGATCTGATGTTTAAATTAAAAATTATGTTAAATATATATTTATTAAGATTGTTGACACTTGAATTAATGAATGTTAACATCATCTTTAAATAAAAAAGAATGAATTTTTTTTAATTTTAAATAATCATTAATAATATCAACAGATAAAAGATTCTGTCTTTTGTAAAATCATAATACTGAAGCAGTTAAGAACTTAATGTACTTTATTTATGCTTTTAAATGTAAGTACAGTGCTTTTGACAATTTTCTGCTTTATTAATAAAGAAGACTTTTTTCTTTTAATTAATGTTGTATTATATTTAAGACTGTATATATATTGACAGTCAATGTACTCTGAGCAGAGTTATTTAAGTGAATGATTTAAAGACTGAAATTAATAATTATTAAGTCATCATTAATGATCTTAATAGCTGATGCATCAATTGCTGTAGTGAGTCTTTTAAATAATGAACTTATATGATCTTTAATCTTTCTTAACTCATAACTATGATTATCATCAATGATTACATATTCTGAGTGTGTACTTTTCAAGATATTTATAATGCTTAATTGTATTGCTTCTGTGTTTAAAGTTTAATCATAATCATTGTTGTTAAGTCTTGAGTCAATGTTCTTATCTTAATTATAATTATAAAGTCTGAAGTTAATGTTGTTTTTATAATTACTATCATCATAAAGATCATTATCACTGAAATAATGATTTGATAGAAGCTCTATACATAATTTAGTTGCTGCTGAATTCAGCTCATTTACTGATGAATCTTTCTCATCACTATTAATAATCATTGTCAATGCAAATCTCTCTTTAATTATTTTTATCACTTCTGCTGTAAGAATGAACATGTTATGATATTTAATTAGCATAATGTTTTCAATAATGTTTAAATTCAGTCAATTTCAACAATATGTAATTACATCTTAAGTTATGTTGAATAAGTATTTAACTTTAATATCTGCTGCAGAAATTGCAAGTATATCTTTTACAAATTATATCATTGCTGATTTTAAGTTCTTCATCAGCTTTCAGTAATTAAGTATTGAAATGTTTACATTTAATATTGAAGATTTTTGCAAATAATCTGAGACTTCTTCTGTCACAGATATGTCTTAATGCTTTTTCACATTTTTTATGTAACTCATTATTGCTATCATCTTCTTCTTCTTTAAATTAAGAATTCTCAAATCATCATTTAATAATTATTTCTTCAAGTGCTGATAGTTAACTCTGTAATATTGTTGAAACTTAAATTCATACTTTAAATGTAAATCTTCTCAATCTTTTCTTTATTAAAACAATATGTCAATCTTGCTATATAATATTTATTGAGAACTAGACTGAGTGTGTAAGTTGTCTATAGGTCATGTAGGTTAGAGTTGAATTCAGATATTGAGTTAAGTTAGACTAACTTTTATTCAGCTAAGTCAGGTGTAAGTTAATCTGACCTGATCTGTATAGAGTCATGAGTTTTTTGCAGGTTATATATAGTCTTAGTAAGCATGTGTATGTGCTTAGTAAGCATATATATTGGCTAAGTAAGCACATACACATGCTTACTAATGTGTGTTTCTAACACGCACCTCATGATTTTCGTAACTTATTCAGTAATATATCTTGCGACCATGTAATTTATCCCTATATGGCTAGTTAAGGTGTAATTTATTATGACTAATATATCAATAAGCTTTCACATTTTTGAGCTCTAGCCCTGACCTTACTCATAATAGCTAGCTTAGAGTTCTCAGGTTTAACCTGCACAAGTATGAGTAGAGTTGATCTGTACACAAACTCAATTCAACCTGACCTGAACTCTAGTGCAGGTTCAGGTCAGATGTACTTTTTTTTAACCTGACCTGACTCTATACTCAGTCTATTGAGAACTGAGAATATTCTACATTGTACATGTTAAGCTTATTGCATAAATTCAATATGACATTAAGATTACAGAATAATTCTTAATTGATTTCTGTTTTTTTATAATATTGAGTCAGTTTCTTTTTTAATGCATTAATAACATCTTACAGCTCAGCATTAAAAAACAATTTAAACTTTTTGGTTACTTCATTCTGTTTTTCAAGATGATCAAATAAATCATTATATATATATTACAACTTATAAATTGTTAACTCACTAATAACACTCATTGTCTCTGTTCAGTTCTTGAAGTGCTTCAGAAGATGCAGTATATATTTAATATATTGTTACTCTTTTGTATTACATTTAAGAAATTTCATTCTGCTTATTGTCAAAATTAAACATTCTATTCATTGAGAAAGTTCAGTTTATAGTTCATATGCTTAACTCAGCATATTATATAAAGAGTTTCACTGAATTCTTACATTCTTAATTATATTCTGTGAATTTATCTTCTATAAATCTTTGAACAACTCTAGACACTGTGATGATGTCATAATGACAATAGTTAATAATTGAATTTATATGAGACTTTTATTAAAATATTAACTCAATAGATATGAGCATTATAATAAAGTGTTATAAAAGATATATTGATCTTTTTCAGTATGATGTCAAAGAAGTAATCTTTGTTAATTGTAAAATTTTGTAATTCTTTATCATTAAATGTAGTGATGAGCTGATCATTCTTTGCATTCACTTTCAGATATGTAAGTAGCTGACTGACTGCAAGCTAAATTATATGTATTATGTAATTTATGATTTCAGTTTCATCACTTTAAATGATATTCTTCTGACTTAAAAGTCAACTTAAATAACATTATAATGTATAATTGTTGAATACATTGTCTGCTGTGACTATCAGCAATTAATGTGTCAGATTTTACTTCTTCAACATCTTAAGAATATATTCAGCAAGATTTTCATTATTATGTTGACTCTTTAGTTCTCTGAAGACTAAAAATATCTCTGTGTATTTTTACTTAATGTCAATAAAGTATGCAGTAATGTCTAGAAATGCAAAATGATTTAAACTGCTTTATTCATTAAATGCAATGAAGACTTTAATCTATATCTTAAGCTCTGCAAGCACATCTTTTTAAACATTTACAGCACAACACTTAAGAAGTTATGCAATCTTGCTTTGATTTAAAATCTTAATATTAACATAATATATTCAGATGAGCTTTCAGAACTTTATATGCTCAACAGCATAAAAGAATATATTAAGTGTTATAATGAATTAAAGAATCTGTTGATTAAAGACTTTAAAAATAAAGTTAAATGATTTAATAATAATTTTTTGAGCTGTCTGTTAAACAGTGAGCATTATATTAGAGCATTATAATTAAAAATTATAGCATATCTTTAAATTCATTACTTCAAAGATTGAAATCTGTCTTTCTGATACTGATTTTATCTTTTAGCAACTACTACTTTTCAAATAACATTTTATGATGATTGTTTCATTATTTTCTGATGCTGAATGATTCATGATATTGTAACAATTAATACACATTACATTTAATCTTTCATCATATTTGCTAGCTACTTCAGCAAAGAACTGTCAGATCTTTGCTGAGTGAGCTGAACTGTTTTATATTATTTAAACATAATTCTTAATTTTAGTGTCTATATTCTAACTTTATACAGTTATTTCTCATCAGTCTTGAAACTCTCACTTTGTTGTAGATCTTTAAAGAACATATTTTGAGTTTAAAGTGTCTATAAAAATTAAAGAATAAAATTAACTTAATTAAAATGACTTAGTTCTGTCACTAAAAGCACTCAGAAATAATCTTTTTAAGTTGCTTAAGATTTAATTAAATAATGAGCTGTATAAAGACATGATGTTGAGTTATTGTAGTAAGTTGAGTAAATAAATGATACTTTATTGTACTTTAACTGATGTGTTAATAATAATGTGTTGTGAGAGTTTCAAAATTAGTATATACAAGATTGTAGTCATGTGACAGAACATGTATCTGAATATAAAATGAATTTTTTACAATATTAATTATGATAGACATTATTTAAAAATTATTATGTATAGTAAATATTAAGTATCAATGAAGAGATTTCTCATTGAAAAATCTTTAATTAATAATTAAAGATCTATTTAATTATTTTTTATCTTACATCTTTAATCTCTGAAGATCAGCTTTCTATTTAATTAATAATAATTACTTATTATTCTTCTTACTACTCTCTTCATCACTAATAAATTCAACATTCTTCTCATTATCTTCATTATCATCAATCAAGTCATCAAGAACAAATTCATCAATAAAATCATCATTTAAAAATTTCTCATCTTCAGACATCATTATACAAGCTTCATCAACATCTTTAATTACACTCTTTTCATCTTTTTTCTTTTGAACAAATACAGACTCTTAAATGTAACTAGTTAATGTCAGAGTTAAGAAGTGTTATAATTAAGTGATATAATATTTATGCATAATTGAAGTCATTGATGTGTTTAGAATCAAGAACTTCACTATAAAAGTAATGTATGATCTTAATGAGATTAGAGTCTTCAGTATTATGTAATTCTTACTTTTTCATATTGTTAAGAACTCTTTCACAATGCTTAATCATAACTGTCAGATACTTCTCAATTTAATAATTAATGTTGATGCACTTCTGCTGAATAACTTTATCTTTATTGATATTCTAAAGAATGTCAGAGAGTCTATAAAAAATATAGATGTAATATATTTTTTACTTTATTTCTATGAACTTTTGCTCTTCTTTTAATGCAAGAACTTTAGTAAATAACATCTTCTTCTTAATCTTCTTTTTAAGTTAAGCTCAGTTCTCATTCTTTATTAACTTATTTCTTAACTCATCTTCATAATAGACATCTGCAGATAGTTAAAAACAATATAATTGAGTATAATAATTTTAAAAAAGTCTTACAAGAAATTTTATAATTATATTGCTTCTTTAAGATCTCATCTTTAATCTTTTCTTTCATGATCTTCTTCAATGCTAAATTCACAGTCTGATATGCATCAATCTTCTTCAATATATCTCTTTTCTGTTTCACAGCTTTGCAGTTCATCATCTTTACATTTTTAATTTATTTAAAGTTCTCATTCTTCATATGTTTCTGTCATTTCTTCCTTGCACATGCAGTCTTTAAATTGTTTAAATACTCATTAAATGTCTTTTTTAAATCATATATAGACTTCTATAAACAGTTATGATGATCAGATTTCTCTTCAGAGACTGAGAATGAATTAAAAATTAAGTATTTTGCAATTTACAGTGAAAGCTTAATGTTTAAATCTGTTATGACAAGAATTTAAAATATATAATTAGCTATTGAGTTCTATACTGAGTAATATAATTAAGTATTATATGTATGCATCACAGCTATGCATCAGAGTGAAGTACAAGAGCAATGTATAAGATTAAATCTTAAGAAATGAGTAATAAAATAAGTAATAGCACTGAGCAACATACTTAGTGAGTATAGAGACTGAGTGTAGAGATTGAGTAAAGATAGAGTGAATGTAGTAGATTAAGTGACAAAGATGAAGATAAGAAAGTGTTAGATTGAGTGTTAAAAGTAAGTGTGTTGATATATTTACTCATAACATTGATGTATATATCATGAATAAATGTGTTGTTTATCAACAACTTAACATTTAAGTATTGCTAACATTTAAAAGCTCTCAACACATCTTTTAACTACATACTTTCAAACTACAATGCATCTTTAAACTACAAGATCACTCTAGAACTCATTGTCATTCATAAATGCATTTAAATTGCTTTTTCATAATACTTCTATTAACTTAATCTTAAAGCATCATTGTATCATCATATTATGTCATGACACATATTAAGAAAACTTCAAGATGCAGTGTTACAAAGACTGTATTAGGCAGAGAGAAGACAGCAGCAGTAGAAAGAACATTTAGAAAGATATTTAAAAAAGAAAAAGTTGATGTTGATAAAAAGAAAAAAAAAATAATGCTGCAGATACAGAAGAAGATACTGAAGCATTTAAGTTAGCTCATTACTGAAAGTTAGACAGTAAGCTTAATTTTAACATACAATATAATATTTAATAATAATGTTTTGTTCTACAGCTGTCATTCTTTATAAAATACATTGCTATCAGAAATTAACAGATTTTCTAATAGCAAAACTATTTTTTTAAAGACTTTGCTGCAAGATAACTTAAGATTATTTAAAGAAAGTTTTTTCTCAGCATAAAATGTTTTGCTTTTAAAGCTCAGTCATTGACAATCTGCAGAAAATAATAAAAGCATATATTGTTGTTTTCTTTAAAAGTATGTTTAATGAACTGTACAGTAATTATTATTTATTAATTAACAGAATGCAGATGTCAATCTGACTGCAATTTATGTAAAGTAAATTATCATTTAGTATAAGAATATGTTTCTTATTAAGAGATATATACATAACTAAAACATCACATTTAAAGATGCAGATTAAAGTAATCATTATTAGACTATTTTGAGAATATTTAACTCTCAATGTAGTAAATAAATAGATTAAATTGAAAGCTGTTTAACTATGTATATATAATGCTCACTTATAACATTTATATATCAGTAATCTCTAAGTTTATAATCTTTATTCTTAAGTTAAGTCTCAAGAGCTTACTTATTAATCAGTCTCAGAATTCTTAAAATTTAAACAGAACTTCTAAATTAAGTTAAGCTTTAATGTTTAAGTCTGACTTGAACTCTCAGATTAACAATTAAAGCTCAACTTAACTTAACTCAGAAGCTCTTTTTAGATCAAGCTGAGTTAACCTGACCTGACAGTCACTCTAACTGCTGTAAAAAGAGTTTTGCAGAAATTTGTAATTTCAGTTTTCTGAAAGTAGTGAGTATAGAAGTCAGTGTGATTCAGATAAAAGAGAAATATATATTGTATAATCTGTATTAATTAATTACATAAATATTATTTATCAATTTCTGAGACTTTTACAAAGATCAGTCAGACATTAAGACTCAGCATCTCTATGTAAAGCAGAAATAATGCTGTTGCTTTATGCTTATAAAGATTTTTATAAAGCTAATGAACTGACTGAGCTCAATTTGACTTTTATGTAGTTACTTTTTATTTTATTAATTTGTAAATTTATCTTTATTTTCACTTTAAATTTATTTATCTGATCAGTGCTTTCTGTAAGTTTATTTACTGTCTTCTTAATTGTATCTAAAGCTGTCTCTGCTTCTCTATTTATGTCATTATTCTTTGCTGTAGATTTTTCATCATTATCAGTGATTTAATCATGAAGACTGTATTACATCTACATCTTCTCAGCATTTCATTGATAGAGACTCAAAGTGCTGTTTAAATTATGTTAATTACTTATTTAATTTTTGCAGAGACTGAATTATCAGCTGTTTTAAGAAATCTTTATATTATCTTATATTTTATGTACAGATTCAGAGACTAAACATTGAATTTTTATTTTAAAACAGCTGTAAATGTTCTTTTATAAACTTTCATTATCTTTCTTAGACAATGATTCTGTAAATACTTCAGTGATTTAATAAATAAAATAATTAATAAGATGTCATCATTTTGCAGATCTTACATCTACAACTTATATAACATAATTGATTGAATTACTGCTGTGTAAAGTAGTCAGAACTGCTTTGTAAATGAGTTTTATATAAATAATGTAATATATAAAAAAGCTTTAAATATCATAATATCTTTTTAAGCTGTCTATTGCACATACTTTCTTCATCTTAATCTTATATTAATTTAAACATTCAATATCTACAATATTGTTTCTGTTGAAATCATTCAATCATTAAAATGCACTATGCTCATTAAATTCTCACTGAGATCTCTATAACATTTTGTAAAATAAATTAGCTTATATTTGTCTGATATAAATCTTACTTTATATCTCTTTACTTATACAATGCATTAACTATAAATTGATTTCAGTTTGTGACAGTTTGTCTATGCTGAGATTTTTTATATAATTAGATTTATATTATTTATAAAGTTAAACATCATTATCTCATTCTTTAAGCACTTAAATGTTGTCAGCAGTTCTGACATAAAGAACAAAAAGAAAATTAAAGAGAATAAGAATCTTTAAAAAATCTTTGCTTTTATAAATATTTAATTGTTTTTAAATTCTGAGAAGACTATTCTTATATGACATTTGATCAGAAAGCATTCTATAATGTAAATAATTCATGATGAGAACTTTGCAGATTGTATGATGTGTAACAATCTTTTATGTAAAACATTATTAAATATTTTACTGAGATCAAGATTAAGCATTAAGACTATACATTTTGACTTTGTCTTTCACACAGTGTTGACACAGAATGTAAGTAGCTTTAAAGCAGTGAGAGTAAATCTTTTTTTTTTGACTTTTATTTAATTTTATAAAAGAAAATTATGTATCTCTATTATCTCAGTAATTCACTCTGTAATCAGCTTTTTCAATAGCTTTATAATTGTGTTTTTCAGTGCAATGAGATGATAATTGCTTAACAGTAAGTAATTTATTTTTTTGTTCTTTCATAAAATTATTGTAATGAACTCTCAGAAGCTTTTAAACATCAATTTACTGATAAAGTATCTATTAATTACTTATGCAAAATCATTCTTAATGAAGAAAGTTGCAGTCTTAAGAACTTCATTTAAAATGTTATTTAATTTTAAAACTTTATTATTTAACAGTTTATAAATTGTCTGCTTAATCTGCTTTACAGTAACTGTTGAGAAGATGTTGAGTATAAAAGATGTAAATAATTTATTATTAATATTTTTAAAATTTGCTTGTCTTTCTTTCAGAAAGAACTTCTTGTCAGAATTTATGTCTTAATAAAATTATCACTACTTGCATTATTTTGATCTGATCTTCACAAAAATAAAATGTAAAATGATGTTTATGATTTGTCTGTACAGAGCTTGCTTCATTACAACAGTTTTTATAAACTTTTTTTATGAGAATTATTTAAGATTGAGATTGACTATTCAATGAACTGTTGTTAGTTTATATATTTTACATGTTGTAGTTTCTTCTTAAGTAGATTTTGAAAGAATTAATAAAATATTTTATTGTAATTCATCTCAATGTTATTATATTATTATTTTACACATCTTGTATTCACAAAAAGTTCTGAGATTCTTAATGATCACTAAAAATTTACTTACATATATAAATAAATCTTTAAACAGTGTTTCTTTAAATTCTTATAAATAATCTGTTGCAGAGCTGTGAATAAACATAATATATGTATTTACTTTTTTTAACACAGATACTATTCAAATCTCTTCTTGTCAAGCTTTTTCAATGTGTAGCACTTGCTTAATGTTAACTTCTTCATTAATATTGCAATTTAAATATTTATTAAGATGTGATTTTGAGTGATTGCTCAGTGATTCATTAAATTACAAAATTAAATTAATTTCTTAATTGCTACTGAAATAAATATAAAATCAATGATATTTTATTAATTATCTCTCTTTCAGATTGACAGTTCTCTTAAAGTAAGTAATGAAAGATCATTCATTATTATTGTGATGTAAAGATGTTTTAATTGTGTCTTATAAGCAGTATGTGAGCTCTTTTAGAAAAGATAATAAACATTAAAATCTTTTAAAAGCATAATCTTTTCTTTAACTTCATGAATAGTCTGTTGTATAATATATTAAGTTCAAATTTGTGATCTATTGCTTTGCAAATTATATACATTTATGATGATGATGTTCTTATCTGTAAGACACATATGCAGTGTTGTTATATATTGATTATATAATTAAAACAATTTAATATGAACTGAAATCTTTTTGCTGATCATAAAGCATATTTTAAATGCTGAGTTGATGTTACTTATTAAAGTATAATCTCAAGAACAATAAATAAATACTGTATATCTGTTGAAAGTCTATTTCTGTATGATCAGCACTTAATAAATATTTAAGTTAACTGCATTTAGAATGAGTTTTGTTGTGCTATAGTTTGCAAGACTGCAGTTGAATTGAAGAATTTAAATATTTAATATAAAAAGAACTTTAATTGTGCAGCATCTTCTTTTATAAAATTTATTAATGCTTCATTATACATTAAATAACTTTTCTAATCACTATTATTAAGCTTTAACACAAAGAGCTTAATCTAAATAAAATCTTATGCTGCTGTTGAGATGTCTTGTGAATGATCAGAGCTTCAATTAATTGATGTTAATATAATATTTAAGAATTACTTTCACTTTCTTAGTTAAACAACTCTAAACTCATTAAACTGTGATGACAATTATATTATAATTATTAAATAATTGTAAATTGTCACTGTTTTGACTGTCAAGATCATACATTTCTTTTAATAAATAATAAGAAAGCTTTTAAAAATTTTGTACACTGCTTTTTGTTATGTCTTGTGAGTTTAATTACAGTTTATGCATAAAACTCTCTTCTTAGAATAGTTCATGATTTAATATGTATTTATGTATATGCTGCACTTTATCATCTTTTTACAGACAGACTGCATATAATCTTATTGTTTATAATTGAAATACTGTCTAATCTGTATGTCATGATTATGAAGATGAGCATTATATAACTAAAAATTAATGATCAGCTTCTTCTAAATAATCTTGTGCTGTAATGTCTATATGAAAAGATTGACTATTACAGTTTCTTTAATTTTATCTTTTTAAAGTTAAGACTTGTACTGCTTAAATGTGTGCAGTCAGTAAATCTTATTTATGATAAATATAAATAAAATAATCTTAAAAGCAATGCAGATTCTCTGCATAAAAATTATATTGCTTGCATCTTTTTCACTGTTAATCTGCATAAAGAGTAATACTTCTTAAAGTTTTACAAAGTAGTTTTAATGCAAAATTTAAAGCTTCTTCATTTATAACTGATTGAATGCTTAATTCTTTATGCACTGATCAGAAATTGACATTTTAATATTACTGCTTTGTAATTATTTCACTGTATATATCTCTACAATTAAAGACTTAACTGTGACAAGAAGTTCAGTAAATGATTTATCTTATAAGTTTAACAGCTATACTCTAACTACAATGCATTACAACAATGATTTAACTATTTAATGAATGTCTTATGTCATTATGCTTATTTATGTTTAATTCATTAAATCTTATTCTTCTTACATCTTCAGCTGAGCTTAATTCAATAAATCATCACTCATTAATAAATTATTCAGTTTTTTCTTTATTTTTAAGAACTGCTTCTGAGCAGAGTTTTTCTTTTAGTTTGATTGTGTTTAAAGAAGATACATTTATTAAATTACATTTAACATCTTGTTCTATTATTGATCTGTCTCTTTAAACTTTAAAAGATCATCTGCAAATTTGTTAAATTTATTAATTAAAGTATATTAATTAGCATTAACAGATTCAATAATGTTTTGTTGCTTTCTGTTTTTTTATTGTTGAGATTTAAGCATAACTGATGATTTAACAGAGTTTTTACATCTTCTCTGTGCTGCATCTGTATTCTTCATGCAAGTCATCATTAATGTGATAACAAGTAAATAAAAGAATGATTTTAAAGTGTTTTATGCAATCTATTTAACTGCTTAAGTTATGTATTGAGAGTTTTGCTGCTGTTGTAGCTAACTTATTATATAATATTGTCATTGTTCTTAACTCTACACAAAAACTTTCACTGTATTAAATATGTTTTTTACTGATCTAGGCTGAATGTAAAGTCAGATCAAGTTGAAAAAAAGTGCATCTGACCTGAATCTGCACTAGAGTTCAGGTCAGATTGAGTTGAATTTGTGTACAGATCAATTCTATCTACAATCTGTGCAGGTACCTGCATGCAGGTAAGGCTAGCCATTATGGGTAAGGTCAGGGCTAGGGCTCAAAAATGTGAAAGCTTATTGATATATTAGTCATAATAAATTACACCTTAACTAGCCATATAGGGATAAATTACATGGTCGCAAGATATATTACTGAATAAGTTACGAAAATCATGACTTTTCGCAAAGGTGTGTGTTAGAAACACACATTAGTAAGCATGTGTATGTGCTTACTAAGCGCATACACATGCTTACTAAGACTATATATAACTCATGAAAAACTCATAACTCTATGCAGATTAAGTCAGGTTAACTCACACCTGACTTAGCTGAATAAAAGTTAGCTCAACCTGACTCAATACCTGAACTCAACCCTGATCTGTGTGACCTATAGGCAACTCACACACTCAGCCTAATCAGCATTAATGAATTCAGTAATGTTTCATTGCTTTTTGCTCTTTTACTGTTGAGATTTAAGTGTAACTGACAGTTTAACAGAGTTTTTACATCTTCTCTGTGCTGCATCTATGTTCTTTATGTAAGTCATCATCAGTGTGATGATAAGTAGATAAGAGAATGATTTTAAAGTGTTTTATACAATTTATTTGACTGCTTAAGTTGTGTATTGAGAGTTTTGCTGCTGTTGTGACTCAATTGAAATAAGTAAATATTGATATTAAATTAAGTTTTATATGTAATAAAAGTTTTATTAAAAGAAGATATGCAAGACTGTTTAGCTGTTAAAATATTAATAAAGTTAAAGTTATACATCATATTAAATGAATTAAATGATGTTACAAAAGTAAGCAGTATAAAACTGCAATAAATTGTAGAAAAACTGATATACATTATATATGAAACTTAATTAAATATAATCTTTATGATAGACTGTTTAAGTCAGAATCTCATTGATATATAAATAAAATATATTAAAGCTGTAAAGTAAGTATTACAGTACTTAAGAAGAAATATAAGCTATAGTTTAATATATGAACTTATTATAAATATTTATATGAGTTAAAATGCAAAATATATAGATAATTATGTGAACAGCAACTATGCTGAAAACATTGTAAATTAAAGATTTATTATAAGATATGTGTTCATATTGAATAAAGACATTACAGTATAAATGTTAAAGAAATAATGTATAGTATTAATATTTATAATGAAAGCTGAGTATATAGCATTGAGATATGATGTTAAACAGAAATTATGAATGTAAAGATTTATTAATAAATTAAAATTAAATAACATAATTCTGAGTATTACATTTCTAAAAGACAACAAGTTAAGTATTAAATTAATATATAATATAAAGCAACATATCAATATAAAACATATCAATATACAGCATCACTACATACAGAACATATTTAACAACAATAAATTAATTATTAAATGAGTTGTAATAAGCAATATGTTAATGAATAGATTGATAAAGACTTTAATAAAGAATATCTTTAGAAGTTATAGACAGCATCTTAAAATTGTATAATTTAATAAATTAAATAAGATTTAATATCTTTAGATTTTGACTATCTGAAAAAGAAAAAATAATATGATAATGATGATCTTAAGATTATATATTTATAAGTTTTATTATTAAAA
>JAABUJ010004885.1_pt1 | contig 13767 bp, 21 predicted proteins | sample 5559131 | NCBI WGS metagenome assembly JAABUJ01 (sample SAMN10711875, study PRJNA513366) | rock metagenome | isolation source: Antarctica rocks | place: Antarctica: Victoria Land, Mt New Zealand nord | collected 2016-01-07
GCCATTACCCGAGCGCACCGAGAATATCTTTCAAGACAGCACCGCCTTCCTGACGAATCTACCCCAAGGCTACGCCGACTTCTTCATCGCCCTCATGGATGCCACCGATACCGCTTTCAAGAGCATCAGCAGAAAGGTCGGCACCAGCCTGATCGCCAACAACTACACCGAGGTCGCCTCCGGCTGGCTACCGCGCGCCCTGTTCGACCGGGCCGGTGTTGTGGCGGTTGACCACTACGCCCGTACCCCCGACGCGCTCTACAACGACATCAAAGTGATCCACGACCGTAGCGGCCTGCCGGTCTTCCTAGAAGAGTGGGGGAACTATTGGGACACCACGCCGCTGAAGCCCTGCCTCGATGCGCTAGGCCGCCTGGCTGACGAAGGCATCTTGATGGGCTTCAACTACTGGGGAGCGTGGCCCGCAGCGACTGAAGGCTTGCTCAATGACGACCTGACCGTCAACGCGCGGGGACGGGAAGTGGCCGCGTTCTTCGCCAGCCGCCAGCCTAAGAGCCAGACGCCGCCCGGAACGCCACCCCTGCCGAGCCCTGGCCCTTACACCACTGTATGGCGCGATCAAGAGCTTGCTGGCGCGAATCTGGGAGCGACTGTTGAAAGGACGATCATGACCAAGACCTACGACGCCATGATCCCGCACATCATCGACTCCGTCCGCCACAACACCGACGGTTCCTTACGCGTCGTCCTGGACATTCAGGATGCGTCCATCATGGAGAAGTCGCACCTCCTGTCCAGCATCGGCACACCCATCAGTATCACCATCGAAAGGAAGAAGTCGCCGTATGTCAAAGACTGAAATGGTGAAGACAAAAGAGGTAACTCTCGATATTTTGAAGCTTGCTGCCGTAGGAGTTTTACCCGGACAAACCATGATCGATTCCTTGACCTACGAGAAGATGTGGCGAGCTCAGTTGAATGAGATGCTATATGAAATCCGCGTCAAGGTCCTGGCTCACAACTTTGAGCAGCATACCCACACTGTGACAGTCCCCGTCACGTTTGATCATCCTGCTACATGGTGGCAGATGTTCAAACGCGCCCACTTTCCCGACTGGCTGCTCCATCGCTTCCCTGTCCAGTATGTCGAGGAGACAAAGAACGGCAAGCGCGCAGTGACATTCAAGAAGTACGCCACCTACCCCTCGGCCGATATCGCCTTGCCGCCACAGACGTTCGGTTTCCCAGTGTATCGCACCACTATTGAGGAGGGATACTCATCCGATGCCCAAGATTGAACCGCTCGCCCTGCAAGCGATCATACCGGACAAGGCTTCAGCCATCGCGTTCGATGGGGGAGCAGGGGACAAGTGCCGGTTAGTACTGGACCTCTTTAGCGAGCAACCCGCCGAACTCCTGAAGCTGCTGAAGCTGCGCGGGGAACGGCTGATCGTGACCTTCGTCAAGGAAGACGATATACACCAAGGAGGATAACGATGACCAAGGAACTACAAGACAAGTTTGAAGAGCTAATCGACAGGCTAGAGGCATTAGAGGAAGCGGTCTATGAGGGACCCGACGACATTGACGACCTAAACCAAAGCTCCGATGAGAACTACATGTACTACGCTAGGAACTATGTGGATTTCACCTGAGCTTTGGTTTAGACGATGATGATTGCGCCTGCGATGGCGATGACAATGACGATGATTGCTGCTGCGATGACGAAGACGACCGCGCCTGGAAAGAGACTGATCCGTTCGTTGATCGCTTACACCACTTGTCCACTGGCCAATTAGAACATCTTATGGAAGAAGCTGAATGGATACTTGAGGAACGCCACCGCAAAGACCACACCGGCATCTGTCCCGAGTGCCAGGCCGAGGCGGAAGGTGACGACGGTTATTGCGAACAGTGCAACGATTACCACGACGAGAAGATGCCGAAGAAAGGACCACAACCTGTACATGGCAACACCTAACAAACCCCTGACCATCATCGTCACCCGCATCGTCAACACTTGCCCCGCCGCCCCCTCCCAGTGGGAAGGCATCACCTCCGATAATCGCCGCATCTACATCCGCTATCGTCACGGCAGCTTGCGGATCGGGATAGGCCACACCCAGGACGAGGCGGTGGCCGATGAAACCACCTACACGGCACATTTAGGCGATGGGTACAGGATGACCTACGCCGAACTTCGCAGCGTGGCCCCCGAATGGTTGCAATTGCCGGAGGAAGAAGACGTTATCCCGTTCTAATGGCCTTCGAGGAATCCCACCGACAGCCCGACAAGCAGACCCGCATGGATGTCGCCATGCTGACCGAGAAGGATAAGAAGATTAAGGAATACCAGCGACCGTTTTTGGTCGCGGCGGGCATTGTCAAGGATTGCGCGCACTATCGGGGAGACGAGACGCAAGCAGGGCGCAGCGCCGAAGCACCACGCCCTGCCGAGTCGCCTGCCTAAGCGGTCTTACCGGTAGAATAGGTGCGAAGCCTGGACAGGCACGGGGCGCTCTGGCCCCCCGATCTGTCGGTACTCCGTCTTCCACCCGGCATCCATCTGATCGGCGCGGAACTCCTTCGCGGGCCACTCGCGCCCGACGAATCGGTGGCCCAGCCACCGTAGCACTAGGGTCAGCATCGACCAATCCCCCTCGCCCACGCGACAGCAGCGTCCCGCAGGCATAAATACAGCGCACGTCACTGTGCGCCGCTACCATAACGTTATTCGCTGAGGGGGTATTCCCACGCAAGGAGCACCGGTTGGAGTCCCCTACGCCCACGACCCCCAGCAGACCCGCTATGACGCGGAGCTACGCCGCGAAAAAGAACGCAAGACCAAGGAATACCAGCGACCGTTCCTGATCGCGGCTGGCATTATTAAACAAGAAAAGGAACCAACACTATGAAACGTCACAATTTCCTACTTTCCACCATCATCGGTTTAGCCGCCCTGGCTAGCCTGGCGTACGGCGGTTACAAAGGCTATAGCCAGTACAAGGCTGATCCTAAAGGCTTCAAGAAGCGGACACGCCGCATGGTCGAGGACGCGGTGGACGCCTACGACAGTGCCAAGGATAAGGTGAGACGCTAACATCATGACCTTCGACGTCACCTCCAAACGATGACACCACCCACCATCCACATCGTGTGGCGCAACCGGCAGTATGCTGACCGCCGTATCATCGCCCTCTACGACGACAAGGCTTTAGCCGACGCCTTGGCCAGCAAGACGGGCAACTACACCGTGGAAGCCTATCCGCTCAACTCCCACGCCGACGAGATTCGCGCCGATCTGCTGTGGTACCAAGGGCTAGCCGGTCGCCACGGGTCCGGTCACGCTTTCTGCTACGGCCTGCCCGACGACCAGGACCCGGCCCCTCGCTTCGGGCTGTCGCACGACACCAAGGTCTCGGCCTTTTTCTGGGCGCGGGATGAGGCCGATGCCATCCGCCAGATCGAGGTACTACGGGACGCAGCGGTGGTGAGCGGGGAGTGGGACAGGGCTGTGATGGACTTAGAGATCGCCGATGGCCTGGCGATGAAGGATACCCACGGGAACGTCATCCGGGCAGGCTCCAGGGTGCGCTTCAAGGCCAGCTACGACCCGGCGGGGAAGCGGGAAGCGATCGTCAGCCTGTCATCAGAAGGGAAGCTCCAGGTGTTGGTCACCTTCGGCACTGGCGACGACGCGCTGACCGTGGCCCCGCTGCTACGTGACTTGAAAGAGGTGGAGGTTGTGCCGAAGGCGTGGCAGCCCGGCCTATAATCAAGGTATGCCACGTAAGAACTCCCCATCTCTCCCCAGCGTCGTTGGTCTTTCTCCGAAGCAACACGACCTCCTCGCAGCTATTGTGGAAAACGGACTTTCTCTTAGTCGGACTGATCTAGCTGAGAAGGCCGGTTGCGACCGTAAGACCGTCTGGGCCGCGTTTCAGAGCGAGGAATTCTGCGATGCCTACAACAAGGGTTGCTTGTTCCTCATCAAGGAGCGGGTGGGCGAGGTGATCGATGCCTCGATCCGGGCGGCTAAGGGTAACTCGTTTTCAGACCGGCAGATGCTCTTGCAAATCGTCGGCATGTACAAGCCGATCACCCGTCAAGAAGTCACCGGCAAGGATGGCGGGCCGATGCAGGTGCAGACGCTCGTCGGCATCATCCAGGAGGCGCGACAAGGCGATAGCAAAGCATCAGGAGAGCGGACAGACTAAGCCGCAAGGAGTTATCCCCTCCATATGCGCGTGGCGATGAAGACGATAAACAAGCCAAGGAAGATATTGAGGGCGGCGTAACTCGTCGCCGCTAGGGCTACCTGGAGAACCCCAACCATAGAGAGTGCCGTCCCGATCAGTGCAATGATGACCGCGAGGATCCGCAATGCCGGTCGGCGGGTGGTAGACGCTGTTGGGCTCGTGCCAGTAGTGCGGCGTTTCGCGCGGACAACAGATATGCAGAGGCCAAGGATCAAAGCACCCGGCACGATGAGGATCGTCAGGATGGCTTGTACTCTGCCCAATGATTCTTCCGACAACCGATCCCCCTTGCTACGCCAAAAACACACAGTATCGCCTCTACCAGCGTACGATAGGCGCGTGGGCCAGTAACTGACACAGCAGTCCTATTTCCTAACCGACAATACACCCATAACTACCCTACCCCTCACCCTCGATGACAAACAAGCCTTCCTCGCCCGTATCCAACGTGACCCGGTGTATTTCTGCGACCGTATTTTAGGCGCAAAGCTGTGGGGTAAGCAGCGGGAGATCGCTCGGGCTATCGTCGATACCCAGTTCGTTTATGTCCCATCCTGCCACGCTTCCGGGAAATCGTATTCCAGCGCCCAAATCGCTCTGTGGTTCCTCTATAGTCATCCGAATAGCATCGTCGTCACCACCGCCCCGACCGGAAGACAAGTCCGTAAGGTCATGTGGGGCGAGATTCGGCGTGCCTTCGGCCAGGCCACTGTCGCACTTGGCGGCGAGCTGCTTCAGACCGAGTTGAAAATCGACCCGAAGTGGTACGCCTTCGGATTTAGCACGGATCAGCCGACGAACTTCTCCGGCATCCACGCCGACTGGGTGCTGGTCATCTGCGACGAGGCCACGGGTATCGCGGCCGACATCTGGGAGGGTATCACCGGCGTCATCGCCAACGCGAACACGCGCCTCTTAGCGATCGCCAACCCCACCGATTCCTCTTCTGAGTTTGCCACTCGCGTCAGACGTGGCGGGGAGCGCACGCAGATTATCCATATCTCCGCCTACGATACGCCCAACTTTACGACATTCGGGATCACCGAGTCTGACATCGCCGGACGTACGTGGCAGGACAAGATCACCGGCCCGTTGCCGATGTCCTACCTCATCACGCCACAATTCGTCGCTGACATCTGCGAACGTTACGGCCCAGATTCTGCCATGTACATCAGCCGGGTACTCGGTCGCTTCCCAGAATCCTCCGCCGATACCCTCATCCCGCTATCGTGGGTGTTGGCCGCCGTCGAGCGCTGGAAAGAACGGGCGGAGCTGCTACGGCAGGGGAACGGGCCAGCCCTGACCGGAGACCGAGTGCTAGGTGTGGATATAGCAAGATTCGGATCTGATCGAACGTGTCGCACTTACCGCGAAGGCTCTTACGTCCACTGGCAGCGGGTGACGCAACAGGAATCACTCATGCAGACAGCCGGTCGCGTTGCCAACGACCTGGCCGACCTACCGGACGCGAAAGCTAATCTCGACGTTATCGGCCTCGGCGCTGGTGTGGTCGATAGGCTGATTGAGTTACATCTACCCGCGATTGGCGTCAACGTGGCGGAGAAAGCGGCTGACCCCGACCGCTTCGCCAACGTGCGGGCGGAAGCATACTGGCACCTGCGTACGCTGTTCGAGACGGGGCAGGTCATGATCCCGGAGGACGACGAGCTCATCAACGAGCTGACGCAACTCAAATACAAGATCGTCAACAGCAACGGGACGATTCGGTTGGAGGAAAAGGAGGAGATGAAGAAGCGCTTAGGGAAGAGCCCCGATTTGTCGGATAGTTTGTGTCTGGCCTACTATGAACCCCCAGAGGGGCCACGGTTCGACATCGGCTTCTTTTAAACCGATGGATCGGGGCCGACGCTCACCCGTCCGTCTCACCTCGTCCCGCCCGCTGCTCGCTCCGGTCGGCGCGAAGCTGCTGACGGACTAACCACAAGGCCAGCACCAGCACGAGCGCGCCCAGGGCGTTGATCGCCAGGTTGACGACGACGTCGCGCTGGTTGCCGCCCCGCCCGGCCGCGGCGACCTCCAGCCCGTGCCGGATGGCGGCGGTGATGCCGATCACCAGGAACTCCTGGACCTGGAGGCTGATCGGCCCGCGCGAGAGGGTGGTGTGCAGCAGCTCCAGCAGGATGATCGCCAGGAAGACCGCGTCGATGCCGCGCAAGGCCGCCTCGCTGAAGTTGTGGTCGTCCAGGAGCGGCCCGCGCACCTCGCCGAAAACCCCCAACAGGGCGATCAGGACGAAGCCGATCAAGAGCAGCGCCACCACCGAGATGAGCACGCTCTCGGCGCGCTCGTAGAGGCCCAGGAGTCGTGCTTCCAGCCCTGAAGGCTGCGCCTGGACCGACGGCTCGCGCACCCCTCCCTCTGTCTGTCGCGGCTCGTCCTGCGCCATCGCCCCATCCCCCCACTCGTTGTCATTTACGCCTTGGCCCACATAGGCAGGAACCATGCCGCGCGACACCAGCGCAATAAAATAGCCGCCCGTCGCATACCTGTCCGGGCGAACCGGTCGGCGCAGCAAGGTGACGGCTAGAAGGGAAAGTCTAGCGCGGGCGTTTGGGGTAAGGTCTACTATGCCTTTACCAGCCTCAGATTGACAGATATAGTTCTAACAAGGCGCTACCACCAGTAAGGGTGGTTTTTCCCCCCTAAGACTTTCAAACAATTGTCGAAGCTCGCTGATCGTGAAGTCTTCTTGTGTTTTTGCGACAACCCCTCGTGGTAGATTTATATACCGCCTCCTCTCGTGCCCACTACTGTCGTTATCAATTACCGTAATATTATCGCTTAGGGCCTTGCCCCTAGGGCCTTCAATAGAGTACGACGTTTGTCCAATTTTGTGAGTCTTTGACAGGTTGAGATGCTCCAAGTTAAAGTACCAACATTCCTCAGTAGACGTGCTATCCGCTATGACGGCTAGTCCTATTTTGGTTGGCAGATCGCCTTCTAACTTTCTGCCCTGTGCCGCTCTTAAGGTATGGCGACGATCTTCGGTGCGAGCAATAATCTCCCATGCAACAGCTTGCCTGGTGTCGTCTGTAGCATCCATGCGGGCGCTCTCCTCTTAAGAAGCACACAGCGTAAGACCACAATTCCACTGAGAGGCTATCAGTAATTATATGACTCGTCAATATTGGAAGGGTCTTTCTATCTCTATTGACCATGTACGGCGGCGTCATAGGGCCGCAGCGGGCTGTCCGGGCGCGCGCTCAAGGGATCGTGTTCCTCACCTTTGTTCTGTTGCCACGTCGTAAGTACTGTTGTCTTTTCGCATCACCCGCATTGCCAAGATGCCGTGCTGATTTATGAGCCGACATACGTCTTCCCGGTCATCATAGAACACGCTAATGCCCAATTCTAAACACTTCGCCAGTTTTAGCGCCGGGGCTTGGCTCACATCGTCGTAGACCACCTCGAACACACCATCATAGGGAATGCCAAGAGCGTCTATGGCGGCCTGTACGGTGCCTACGCGATCCCTACCCACCGCCGATATGATATAGACCCGGTTCGCACCACGGGTGCGCCACCGCTCGGCCAGCGCACGAAAGTACTCAGGGTAGTGGCTAGCCACTTGCCAGTAATCGAGACCTATGGTCATAATTTCTTATCCTTCGGCACAAGATGTACGTCGGTCGAGCTGAGTGATGCCCCGACCTTAAAAACATAGTCCCAGCTCCACACATGTGTGATGCCAGAAGGGTAGAACATATCGGTGCGTAAGACGGCTAGGTTATATGGCTGAACAGGAACACCTTCAGGGAAGCAGTAGTTTATGTCGTCACAGTAGGCAGCGATTTCCACTGGCTTCTTGCTATCTGTATCAAAGCCCACAATAGCGATCAGGGCGTAACCGCTGTCGTGTTTCTTGCCGCTCGGGACCACGGCGATGCTGTCGTAGATCGTTTCTTTATCCCAGTCTCGTTCAGGCAGGGTTACAAGCTCTTTGCGGGTGTAGTTCATATAAGTTCGTAAGGCTGGTAGCCAGTGATTTCAAATATGCTTATGCACAAAGTTATTTTGCGCTGACAGTACGTTATTGTCAACTAGCCTCTTGCATTTTCCTTCGCGCCTTCCCTCTGCTTCCCTACTTACTTACCGAGTGGGTGCTTCCTAACGTTTAAGATGCGGGATACAGCGAACCGGGTGGGGCCAGCAGTGCATTCAGTCTTCCTCTTCTGAAAGTGAAGGTAGCGCTTGCCATCCTGGTAGGTCTTGCCGGGTGGACTGGATTTCTTTACCCTTCGAGAGAAACACACAGTCGCGTAGCGACCGCCCTTTAGGGCGTTTTTCAAGCCCCCGGCTCAAACGCGCTATGCGCGTTTAATGTGATCTGTGTTGTGCTCTATGAAGAAGTCTGTGCGTGATCTATGTATATGTGTGTTATGCAGAGGGGGAGGGTATGTTACCGGTAACATAGGGTGTGTTATGCATAACATGGGGTGTGTTACCGGTAACACTTCTTCCAGATACATTACCTTCCAAGGTCGCGTCGATCAGCGCATAGTCATCATCGCTCAGGTTGGTTGCATCGTCGTTACTCTCGGCAGACTGAACCGGCGCGAAGGTCAAGCGCTCGATAGCCTCGGGGACAGGTTCTAGGAACATGACATTGAAGAGCATGACGCCTTCTTTTGACGGAAAGCTACGGATTTCTTTGGTGATGTAGCCCCCGCCTTCGAGCCTATCGATGGCGGACCTGACCTGCTGGCGAGAGAAGCCTAAAGCATTGCTCAATTGCTGATAGCTCTTCTGGAGCTTATCCGCGCGGAAACGTCGCTCATAGCGCACGGCGTGTTGCGTAGCCTCGTCGCGGATGACGGTCCAACGGTACCAGAAGATGATCTCGGCCAGCACCAGCGCCCCGATGGGGTCAGGCATGCCATTCGGCATCTTCAGCCTGATCAGCCATTCGCGGGGGACAACGTTGCCGGAGATGTCGAGCTTGCTAATGGCTTCTACTATGGGTGTGAGTCCTCGATCTGTATTGCGGGGCATGGTGGTTTTCCCTTTCTATTATTCGTCTCTTTGCAGGTAGTAGTCCAGCGGTATGTCGTGGCTCGTGCGTTGCCAAAACACAGGGATAGCCTCCTGCTTTTGCACGGCCTTGATATGGCGTGGCCGAATCGTCTCGGCGGCAAGTCTGAAAGCTTCTTCCAGGGGAACGTCCTTGGCTAACCTCTTACGGACGAGTCTGAAAAACTGTTTTGAGCAGGCCGGGTTCTTGAAATATGCGTGGAAGAGATTATGACAGCGCTGGCAAAGGACCGTCAGGTATTTCGGTCTTTCCCGACCCAGGATGCGCCGGTTATTGACCCGATACGTATTGTGGTGCACGTTGAGTTTGTCGGTGGAGGAGCAGATAGAACAGTGCTTGCGTTGCTTAATCATGAGCGCGCGGAGGGCTTGCCAGTGGTCTGATCGCAGGTAGTCTTTATAGGACATCTCTGGAGGAACATCCCATATTTTCAATGTTGAGGCTGTCGAGCGCCCTTTAGGCCCGTACGGTAGGCCCGCCTTGATCTTCTCGCCTTTAGCGACTTTAAACTTGGCCGACTGTTCCAGGACTATGCCGCGATTAGCGTTGATGAACGCGACTGTTTCATCGCCGCACTTCCGCTTGTAGGCAAGGTAGCTGTCGAAGAAAGCTTCTGGTGTCGAATGGTCCGCTTTCTTGCTGATATTCCAGGCCGCAAGGCTTGAATATAGAGTAGTCAGGGAGGTTATCGCAACTTGCTTGGACATGTATGGGGTAGATAAACGAACAGACCCCCAGGTTGCGTCTGGAGGTCTGTATGGAAAAAATATGTAGACGCAACCTACGTATGTCTCTATTTTACCATATCCAGAAACCAACCTCTATCCCATAGCACCCTTGATCTGTACGGTAGAATGAGAATAACCAGACCGCTCCGCCTTCCGCACGCCCCTTCATGCCCAGTCCCTTCAGTCAATTCATCACCTCCCGCTTCATCGATCCCGCCGTCGAGCGCCGCCTGGCGTCTGCTGGCGTGCAGAAAGACACGACGGCCTTTGCGGTCGGTGTCCTGCAACAGCCGATCCTCCCCCTGCGCGACACGCTCGGCCAGTACCCCGACGCCGACTACGACCTGCTCTACGCCATCTACCAGAAACACGTCGATGTCTCTTCCTGCGTCGCCCTGTGGGCGGGAAGTGCGACCGGCAACGGCTGGCACATCGGCTTATTAGATCAGGACGCCAAACCGACGAATAAGCAGCGCCAATCTGTGACGGACTTGGAGCGCTGGCTAAAAAACCCCAACCCGACCAAGCGCTTCTCCCGCATCCTCTACGAGCTGTTCGCCCACCTGGGCATCACCGGCGATGCGTATATCAATAAAGTGACGGACAGCAAGGGCCGCATCGTCGAGTTGTGGGGGGTGCATCCGGCCACCGTCCGTATCGTGGCCGACGAGCACGGCCTGATCAAGGGCTACATCCAGCGCTACCGGGGCAAGAACGTGGCGACCTTCCTGCCGCCCGAGATCAGCCGCTTCCAGTTGCCCAGCGTCGTCAACGACCTCTACGGCCACTCCCCGCTTGAGTCGGTCATGCAGGAGGTCAATTTAGACATCCAAGCCTTGCGGGCCAACAAGGCGATCTTCGACAACGGCTTCAAGCCCTCGGTCATCGTCCGCATGAAGGACGGCGTCAAGGACACGGTCGAGCGCCTGGCGTCGATCATCAACCAGCGCCACGCCGGGGCCAGCCAGCAGCACGGCATCGTGGCGGTGTCCGGCGTCGAGGACATCCAGCCCTACGCCCAGACCCTCAAGGACATGGAGTTCACCGCCCTGCGCGAGCTGACCACCATCAAGGTTGCCAACGCCTATAGTATGCCCGCCATCTTCCTCAACCAGCGGGGCACGTCCCGCTACACCACGATCAACGCCGAGGAGCGGCAGTTCTACAACGGGCGCATCAAGCCCCTGCAAGACCTGGTGGCCGAAGTCTTCACCGAGGACATCATCCACGCCTTCGACCCGGAGCTGGCCTTCTACTTCAACGAGCCGGACTTCAACGACACCGACGCCATCCGCAAAGACGCCCTGATGGCCAACGCGGCGGGCATCCTCGACGACAACGAGATCCGCGAGACCTACTTCTTCTTGCCCAAGAAGACGCCGGAGCAGCTCAAGGCCGATGATGCCCGTATCCGGGCCGCCCAGGCCCAGTTCCAGGCCCAAGCCGCAGCCGCCGCCACAGACACAGCCGCCCAACCCACCACGCCGGCCACGGACACGCCCGCCAACGCTGCCACCGCCGCGCCTACCGCTGGTAGAACCGACGCGCAAGCAGGCACGGAAGCCACCACTTCCCCGGCCAAGAAAAGCCTGTCCAAGGCGTTCACACGGCCGCAGATCGAGACATTGCGGGCGCACCGCGAGACGATCCACGACGGGTTAGAGGCCACCATCCACCCGAACATCGTGGACTACTTCAGCAAGCAAGAAGGCCGGTACTTAGACAAGCTGACCGCTACGTTTAAGAGCTTGAGGCAGCGTACAGGCATCCAGAAAGCGATTATCGACGACCTGGTAGACCCGTACTTTGCCGATAGCCAGCCCGACGACCATTCCTTAGCCATCATCCTGTACACCGACCTGTCTCCCTCGTTAGTGGCCGGTGTCACCGCTGGTATCGCGCAAATACAGGCAGCCGGTGAGGCGGCTGGAGGTGTAGCGGGCGGCACGACCGGGCCGGATTTAGCTATCTCCTTCACCATGGGGACCACCGAACAATCCAAGGTGGTGGACGACTACCTGCTGAAGAACGCGCTGGATCATGCCCAGGGCATCAACGACACCACCAAGAGCCAGCTCAAGGACACCCTACGGGAAGGCATCGGCCAAGGCGAGGGGATACCGGAACTGCGGGCGCGGGTCAAGGATGTGTTTACCCAGGCTTCGACGAATAGGGCCACCGCCATCGCCAGAACCGAGACGGCCCAGGCGTTCGAGGCGGCCAACCAGCAGGCCATGAAAGAGAGCGGCGTCATACAAAGCAAAACTTGGCTCACTGCTCAAGATGAACGCACATGTATGATTTGTGTTCCCTTGGAAGGCACCACCGTTCCGCTCGACCAACCCTTCCCTGGTGGCGTGGAGCCGGGATCGGCCCATGTTTCCTGCCGTTGTACAAGTATCGCCTTTATTGAGTAATAAATATACCCATGTATCAATCACAAGAGTACCGATGTTCTAGCTGCAATAAGCTGCTCTTCAAAGGGAGCTTACCCCTCTTACTCTCCAAGAAGTACACGCCCCCCGGTGAGACGCCCACGCTCGACCATCTCTGCCCCCGTTGCAAAACATTAAACTGCTTCACCTACGATGCCAGTTCTTACGTTGCCAAATAACCCACCTTACCACCTGCCCGTCGTCCGCTACTGCCGGGATCTGGTCGTGGCCGGTCAGCCCGTTCATGCCTGCGTCATCAACCTGACCGCCGCTTTCCTGGAGCAGCTAGGATTTTCGTCAGAAGATGCAAGCTAACCCGCCATGAGGCGCGGGATAGTAATGCGCTCCCTGATGAGTTGATACGGCAGAGGATCGCGCTTGAGATCCTCGTCTGTGATACGGACCAGACACCAACCTAGAGATTCGAGCAGCAAATTCTTCCTCGCATCACGCTCGCGAACGGCGGGTTGTTCATGCCAGTAAACGCCATCGGCTTCTAGGACTATTTGTCTATGAGGGATGAGAAAGTCCACTACGAAGCGACCAAATCTTACCTGGCGAAAGTAGAAAATACCGAGGCCATCAAGCATTTGACCAACATCCGTCTCCAAGCCACTTTGCTTGCGATGAAGCTTATAACAGTCAGGCGTACAAAACTTTAGCCGTGGATCTTTAGCGTCAAACTCAATACCGCAACCTGGACACATACGATCTCGCGGAAGGCGTGAAGGATAACGGCACTCTCTGGAGCAATAGCTCCGGCGGTAGGCGTTTTCGATGTGGAACAACTTGCCACAGCGCTTACAGATTAGTTCGCCTGTGAATATCGCTTTGGCTGAGTCGGATGTTGACTTCGCTTTACAAGCGCGGCTGCAATGGATATAGCTCTTGTCTTTGCTTGGAACAATAGTGAATTCACTAAGACATACCGGACATGTTTTAGTAAGAGACTTCGTCGGGTAGACTCTGGAAGCCGCCAAGTATGGATTACAACAGGCGATAGAGCAGAAGGTTTTGGAATGTTTGTCCTGACACTTTGGCCGGGATAAGTGCTTACCACACGCTAAACAGACGAGGTTGTGCCTAAAACTCTTTCTATGCTCAGACTGGCAGGTGCGATCACAGAAGACTTCCTTCCCCTTTTTTTTCTGTCGCCGCTGGACGGTCTTTTTACATTGTGAGCAGGAGTAGGAATAAGGCATATGTTGATAGTATGGCCGCATTATACTCTAGTTTTCGCTAATTCAGGCGGCCTCGGGCAGAGCGAGGGGGGCCGGTGGGGTGTCAGCTAGGCGGCGCTGGCCCCAAAAGCCGGTGCGGAGATGGTCGGT
>JAABUJ010004886.1_pt1 | contig 13764 bp, 18 predicted proteins | sample 5559131 | NCBI WGS metagenome assembly JAABUJ01 (sample SAMN10711875, study PRJNA513366) | rock metagenome | isolation source: Antarctica rocks | place: Antarctica: Victoria Land, Mt New Zealand nord | collected 2016-01-07
GCTTCTGCTCCCGCGCGTCGCGCAGTCGCCTCGCCCCGTTCGTCCGCCTCGGCCGCACGATCCGAAAACACCGTCAAGGCATCCTCGCGGCGGTCAGGTTAAAGGTGAACAACGCCCGCCACGAAGACCTCAACAACAAGGCCAGGCTCCTCACCCGACGAGCCTACGGATTCCACACCGCCCAAGCCGCGCTCGCGCTGATCATGCTCACCTGCGGACCCATCACCCTGATGCTCCCGCACGAGGACATTCACCTACACGTATGACAGGAGAGCCTGATTTTGGCCCCGCGGTCGTGCCCGTCGAGACCTGGCTTGGCGACGACGCCTCTGATCTTCGGAGCCAGAGTGGCCGGCATCACCTCAACCGCCTCTAAAAAAAGATGACGAGCCGGGGTCGAGTGGTGAGGAGGATCGCCCGGCCCCAGCTTGTCGGGCCACGCCCCACGCCCGCTGCATCTCAGCGGCGGACGCACCTGGACGTGAAGGAGGTACGCATCAGAAGACCGGCGCCTCTCGGTAGTCGCCCCAGACCTCTTGCAGCGCCTGCACGATTTCACCCTCCGAGGCGTTTGACTTCGCGGCTTCGATGAGCAGGGGCATCAGGTTCTCACGCTCGCGGGCGGCAGATTGCTTGAGCGACCCCAGAATCGCCTCGACCGCGACCGCGACCGAGTCGCGCCGTGCTCGCACGCCGCGCAAGCGATCGATCTGGCGTTGCTCGAGTGTCGGATCGAGGTTTAGGGTCGGCGTCTCCTCGCTGTCGCCCTCGGTGTACGCATTCACACCCACGACGACTCGACGTCCCGCGTCGATCTCTCGCTGGAGCTCGTATGACGCGTCGGCGATCTCGGCCTGCGGATAGTTGCGGTTCACGGCTTCGACCATGCTCCCAAGCTCGTCGATCCTGGCAAAGTAGTCGTAGGCCTTCGCCTCGATCTCGTCGGTCAGGGCCTCGACGAAGTAGCTGCCGCCCAGCGGATCGATCGTGTTCGCCACCCCGGTTTCGTGCGCGATGATCTGCTGCGTGCGCAGCGCGATCCTGACCGCGTCCTCGGTCGGCAGCGCCAATGCTTCGTCGTAGCTGTTGGTGTGCAGCGATTGCGTACCGCCGAGTACGCCGGCGAGAGCCTCGACCGCCGTGCGGGTGATGTTGTTCAGCGGCTGCTGTGCGGTCAAGCTCACACCCGCGGTCTGCGTGTGGAACCGCATCAGCCACGACCTGGGGGCCTTGGTGCCGAAGGTGTTCTTCAGCTCGTTGGCCCAGATTCGCCGCGCGGCCCGGTACTTTGCGATCTCCTCGAAGAAGTCGATCTGTGCGTTGAAGAAGAAGCTCAGTCGGGGAGCGAAATCGTCGACGTCCAACCCGCGGGCCACCGCCTGCTCGACGTAGGTGAAGCCGTCCTTGAGCATGAAGGCGAGTTCCTGCGCGCCGGTCGAGCCCCCTCGCGAATGTGGTACCCGGAGATCGACACCGGATGCCAGCGCGGCATCTGCGACGAGCACCATTCGACCATGTCACCGAGCAGCCGCATCGCGGGATCGATCGGGAAGCACCACTCCTTCTGAGCGATGTACTCCTTGAGGATGTCCGCCTGGATCGTTCCGCCGAGCCGCTCCGCCGGAACACCACTGCGCTCCGCGGCTACCACGTAGTACGCGAGCATGATGGCGGCGGGAGCGTTGATCGTCATGGATACGCTCACCTCGCCAAGGTCTATTCCCTGAAAGAGCGTTTCCATGTCGTCGAGCGTGTCGACCGCCACGCCTTCGCGACCCACCTCACCGAGCGATCGCGGCGAGTCGGAGTCGTGGCCCATCAGCGATGGCATGTCAAACGCGGTGCTGAGGCCGGTCTGCCCATGGTCGAGCAGATAGCGGAAGCGTTCGTTGGTTTCCGCAGCACCCGAATCCGGCAAATTGCCGCATCGTCCAGAGGCGACCGCGGTACATCGACGGGTAGACACCTCGCGTGAACGGATACTGCCCCGGGAACCCGACTCGATCCGCCGCTGACAGATCCTCCGCGGTATACAGCGGCTTGATCGGCTCTCCGGAGAGCGTCGTGAACGAGCTGTCGCGCTCAGGGGTGAGGGAGTAGACGGCACGCCATTCCTGCTCAGTGACCGGCGGATGGGTCAGGGCGGTGGGCATCAGATAAGTGAAAGGTCGCAGAACCCACCTGGCCGGTCAAGAACTCCAAATACCGACAGTTGTGGTTCGACATTTGGACGTACGCCTAATTTAGGCTTGACCACCAACTGAGCGAAGGAGCCGTCGATGAGCGTGTCGGTCATGGGGGTTGTGGGGGCTGGATTCATGGGGTCACGGATCGCCGAGTCCACTGCCGTGGCCGGCAAGTTCGCCATCGTCTACGAGCCCGACGACGCGCCTCTAGCGCGGTCCCGGGCGAACCTCGGCCGCTCGGTCGAGCGCGCGGTCGCTCGCGGAAAGCTCAGCGCGGACGCTGCCGCGGGCGTGCTCGAGCGCATCGTCTTCACGACACGGTTCGAGGACCTGTGCGCCGCCGACGCCGTGATCGAGGCGATTACCGAGGACGCGAAGGTCAAGGGCGAGATCTTCGCGCGCCTGGATGACAGCTACCCGACGCCCGCTTTCTTGCCTCCAACACATCCTCGATTCCGATCGCGGAGCTGGCCGCCTGGACCCAGCACCCACAGCGGGTGCTCGGGCTTCACTTCTTCTCTCCAGTTCCTGTAATGAAGCTGGTCGAGGTGGTCGTGGGCCTCGACACGGCTCCTCAGGCGGTCGCCGAGGCCGAGGCCTTCGCGCAGGCGATCGGCAAGCACGCAATCCGCACGAAGGACCGTTCAGGATTTATCGTCAACATGTTGCTCGTCCCGTATTTGATGGCCGGCGTGCGCATGTACGAAGAGGCGTCAACATGTTGCTCGTCCCCGTATTTGATGGCCGGCGTGCGCATGTACGAAGAGGGTTTCGCGACACGCGAGGACGTCGACGAAGGCATGAAGCTGGGTTGCGGGCATCCCATGGGCCCGCTCACTCTGTGCGACTTCATCGGCCTCGACGTGCTCTACGCGGTCTGCGTCTCGCTGTACGAGGAGTTCAAGCGACCCGAGTACGCGCCGCCACCTCTGCTAAAGCGGATGGTGGTCTCCGGTCATCACGGCCGGAAGACGGGCCGCGGGTTCTACGATTACTCCGGCGCGGCGGCGAAATCGCCCGCGGCCACGCGCAACGGGCCCAGCGCGGCGTAGAGGATCTCGCACACCTCGGACCGGAGCGGCGGCGACATGCCGAAGCCGGTGTTGTTGAGGCTCTTGGTCGCCTTGCGCGCGACCCGCCTCCCGTCCTTGGTAATTCGTGCGAGCACGGTTCCCCCTTGCGGCTGTAATAAAGCAGCATCAGCGCCTCGTAGCGAGGGAAGGTGAGGTCAAGCGGCTCGAGCAGCCCGTTGAGGCGACTCATGACGATCTGGTGCGCCCGCATGATCGACGTGACCGCGGCCATTTCGGCGGTCGCCGCCGACCCCCAGTGCTCGTCCCATTGGCGGCGGGCCTCGGCGATCGGATCGAACGACAGTGGGGGCGGCACGGCCTGAAGGCTAGTGCCGGCAGGACGCGGGCAACTCCCTGGGACCGCCCTGTCGTTTCGGACGACCCGGGGCAGAGGGTCAGGAGGCTTCGCTGCCCCCGAGGCCGCGGTGGGCATCCGGGAACTCCGGTGGGCCATGGATGGTTCGATACATGGCTAGCCAGCCGGGCCGCGGTCCCCCTCGCAGTTGACGATCACGATGCGCGAGCGCCTCGGGCAACGATGCGAAGGCTGGCGGAGCGGCAGCTGCGAGCTCAGGACCCCGGTCCCGGTACCAGGCGTTGACCTCCTCGAGTGACAGCACAAGCTCCGAGGAGGTACCGTAGTAGTCGAGGACGTCGCGCGCAAAGCCGTCGACCTCGGCCGCCGAGGGTGGCTCACGCCGAGCATCGGCAAGCACGGCCGCCGCGGCCGCGCGGCGGTTCGCGCCGGGACCGCTCCAAGTCGTCACCACGTCCGGAGCCAGTCTCGTCGAGCGCCCTTCGTGGTAGCGCACCACCTGGTCAGGCGCCGACAGGACGTAATAGGTCCCGGTCTCGTGCCGATCCACTCCTAAAATTTACCCCTGCCCGGATCCGCTGCCGCCACGATTTTCGGAGAGGTCTACAAGAGCGCCCCCTTGGCCCGCTGGGAACTCGCAAGCTGCGGGCGTAGCCTTATCGACGAGGGGCCGCGTGCGGCCCCACGAGTTCACCAATTCAGCAATTCAGGGCGGACGAGGAGGAGTTTTCTATGGAAGTTGGTCTGCAGTTCATCTTCCAGAACCTACACGAGGGCATGTCGGACGCCGACATGTTCCGCGAGGAGACGAAGCTCGCGATCAAGGCTGAGGAAGTGGGCATGGACTTCGTCCTCGCGCCTGAGCATCACTTTGATCCGAACTACTCGATGATGCCGGACAACATGCAGTTCCTGGCCTACCTGGCGGCGAAGACCACGCGCCTGAAGATCGGGACCGGAGCGATCATCCTGCCATGGTGGACCAACCCGACGCGCGTGGCCGAGAAGGTGGCCATGCTCGACATCCTCACCGAGGGACGGTTGCTGCTTGGCTTCGGCCGTGGCCTGGCCCGAATGGAGTACGAGGCCTTCGGCATCGACATGAACGAGTCACGGGAGCGCTTTGACGAGTCCGCGGAGATCATCCTTGACATCCTCGATACCGGCATCGCCGAGTACGACACGAAGTACTTCAAGCAGCCGCGCACGGAGATTCATCCCCGCCCTGAGCGAGGGTTCCGCGAGAGTGGGTTCTTCTCGGTCGCCATGACCCCGGATTCGGGCACCGCAGCGGCAAACCTAGGCGGGACGATGATGTCGTTCGTTCAGCTCCCGTGGGAGCAGCACAATGCGGCGGTCGAGGCGTGGCGCGAGCGGTTCCGTGAAGTTCATCCCGATAAGGAGCCGGCGCCACCGGTGTTCTCGGACTTCACGTTCTGCAGCGAGGATCCCGAGGAAGCAGAGCGCGTTGCCCGCCAGTATCTGGCCAAGTACTACATCACCGTCATCAAGCACTACGACTTCGATGGCTCGCACTGGGGTCAGACGAAGGGCTACCAGGCCTACCAGGCGGGCGCCGACGCGATCAAGGAGGCGGGCCTCGATGCCGCGGCGGAGGGCTTCATCCAGGCGCAGGCGTGGGGCACTCCCGACCAGATTGTGGAGAAGTGGCGCCAGCGCGTCGAACTGACCGGCGAGGTCCGGCCTGCGATGGCGGTTTCTTACGCGGGGATGCCGTTCGAGTTGGCTAACAAGAGCCTCGAGCTCATCGGCGAGAAGGTCGTGCCGCGACTGCACGAGCTGCAACACTCGCCGGCAGCTGCCTGACCCGCCCCAAACGGCGCGCCAAGAGGGGATCCGGCATTGAGCGGATCCCCTCTTTGGTTAGCGCGCCACCGAGAAAGGCTGCGCTTGATCAGACCTGCACTCAGGGCGCGAGGAACACCGCGCGCGTGTGCTCGGTGTCCAAGAACTCCTTGATCGCATGGATCTTGTTGTCCTTGACCACGAACACAAAGTGGTACAGGTTGTTGTAGACGCGCCCGTTGTTGAGTTCAGCGTAGGACTCGGTCTCCACCGCTACGCGATCGCCCTCTGCCGTCCAGGCCAGCGGCGTCAGGCGGATGGCCCCGCCCCTGACCGTCTCCGCGAGACCACCGGAAAGGGCGCGGAAGCCCTCCTTATCGAACGTGCCCGAGATGCCCTCGATCGTTCCTCCGACCCACCAGGTGGCTGAGTCGTCCATCATGGCCAGGAACTTGTCGGCGTCCCCGGTGGAGAACACCTCCATGAATTCGGCGACGATCCTCTTGTTCGTCTGCTCGAGGGTCTCTGTCGATGTCTGTGTGCTCATCACTCTCCTCTGGTTTGCAGGTCAATGAGTCACGTTAGCCCTGCTCGCTGATCACGCCAGGCCGTCTCCGATGACGTTTGGAGATGACCACGAACGCCTGCTCTCACAGGGGATAGCGCCGTAGGAAGCCCGGGTTGGCAACGGCCAGCTTCGCCTCGCCGACACGGCGGAGATGGTCAGCCGTCCCGGGTGGGGCCTGGCCGCGGCGGATGCGAGCGGCTAGCTCCGCATTCTGCGCCAGGATATGCCGTCGTAACCCTTGGTAATCGTCGGGAAGGGGATCGTCAGATCCAAGCAGTGCCCGAAGAGACCTCGCCTCCTCCCCGACGTGCTGGTCCTCCTCGCGAACCTCGCGCTCGAGGATTCCCACCGCGTTGACCGCTACCAGAGTTCTGAAGCGGGTCCGCGGATCGGTGATCGTCGGCACGATCTCCTGCTCGATGAACTCGCGGATCGCTTCGAACAGTTCGACGGCGCTCGGTTCGTCCTGCATCAGCCGACCTGATCGATCAGGTGCAACACCTCGTACTCGACCTCGGAGGCCAGCCGGCCGAGCACGGCGAGCTCAACGCTTCGTTCCGCGCCCGAAACGTGGCGAATCCCCTGGTTGACGCAGCCGATCGCCCAGCGGACATTCCCCGCGAGCTCCCAGTACAGGAGATCCTGGACTGAAAGCTCCCGTCCGGAGAGGATGTTGTAGCTCTCAAGGAACGACTCGAGCGCGCCCACGCCGGCCACGCGATGGCCGTTGACGCCGAACCGCCAGGCGCGTACCAGCGCCCAGCCCAGATCCTCGCCCGGGTCTCCGGTGTGGGCGTTCTCCCAGTCGAGCACGGCCGCCAGCCCGGCTTCGTCCACCACGAAATTGCCTAGCCGGAAGTCACCATGAACGAGGACGATCCCGTGCGGCCTGGGTGGGTGCTCGCGGAGTCGGCGAAGTCCGAGCTCGAGTACGGGGTGGGCCTGCGGCAGGCGATCGAGTTGACGCTCCAATGCCGCGAGATAAGCGGGTGCGCCGGGTGAGGACCGCGGGCCGGGCAGGACGCAGACCTCGCTGACGGGGATCGCGTGAACGCGAGCGAGTTGCTCGGCCATCTGCGTTGGGAGCAGACGCCGCGCGTCGGCGAGCCGCGGGATACGGACGATGCGACGCCCGATCGTCTCGCCCGCAACCCGGGCCATGACATAGGCATCTCGCCCCGCGAGGTCCTCAAGGTAGCCATACGGTTGCGGCACCGCGACTCGGGCCAGGTACGCGGCACGCAGCACCGTGAACTCCTGCTCGAGCGAAAGCGTATCGTCGTAGACCGCTCCCCCCATCGCCCGCCGCACGAGCAGCGCTAGCGGTCCCTCGGAGGTGGATACGTCGACTGCCCAGGCCTCCTTGGAGGCGCCTCCCGGCAGTAGCAGCACCGACTCGACCTGCGTCTCGGTGTCCAACACTCGCGCCAAGCGCTCGCTCAGATCCGGGCCTAGAAGGTGGAGGCGATCTTGTGACTCGGCGCCGAGCTGCATCGATTTGGCTCCATTTGAAGGGCGCCGGCTCGTCGCGCGTGACGCGCCTGACCAGCTTGCTCGGCCTACCTATGCTTCGGGCCGCAACGTTCATCTTGCGCGAAATCGTCGTCGCGCGTGTCCGGGACGGCAACGGCTGTTGGGCGCTTTCACAAACAGTCGTGTTCTCAGACGCCAACGGGCGCCGCGGCGTGCCGGGGCAGGCGACGCTCGAGCCACAGAATCTGCAGGGCCACCTGGATCGACAGCTGATGGTCCGCGTTGGCAGCCACATCGAGCCCGGTCAGCTCTCCGATCCGTGAGAGTCGGTACCGAATCGTGTTCTCGTGGACGCCGAGCCGTGTGGCGGTCTGCCTGACGCTGCGCGCCTCGTCAAAGAACGCGTCCAGGGTCGCTAGCAGGTCAGCCACGCGCGGATCCGAGCCATCGACGAGCGCGCCGAGCGTGTCGTGGACGAAGCGGTCCGCCTCAGAGCGGTCGGCGCCGGCCAGGAAAAGACGTCCGGCGCCAAGATCGTCGGCCGCGAGCGTGGATATTTCCGTTTCAGCCGCGAGGTTGGTCAAGCATCGCAAGACCTGACGGGCCTCTTCATAACCGCGGCGGTACTCGCGCGCCCGGGAGCAGATGGTTGACAGCGCGGCGAGTACTCCGGCTTCGTCAGCCAGCCGGCCCACGAGCGCTGCGACCCGCTCTTTGGCCTGAGTGACGGCCGCGACTCGTGACATCGCCGGGTCGGTCTCCACGAGTAGGACGAGCGAGCCGTCCTCAACGGTGGTCGCGCCCGGTAGATGTGGTATGTCGGACAGCGCGAGTTGGGTCTCCACGTCGTCGGCTTCTGGGTGGCCTCCGCCGTGGCGCCGCTGCAGCAGGCACACGACGCGCGGCCGGTCGAGAGCAAACCCAGAGAATCCAGCGCGGCGCAGGGCCAGACGCTCGTCGTCGACTCCGTGGATGAGGTCCCGCAGCAGTACCTCCCGAGCGTGGCCTTCGGCGTCTGCGGATCGCCGACGGGCAGCGAACTCAAGGGCGATGATCATCGCGGACCGGCGTGCGGCGGCGAGGTCTAGCGGGCCGAAACGTCGCTGAAACTCGAGCATCACGAAGTAACCCCAAAGCTCATCTCCAGCGATCACCGGGGTGATCATGTGGCGATGGTGAATGCCCGCCGACGGTACCGGTCCCACCAGTGTGGGACGCTTCGGATCGAGGGCGCCCAACGCATGCGTTACCTCGGGCACCGCTCTTCCCTCCACGTCGAGGAGGTGCGGCAGCGGTCCGCCGGGGGCCGGCTGGCCGACGGCGAGAAGCGCGAACTCAGCGTCGTAGATCGCACATGGCTTGTCCGTCAGCTCCGCGACTCCGGTTGCGATATCCCGCAGCCCAGCCGCCTGAAGGACCAGCGCCGTCAGTCGCTCGTCAATCGTCGAGCTTCGGCGAAGCAGTCCGTTCTGACGCGCGACGGTGGCGAAGTTCGTGCGCAGCTCTTCGGCCCGTCGCGCCTGCGAGATGGCGATACCGGCAAGATCGGCAAACGTTGCCGCGAGCTGCTGCTGCTCGGCCGAGAACACGCGCGGAATGTCGCCGTCATCGAGGAAGATCAGCCCCGTGACGTCTCCCCGCTCGACCATCGGAACGCCGAGCATCGAGCGCACGTCCCAGTCACGCATCGCGGATCGGACTGGGCGAGGATCGTGCTGGGCGTCGGTGATGAGTACGGGCCGCTTGCTGGCCACGATCTCCTGCGTGAAGCGATCGGCCTCGGTACCGCAGGTCAGCCGCTTGATCGGCTCGTCCCACGCCTGATCGGGCTCGCCCACCCGGCCTCGGAAGACCCGCGCGTCCTGGTCCTTCAGGTAGACGCTGCATCGGTTGACGTCGAGCAGAGCGCAGATCCGCTTCGCCACGATGTGGAGAACCGCATCGAGCTCCATGTCGTAGCTGATGGCCTCCGCCACCTCGCGGAAGGCGACGACTACGCTGGAGAGGTCTGCCACATGAAACTCGCCGGCGCTCTCCGGCGCCGGTTTTTCGTCAGTCACAGCCTGACCTGTGTGCACGACTCTCTCTCCAAGGGTTCGGGACAACGCAACGCTGCGCGATGATCCCGATCGGCCAGAATACTAACCAGCATCGTGACACCTGTTGCATAAATGTGAGGTAAGGGTCCGCCGTTCGTCGAGCATCGTCCGCCGGCGGCCATGCGTCCTTTCGGCCAATCCCTCTGGAGATGTGCACAGACTGGCTCGCGCCCGATAGCGCCACTTCCGACCGTTAACCGCAATACTTGTGGGTATCGACAACTGAGGATGGAGAAAGCAGGGCCACGAGATGTTCGTCAAGGCTGAGGAGGCGATCGCTCGGATCGGCGCGGGCAGAATCGTCGTCGTCGTCGACGCGGAGGACCGCGAGAACGAGGGCGATGTCGTCGTGGCTGCCGAATTCGCCACCCCGGAGGTGGTCAACTTCATGGCCCGTTACGCCCGGGGCCTGGTTTGTCTGGCCCTCGACGAGGTCCGCTGTGAGGAGCTGGGCCTGCCGCTTCTGCCACGAACCACGGGTGCGGCCTTCGATACGGCCTTCACGGTTTCGATCGAGGCGCGAACCGGGGTGACCACCGGAATCTCAGCTCATGACAGGGCAGAGACGATTCGCGTGGCCGTGAATCCGGCGTCCCGCACCGAGGATCTGGTCAGACCCGGTCACGTGTTTCCGCTGCGAGCCCGAGCCGGCGGGACATTGGAACGCGAGGGTCATACCGAGGCAGCGGTCGACCTAGCGCGGCTCGCGGGGCTGCGCCCGGCCGGCGTAATCTGCGAGATCCTCAACGAAGACGGGACGATGGCCCGGGTTTCAAACCTCCAGGGCTTCTGCCACACCCATGGGCTCTCGATGGTCACGATCGAGGAGCTAGTCGCATATCGGCGTCGGGTCGAGCCCCAGATCGAGCGAGTCGCCACGGCGAGCATGCCGACGAAGCACGGGGCTTTCCGGATCTTTGCCTATCGGGAGTTGGCCAGCCGTAAGGAGCACGTCGTCCTCGTCAAGGGCGACGTTTCCGGACAGTCGGACGTGCTCACACGACTCCATTCACAGTGTTTGACCGGCGATGCCTTCGGGAGTTCGCGCTGCGATTGCGGCGGTCAGCTCGAGGACGCCCTGGCTCGAATCGCGGACGAGGGACGCGGGCTTCTCGTCCATCTATCCCAGGAGGGACGTGGGATCGGGCTCGTGAATAAGATTCGCGCATACGAGCTACAGGACGGCGGCCTGGACACGGTCGATGCCAACCTTGCGATCGGCGAGCCGGTGGATCAGCGGGATTTTGGAGTGGGGGCGCAGATTCTGCGCGACCTGCGCGTGCGCACGGTGAGACTCATGACCAACAACCCGCTCAAGGCGGCGGCACTGGAGGCTCACGGCGTTCGGGTCAGCGAGCGGATCTCGATCGAGCGGCGACCGACGCCCGAGAACCTCCCGTATCTGCGGGCCAAGCGTGACCGCATGGGTCACCAGCTGACGCGGCTCAGACATCTGGAGCTCGCCGCAACGCCGGAGGCGCCCACACCAGGATCACTCATGGATGCCGGGGCTGGAGATGGCCGTCTGAGACTGCGTTAGCTGGGCTGCGCCCGGGAGGCGACCCTGCAGTCGCAGCACCAGCAGCGCAGTCTGGAGCTCGAGCTGGTGATTTGGGTCGGCCGTACATTGCCGCCGGTGATCTCCACGATCCGAGACAGCCGGTACCTTTCGGTGTTCTCGCGGACCATCAATTGGGCGCGGTTTCACGGACCCCGCGAGAGCAGTCGAAGTACGCGCTGAGCGTCGCGAGCAGATGATCGCGACGCTGTCCTCGTCCGTGGAGTAGTCCACCGAGCACATTTGACATGAACCGGTCGGCCTCAGGCCGGCCGGTCGCCGCGAGGACCACGCGGGCCGGCCCCAGCGCGTCGGCGCTGACCACCGCGGTCTGATCCGTCGCGCAACTGAAGCGGTTGATGCAGCGGATAACCTGCGAAGCCTCGTCGAAGCCGCGTCGAAAGTCAGCCGGGCCATGGCAGAGCTTTGAGATTCCTGCGTACACGGACGCTCGTCAGGCAGCCACACAAGAGCTCGACTCGCCTGACCGCCTCCTGGATTGCTCTGTGATCTGGCTGGGTCGCGTCGAGCTCCAAGAGGACCACGACCATGCCGTCTGGCATCGCGGCCACCCAAGCTTCGCCCGCTCCCGAAGCGTGAGCCACCGACTCAAGCTCCTCCGGCGTGCGTTCGTCCAACCTTTCGATGCGGGGCTCGATGAGGGCCACGACGTGGCGTCCCGCCGCGCACAGGCCGTCGAATTCAGCGCGCCGGACCAGCGACTTGGACGGCGGCGAGCTGGAGACCATCTCACGGACCAGCGCGGCCCGTTGGTTAGCTGCGCTCCCGCAGCTGAGACATGACCGGCCAGCTGCCAGCACGATCATCGCCGCGCGGCGGAGAACGACGGGATCCGTTGACGCGAATCCGGATCCGAACTCGAGCACAGTGAGGTAGTCGTATGTATCCGGCCCGGCCGCGAAGCGGTCGATGAGAGTCCGGTGATGCATGCCGGCGTCCGGGACAGCGGGCACGAGCCCAGGCCGATCGATGCTGAGCGTTGCCAGCGCTCGCTCGATCTGAGGGTGGCACCGGATGTGGCTGTCCAGCAATCGCGGGACGGGCGCCTCGCGCGAGACGGGCTGGCCATCGGCGAGCCGCCTGAATCCGCCGTCGTGAAGCGAACACGGCTTGTCGAGGATCTCGGCGAGCATCGCCACGATCTCCGCGAGCGACCCGCCTTCGAGGGCCACCTTGGTGAGCCGATCCTCACCCGCGACGACGCTCCGAAGCAGGCGGTTCTGGCGAATCAGCGCACACGTGTTGTCGCGCTCGGCCTTCGCACGCGTGGCCTGAACCGCAGCGCCACCGGCAAGCTTGGCGAACTCGGCCGCCGCCAGCTGTATCTGGGCGCTGAACATGTGGCGCTCGTCAGGATCGTCGAAAACAGCAGCCCGACGATCTGCCCGCCTGCCATCATCGGCACGCCGAGGATCGACCGCACTTTCCACGAGCGCATCGTCGCCCGGATCGGCCGCGGATCATTCTGGGTGTTGTCAATGACGACGGGTGCGCCGTCAGATGTTGAGCGCCGTTTGAATCCGGCACGTGAGCGGGTGCCGGTGCCGTTCGTCGTGGGGATGACGCTCGTGGTGGCAGGCTTCGCGCGTTCCTGAACGCGCGAGAGCCCTCCCGTCTGGCTTGGCGGTCTGCCGGGAGGGCTCTCTTGGATGCCGGAGGTGGCACCCGATGTTGATCGTATGTCCCGAGGAGGCGTTGGTCGAGGCTGAGCTGGTTGGCGGGCTGCTTGGGTGCCCGGCGTGTCGGGGGGTGTTGCGGCCGTGGGGGCATGCCCGGGAGCGGGTGCTGCGCTGCCGGTCTGGGGATCGGTTGCTCGTGCCGCGGCGGGCGCGGTGCCGGGGGTGCACGGGCACGCACGTGCTGATGCCGGATGCGGCGTTGTTGCGCCGTCAGGACGAGGTGGCTGTGATCGGGGCGGCGATCGAGGCGAACGTCGCTGGCGAGGGGCATCGACCGATCGCTGGGCGGTTCGGGGTGCACGTGGGCACGATGCGTGGCTGGCTGCGACGGTTCGCGGAGCGGGCTGATCAGATCAGGGCGCATTTCACGCGGTGCGCGGTCGCGCTCGATCCGGAGCTCGGGCTGGTGCTACCGGCCGGGAGCGGCATCGCGGATGCGTTGGAAGCGATCGCGGTCGCTGCTCGGGCGTGGGTGCTGCGGTTCGGGCCGGGTGATCCGTGGCGGATCGCGTGCTCGCTGTCGGGAGGGGTGCTGTTGTGCAACACGAGTACCCCCTTTCCGACGGTGCGGTGAGCTGAGAAGGTCCCGCGCTCGGATGAGCGAGAGCGTGGGGAGAAACGACTGATGGATGAGGATCGTCGCCGGGAGATCGGGTTGTTCCGGTACGCGCTGATCCGCGACGCGGCCGATCCGGTCCTGTCAAAGGCGGAGCGCGGCCGGCTGGTTCGTCAGCTCGCCGAGCGCGAGCATTCCTGGTCGATCGCGGGTCGGCGTTCGTGTCTTCACAGCTGCTCCGGGCGTGTGCGGTGCTTGGCGTTCGTCTGATTCACGCGAGCCCGCGCGCGGCGACCACGAAAGGCAAGATTGAGCGCTTTTTTCGCACCAAGCGAACGCAAAGCTCGTTTTTCGCGTCTCGGTAGTGCGTGACGCCTCGGGATCGGGGCTTTATCGCATGGTTCAGCACGCGCGGCGCGCCCGCCGGCC
>JAABUJ010004887.1_pt1 | contig 13761 bp, 10 predicted proteins | sample 5559131 | NCBI WGS metagenome assembly JAABUJ01 (sample SAMN10711875, study PRJNA513366) | rock metagenome | isolation source: Antarctica rocks | place: Antarctica: Victoria Land, Mt New Zealand nord | collected 2016-01-07
TGGCGGCGGCGAGGCCGTCCGGCAGCGCGAAACGCGCGTCTCATTTCAGATGCGCAAGGAGATCGCAATGCGCGAGACCCTGTCCAGACGTTCTGCTTTACAACATGCTGCGCTGTAGGGCCAACAGGAGAAGGTCGATGCCGATGGTCATGCGCGCGAGAAATTCCTCGCGCGTGCGCGTGTCGTGTTTGATACCGTACGCCGTGCTAAGCAAGGTCTGGGCCACATCGCGCGCCAGACGTCCGCGCTCGGCAGACAGGTCGGCGGCAATAGCGTCCGTAACCATCGTGGCGAAGCGCTTGGGGTAGTCCGTGACCAGCGGGCCGAGGAGGTCCGGGTTGGTCTCGATCAAGAGGGCCACGTCTGTCGTCAGCGGTCCGACGTACCGCCCGGTCCAGTGGTCGAAGGCGTCAATGAGCCGATCGCGGAGAGGGCGATCGGTGTCTGTGAGGGTGCGCGCGGCGGCTGCGACATCGCCATCGAGCGCATAGGTGACGGCGGCCCGAAACAGATCCTGCTTTGAGGGGAAGTAGAGGTACAGGCCCGGTCGGGAGATGTCCGCGGCGCGCGCAACATCCTCCACTGAGGTCTTCCGATAGCCGTAGCGCGCAAAGATCAGCAGGGCGGCGTCCAAAACGTGCTGGCGACGACCACCCGCGTGCTCGCCCGCACGGAGGATGTCGGAACTGGTCGAACTCATAAGCGATAGTATACACGAAATTTAACGTATTTGACAATATATGCCCACTCTGTATAGTTAGAGATAGCACCGCACACACGCACGTTTCCTTCAGGAGGTTTTCATGACAACACCCGCTGCACTCATCACGACCCGATTCGACGCCACAAGCACCGCTGAGGACGTCGTGACCGGTCTCGACCTCACCCGTGTCCGTGCCATCGTTACCGGGGCCTCGTCCGGCATCGGCCTTGAGACCGCGCGCGCCCTCGCCCGTGCGGGCGCGGACGTCACACTCGCGGTCCGCAATACCGACGCTGGCGCGCAGGCTGCCGCGGACATTGCGACGTCGACCAGGAATGAGCGCGTGCGCGTCGCCGCCCTGGACCTCGCCCATCAAGCCTCGGTCGCCGCCTTTGTCCAGCGCTGGCACGGCCCGCTGCACCTGCTGATCAACAACGCGGGGATCATTCCGCGCACGCTGTCCCGCACCGCGGAAGGCTGGGAACTGCAGTTCGCCACCAATTACCTGGGCCACTTCGCCCTGAGCCTCGGCTTGCATGACGCCCTCGCCGTTGGCGCCCGCGAACGGGGCGAGGCGCGCATCGTTTCGGTCAGCTCCACGGCGCACATGAGATTACCGATCGTGTTCGACGACCTCCACTTCGAGCGGCGCGCGTACGACCCGCAGGCGGCCTACGCCCAGTCCAAGACCGCCGACGCGTTATTCGCGGTCGAAGCGACGCGCCGCTGGGCCGCCGACGGCATCGTCGCCAACGCGGTCAACCCCGGCGGCGTCGCCACCGGGCTGCAAAGAGACTTCACACAGCAACAAAAAGAGACTTCACACAGCAACAAAAGGAGTACTTGGCCGACGCCGAGGCCGCGGGCGTCTTCGTCTACAAGACGGTCAAGCAAGGCGCCGCCACCACCCTCGTCGCGGCCGTCGCCCCCGCATTCGCCCACACCGGCGGGCACTATCTGACGGACGGCCGCGAGGCCCACACCGTGCCCAACGACGCCGACTTGTTCGCCAATGGCGACGGCGTCAAGCAGTGGGCGATTGACCCCGCCACCGCACAGAAACTGTGGACAGTCTCGCTCGCGCTCATCGGCCAACCCGTCACGAGGGCGTCGACGACGCGCTGATCCAGCCCTACTCGGGGCATGCCAGTCGGAAATCGCTGGAGGTCTGCTCCCGCCTCTCGATCGGCGCGGCACAGGAGGAGTACAACAACGTCATGGGACGGTTCCCGATCTGATCACCGTTTGCGGCTGGTGACAGCAACCGTTACACTGGGCCTTGTGTGGTCAAGCGTCCGATTTCGGCGTACAAGTCGGTGACCTGCTGCTCGTGCGTGGCGCGGAGTGTCGCCACGCTGTTGGCTCGTTCGTACAAGCTGGGTAGTCCTTGGAGAGCAATGGCCTTCCACTTGCTTAACTGGTTGGGATGGATGCCGCTTTCGGTAGCGAGTTGGCTGATCGTCTTCTCCTCGCGGAGCAGGTCGCGGACGAGGTGGGCCTTAAACGTGGCGGTGTGATGCTTTCCCATGGCGCGTAGTCTACACCTTTTTTCTCCCCTTCTGACTGTCCAGTTCTATGGGTCCACTATAGTGGTAGGTGGATCGTGACCGGCAGCCAGGACGGAAGCGCGCGCTGCAGCGCCACCAGCACCCGACGGCGTGCCTGTTGCCACCCGCTCTCAGGTGGGCTCGCCGTCAGGGGGCCACTGGGCCACGAGGGGTTATAGGCGAGCGCGGGGTGTGACACGAGCAGGCGTCGCGCTCGCCCATCAATCAGCATATCGCCGGGATTGAAGCCAACGTTCATTGTCCGCACCACTGTCCCGCTTGCGCCATCGAGGATGGTGAGCGTCCCGTAGGTTGAGGGGTTCCCACTGGCATCGACGGGGCCGACGCTGGCGATGAAGACGTGACCAGTCTGCGGGTCGACGACGGGGGCGCCGGGGTTCGCGGCCACGGGGATGTGGCGCAGCACCGCGCCGGTACGCCCGTCAAGCATGATGACCTCATGGGAGCCGGTTGCGTTCGGAAGGACGCGGGCGAGGAAGACATGGCCACTACGTTCATCCGTGGCCGCGAAGCCCCCCAGGGGCAGGGTGCGCACGAGCGTGCCGGTACGCGCATCGAGCACACTAAGCTGGCCGGCCACGTCGCTGATCACGAAGACCCGCCCCGTCTGCTCATCCGCGACGACCGTACCCCACGCCGTCCCTGTGGTGATCCCCCGGAGCACGCGCCCCATCCGGGCGTCGAGGACGTCTGTCGTTCCATCGTTGCACTTGACGAACACACGCCCTAGGCGGCCACTCAGGCCTAGGGCGAACGGCGATCCGCAGACGGCGATCCGACGCAGCATCGCACCACTCCGCCCATCGATCATGGTCACCACCGACTCGTCGCGGTGGCCGATGAACACGCGGGCGGTCTGCTCGTCGGCGACGATTTGCCGGTTGTCAGGGCTCGCCGTGTCAGTAAGTATGTGCAGGAGGCGACCGGTGGAGGCGTCAAGCATCGCGATGGAGCCATCGTCCCCGTCAACGAAGACATGGCCTGTGTGTCGGTCGACGGCCGCGAAGGCTGCGGTGGGACCAAAGGCCACGCGGGGACCAATGGCCGTGGTGTGCAACGCCCGGCCGCTTGGCGTGTCGATGACGGTGACGGTGCCGATGAGACTGTTGCTGGCATTGGGGCTCGCGTAGGCGAAGGCACGGGCGGACACGTCATCCCCGACGAGCGGGAACGGTTGCGGTCCTACGATCGCGCTGCCGATGACGGGCGTGTCGCCCACGGCAAGCACGAGCCCGCCGGCGAGCAGGATAAGCAGGGCGAGCAACAGGCCTATCAACGCCCAGTGGGTACGCCACCAGTGCCCTGAGCCGCCGCCGGTTGGGGTGTTGCGCGCGGTTGAGGGACGAGTCGTCCAGTCCATCGTATACCCTCCCTATGAAGGCGCCATGCGCTATCAGGGGTATTCTACACCTATAACCGTAGCGTTGAGACCCCGTGCCATGAGCAAGCGCCCCTCCTTGAACAGGGGCCAGCGATCGCCCCTGGTGATATTCCGGTAGCATGAGCACGTCCGTCGTCTGGATGCGACTATACCCCTGGAGGTATCTTGTCGCGGAACACTTGGCGCAGAATAACCATTCTATGACGAGTGTACGTAGGTCGTGCAAGCGCCGCACGCTCACGGTAGAAGCGCCAGCAGCGGAGTTGGCACCGAAAACTTGTCGCGGAACGACCGCGCTGCAGAAGTTGGCGAGAGAATGCCGAGCCGGGCCAGGACCTTAGCGGGGAAAATCCCGGAAATAATGTTGTGCCCCCGATCTCCGTCGAGGCCCCCGGGCGGCGCGGTTAATCGTGCCAAAAATCCTTGAACCGGTCTGATGCCAGCTCAGTGTAGCGCGTGGTGTGCTGGATGTTGCGGTGGCCCAGGTACTGCTGGATCGCCCGTGTGTCCTGTCCGTCGTTAGCCAGTTTGTAGCCAGTGGCATGACGCAGCATGTGTGGGTGCACCGGGAAGGGGATGCCTGCCTGTCGTCCAGCCCGCCCGACGATCTTGCGCACGGCATCGGTGGTGAGCGGCGCCTTGCGCTCACTGACGAAGAGATAGGCCGTCTCCGGGTACGCCCGCTGGAGGCGACGGAGGGCGCGCAGCTCTGGTCCGCGTAAGGGATGGACGGAGGAGAGGCCGCGCTTGAGCCGCGCCACGTGGAGCAGCCCCTGCGGGAGGTCGACCTGATCCCAACGCAGGCTGACGAGTTCGGAGACCCGCAGGCCATGGCGGTAGGCCAGGAGGATCAGCGTGGCGTCGCGCACGCCGTGTCGACCGCAGTGCGCGGCGGCCGTCATCAGGGACGTGACCTCCTTGTCCAGCAGATATTCCCGACTGCGATAGGCCGCATTCACCTGGCGCACAGGAACTTTCCGTTTTTCGACCAGTGGCACGGGGCGATCCGGTGGCCTGGGGCCTGCCTGGCTGCTCATCGCGCCCTCCCACACTTTCCGTTTATCGATTATTATAGGGAAAGTTTGCGAGGCTGGGGGCACGCCACGACGATGGCGACGAAAAACAAGCTGCTGACCATCCTGTCGGACACCGAACAGTTCGCCCTGTACGGCCTGCCCGATTTTGACGACGGGCAACGAAGGGACTACCTGTCGCTGTCCGCGCCGGAGTTGGCCCTTGCCTGCAGCCGTCCAAGTCTCCACGCGCAAGCCTACTGTGCCGTGCAGATCGGCTACTTCAAGGCCAAGCAGGCCTTCTTCCGCTTCACCTGGGACGACGCGCAGGATGATGTCGCTTTCGTGCTGACTCGTTATTTCAATGGCCAGTTGTTCGAGCGGGATGCTGTCACCAAACACGAACATTACGCGCAGCGTGCCACGATCGCGGAGTTGTTCGGCTACCGGCTATGGTCGGCGGACTTTCTTCCGCAACTTACGCAACGCGCCGCCCAGATCGTGCGGCGCGATGTCACGCCCGGTTTCATTGTCGTCGAACTAATCGCCTACCTCAACGAGCATAAGATCGTGCGACCTGGGTACACCACCTTGCAGACGCTGATCAGCGCGGCGTTGTCGACCGAGCGCCGGCGCTTGGGGAGCTTGCTCGCTGACGTGTTGGACGGAGCAGCCAAGGATGCGCTAATGCAGCTCCTGGTGCGCGACGACACGCTGTCCGCGCTGGCCGCTCTCAAGCAGGACGCCAAGGACTTCGGTTGGCGGCAGATGGCGCGGGAGCGGGAAAAGCGCGCCACGCTGGAACCCCTGTACCGGATCGCCAAGACACTGCTGCCCCAGCTCGCGGTCTCGCAGCAGAATCTGCAGTATTACGCGGGCTTGGCGAACTTCTACACCGTCTACGACCTGCGCCGCCTCAAGCCCGAGCAGACCCACCTGTACCTGCTGTGCTACGCCTGGCAGCGCTACCGACAGCTCACCGACAATCTCGTCGACGCCTTGGGCTATCACATGAAGCAGATCGAAGACGAGAGCAAGACGCGAGCGAACAAGCGCTTCATCGCGGAACAGGTGCGACGCCAGCAGGACATGCCACAGGTCGGGCGCTTGCTGCTGCTGTATGTCGACGAGATGGTGGCTGACGCCACGCCTTTCGGCGACGTGCGTCAACGCGCGTTCAAGATCATGCCCAAGGACGCGCTACAGATCGTCGGCCAGCGCCTAAACGTGAAGCCGGCGAGCAAGGTGGCTCTGCGCTGGCAGGTCGTCGATGGACTTGCTGAGCGCATCCGGCGCCACCTGCGCCCGCTCTATGGAGCGCTCGACTTTTCCGGGCAATCACCAGATCACCCGTGGCTCGCGGCGCATGCCTGGGTGAAGGGCGTGTTCGAGAGACAGCAGCGTCTGTCGCAACGTCCGTTGGCGGAATGCCACGAGGCCACCTTGCCCACGCACCTGCGGCCTTATTTGCTGACGTTCGACGTGGACGGGAAGCCGACGGGTGTGCATGCCGACAGGTACGAGTTCTGGCTATACCGACAACTCAGAAAGCGCCTAAAGTCGGGCGACATCTACCTGGACGACAGCCTGCAGCACCGCTGCTTCAGCGACGAACTCGTCTCCCTCGACGAGAAGACGGACGCGCTCCGCCAGATAGATATTCCGTGGTTGCGTCAGCCAATCGATACCCAACTCGATGCACTGAGGGCCGAATTGCATGCGCAGTGGCTGGCGTTCAATCGCGCGTTGCGCCAGGGAAAGCTCACGCATCTCGACTACGACAGCGAGACCAAGACGTTGACGTGGCGCCGGCCCAAGGCCGACAACGTGTCCGCGCGGCAGGACAGCTTCTATGAACAACTGTCATTCCGCGATGTCGCCGACGTCTTCCGCTTTGTGAACGACCAATGCCAGTTCCTGTCGGCGCTGACGCCGCTGCAGCCGCGCTACGCCAAGCAGGTCGCCAACGCGGATAGTCTGATGGCGGTCATCATCGCCCAGGCGATGAACTACGGCAACCTCGTCATGGCGCGCACCAGTGACATTCCCTACCACGTATTGGAGGCGACCTACCAGCAGTACCTGCGCCAGGCGTCGCTGCAGGCAGCCAACGACCGGATCAGCAACGGCATTGCCGCACTGCCCATTTTCCCGCACTACTCCTTCGACCTCGACGCGCTCTACGGCAGCGTCGACGGTCAGAAGTTCGGCGTGGAGCGGCCGACCATCAAGGCGCGCCACTCCCGGAAGTATTTCGGTCGTGGCAAGGGCGTCGTCGCCTACACCCTGCTGTGCAATCACGTTCCCTTGCAGGGCTGGCTCATCGGCGCGCACGACTTCGAGGGCCATCATGTGTTCGACCTCTGGTATCGCAACACGTCGGCCATTGTGCCGACCGCGATCACGGGCGACATGCACAGCGTCAACAGGGCCAATTTCGCCATCCTGCACTGGTTCGGGCTACGCTTCGCGCCGCGCTTTACCAATCTGGACGAGCAGCTGAAGGAACTCTACTGCGCCGACGATCCGGCGCTGTACGAGAAATGCCTGGTGCGACCTGTCGGTCAGATCGATCAGCAAGCGATCGTGGACGAGCAAGCCAACATCGACCAGATCGTCGCCACGCTGGGCCTCAAGGAGATGACTCAGGGCACCCTGATCCGGAAGCTATGCACCTACACCCAGCCGAATCCAACACGGCGGGCGATCTTCGAGTTCGATAAGCTGATCCGCAGCATCTATACGCTGCGCTACCTGCGCGACCCGCAGTTACAGCGCAACGTTCACCGCTCGCAGAACCGGATCGAGTCCTACCACCAGCTACGCTCAGCCATCGCCCAGGTCGGCGGCAAGAAGGAGCTGACCGGCAGGACCGACATCGACATCGAGATCAGCAATCAGTGCGCGCGGCTGATCGCGAATGCCATCATCTACTACAACTCCGCCATCCTGTCGCGGCTGCTCACGACGTGCGAGGCCAGCCGGAACACGAAAGCCCTGGCCCTGATCAAGAAGATCTCGCCAGCGGCGTGGCGCCACATCCACTTGAACGGGCACTACACCTTCCGTGGCGGAGGGCGGGTCATCGACCTGGATGCGATCGTGGCCGGGCTCGATTTGGCATGACGGAATTATCTGGGGTTTGGGCTTACACCCCCTACTTTTCACGGCTGACCGACCATGACACGTTCGCGCGGCTGGCGACGGTGGAAACGCAGCGGCGGGGCACGGAGACGGCGGGGGTGGTCTGTGCGGTCGGTGACGGAGCCCCCTGGATTCAGGACTTTATCGACTGGCACCGCCCGGACGCGGTGCGCATCCTGGATTGGCCGCACGCCCTGGGCTATGCGGCGCGGGTGGGGGCGGCCGTCTATGGGACGGACACACCGGCGGCGCGGGCCTGGCTGGCGCGGCAGTGGCGCGCGCTCCTGGAGGAGGACGACGGTCCCGCCGTGGTGCTGACGGACCTGCGACGCCTGCGGACGGAGCTAGAGCCCGTGGCCACGGGCGACCAGGCCGCGCCCGTGGCCACGGGCGACCAGGCCGCGCTCGTCTGGACCGTCACGCCAGAGGGCGCGGCCGGGCGGGTGACCATCCCACTGACCGGGGTACTGGGGCAGGAGGCCGCGCAGCGGGCGCTCGACGTGGTGGGCGATAGCCTGACCTACCTGGAGCCACGCGCGGCGCAGCTATGCTACGCGGCGTTCCGCGCGGCGGGCTACCCCATCGGCAGCGGGAGCGTGGAGAGCGCGAACAAGCTACTCGTGGAGGCGCGCCTGAAGGGGGCGGGGATGCATTGCATTGGGAACGCGCGCACGTCAATCCGATGGTGGCGCTGCGCACGGTGGCCTACGGCGACTGCGGGGCCGAGGCATGGCCGCACATCACGACCCAGCAGCGGCACGCGGCCCGCGTCGCCAGCGCCGATCGGCGGGTTGCCCGCGCACAGGTGGCCCAAGCCCAAGCCCAAGCTAACCTGCCAGAAACGCCGACCGTGTCCGTGCGCGTGACGACGCTCCCCGCCTCTACGGTCCCGTCGCGTCGCGCGTCGGGGGCATCCGGGGATCGCACGCACCGTCCGCACAAGCCAGCGGCCGATCATCCCTGGCGGCGGGGATCATTGATCCGCCCGCGCTGTGCCTAGCGCGAAAAAGTGGCGCGCACCCGGGTGCGCCCCCCTCTTGACTCCCCTATAAAGAATGGTTTAATATTGTCGCAGATGACGAAAGATTACAAAGGGTACAGTTTCTGGCTCGAGACGGCGGACGACGACCTGACGCCGCGCCCCGCGCTCGACGGCTCGATCGATGTGGACGTGGCGATCCTCGGGGCCGGGTTCTCGGGACTATGGACGGCCTACTACCTGCTGCGCCAAGAGCCGTCGCTGCGCGTCGCCCTCGTCGAGCGTGAGATCGCAGGGTTTGGCGCGTCCGGCCGGAACGGCGGCTGGTGCAGCGCGGGCTTCCCGGTGAGCGCGGCGCTGCTCGAACAACGCTTCGGCCGCGAGGCGGCGCGCGATCTACAGCGCGCGATGTACGACACGGTCGAGGAGGTCGGCCGGGTCGCCGCGCAAGAGGGGATCGACGCACAGTACCGCAAGGGCGGGGAGTTGCTGGTGGCCCGTGGCCGCCACCACCTGGCCGCGCTCGAACACGAGTACGCGACGATGGAGCGCCAGGGCCTCTCCGCCCATTACCAGCTGCTCGACGCCGCGCGAACCGCCGCGCGCATCCGTGTCTCCGGCGCCGTCGCGTCTCTGTTCAACCCCGACTGCGCCGTCATCCACCCCGGCCGGCTGGTGCGCGGCCTCGCGCGGGCCGTGGAACGCCGCGGCGGCATGATCTATGAAGGGACGGCGGTGACCAATGTCGTGGAAGGCGCCAAGCCCGCGCTGCGCACGCCGCGCGGCGACGTGCGCGCCCGCACGGTCGTCCTGGCCGGAGAAGCCTATCTGGCGCGGCTGCCCGCGTTGCGCCGGCAGCTCCTCCCCGTGTACTCGCTCATCGTCCTCACCGAGCCGCTCACGGCGGAGCAATGGGCCCGTATCGGGTGGGACGGGCACGAGTGCGTCGCCTCGCCGCGGTACACCGTGGACTACCTGTCGCGCACGGCCGACGGGCGCCTCCTGTTCGGCGGACGCGGCGCCCCCTACCACTTCGGGTCGCGCATCGTCGACGCGTACGACCGTCATGACCGCACGCACGCCATCCTGCGCGCGGCGCTCGTGCAGTGGTTCCCCCTGCTCAAAGGCGTGCGCGTCACGCACGCTTGGGGCGGCGCGCTGGGTATGCCGCGCGATTGGATGCCGACGATGTCGTACGATCCCCGGCGGGGCGTCGCGACGGCGCGCGGCTACACCGGGCAGGGCGTCGCGACCACGAACCTGTCCGGCCGTGTCCTGGCCCAGCTCATCACGCATGGTGCGTCCCCGTTGCTGGAGTTGCCGACGGTGAACCACAAGTCCCCCCACTGGGAGCCGGAACCGTTGCGCTGGTTGGGCGTCCGCTACGTACAGCGCGGCCTGATGCGGGCCGACGCCGCGGCCGAGCGGAGCGGACGCCCCCCGACGGGGCGTACGCTGCCTGAGCGGCTGGGCCGTCACTAGCGCATGAGCCGCCGCGTCATCGCCGTGGCCTGGCGGCGGCGGCTATCGCCCCTCGACCGACCGAGGATCGAGGGCGTCGCGTAGGCCGTCGCCGACGAGGTTGAAGCCGAGGACGGTGACGGTGATGGCCAGGCCGGGGAAAGCGCAGGTCCACCACGCCGTGCGCAGGAAGTCGCGGCCGGCCACGATCATCGCGCCCCACTCCGGGCTGGGCGGCTGCGCGCCAACGCCGATAAAGCTGAGCGCCGCGATGTTGAGGATGGCGTAACCCATATCCTGGCTGATCTCGATGATGATCGGGCTGAGGGCGTTCGGCAGGATGTGCCGCCACATGATCGCCACGTTCGAGGCGCCGAGCGAGCGCGCCGCCTCCACGTACTCGCGATGCTTCAACGAGAGTACCTGGCCGCGCAGGAGGCGCGTGTACCAGGGCCAGTAGCCGACGGCCAGCGCGATGACGGCGCTGGTCAGGCCCCCGCCGAGTGTGGCCGCGATCGCCAGGGCCAGGATGAGGACGGGGAACGCCAGGAACATATCCGTGACGCGCATGATGATCTCGTCAACCCAGCCCCCCGCGAAGCCGGCCACGGTGCCAAGGGGCAACCCAACGGCCACGGCCACCACCAGCACACCTGTGGCCGTGCCGAGGGAGAGACGCGCGCCGGCCAGGATGCGGCTGAAGATGTCGTAGCCGATTTGGTCGGTCCCGAACAGGTGCGCCCGCGTGGGCGCGCTCAACATGGCCGTGTAGTCGGGCACCGTCGGCGCATACGGCGTGATGTACGGGCCGATGACCGCCAGCAGGACGATCAACAGGACAACCAGCAGCCCGCAGAGATTGAGGGGGTTGAAGACGAGATGGCGGATCAGGCGATGGCGGCGCAGACGCTGGCGCAGCGAGCGGGACGCCACGACCTCGCCGGCCTGCTCCGCGGTTGGGGACGACGGCGCCGTGATCCCGGAGTCGCTCACGGGGGGTGGGAGAGAACCTTGTTGCACGAATCGCCCCCTTTCAACGAACGTATGGGTTAATAGGTGACGCGCGGGTCGAGGACCAGGTACAGGATATCGACCAGGAGATTCGCCAACACGTAGATGAGCGCCGCGATGAGCGTGACCGCCATGATCGCGTTGTAGTCCAGGTTGAGGGTCGCCAGCGTCGCATAGCGCCCGATCCCCGGCCAAGCGAACACATCCTCGACCAAGAGGGCGCCGCCCAGGAGGAAGCCGATCTGCAGGCCCATAACCGTGGTGGCGGGGAGCAGGGCGTTGCGCAGCGCGTGCCGCATGACCACGGCGCGCTGACGCAAGCCCTTGGAGCGCGCCGTCCGCACGAAGTCCTGGCCCAGCGCTTCGAGCATGCTGGCGCGCACCATGCGCGTGAGCACCGAGAGCGAGCCGTAGGCCAGGACCGCCGCCGGGAGGGCCAGATACCACAGGCTCTGCAGGAAGAGGCCGCCCTGACCCGTGAGCAGGCTATCGAGGGTATACAGGCCGGTGATCGTAGGAGGGGCGGCCGTCGCGGCGGACAGGCGGCCATCGGCCGGGAACAGATTCAACTTATCGAACAGGAGGAGCTGCGCCATCAGACCGAGCCAGAAGGCCGGGATGGACACGCCGGTGATCGCGATGACACGGCTGAGGTGATCGACGATGGAGCCGTGCCAGACCGCCGCGACCACGCCGAGGGGGATACCGACAAGTAGGATGATGACGATGGCGGCCAACGTCAGCTCGATGGTCGCGGGGAGGTAATCGTGGATATCGGCCCCGACCGGCCGGTGTGAGGTGAGCGAGTAGCCGAAGTCGCCATGCGTGATGCCGCCGAGGTAGGCGCCGTATTGCGTCCAGATCGGCCGGTCAAAGCCGAACTGATGGCGGATTTGCTGCACCGTCGCCGCACTGGCGCGCGGCCCGGCGTATAAACGCGCCGGATCGGCGGGGATGACGTGCGAGAGGGTAAAGGTGATCAGGGAGAGGCCGAGCAGGACGATGACCAGGAACGCAAGGCGCCGGACAATCAGGCGTAGCAGCATCATACCCCCTTACACGCGGCGGCCAGTTCGTGAGGAATGGTTCGACGGAGGGCGTCGGGTCCTCCGGCCCAGGTGCGCGCCAGTTTTTCGCGCTGGTCACCGCGGCACGCGTCGTCTCTACTGGGAGCGCCGGCATCGGTCCGCTGACCGTCCAGCCGGCAGACGGGCGCGGCCATCTTGTTTGCCCTCGCCGATGCGCTCGCCCTCACACGTTGGCCGGCTGGACGGTCAGCGGACCGATGCCGGCGCTCCCAGTGAATGCGCGACGCCAGCGCGAAAAAGTGGCGCACCCCCCCCCGGCCCCGTGATTCCGCCCGGTTAGCGATACATCGGATAGAACTGATACGTCTGCAACACGAGCGGGTTGAACACGTAGCCCTGGACGTTCTTGTTCAGGATCGTGACTTCCGCCGGTTCCGCGATCCAGATGGACGGCGGGTCCTGGCGCCCGGTGATGTCCTGCAACGTGTAAGCGGCGCTGACCAGGGTCTCGGGGTTGGCGTTCTTCATCCGCGCCAGTAGGGCGTCCACCTGACTATTGTGGTAATAGCCCGCGTTCGCGCCCGCCGACCCCGCCTCATAGGAGGCCACCAGGGTGACGGCCTCGTCATAGGGATCGTTGTAGTCGGGCCACCAGCCAAACGGCATCAGGTTGGGCCGCTTGCTCGCCGGCTCGGTCCCATAGAAGATACTGTTGAAGGCCGCCTCGTCGAGCACCTGCACCTTGAGGTTGATACCGATCTGCGCGAGCTGGGCTTGTAGAATCAACCCGGCCGTCCGCTCGGAGGTGGTCGGAGAGGTAACGTACGTCAACGTCGTGCCGGGTGGGACGCCTGCCTTTTGCAGCAGGGCCTTCGCTTTGGCGAGGTCGGTCTGGTAATGGAACATGTGCGGGTCATAGCCCAGCAGGACGCTGGGGATCGGGCCGTAGGCGCGCCGAGCATAGCCGTGATAGGCCGCGGCCAGGAAGGCATTGTAGTCGAACGCGTAGGAGAGGGCCTGGCGCGCGTACGGGCTGGCCAGCGGCCCGGACTCCGTCATGGCGATGTAGACCACCTCCGTGCCGTAGGGGGCGCTCAGCTTGACGCCGCGCTCTTGGCTGAGGGCCTGATAGTCTTGCGGCGTGAGATCGAAGGTCAGGTCGGCCTGACCACGCTCCAGCAACTCGCGACGGGTCGACGACTCCGGCAGCGTGCGCACGATAGCCTTGCTGAAGTGCCGGCCGCTCCAGCCGCCCCAATACGCGGGGAAGCGCGCCAGCACGGTCTGCTGGCCGCGCGCCCAACTCTGGATGGTGTAGGGGCCGGTCCCGGCGTCATGATCGGTCGCCCAGAGGTGGGCCCAGGGATCGCTCTTGGTGGCGTGCGCCTTGAGCGCCTGTGAGTCCAGGATGAGCTCGGCGTACTCCTGCCCCAGCGCATCGACGAAGATGGGCTGCGGGCGTCCCAGGTTGAA
>JAABUJ010004888.1_pt1 | contig 13760 bp, 20 predicted proteins | sample 5559131 | NCBI WGS metagenome assembly JAABUJ01 (sample SAMN10711875, study PRJNA513366) | rock metagenome | isolation source: Antarctica rocks | place: Antarctica: Victoria Land, Mt New Zealand nord | collected 2016-01-07
CGCCTCGCCCGAGACTACGAGCGGCTCGACACCACACTCAAGGGATTTCACTACCTCAGCTTCGCCTGCATCATGCTCTCAAGAATGTTCCACCTACTCAACTCGTAAAGGCGTTAACAGCTTCTAGAGCGCTCCACTCCTGCTGCCCGCCAGAAAGGCCGTATGCAGGAAGGTGCCGACGCCGACATCGTTGTGTTCGATCCTGCCACCATTGCCGATCACGCAACATTCGCCAAACCCATGGAATCGAGCGTGGGAGTTCAATATCTGCTTGTCGGGGGGACGGTTCTGATTGACCAAGGCAGCCTCGTCCCCCACGTTTTTCCCGGACGCGCGATTCTCGGACCACGCCGAGCCGCTACGCCGCAGCAATAGAGCAAACCGGCCTTGCCCCTATTCGTTGGGCCTTCCTGACCGGCAAACGCATAGACTCTCCTCATGCGCTCTTCCCTGACCGCGCCAAGCCGAGTTCCTCCTAGCCCAGTGCGATGGAGGCTCGCCGCAATCCGGGCCCTTCAGGGTTTGGCGCTGTAGCGGTCGAGGCTCAGAGCCGGAAGGTGGCGGTTTCTAACCCATGTTCAGCAACTTCAGAAACTCATCCACGCTGTTGGCGACCTGCAGGATCGCACACACCATGGGTTTCAGCGCCCCTTCGTCCACCCGATGGTCCAGAAATGTGAGCAGCGCGTCGTAAAAGCTATCAGCCTGCAAATCAAAGTCGAAAACCGCTCCGAGTGGCTTTCCCCCGGCGATCACTGTCCTCTGACAATGAGCCTCTCCCTTCCGTTAACTGAATAAGAGGCTGACCTGGTTTCAGAGCTGAGGCGTATTAGCTGGAATGCGCGGCCAGCTCCGCCGGAGAAATCTCAGGTGCCGGGAGATGTTTACGCTTACTCTTCGTCCCGCTCGAGCGGCGCGGCCTCTATGTCTCGGGGTAGAAACTTAGCCTTTCGATCCGCTCGCCTAGTCAAGGTTTGTTCACACGCAACGAGAAATCGATACCAAGTTGACCGAAGCAAGGGGCACGTTCGTCCCCGGGAAGGGCTTCGAGCGTGTGATATACCCAGCGTAAATCAGAGCGTCCTTCACCCGCGGTAAGCTCCTCGCGGGTAAACTCCCCTCCGTTCACCCCGAAATTCGTCCTATAACTGACGACCGCATCCGAACCGATAGCATGTACGCCTTAGCGTCATTAACCAGATTTCCGGTAAGACTATCTTTGGGCGCGAGCTCTGCAGCGAGCTCGGCCAACCGGAGAAAATTGGGCTCTGCGTTCCGCTTGCGCAAAGCTCCTTCGAAACCCGGCGCTTAAATCGCCATCTTCCCGAAGCTGGCGAGGTGAATCCGCCGACGTTTCGAAGAGTTGCGGGCGAACGCCTGACAACACGCAATCCTTACTGATCAGAATTGATAGTAGTGCTTCCGTACCTCCGCTGAAAATCTCTGGAGCACCTCCCGCAGCCGGTTCTTGTCTTTTGCTTTCGTCGGCTCTATAGGCATCTCCTGTACGAACAGATCGCTATTTCCGGCGGCGCGAGGCTCTGAAGCCGAACTCGATTTGGCAAGTGGATCATGCGCAACTCAACATCAGGCTGTTGCGGGAAGATGGATCTGTCGGAAAGCCCCTGGCTTACGATTGTCATCGACGACTACAGCCGCGCGGTGGCGGGCTACTTCATTGGATTTGATCCGCCTTCTTCGCTGCGAACGACTTTGGCTCTGCGCCAGAGCATCTGGCGTAAAGGCGATCCCCATTGGGAGGTTTGCGGCATACCAGACGTTTTGTACACCGATAATGGATCAGACTTCCGTTCGAGGCATCTGGAGCAGGTGGCGGCGGACCTGAAGATCCGGCTTGTGTTCTCTACCCCAGGGCAGCCGCAAGGTCGAGGCCGCATTGAGCGCTTCTTCCGCACTGTGAACGAGATGTTCTTGTGCGACCTGGACGGTTACACCGCGCGGCCTGGGCGAAAAGACGACTTTGACGCTCGACTCTCTCGGGGAAGCAGTTCCATACTTTTCTGCTGGAGGTCTACCATCGTCTGCCAAGTTCAGAGGGCAAGCTGTCGCCCAAAGAGCGATGGGAACATGGTGGATTCCTGCGTCGCATGCCCGACAGCTTAGACCCGATGGAGCAGGACTGGCCACATGATTCAATAACGCGCTCCTGGATAGCCGCGCAGCAGCTTTTGCATGATTGCGGGGTCGGTTGTAGGGGCGTTGCAGGTGTAATTTTTGCAGATATACGCAGTTGCGTTCCCATTCTGCGCCCGCAGCGCCGCAACCAGAGGAAGCATTCTGCTGAGTTGCTGCTGAGCCAGTCCACCGACAGCGTGGATCAGTATCGCATTGGGGAGGTAATCCCGCCAGAAGACGGCCGTCATCGCCTCAGTGCCTGGAGTCCCCTGCGTGCCCGCAATCGCCACCTGCCTTCGTTGTGCGCTCAGTGCTTCGTACGCCGACACCATTGCGGGCATTGACTCCGGAGAACTCTTCAGTTGAACTCCGAATGCGTTCACGACCGAAAGCGCACGCTGCCGCAGGCGATCCTCCTCGGTCATCTGCCACAGACGAACAAGGTTCATGGCAGCGATCGAATTGGCGGAAGGCTCCGCTCCGTCGTAAGCCTCGTGGTCCTTCCACAACAGACCACCCTGCGCGGGCGACGACGCGGCCAACGTTTCCGTGGTGATGTACGCTCCTGAGACTTTGTCGGTAAACAGGGTCGTCTGCTCCTTTTGAAGTCGCATCGCCCAGGTCATATCGTCGTTGTCTGCAGACGCTTCAAAGAGATCCAGCAGCCCGGCGGTCATGCCCGCATAATCGGCGAGAAAACCGTCGATCTCAGCCGACCCGTCGCGGTAACGGCGCTTCAGTCGTCCGGTCTTCGGGTTATAAAGCTTCGTTCTGACCAGCTTCGCTGCCGACTCTGCTGCCTGAAGATACCGCGGCTCGTGCAGCACTTGGCTGCCGACCGCGAGCGTGGAGATCATCATGCCGTTCCACACCGTAATGATCTTGCTGTCAACCGGTGGCGGAGGCCGATGGGAACGCACGGCGAGCAGGGCGGCGCGCGATTGAGCCAGCGAGTTGCGGACAGCATCCACGGAAAGGTGAAAGTGTATCGCTGCTTCGTCGACGGAATGAGCGATGTGAAGGACGTTCATCCCTTTGAGGTCCCCCGCAGCGTCCTGCTGCGCGGGGATGTTGCCGTTCGGCTGGACTCCGTAAATCCAGTCGAACAGATTCACCGCACTCGCATCGTGCACCACGTCCCCTATTTCATTGGCGGACCACAGGTAGTAGGCACCCTCGACACTCTGGGCAGGGTTCCCCGGCAGCGGGCTGTCTGCGTCGAGCGCCGAGTAAAAGCCTCCATCGGGACTGCGCATATCGCGCAACACAAAGTCCAGCGTATCGCGCGCGGTGCCGGCGAAAGTCGGATCGCCGGAGATCTGGTAGGCATGCAAGTACGCCATCGCAAGCTGCGCCTGGTCGTAGAGCATCTTCTCAAAGTGCGGCACACGCCATAACGCGTCGGTAGAGTAACGGTGAAAGCCTCCGCCGAGCTGGTCATGCAGGCCGCCCGCGGCCATCGCTTTCAGCGTTGCTCCTGTCATCGCGAGCGCTTCGGGGCTGTCCTGGTCGTTGCCGTAGCGCATCAGGAACTCAAGAGCGACGGGTCTTGGGAATTTGGGCGCGCTTCCAAAGCCGCCGTGCTCAGGATCGAAGCTGCGCTGCATCTGCTGGAATGTCTGCTCCAGGACGACGGGTTGCAGAGATGATGCGGCATCGCTGCTGGACGCGCTCAGTTTTGCGGTGATCTGATCTGAGCTTTGGATCAGTTTCGCCTGATCGCCTTTCCACAGTCCCGCAATGCGCGGAAGCAGCGTCATCAGTCCGGGCATGCCGCCGCGGTCCACTGGCGGGAAATACGTGCCGCCGAAAAACGGCTTGAGGTCCGGCGTTAGAAAAACGTTCATGGGCCAGCCACCGGAGCCTGTGGTTGCCTCCACAAAGCGCAGGTAGACGGCGTCGATGTCCGGCCGCTCTTCGCGATCCACCTTTACGGCAATGAAGCTCCTATTTAGCAGGTCTGCAATCGCGGGATTCGAGTACGACTCGCGCTCCATCACATGGCACCAGTGGCAGGTGTAATAGCCGACAGACAGAAAGATGGGCTTATTCTCTGCGCGTGCCTTGCGGAAGGCCTCTTCGCCCCACGGATACCAGTTCACCGGATTGTGGGCATGGAGGAGAAGATAGGGGCTCTTCTCGCGGAGAAGATGATTGGTGTAGCGCGGTGCAGTCGTCTGCGGCACGGCCGGCGGTATCGCGAGGGCAAGACAGACGAGCGCGGTACAGATCGTGACGAATGTCGTCTTCATACAGATGGCCTCTTGTTCGGTATCGCGTTTTGTTGGCCGCATCTGCCCACGGGGACACGCAACAGCCGTCGTCTCCGAGGATACGCAGGATGCAGTACGATTTCCTTTTCTACGCTCGGACCCGGCGAAAGGGTCGTCGAGGATGGCTTTGCAGCATGGACGACATTGGACGTCGAGGAATGTAGCCCCGGCGTTTGACGATCTCGGACCCATCGCCGGCAAACACCAACGTCGTTGCCAGCCGTAATCCTGATACCGATTGGATATGTCGGGACGCGCATCTGGATCGACCTTCAAAAGAACATACTTGGCCTGCAGCAGGAGCATGACAACTGGATCGCGGTAGTTAACGTCATCCATCACATGACACCGGTGGCACCAGACCGCTTCAAGGTCCAACAGGACAAACTTATGCTGCTGCCGGGCCTGCGCAAACGCGGCATCCGACCACGGCTGCCATTGGCAGCTGCGAAGGCTGCGCGTTTGCCTCCCCACAACTGCCGAACACGAGCAGCGATGAGGCAAGCATACCTATGAGACGTTGCAAAGATAGCTGCGAGACAGCCTTGTGCCTGGTAGATGGAGAAGTTTCATTGTGATACCCCGCAGACCGGATGCGGCCGAAAGATTGCCTTCCGCACCGAAGCCAGAGGCGCTTGATCGTTGTACACTACACCACTACCGTCGCTGCGGACGCCCAGGGCTGTCCAGAGCGCATTGAGGTCTTCTGGTACGGCATGTTCGCTCACTTGCTGGTAAAGAGGAAGCATGACAGAAACACCTACGCTTTTGTCAGCGAAAGCGAAAACGGCTTCGGGGGTTGCGTCGATTGCAATCGTTTGCCCACTCGCCACCACCGCCTGCAAAGCATCTTGCAGTCCCTTGCGATTGTTCGTCTGCTGGCGGATACGAACGTCGGCGACGAAATAGAACATCGCGCCGCCCCAGTATGTGCACGCCCAGGTGTGCGTACGGTCAAGTCCTCGATCCCCGGAAAGCGGCTTACCCTTCGGCATGTCACGCAACATGTCGGTCCAAACGCTTTCTTCGGAAAGTACGCCGTGCTGGACTCGCGCAATCGGTTCAACATAGGTAGCAAGGCCCTCCTCCAACCAATGGTGGTTGTCATCGAGCTGCGGCATGGCGGTATGCACGAACTCGTGGGTCAGCACCCAATCTTGATGAAAGCCCTCCGCCGAGGTGTGCTCTCCCAGAATCACGCGCGTGTGCACATAGGGAGAACCGCCCAGGACCCCGCGTTCGCCGGCATTAGGATCAATTTGGACGATGGTGTGGGGAACAGGAAACTTACCGAAGTAAGTTGCAGTAGAATCGGCGGAGACTCGTACCCAGTCGAATCAGCTTGTCCGGACGTCAGATGGCTATCACCACCAAGCCAGAGTGTCCAAGCTCAACTAGGTCTTTCGAGGCTTTAACGGCCGCTTCTACCAGCCCCGCCGCTGCTCTCTCTGTGTCCGGCCCAATTGCGGCTTATGCCAATAGCCAGAACACCGGCTTTACGGTCAGCCACTCGGTGGCCTTGAAGCTGTCGGAGATGTACTCCTCGACAGGGCTTCCAGCCGCTCCACCGCTGCCGAACCCAAGCAATCGGGCGACCCGTCTGCGCTCTTGGATTGGGGGTACCTAAAGGACTTCAGTGGCGTTCCAGCGATAGCCGTCCCGCCCCAGTACCGCCTCCCCTAGACCGCGGAAACATTCCAGGTCCTGACGCTTCAGTCTGCAGCAGGTTGCACATAGACCCGGGGCAAGCACCTTTGCCTTCCCGCAAGGGCAACTCATGAACCGTTTACGGCTGCCTTTCACTTCCCTGCTCCCGCAGCACAGGATTTACGATTAGTTCAGACACTGTGTCGGTACACTGGCTTGCTCGATTACAGGGTGTCGTAATCGTGAAGGCAGCCAATAGGCTGCGTGAGCCCTCTGAGGGAGCCTAGAAAGCACTACTTGATTGCGCGAACGACGCTAGGCGTTGGGGAAAGCCTAGACGTTTGGACAATTGCTATAGCAGGAAAAACATCGGGATGCTAAGCCAATCAACAACCCCACCGAGAGTCCACTCCATCAACGTCAGCGGCGGGCTGCGTAAAGTGCAGTTTGCGGGACAGATCGTGACCACTGGCTTCTTCAAGACCCCTATCAGTGGGAAGGCTTACGCCAACAAGCTCGGTATCGAAGGTGATGCGCAAGGAGATTTACGCCTTCACGGTGGTTTGGACAAGGCAGTCTATTTTTATCCAAAAGAGCATTACGCTACATGGGAAAAGCTGCTTAATTCTGGGCCGTTGTCTCCGGGCAGCTTCGGCGAAAACATCACCTCAGAAGGGTTGCTTGAAACGGATCTCCACATTGGGGATGTGATCCAGATCGGCACCGCGACGCTCCAGGTGATTCAACCAAGAAGCCCTTGCTACAAGCTCCAAATCCGCTGCGAACGTCCTGACATGACCGCGCTTTTTTCCCGGCAAGGCAAGCCGGGCTGGTACGCCTCGGTGCTTCAGGAGGGCACTTTCTCAGCAGGAGTCGAAATCCTGCTAATCGACGATGCACCCAAGAAAGTTTCCGTAGCTGACATATGGCATTTAAGTGCTCAAAACGAAGCAGACCGGCAAACCATTCGCGGTGTAATGGACCTGAAACTCTTGCCTGACTTTTGGAAAGAGCGAATCAATCGGCGACATCTGATTCATAAGGGACCCAGTAAGCGGTGCCCTCTATATCGCTCAGTCCTGTGACCCCCATGTGCAATTTGGCCCAGACCAAACATTGGCTTCCCGAGCCGTACGGTAGTCTTCACCGGGCGAGCCGGCGGTAGCCGTGCAGCATCTGGGTGCCGGCGGGTTGGGAGCCCAAGCGAGGGTGGCCGATGGGCCGAAGGGAGTGCAGGTCCAATCCCAGGTCGAACTCAGTTCCACTTCACGCTTTGCGACAGAGGAATGCTCACCAACAGCTCCAAGAGGAGCGCAGGATTATGTGTACCGGTGGTGGGTGCTCTCTAGACATCCGGCCGAATCACCTGCGCTGAAAATCGCTCCATCTCCTCGGCCTGAGGGCTGCATTGCAGCAGCACCAGATCAACACCGACTTCCGCAAACTCGTCGAGGCGTCCGCGCACACTCTCTGGTGTGCCCACCAAACCTGCGCGCAACCCGCGGTTCGACACGGAGTAGTCCTCAAGCGAAACGTTCTGTTCGAGTTTGGACCCGGTGATCCACTGCTGGTAGTTCGCATACCCCCGCGCACTTTGCTTAACGTCGGCAACGCGAGCCACCTCGGCCTGCGCCTCAGCGTCCGAGTCGCGCACCACTGCGAACGCCGCCACCCCGAACGTCATCGGTCCGAGGCCCAGCTTTTCGCGGCGCTCGCGCATGTCTGCAATCTTTTTGCCCACAACCTCAGGCGGATCACCATGCATCAGGTACGCATCGCATTTGGCAGCAATAAGGTTCTTAGCCGTCTCCGACTCGCCTCCGGCGTAGAACGTCGGTCGCCCATCGGGCGTTACCGCAGGTGTAGGTGATCCACTCAGGCGTCTCCCAGGCATCGGCTTGGGAAACAGCGTGTTGTCCTGGATGTTATAGAAGCTCCCCTCCTGAGTGAACCCATCCGAGCGCCAGCAGCCGTCAACCGCATCCAGCCACTCGGAGGTGCGGGCATAGCGCTGTTCATGCTCGTCAAACGGAATGCCGTACTTGGTCGCTTCATCCCGCCACCAACTCGAAACGACGTTCAGCGCCAGGCGCCCCTTCGCAATGTGGTCGATGTTCGCGGCCTGCTTGGCCAGCAGTGCTGGGTTATGGAACGTAGGCCGCACCGCGACCATCAACTCCAACCGCTCCGTCACAGCGGCGAGCGCAGCTGCCGTCGACCACGCATCGAGCGACGGCGCCTGCACACCCTTGATGTCGTTCATGTTCAGCTCGGCGAGCAGCGTCACGTCATAACCGATCTGCTCGGCCCGACGGGCGAGCCGGCTGGTGTACTCCCAGCTCGTCTCCATCTGCTCGTCATCAACATTGCGCAGCCATCCGCCGAAGACCGGCATCCAGAACCCGTAGCGCATCAGCGTGCACCCACAAAGGCTGGCTCGTCTGCACTCGCAGCAGCCGCTTCCTGCTCGAGCCAGTCCACCAGCTTCGCGAACGGATCGAATCCAACAACATTCTTCCCGTCCGCCACAAAATTCGAGAGCGCATTTGTATCGTAGTAGTAGCGTTGGCCATCGCGGTCGTCCGTGATGTACTCGACTCCGCCAATATCAATCTGCGACGCAGCCATGATGCGCTCCACGTCCGCAATCACCTCTAAAGGAGGCGTGAATGCCTCCACCGTAATGCCCGATTTCGGCGCGTCAATCGCACAAGCCGCGCGATTCAGATCCACACCTGAGGAGGTGCGGCAGATGTCCGCCGGGCAAAGATCGAACGTCTCCCCCGTGATATGTACCTTGATGGCGTACAGGTACTTCCCGTTCAGCACCTCCACGCGCACGATGTGAGCATCGCGTGCGGGGATAAACTCCTGCACCAGCGCCGTCGAGTCGAGCCCGAACGTCAGCGCGTCGGGATCGTCTACGCGCAGCTTCGCCGCAGCCTGAAGCTGCGAGATGTGATCAAAACGTTTGACCCCCGCACCGGAGCCGCCAATGTTTGGCTTGACCACGACCGGAAAACGCAAACCTTCAGTGGCTGCCGGAGCCTGCTCGGGCCGGTGGATGACCCGCGCCTTGGGATAGGGCAGCCCAAGCTGTTCGAGCAGAGCAAGTTGACCTGCCTTCGACAGCTCCGACCGGAACGCAGCCAGACCATTGATTACCCGCACACCGCGGCTTTCCAGGTGTTCAAGAAATCCCGTCGTGTAGAAAATCTGATCGCCGTTCCCGCGGTTCCACGCCGACGGGCTCATCCGGTTGAAGACAAGGGAATACTGCCGCTCCGGATGTTCCGCCGGCGACCAGGTGTGATCGGGCGCAAACAGCTTCACATACTCGGTTCCACGCCGATCAAGGTCAGCAAACAGCGGCTTGAACCAGTTCGGCTGCTCGTAGTAAATGGCGATGGGTAATGACTGGGGCATGCTCAACTCAATCCTCTGATCTCTTAAGAATAAATCGATCGACGTGAACGAACTGCTACAAGCGTGAGGTACGGCACGGGCGGAGAATCAAGTGCCCGAAATTAACCCCGGGCTTCCCCCAAACGTGGCATTGCTGTAGAGCCTACCCGCCACAACCGTCATTCTGGCAAGGCCAGAAACTCAGTATTTGCACTCTCATCCGCACCACGCCTTCAGGCGCTCAGCCTAAACCAAGGTTTGATTTCGCTGCAGACGCAGCGCCGCATCGGTAACGCAGCCCAGCACCAGGTGAGCCAATAGTCCTCTGGCATGCGCCTGCCATGGGTAGCCGCTTGGCGACCCGGCAGTACCGAATGCCGTATTCACCAGTTCATCTTCAACGATGAACATGGCGACGCCGTACCCTAGGCCCCGGCCAGCCCCGATCGCCTCTACCCTCCCGCTCAGGGCGCCATAAAGTGACGCGGGCAGAACCCCAAGGCTGTAATGTACGGCCGTCCCCGCTGCATCCCGCCTCGCCCCAGTGAGAGGCTTTCCGACAGCGTCTGCTACCCTCCCCGCGATCACATGGGCTGGGTCTTCGCCTCCAGGTCGGTTCGCCCGTGTCTGCTCTCTCGCCTCTTGACTCACGTGGTCGTATAAGAACCAGTCAACGCGGTCCATGGCCCACACTGCAACTGCTCCTGCCAGTGCCCCCTGCAGGAGGTCAAGAGCTAAATTGGTATTCCCCGCTTTTGCGTTTGTCATGACCAGTTCGACGCTCGAGGGAACTTTCCGGATGTACCGCAGCAATGACTCCCATGTCATCCTTCAGTTCCCAAATAAAAAGCCGCAGGCAAAACACCGGCTGCGCCCAAAGAGCGTCTACTGCGCGGGAAGATGGTCAAGAGCGTCCTGAGCAGAGAGGCGGTCGCCATGAGTATGACTGGTTTTCTCAAAAAGAATCGTACCCGTCTTGTCCAGGATGAAAGTGGACGCATACGAGGTCTCGTGCGGCGCATTCCAACGCAATCCATACAGATTCGTCACCTTGTAGTCCGGATCGGTCACGAGAACGATGTTCGCCGGCAGCTTTGCTTCCTTTGCAAGGAACTCCTTCGCGCGCTGATCCAGCTCGGCCGGAGGGCCGGGATACACAAGGAGAGCCGTGGCATTCTTCGCCGAAAATTCGGAAGCATGCTCGACAAAGTCGTGTACCTGCTTCTGGCAGTAGGGCATTGGTAGCCAGGATAGCCCCGCAGCACAACCAGAACGAGAGGCTTCCCATCTTCCTGCTTGGCTAGCTCGACGGATGTACCTGTAGGAGTCATCAGCGTGAAGTCAGGCGCCTTGGCCCCCACCGCTGGAATTTGGGCAAACGCGGTAGTCCCCGCGAGAAGCGCACAGAGTCCGAGGGCAAGTCGTCTCAACGCTGTGGAGCGTGAGGAGAGAAGGGAGGAACGAAGGGTAAGGCCTTTTCGCTGCATGCAGAGACGCTCCTATTTGAAGGTACGTGCATGAGACAAACGAAGCGCGAAAGGGTTACGAGCGAACTACGTGCGCACTCCGCATGGCAAGATTCGGTTCCGGGTGGAAGGTGCCCTCAGCTCCCTTCAGATCGCAATTGCGGCAGCACCGACGATTGCGCCTTGATGCGGCTCCTGTTCAAACACAACCAGATGATGCCCGGAGCTACTCCCGCGTTGGAAGCTGTCTAAGCAAATCTCTCATTTATCTTTTGGGCGCGAGGCTTGCAGTATAGAGGTCAATACGCCGGGAAATGCTGCTTCGACATCCTTTAATCGCAAGGAGAGGATACGGAATCGTCCCTCTTTGCTGGATGTGATCAGCCCCGCTTTCACGAGCCGGGCGAAGTGATAGGTCAATCTCGTTTTGGGTCCTAGCACGTCGAAAGACCCGCAGCAAAAGTCTTTATTTGCAAGTTGCATGACAATTTGCCGCCGCGTCGGATCACTCAGAGCACTGAGAATGAGATCAACATCCAATGTCTGCACCGACTTCTGCTCTGTAGCCTTCGGCATGGTTCCAGAGTAATAGTTCAATGCTCTCTGGACAAACGAACGACTACTCTTATAGTTCAACAAGCGATGAACTGTTGGCAGTTCATCTATCTATCGAGGTTTGATGATCCTCAAAACTTACGCCCGTACCTTTTCCGTAGACTTGGAGGCGTCTCTTCGAGTGCTGAAATCTCAGGTCGGACGTAATCCAGAACTGCGGATGAAGTTCCTGGACATGGAAGTCGCCACGCATGGAGATTTTTGTTTTCTCGCACGGCCCGCCGAATCCATAAAGCCTTACCTCGGCGCGGTGGGGCCGATCATCGTGGATAACCTTGCGTCTACTCAGATTGAGTTGGAAAGAGATGGGGCCGAGATCGTAGTTCCTCGCACTGAGGTGATGACCGGCTGGAATTTATTTACGCGCAATCCTGACGGAGTGGTGATCGAGTGGGTTGAGTGGTATCCGCACATCTGGGAGCAGGTCAAATTGGCTTCGGCTGCGTAACAGATGTATCTTCCGAAGGAGACCGGCATTGATACTCAAGACCTATGCGCGTGTGGTAACGGACAAACTAGAAGAAACAATAGTACATCTTGAGGCGTTGACCGGAAGTGTTGTTGAGCTTCAGTTCACCATGGGGCAGGTGACGATTGCAGCCATAGGTGACTTCTGCGTCATCGCAGCACCGGCGTCCATTCATGCCGAATTGAGAGCGGTTGTTGGACCGATCGTGGTTGACGACCTGTCCATTACAAAGGATGCTCTCCTTCGAATGGGAGGAACGGTCACAGCGGAACCGTTCACTGCACCCACGGGGCAGGTGATGTATATGCGCCACCCAGACGGGATCGCATACGAATACCTGCAATACTCCTTCGAGAGCACGCAACTGGTCGGCTTGTCCATGTGAGCCCGTTAAGAATGAGTGGAAGCTGGAATCCAACTATATAAGGTGGGCACCGAACCCCAAGATTACAAGCCGCGTCTCTTGGGGCCGCTTCGCTGGGAAGTAATTTCTGCGCAGATTTAATCTTGCTTTCGGTCATCTGCCGCTTGCGGCCGCCCTTTCTTCCGAGCTGGCGAGCAATTTCTAAACCAGCGCGCGTCCGCTCAACCGCGAGTTCCCGTTACATCTCGGCGAGGCTGGACTAACATGAAAGGAGAAGCGTCCCGAGGCGTATCGGTATCTATTGCATCGGTGAGGTTTCTGAATTGGGCTGCCCGCGTGCATTTTGATCAGAAGGCCGCTCTGGCAAACGCGACACGAGTGTTTTGGGAAAAGGGCTTCCATGCGACTTCGATTCCTGACTCGACTCAAGCCATGGAAATCGGATCGCCTGGCCTTTATGCAGCTTTCGGCTCGAAGGAAGCGCTCTATGTAGAAGCCTTGGATTGCTACCGAGACACTTATGATGCTTCATCTGGGATGGCCTTTTACGCCAGCACTGCCCGCGAGGCGATCAAACGATTTCTCTTGGATTCAGCCGCAGGTGCTGCGGCTGCCGCATGTCCGTCATCAAAGGACAGGTTGCGTTGCAGAACTGTCCTTCGAGCAAGCTGCTTTTGAAGCCACTATAGCGTGCATGTTCTTCAAGGCCCAGTCCCGGAGTGGGATAAGTGATATTCGAAGGCTTAAGCCTAGCTCGGTTAGTTCATATTCAACACGCGGCGGGATTGTAGGGTAGGCGGTGCGTCTCACAAGCCCGTCTGCTGTGAGACCTTTCAGGGTCAACGTCAGCATGCGCTGCGAGATGTCGCCGATGTGGCGTTGCAGCTGACCGTAGCGCATCGGCCCGGCGGAAAGCGCAGCCACAATCAGGATCGTCCACTTGTCGCCTACGCGGGCCAAGACCTCGATCATCGCCTTTCGGCCAAGCTCGCACGGTGCAGAGTCGGGGACAACTGTGTTCGTTACAGCCATCAAAGTGCCCTCTTGTTAGGGATCTTAATACACCCTATAGTGGCGCTACGAACAATAAGTTCGTGCTGGGGAGCTTCCCGAAGAACGAAAGGGGACATACATGCGAGTATTCTTAACTGGCGCTACTGGCCTGATTGGTTCAGCCATCGTCCCGGAACTCCTCCGTGCTGGGCACCAAGTGCTCGGGCTTACACGGTCTGAAGCGGGCGCAAACTTTCTTCGGGAAGCTAGTGTCCTGTCCCATATATAACTTGACGAAAAGAGATGATCTGACTTAGGCTGATGTATGTCCATCGGTCGTCCCTTGCTTGCTCTGCATTTGACCATGGAAGAGCGGCTTGAGCTATCCGGCT
>JAABUJ010004889.1_pt1 | contig 13760 bp, 15 predicted proteins | sample 5559131 | NCBI WGS metagenome assembly JAABUJ01 (sample SAMN10711875, study PRJNA513366) | rock metagenome | isolation source: Antarctica rocks | place: Antarctica: Victoria Land, Mt New Zealand nord | collected 2016-01-07
GCCCGTGCGCGGGCAAACATCGCATTGCTGCCAGCATGCGCGCTCGCGCGCGGTGTGCAGGCGCATGACGGTATCGATTGAAAGTACAGCCAGGCGGCGGCGGTCCACAGGGACCGGGTACCCCAAAGCAGTCGTGAGCTGGGGTGGCTGGTGTCCCGCTTGCGCCCCGAGAGGCTGTTTCCTCTCTCTGGTCTTCTTCTCACTCTCCCCCTGCATCTTCAGGCTCAAAAATTAAAAAAATTGCTCAGCACAAAGCTCCCTCCTTCCAGCAGTGTCACATACGCCCGGAGAGCATGGATACAATGGTCGGACACAGGGCGGCAGGGGAGCTCCCCACCGACGCGGAGATTGCGCGGCGCAGCTTGGCGCACCCGCCGGGCGTGGGCACGCGCGAGCTGCAGCGGTGGGATGCGGGGAGCGCGTGTGGTGCGCCCGAGGAGGAGCTCGAGAGCGGCGCGCAGGAGGGCGGCGGCGCCGCGCCAGAGCGCGGCAGTGCTGCATCCACCGGCGCCGCCGAGCTCGCAGGGGCGGGGCCGCGCCCGGCTGCCGACCGGCCAGAGCAGCAGGTGCCGTGCTTGCCAGTGCGGCGCTGCGAGTCCCTGTGAGGCGCGGCCGGCGCGCTGCTGAGCGCTCCCGGGCGCAGGCGGGCACCGGAAGGGAGGGCGGGATCAGCGACCAAGAGGCCGACAGGCTTGTTGCCCAGGTTGAAGAGGAGCGCAGGCGCCGCCTGCAGGCGGCGGGGCAGGCGCTTGAGCCGCCGACGGATATGGAGCCTGGCAGCGACGTGAGCGCGCTGGAGGAGTGATGATGGGGTGGGAGGGTGGTCTGGAAGTATACCTTTGGCAGGCTGCTGAGAAACGAGGTGACTGGAGGACACTGTTACAGCATGCTGCGCAGCCTTCCGCCAATTAGCGCTGCGCAAGCACACACTCTAGCAGAGCTTCACAGCCCTGCAGCAAGGCCAAGCAGTACTTTAAACGACATCGAGCAGGTGGGCTGCTCAGCGGCCACGTACATACAAGCAAGCGAAACATCTGCGCCGCACTGCGAGCGGAGCCCTACTGGACAAAGGATTTCCTCTGATATGCCTGTAGACGCCACACGGTAACCAGACTGCCAAAGGCCAGCCCCGCTGGTGCTTAGGCAAGCCACAATCGTATTTTTGCGTCGAAGCTGGACCCTAACAGAGGTCTGGGCGGAAAAATCAAATGCGCAGCTCGCTCCAGCGCACCGGTCAGGAGGTCTGTACAAGTGCTCAAAGGCTCGATCGACCGCGTAGCAGGAGCCACGAAGCCGATTACACTGCGCTTCACCCAGCTGTGGGCAGGTGCACATACGCTCTTGCACAGTCCTTCGTGTTGCTGGCCATACTCGCAGCAGCTGACACGGTCTGCGCCACAGGTGCACCTGACCAGTCGGAAGGGAGCGCCGTCGACTGCCCGAGCTTGGCAGTTACGCCACTTGACATTCGCCGTACCACACTCGGTATCCGCACCGAGGTGTGTGGCATAGCAGGCGAGTGTGCCGTTCAGTCACAGGTCAAGCAAGGGTGCTGCAGCCCCGCCAGACTCGTTTGGCGTCTGCTTGTGGCGCAGGTCGCGCTCAGCAGCAATGGACGCCACAAGGCAACCTCTTGCACAAGCGCTGCTCGCGCTGTGCCTGCTGCAGCATGTTCACGCAGACAGCGCCGCAGCACTGGACAGCCTGCTGGCCACTGCACGCCCCGGCCAAACGCGCCTGGTGGGAGGCAGCGGGCACTTTATGCCACTGTCATCAGGCGGCGGCGGCGGCGGCGGCAGCAGCGGCCGCGGTGGCAGCAGCAGCACCCTCGGCGCCCTTGATCCCGCCGGGCAGGACGCCTCAGACGTCGCGTGGCAGCTGGACGGTTCCAGCGGGGGCGGCGGCGGCGGCGGCGGCCGCTCCAGGAAGGGCCCGGACGCCGCTGCCGGCGGACTGGCAAATAGCGCAGCCCCTGCCGGCCCTGACAGCGATGGCGGCGGGAGCGCGGTCAGCGCCACCACCCCAGGCTCCGACCAGGGCGCTCTTGGGCAGGCGGCCGCCGGCGACGGCACGCAGCCTGCGCCTGGCGGGGACACTCTCCTGCCACGCCGCATCTCTGGCATGAGCGCAGCTGCCGGCGGCACGAGCAGCGGCGCTCCCGTCTCGCCCACGCGCATGGCCGCCGCGGCCGACAGCGCGGGCCTCGCCAGCACCGGGGGCTCGTTCGCTTCGCAGAGCCCCGGCGCGGGCTCAGCCACCAACAGCGCGGGGCCCGGCACGCCTGGCTCGCCTGTATCCGCTTCAGCATCATCCACGCAGCAGAGCATCCCTGGCATGGGCGCGGCTGCTGACAGCGCCGCTGACAGCGGCGGCGCCAGTGCGACAGGCGCCACCGGGGCCGCCTCCATGCCGCTGAGCATCAGCGGCGAGGCTGGCGCGGAGGGCGCCGCCGCCGCGCGGCAGCTCCGGCATGCGCCAGGCGGCAGCGCGCGGCGGCTGCAGCAGGGCGACCCGCGCGTGGACCAGTTCGCCTATGGAGGCACGCCCGGCGCGTACGGCGGCGCGATGCCATTCCTCGGCAGCGCCGCCGACACGCTCCCTGTCCCCTCCCTGCTGGGCCAGGTGCTGGGCTCCGTGCCCGCCGTGGGCCGCCGCCTGCGGCAGGCCGGGGACCCGGCCGCCCGCCGCCCAGCGTACGGCCGCTACGGCACGACAGGGGCCATGCTGCCCACGCTGCTGGGGCAGGGCGGGAATGGCTTGCCTGGCGGCGGGCGGCGCCTGGCGCAGGCCATCCCGGGTCTCCCAGACTTCAGCCCGTTTGCGCCGGACGCGCCGGCCGGCCCCACAGCCGCGCGCGGCGCCGACGCCGAGCGCGCCGGCGCGGGCGCCTACGGCGGCCCAGCCGCCCGCCGCCTGCAGGCCGCGCCGGCCGGCGCTGCGGCAGGCCGCGCCCTCGCGCGCCTGCCGGGACTGCAGCGGGTTCCGGCGCACCGTCAGGGCGTGCACGCAGGGGCGCTGCGCGGCCTGCACGCCGCGCCCGGCGACCAGCTGCCCGTCAGCGTCGGCGAGGGCGGCAACACGCTGCGGCGGCGGCGCCGCCGCGCGGCGGCCGGCGCCGCGCACAGCCCCAGCCCCGACACCAGCGTCGGCACGGGGCCGCGCGCCGAGGCGGCGCCGGCGCCGCCCGCGCGCCGGCGCCTGGCCCAGTTTGTGCCGCTGCACGGCGGGCCGCTGGCGGGCGGCGTGGTCGCGCCCGGCCTGTTCAGGCCGACGGGCTCGTATGACCGCCGCCGGTGAGCGCTGGAGCGCTGGGGCCAGGCGCCTCTGCGCCACCCTGGGCCGGTCGGGATGCTGGAGTGTGGCAGGGGTGGGGCCTATGGCTGGAGGTGCCCGGGCAAGCGGTAGGTCCTTGCCTAAGCTGTGCACATGCATCATGTCAAAGACGCGATGATGAGCTGACCAAGACGCTGAGCAAGCACAACACTCGTGGTCAATGGCTGGCTGTAGTGTCTGAAAGTGTTGCCTCAAACTGCCCACGCTCTTACAAGTCTTCCCTCGCACGGCTCCGCCCGCAGCAGACAGTGCAGCGACACAGACATGCATGCTCGACACTGCCCAAGTTTTACATGTCTTCTCACATGGCTCCGCTCATTGCAGACAGCGCAGCAACACGGACATGCATGCTCGTCGTCATGCACCACCAAGTGCCCAGTTCTTCCCTCGCCCCCTGTCCGGGCATTCCCCAGCGCCGCGGCCTAGGCTTCAAAGTTGTCCAGCAGCGCGGCGCGGCTGCGGCGCTGGCCCTGCGCGGCCGCGCCGCCGCCCATCCCAGCGCGCCGCCCCGCTGCAGCCTCTTCGCCGCGTCCAGAGCCGGCGGCGGCCGGCCGCTCCCGCGGCGCCTGCTGCGGGCCCTCCTCCTCCGCCTCGCCGGGCTCTGCGGCGGCGGCCCCGTGCGCGTCCTGCACGGCGCCGTTCGGCCCGGGGCCCTGCACAGAGAGCCCGGGCATGGGCATGCGCCACGGGTCTTCGTACTCGATGCTGGCGATGCTGCTCCCCGGAGGCGCGGCAGCGCGCGCCGCAGCGTCCCCGCTCGCAGACGCCGCCGCCGGGCCCACCGCAGCGGCCGGCGCAGCGGCCGCTGGCGCACGCGGCCCCTCCTCTGTGCGCGTCCACAGGATGCCGCCCGGGGGCGCCGCGGCGTCGCCGCGCCGCCACAGCACGGGGCCCGCCGGCGCGGCGGACGGGCCCTGGTCCTCAGGGTCTGCGCCCTCCGGGGCGCCCCCCGCCTGCCGCCGCCACAGCACCTGGCCGCCGGGCGCGCTCGCCGCCGCGGCGGGCGCCCCAGGCCGGCCGGCAGCGTTGGCGCTGGCAGACGTGGCGCGCGGCGTGCGCGCGCCGGGCGCTCCGTCACCGCCCGCTTCCGCGAGCGACCCAGCGTCCGGCAGGCTGAAGGGCCGGCGCAGCTGCAGGCCAAACGGCAGGCGCAGGCCAGCCGGGCCGCCCGCATGCGCCGCGCCGTGCTCATCGCGTGCGGAGGCGCCCGACGCGCGCTGCTGCGAAAGCCCGGGGCCGCCCTGCGGCGGGACTTTTGCCCGCTCGCCTGCGGCGCCGCGGCCGGCCGCGCCGCGGCGGAACGCTGCGACGAGCAGCACGGCGCCTGCGGGCCGAGCGCGAAGGACGGGTCAGGGCAGCCCAGGTTCAGCAACGCACACACTTCGAAACGGGGGATTGTACCCGTGAGCACAGCGCCGCTCGCCGCGGCGCCCGGCAGCTGCACGCCGCCCACAGCCGCATCCAGGTCCGCCCAGGGCAGCCCCAGCGTTGCGTCGCGCAGGGCCTCGCCGGCCGCGGCCGCAGCGGCGGCCGCGCTTGCTGCGGCGGCCGCGCCCGCGCGCAGCAGCGTCCCGCCTGCGCCGCTGCCTGCACGCCCGAGTCGAGTTGGCTGTCGGTGCCTGGTGACCGGCGATGCATCCATGCAGAGCATGCAGCGCCCAAGGCATTCCCCATTCAGTCAAGCAGGAGCAGAAATTAAGCAGCCCACACAACTGCGCTGGGAGCCATCAACTCGGGCCGCCGGAGCGGCGCAGCGCATGCGCCGGCACGGGAGCTTTGAGGCCCCAGCAATCTCAGTGACGCACATGCTTGATTGCAGGCCATTATCAAGACAGATGAGGGACGCCCAGCTGCCCCGTCACGGGCAAGCAGCGCCACGGCGCCCAAACGTTCTGCGTGCAAGCGGCGGCCAGCGCATGGCACACAGCACCTGTCAGAAAAAGCTCTGCTGCAACTGTTGCGCAGCACCCCTCCCCCGGCGCACCCTGCTCCCTGCTTGGCTCGTCGCTAGTCCGCGGCTGCCCAGGGCCTGGGTCGGCGCCCGGCAGGGCTGCACCGGACGCGCGCAGGAGGCGCGCGGTGGCGTCCGTTTCCTGTTCGGTGGCCGCGTCCCCACTCTGCTGCCGCTGATCGCCTGGCTCCCGTGCCGCAGCAGGCCCCCCTTGCTCGACGCCCTGCAGCGGCTGGCGCACAGCAGGGGCAGGGCTTGGCTCGGGGTCGCGCATGGGCGCGGCGCCGGCAGGCGCAGGGGACCCCGGCCGGCCGCCGCTGCGGCCAAGTGCACCGGGCGCGGGCGGCAAAGAGCCCTGGCTCTGGAACACATCAGAGCCCTGGCTCCCGGGCCCAGCGCCAGGCGGGGCGGCTGCGTCGTGCGCCGCGCCGCCGCCGCTGGGTCCGCCGTCGCGCAGCGCCCTTTCCAGGTTTGCTACCGCATCCCCGCCGCTCGCGCCCTCCTCGCTCGCCCGCGTGCCCCCAGATGCAGGCCCCGCTGCAACTGCATCAGGGTTGCCAGAAGCGGCGTAGCCCCTGCCATTCAAGGGCGCTGCAGCGCCCTGCGAGGGTTCAGCGATGGGGTTCGGCACATTCCGCAGCGCGCCGAGCCACGGCTGCAGCGGCCGCCCGGGCGCAGACGGCGGCACGGGGTCGGCCTGCGGCGGATCCCAGGGCCAGCGCCAGGGCGCCGCCGCAGGGTTCGGGGTTGCGTTGAGAGCTGGCGGCGGCGGCGCTGCGGCGGCGGCGGGCGCCGCGCCGCGCATGAGCAGCTCGAAGGCGGCCAGCAGCTCTGCGTCGGACATGGCAGCCAGCCTGCGCGGGCGCGGCAGCGCCAGCTCTGGTTTCAAGCTTAGCACGGGCGAAAGCCGGTGCAAGCCGCAGCGGGGCGCGCGAGACATGCATGCCGTCCCATAGTGGCCTCGCTCATGATGCTTGTACTGAAGCAGCACGCATAGTGGCATGCTGCATGCCACCCTTGCTGTGAGGCAAGCCTGACACAGCACCACATCTGCGTCACCTCAGCATGCAGCCAGTGCGGGCGTGACCCCGCCACAGCGCACGAGCCATGACGCGCTCGTCATGCACACCAAGTGTTCCCCGAGCCCTGTTCGCACAGCCAGCTGCGAGCAAGGACCTTGAAGACTTGCGTGGTACAGTGTTAGGGATACATGGGTTTAGGGTTTCGTGGTTTTGAGCGCACCTCGCGCGCGCCTCCTCCACCAGCAGCCCCTCCAGCCACGCGCGGTCGACCGCAACCTGGTGCGCCGCAGCCAGCGCCCTGCCGTCCCCGCGCGCGGCCCTGAACGGCTGCGCTGCAGGCTTTGGGAGACGGTGTCAAGCACAGAAGAGACGACCAGGTTGTGGCAACCAGTTTCCTCAGGCGCTCCCCAGACGGGCTTGCGACCAGACTCCGTTGCGGTGCACCACAGCAGCCAACACCCGTCTGGCTCACTAAGCAGGGCTGCTGGTACGCAAAACGAGCCAGGGCCGTCAACAGTGGCAGACGGCGGCAGGCGCTTGGGGACTAGTGCACATCAGCTTGCCTGCGTGACCGCCAAGGACGCGAAGGCAGGCGTGCAAACAGCCTGTCCCCAAGAACAGTGAGCGCGCACCCGACGGCGGGCTCCCTGCCGCTCGCAGGCAGGGCCGCGGGCGCGCTGGACAGCAGCAGCAGCGCCGCAGCGGCTGCGGACAGCGCTGCGCAGCGTGCGAGGCTGACAGGCCCGTCGCTGGCCCGGTCGCTGTCAGGCCGCTGCGCCGCGCAGCGCCCGCGGCGCGCTTGCTGAGCCCGCCCGTGACTGCTTACGCAGCATCTACACGGGCACGCCGCAGCCTCCTGGCGCTCGTCGATCCTGCTAGCTAGCGCTCGCGGGCTGAGCGCGCTCCCGACCAGCGCCGCGGGGCCGCGGCGCGGGATGTCGCCCCGGTTCGCGCAGTGAGCGTGACAGCGATGCCGGGGCACGCACGCCGCCGCCCTGCTGGCGCGGCAGCATAGGGGGTGCCCTCGCGCAGCAACGCACCAAGCAGCGTGCAGCACGTCTCCCTGGCACTGCGCTGGCATGGCATCACTTGACTTGACCAGAAGCCAGCGTGATGCAGGCTATCAGAAGGCCTTCAGTCTAGCCGATGAAGCAGATGCATTACCGGGCAGATCCGGGCAGTGTTGAATGCTGCAAAGTAAGCGCTCTTGAATACAACACAGGTGATCGCCTCTAGGAGGACGAGCTCGCTCAAGGGGCAATGGGCTACTTAGTCCATTGAGGAACCTCGTCGGGTGTGGTCACTGTTCAATCACTGTCCAGTGGGTAGGTGAGGTAGCTGTGCCCAAGGTATCAAGGACTGTGGTGCTGGGTCGGAGCGAACTCCTTCGCGGCGCGGCTCCGCGCAATGGCAGCCAATTCACAAGACGTGGTGAACTTTGTCGCGATAGCAAACTGCCCGGCCGACCAAGCGCTCTTCTTCCTGCAGGCCACCGACGGCAACTTTGACCGCGCGCTCGCGCTCTACTTTGGTGCGCACAACGCGTGCCGCTGCGAGCGGTCGGCGCCAGCTTCCCCCTTGCGAGCGTGCTCACCTGTAAGCTCACCTGTGCGCCGTGCGTGCTGTGCGGCACTGACTGCATGAGGAGCTCTGGCTTGGGAGGGCTGAGGCCGATCCGCACATTCGTTGCATACCCATGCTTTCTGCGTAGAGCGCTTGAATAGATAGTATATGCAGCGCTTGCGTCAATTGACTATGTCCAAGTCCTGGCCGCGCGATGCAGAGCAAGCGCCGCCGACCGCTTACTCGGCGCCCGCGCCGCCCCCGCTGCGTCCGCTGCCGCCGCGCGCCCCGCCGCCGCGGCCGCCAGCGCCGCAGCGGGGCCCGCCGCAGCGCGCACCCGCCGGCGGGCGGGGCGGCGGGCTGTTCGGGCGCCTGCTCAGGCTCCCGGTCGCGGCGCTGCACAGCGGCGCCCGCCTCGTGTTTGGCGCGTTGAGGATGGGCGCGTCCCTGGCGGGCTACCTCAGCGCGCGCCTGCTGCCCGCCCCCGTGCTAGCCGCGCTGCACAGTGCGCCCCAACCTCCCGGCCCTCGTCTCCTGTTGCGAGCGCCTGTGGGTGTCAGCTGGGCGCAGCGAGCGCCCGGCGCACTCCGGCAGCGCACGGCCGCTGCGGTGAACCCCTTTATGATATTCACTATGCGGTGACGCTCTTGCTTGCAGACCTGCATGCGTGAAGCTTGCAGGCTGCGACGCGCCGCCCGGGCGCGCTCGGCAGGCGTGGCGCGCGCGGTGGCGGCGGGGCACGAAGATGCAGACCCGGCGGCGGCGGCCGCGGCGTTCGCACGCGACTTCGCGGCGCGCTACGGCAGCGTGCGGCCGCGCTGGGCGCCCGCCGGCTGGCAGGAGGCCGCACGCCAGGCACACGCCGAGTTCAAGTTCCTGTTTGTCTACCTGCATGCAGCCAGCCACCAGGCGCGGCCCTGCCTCGGTCAGCGAGTCCCTGCTGGGAGTCCAATGTCCCGTTTGTTTATTTGCATGCAGCAAGCCACTAGGTGCGGCCTGGCTTTGGTCAGGGAGTCCCTGCTGCGTGCCTCCTGCCAGCCTGTACCCCGAGCCTGAGGGCGTGCCAAGCACACCCGCCAACCCCACCTGCATGCGCGCGCGCGGTGATGTGCACAGAGTTTGGACCTGCACAGCGTGACTATGTTTGCAGAGCAGTGAGCAGCCCCTTGTTTCATTGCAATGTGTATCACTTAGGTTTTATTGCTTGAAGCAAGAGTGTAACCGCGCTGACGTGCGTAGTGCTCTGCCGTGAGTGCTCTGCCAGCCATGCGCCTGCCGGCCCTGCGCGCAGGACACCGCCCGCTTCTGCGTCGACACGCTGTGCGAGCCGGAGCTGGTGGCGTTCCTGAACTCGCACTTTGTGTGCTGGGGCGGCGACGTGCGCTCGTCCGACGCATTCCGGGCGAGCCGGGCCCCTGCTTGCGGCCGCCCTGCACCGAGATTCAGGGAAGATACAGTTAGAGGGCCTGCTGCGTTCGGGATTGAGGGGACACTGTGGCCACAGCTACTGGATTGTTCGGTATGCATGCCCCAAGTCGGGACGGTCGAGGAGGCATCATTACGCGTCCCACTGCATCCCACTGCATGCAATGTCAGCGTCAGGCGAGCTGTTTGCACTGGAGGTTGCCCTGGAGGCTGCGCGACGCGGCGCGCCCGGGCGAGCGCGCAGTTAGCGGGCAGCCTGCGCGCGACGGGCTACCCATTCGTGGCGCTGCTGGCGTTCTCGGGCGCGCGCACGCGCCTGGTCGCGTCCTCGCAGGGCGCCGCCGCGCCGGGGCCGCTCGCGGCCGCGCTCAAGCGCGCCGCGGACGAGCACGGCGCGTCGCTGGTCGCGGAGCAGGCAGAGCACCGCGAGCGGGCGTGCCCCGACCCTGGTTAGGGTCAGGGTCAACAACCCTATGGCTTGCCAAGACTGCCTGACGCACCTGGCAGATCAGCTTGAGCCGCACGACCACGATCAGACCAAGCACGGGCGGCGCTCGGAGCAGACAGGAGCGCTGCGAGCACGCATGCTGGACACACTGCCGTGGTGGGTATGGCCAGAAAGGCGGCGGCCAGTTTGCGCGAACGAGCGCAACCTCGACTGGCTCGAGAGTTGCCTGCTGCCATGCGCACGGCTGGAGACATGGACGGCGCGGCGCTGCTTGTGCAAGGCGGGGCCACTTGCTGCCGAGCCACTGCCTGCTTTGCAGTGCGCAGGCAGCAAACAGGACATGCAGGGGCGTGCAGCGCTCCGTACTGAACCACGGCGCGTCCTCGGCCGCGTGCAGGACTTCAACCGGCGGCTGCGCGAAGAGCAGGACGCGGCATTCCGCGAGTCGCTGGCGGCCGACCGCGAGCGCGAGGCCGCGCGCGAGGCGCAGCGCGCGGCCGCCGCCGCCGCCGACGCAGCCGCCGCGGAGGCCGCCGCGGCCGCCAGGTGCTGCTCATGACCAGCCTAAGGTCTTGACTCTGTGCGTTCTTCATGTCTGCAGGAGCGCTTGCGTGGCCTTTGGCAAGTGCGGCCAGCCTCGGTGACGACGCACCCTGCTGCAGGGCTTGCCTCACAGGGCGTCTTCCAATGTTGGGCAGTATGTCAAGCAAGCTTGGTGGCAGTGTGAGCCGCTGGGTACCTTTATCAGGGCTCAGATCGGTTTGTATGGTAGTATGCGGGAAGCCACGAGCGTCGGCCGAGGTCACCTGTCATCTTGTGGTCCAGCACATGCCCGCCTCGCAATGTAGTGCTACAGCCCTCACATGCCTAAGGCATGTCTAAGACCTCTCCAGGGCGGAGGACGAGGCAACAGCGCGGAGAGCGGAAGAGGCGGCGGCGGCGGCCGCCGCGTGCAAGGCCGCGGCGGCCGCCGCCGTCGCGCCGGAGCCGCCGCCGGGCTCGCCGGGCGGCGCGGCCATCCGCGTGCGGCTGCCGGACGGCGCCAGCTTCCAGCGCCGCTTCCTGGCGTCCGACCCGCTGCAGGCGCGCCCGCTCGCCCCCTGGCATTGCGCTGCGCCGTTGTACATGGAAAGATAAGGCTCTATGTGCGCGCGCTTTCGGCGCACCCAGGCGTGTTGTAAAAGGCTGTTTCAGCCAGCTAGGGCTGCTTAGGCACAGGGGTTGTCAAGCAAGCAAGCAAGGACCCATCAGGGAAGCGAACTCTTCGGGCAGATGCCAGGGTGAAGCAGGCAACGCCGCAAATGTCCCGCTGCATGAAATCTTAGTTTTCCGCACGGCATCGTCGGTAGAGTCAGCCCTGCATGGTTGGTGACCGTTCGCATGTGCCCTGTTGCCGCATGCCATGCTAGCGATGCGGGGCAGGCGGCTAGCGATGCGGGGCAGTCGCGCGCGCTCACGCTCTTCAGAGTTTACCACTGTCACACGCGTGTCACTACACTTCATGACCACATTGCTGCCCCGCTCCGAAGTGTTACACTGTGACGACACTGATGATGAGTCTTGAAGCGGCGTGGCACCGCCTGACGCATCGCGCGCCCGCCGCCCGGCAGCGCGTGCATGACTGGGTGGCCTCGCTGGAGGGCGCGGGCGACGCGCGCGAGTTCGACCTCGCATCCTCGTTCCCGCGCGTGGTGTATGCGGGCGCTGCGCTGCGCGCCTCGCTGGCCGCGCACGGGCTGGTGCCGCAGGCGGTGCTGCTGGTGCAGCCGCGCGACCGCTGAGCCTGCGCCGGGGCTGGGGCGGGGTCAGTGTGGAAGGGCTGGGCGGCCGCGGCGCTTGCGTGTTGCTGGCGCGATGGGGCGGGCGCCGAGGGCGCCGCTCGCGCAGCTGAGGCGCTCGTTGGCTTGGCGCCGGGTTGTGTCCAGGGTAGGACGGCATTGGCGCTGGGGCTGGGCAACTGCCTGCGCCCTCCTTTGCTCCTGCCGGTGGGGCCCAGCCGAACTGAGCCTGGGCCGCATCGGGCAGCGCACATGGACCCCCCTGGTCAAATTGAGTGGAGATGCACAGGGAGGTCGTTGCATGCGGTTTGGTTATAGGCGCGGACAGCTGCGGGGGTGCTGCTGGGTGTAGAGATTAGGTCGGCAGATGGGCCATGCCCCTCGATTATTATGTGCGCGGAGGCTCTCGTGCTGGTGGGCGCTGCCACGCAGCCTCAGGTCTGCTTCAGCAGCTCCCGCGCGTGCCCAGAGCGGCTGAGATGCCGCAGGCGGCCTGCCCTGTTCGGCGACGCCGTGGCCGTCGCCTGCGGGGCCAGCCGCGGGTCTGCGCAGCAGGTTGCGATGCCCCTGCGCTTGCGTGGGGCTGGCGCATGCGCATGGCATCCGCAACAGACGCGCGCGGAGGCCTGGCTGCCAGTGCGAAGGCTTCTTGCGCGCATGTGCAGGCATCCGCAGCTTGCACTGTGAGTGCTGGTGGCAAAGCAGTCTCTTTCCTGTTTTACTTGCTGCTTTATATGCTGCTCCATGGACAGTTCAGGCCTGCGTGTCGACAGAATGCTAGGTGCAGGGCCTCGACCTCATAATCAGGCATGCAGATCTGTACCAATACGCCGTTCTGCGCTCCTGTCGATGGTCATGCGCAAAGAGCAGAGCTACGTCTGTGCGACATCATTGCAAGTGCTACATTGCAACGCTTGCAAGCACATGCACCTTTCCAGTGCGTGCCCACTTGGGATGCACTGCAGGATCACGACCAACAGCCAGTTGTTTACCAGGCGACTGTGGTATGCCAAGCATCTGCAGGAAGCGGGCGCGGCTCGGCCGCCTACTTCCGGTGGTCGGCGCCGACTGCGGCCGCCACGCTCGCAAAGCCGTCGCGCTGCAGGCAGGCGGCCAGCTCGCGCTTCATGCGCGGCACGACCGCGGGGCCGCCATACGCCAGGCTGGAGTACACCTGCACCAGGCTCGCGCCTGCGTGGCGCGCGGCAAGTGAGGGTCTACACAGGGTTTCTGCCCTGCGGCTGCAGCGCTGCGGTGCAGCAAGTTGAGGGCAGGGGTCCGCCTGCAGCGGCCTGCGCCTGCTAGGCATTTCAGAGAGGCCTGACATGTCTTCAACAGGTGATCCAGGGTTATGGTCTGCAGACCTCAGTGGACTCGGGGCTATTGTTTGCAGAGACCGGCCCCGGCGATTCGTGACGCAGCGCGTGTTCTCGTAGCGGCGCTCCCGTGATCAGGCTCACGGCACGACCTCCCCTAGGGCACTGGCGCTTTGTAGCGCGCCTGCGCGGATCTTGGCGTAGGCGTCCGCTCCGCTGCTGACGCCGCCGACGCCGATGATGGGCAGCCGCCCCTTGGTCAGCCGGAACATGTCGCGCAGCACCGCGGTGGACGCCTCGAAGAGGGGCCGCCCGCTCAGACCTCCCACCTGATGCGTGGGCGCTCTGTCATTACAGCCTCTTGTAATACCAGGCCTAACACCAGGCCGTTTACGAAGTACCAGGCCGTTTTGCACCTTCAGTCACCCGGAGCACCATCGGTTGGAGCCGCGCAGCGCAGAGGTCTGGGGTCTCAAAACCCTCCTCAGGGCCTGGCTCATGGGCCGGCCGGGCGCGCCTCGTCGCCGGCGGGGTGGTCGGCGACGTCCTTGGGCCGCGCGAGCGTGGTGTTGGTCACGACCAGCCCGTCCACGCCCGTGCGCAGCGCGACCGCCGCAATGTCCGCCTTGTCAGCGTCGGTCAGGTCTGGCGCCACCTGGCCGCCAGGGTTAGGGTCATGGGTTGAATCAGGGTCGAGCTGAAAGCAGCAGCCAGGACAGGAAGCCCGTGGCCCGCTGCGCTTCAGCTGAAGCAGCGACAAGAGCAGTGCGCCGCGGCCCGCTGCGCTACGTGCTGAAGCGGCAACCCAGAACAAAACGCCGCGGCCTGCTGGGTTTCAGTGGCAGGTGCCGCGGCAGCCCTGCCCGCATGAAGCAGGCCCCATGCTGCCTGCAGCAGCGCATGCGCCCACGCCCTGCGAGAGAG
>JAABUJ010004890.1_pt1 | contig 13759 bp, 9 predicted proteins | sample 5559131 | NCBI WGS metagenome assembly JAABUJ01 (sample SAMN10711875, study PRJNA513366) | rock metagenome | isolation source: Antarctica rocks | place: Antarctica: Victoria Land, Mt New Zealand nord | collected 2016-01-07
ATCAGTTATAAAACAGTTTATTAAGAATCTTTTTGTAATTTTAGTGATTAAAATTGAAGTTAAATAACTATTTAATATAATTTATAATGTCTATTATTATTGTTGAAATTATCTCAATGCATATATTATTGAGAAAATTATACTTATTAAGCACTATAAGTTACAGCTTGTTCAGAGAGATCTTGTCAACATTAATGTTAAATTTAAAGAGAAAGACATTATTAATTTTTTAATTAATGACAATAATGTATTATAATTTACTTAGATGATGTTAAAAGCAGATAAGAATGATATAAATAATCTTAAGATAGAAGTGATATAAAAAAAACAATAATGAAAGCTTAAATTATCACATTAATTTAAATTGCAATGTATCATCTTAAAATTCAATAACAAATTACAATAAAGAGATATTTAACTTTAATAAAAGTAAGATAAAGCTTAATCTGAGCTTTAAATTAAAGATTATGCATTTATAAAATTTTAAAAGTATTATTTAACTTTAAGCAGTATTTAAAGATCTTTTATTGTCAAGATTACTTCATATATATGATAAGACAAAGTCTCTGAAAGATTTAAAGCAACTAAATTTTTTATATGTTTAAAATGAAATATTAAATTTACAAAATTTAAACTCATTGTGTTTTGATATCTTAATAATAAATAATGATGAATGAGAAAAGCAGATGTGCTTAAAGACTTAAGTTATTAAATAAATAATAATTATAATACATTTAGTTATCTTTAAATTCTGACTGTTCTATCACTTCATTATATCACTTCAACATTATATGAGTATATATATGATTTAAAGTTATACAATTATATATAACTTATATATAACTTATACATGATCTAATCTGACTCATTAAATCAAATTAAAGTCAAAGATTCTAATTTAACTTAACTCATTAAATTAAGAATTCTGATCTGATCTAACTTTAATGTGAGTTAGATTAGAAAACTTAATGAATTGTTTTGATTTGATGATTACTTTAATTATATATAAGTTATATATAATTGCATAACTTTAGATTATATATATACTTATGTAATGTTGAAGCAATATAATGAAGTAATAGAACATTTAGAACTTAAATATAATTAAATATATTTTAATTATTATTTATTTAATAGCTTAAGCTTTCAGACATATTCTGATATTTACTTCAATAAAGAATCATTCTTCTTCATTAAAATATTAATATTATATAAATATCTATTATAATGATGTAACACAAACTCTCAATATAATATATCTAGATCTATATAATTTATATAACTCTCTATATTTATTGACATTAACTGTGTAAGATTTAGACATATTGTATTAATGATTTGCATTGCATTATTGTGATAGACATTACATGTTATTGTATGTATAAGTTGATTAAGACTTTTTTATTATGATAAAAATGATGTATTAAGATCTTATGATGAATTTATTACATAATATATACTGATGTTTATTTATCTATTTATTCTTCATACATTGCATGCAGCCTATAAGGCTATGACAATTAAAAACAGAAAATAGCACATAAAACTTTTAACATAAAAAATTTATATATTAATGTACTTTTTAATCACTTCTTTACAGTTAAACTGTTTTCTTAATTATTAATTAACTTTTCTTTAACTTTTCTTTTAATTTAATCAACTTCTTTCTTCATTTTCTTCTTTAATAATCATTTTCTGATTTCTACTTCTGTTTCTTTTAAAAACTGTAAAACAGCTTAGATTTCTTCTTTTAAAATAAAAAGAATTCTGATTTCTGATGATAAATTTTTTTAATTTTCTTCTTAAAACTAACTGTTCTTGCTTAAAATGATGACAAGTAGTTAAAAAATATTTTGATGTTTGTTTTTAATGATATAATCAGTGATATTTATCACAATCATAGTCAGATAGTCTATTTAAATAGAATGTAAAATAATCATTATTTAGTTTTATCTAAATAAATATGAAAAACTGAATTCTGTTAATGTTTTTAAGATTTTTATTCTGATTTTAGTGAGATTTAATCTTTCTTTTAGTGTAAATGTATTCTTTTTTAACTAAATTTCAGTGATTTTTTCAGCTGACAAGCACTTTAGTCTTTATAAGACATTTCATATAATTAACAAAAATAAATCTTTCAGAACAGATTTTAATCTTTTGTTCTGCATTCTTTTACACAGTTATATCAGCTTTTTCATTCTCAATAATGTTTTTGTGACTAAAAATTTAGTGAATGTGTGTTGTAAAACTCTGAGATTTAAGTATATGCAACATTAAATGACATTTAATCATTAAATGCTGTTCAGTTTCTAATTTAATGTTTTAAAATCTTTAAATTGCAGCTTAACTGTCAGAAAAAAATTAAATTTCTTTAATTTTTCTTAAATCAAAGCTTTGTGTTCATTCTAAAGCATGAAATATAGTAAATAACCTTGTATTAAAGACTTTTAAATTATTTTTAAGATTTTATAATTTTTCATCATTATTTCTTTCACACATATAGACTATTTCTGCACTCACATTAATTAGAATTTTAAATCTATCTGTGTAAATCAATGTGTATTATGAATTTTAATTATTTAAAATAATTCTTTTAATCAGATTTAGATGATTTTTTGTTGTTTAGTCTTTGTTTTCTTTGTTGATTTGAATATTTCATGAATTTTGACTAAAAAAGTTTTCTTTTAAAAAAGAAATTTCTTTTAAGTCAGACTCTTTCAGATCAGATTCTTTTAGACTAGTTTCTGAATTATATTTTTTTAATTTTAAGATATTTAATAACAAATCAAATAAAATGTGTAAGACTTTAATTAATTAAGTTGAATGTTTCTTTATGATTTAAATGTTAATTTTATTTCAGTTTAAAAATTTAATTTTATTCAGATTCATTTCAGTTTGATATTTTAATAAAAAGATAATAGAAGTTCTTTATCTTATAAAGTGATTTTCAGTCATGCAGACTATTTTAAATGTATATAGTTTATATGTTTTCTGAAATCTTACTATAAAAAAACAAATAGCTGCTTCTATTTTTATTACTGAAAAAGATAATGTTTTAAAGACTTTCAAAATCTTTCTGAATGCTGAATTTTAAAGTTTCTGAAAAGAATTCAGAAATTCTTTCTGATTATTGAATTAGATCTGACATTCATAGTCATTAATAGATATAATGTATGCAATATAGAGCTGTCTATCAATAACAGCTAATAAATCTCATTTTGAACTCAATAATCTGTGTAATAGATGTAAAATTTTAATTATAAAGACTATTTTCTTCTTAATATAATCTTTAAAAGTAAATTTTTGATCAAATTACATTTCTAGTCATCAAATAACTTCAAAAGATTTGATAATGATGTTGTTTAAAAGTGTAACAGTTAAAATAGTTATTTCTTTGTCTTTATTAAAGTATATAAACTCTATTTTACTGTCATTAAAGACAACTGCATTGTCTTTAACTCATAAAAATAAAGATTTAACTACTTTTTTAAATATTATATTATTTTCTTCTGCTGATTTATCCTCAATCATCACAGTTACATCATCAATATAATTAAGTATTTTGATTTATAAATCTGTGTATTGCTTTTTGACTTGAATAAACAGAAATCTGATATATATTAAAAATAATATAAATGAAATTGATGAGCTCTGTAATATTTTAAATTTAATCTTCTGATCAGAGTTCTTTTCTTCATCAAAGACTAAATTGACAGTTTGATTTAATAAAAATAATTAAATTTATTTTGTCAAAATGTATAATAGTGTTACAATCATAATTTAAGAAAGAACTACTGATGCAATCAGTATATAAGCTGTTAAGACAGAAGTGTATATTTAAGTATAAGTATGATGAGCTTAACAGACTTAACAGTGTGCAAGATGAGCAGAGTAAGTGTAGCTTGATGAGCTTAACAGATTATATAGATATGTACTGTTGAGCAAGTTTATTATATAGTAGAATTGTTTTCTCTATGAAAACAATTATATTTAATGATAATCATTACTTAATATCTACTATCTATCAGTTAAAATTTAATGTATCTAAAAACTCTTTTATATCATAAGCTCTAATCTCTAAACTCTATATCAAAGAAATCTTCAATCAAGATGTAATACATTAAATATTTTTACAATATAAGTAATGTCTTTCAATACACAGAAAGCAGTCTTCATCAATGTAATCAATTTTCAGAATTTTAAAGATCTACAAGAGATAAATAATATACTGAAAATATTGATGCTGAATGTGTTCAGTAGAGAATGTAAGAAGTTGTGAAGCTTTTTAATAAAATGTAATTTATACATAAATTTCAATCAGTAGAAGTTCAACTTCAAGATGAATAAAGATCTATATACAGTAATCTATCTTAAGAATGCAGTATTCAACTGAGTCAATCTTAAACTGCATAAATTTCTAGATAAGTCATCAAGAAAATGAGAAATCAATAAGAAATTGATCTTTAATAACTTTAAGAAGTTTAAGAAAGAACTTTGAAAGGCTTTCAGAGTGATTAATGAGAAAAGAGTAGTAAAATGATGATTTTATATATTAAAGATGAATAAGTTAACAGTTAAGTACTCTGTAAAGTTTCAGTACATTGCAGTCTTGACTGACTGAGATGATGATGTCTTAATATTGCAATATTATTAAGAATTAAATAAGTCTATTAAGAATGAAATAGCATGATAAAACTGTCTTAAAGAACTTTAAGAGATGATAAATATCTTTATTAACATTGATAGTTAACAATGAGAATAATGAATGAAGAAGACAGAATCTTATACAGCTTTAAGAATGTAAAAACAATAATTTATTATTAAAATGCAAGAAGATCTGATGAATCTTAACAATATTAAGAAGTATGATCAGAAGTTAGAAGCTAAATTAATGAAGTAAAAACAATGTATAAGTAAGCTTTATAAGTTTCACACTTAATAAGTAGAGACTTGTGATTGTTATAACTGTAATAAAACTGAACATTTTGTTAGAAATTGTAAGAAATCTTAATGACAGAGAAAGAAAGTTGTAATGATGAATTCAGTAATAATGCATAATTAACTGAGCTGAACAGTCTGCTATAATGATAACTGCTTTGTGCACATAAGCAGTAAAGATGAAACTGAATGATGATCATAAAAGTTTAAGAAAAAATACAATGTTAATTATGCTACAATGAATGAATTGAAGAAATTAGCTATTCTAGAGAAAGTCATCAGAAATGATATGAATAAGATTAAAGAAATTGATATTTGCAAAACTTAGAAGAAAAACATTGCAGAAGTTAAAGATTTAAAAGATCTTATTTGAATGTATCTGAATTTAAATGTATCTAAATTTGAATGTATCTGAATTTGAATGCAAATTCAGAGAACATTGACAATTAAAAAGTTAATGTGAAATTTAAAAATCAGTATAAGCACTTTAAGAATGTACACATTGAGATGTAATAATAGACATTTAAAAATCAGCAATAAGAACTGAAGTGAGAACAGTGTTATTTATAAAAGATAGTTAATGATTTTTAGAAACAACAAGAAAATATAAAATCAATAAAGTTTAAAGAATCTTAAAAAGAGTTTAATAAACTTTAAAGTAAAAGCTGAGTCTCATAAGCTTTGATAAAAGTAAAGAACTTTAAGAAGTTAAAAAATCTTAAGCTTTCTCAGTAAAATTAAAGAATAAGAAGCTTTTAATGTTTTAATGAATTGACAACAACAATAATTATAAAATATAAGTTAATATTAAGATACTGCTAAAGAAACAGCTTTGAGCAATGATAAATTCAGAAGTAATTAATAACTTTATATTATAATAAGTGATTGAATAATTAAAACTGACATTATGAAGAGTGTTAAAGCTTATGTAAGTATACATAATCAATAAAGAATTCAAATGAATCTGTAAAGAAGTTTATATTGAAGTTATAATATTGAATAATTTACAGAAGTTGACACTGAATGTTTTTAAGTCAATTAAGTATGATGCTATACTAGAAATGCTCTGATTACATAAAAAGAACTTTTAGATTAACTGAATTAACAAAGAACTTTATGCAACAGAGAACACATATGAGATTTTTAAATAATTAGAAAAAAGCTTATTAAAATATAAGTCTTGAAATTATGAGATATTACTTATAGATGACAAGAATTCTTAATGAATGTCTTTATATTCAATGAGTAAAAATCAGTTAAAGACAGTTCAGAATTATCTTGCTGAGAATTTAAAGAAAGAATTTCTTAAATCATTAAAGTCATTGACTGATTATCTGATACTTTTTGTATCAAAGAAGAATGACATTAAGTGACTTTGTGTTGACTATAAACAATTAAATGAGATAACACATCAAGACAGTTATTCTTTATCACTGATAAAAGAGTTGCAAGACAGATTAAAAAAAGTTAAATAATTTATGAGTTTAGATCTGAAGAAAGTGTATTATTGTGTATGCATGAAGAAGAATGAAGAATGAAAAACAGCATTTTAAATAAGATATAGACATTATAAATACATCATTATGTCATTTAAGCTCAAGAACATCTCAGTTATCTTTCAGAGACTCATCAACAATATGTTGAGAAAATATCTTAATGATTTTATAATTATATATTTTAATAATATTTTAATATATTCAGATGATCTCAAGATGCATCACAAATATGTACATAAGATTTTAGCAAAGCTTAATGAAAAAGCTCTGTATATGAAAAAGTTAAAGAGTAGATTCAAAACAAAAAAGATTAAATTTTTAAGATATGTTATTTGATCTAATTAAATTAAGAAGAACTTTAAAAAGATAAAAGCAGTCAGAGACTAATTAATGTTAAAAAAAGATTAAGAAAATATAAGTCTTTTTGAGCTTAATAAATTATTATTGAAAGTTTATGCTTAACTATATAAAGATTATGAAATCTTTTATACATCTGATGTGCAAGAATGAGAGATGATGTTGAAATAAAAAGTAAGAAAATGCATTTTATGCATTAAAGAAAAGTCTTAGTGAAACAGTATATCTGTAAATACTTAATTTAATATGCAAAAAGATATTGAAAATTGATGCTTCAGATTTTGTAATAAATGCATATTTATATTAGATTAAAGATGAGCAAAAAAAGTCTATTGTATATCAATTTAGAAAGTTATCAGAATTTAAGAAAAGATATAAGATTTATAATAAAGAACTATTTGCAATAGTGAAAGCACTGTAAAATTAAAGATCTTATTTTATAGATATAGAGAAGTCTATTTAGATCTTTACAGATCACTAAATATAAAAGTTCAAATTTTAAGAATTCTTTTTCTTTTCATAACTTATGAGCTCAAAGCAAATTAACATAAAAGACATTATAAATACTTAATTTCTTAAGCAGCTCAAGTCTATAAACTTATTTTTTAATTGACTTTACAATTTAATATAATTCATAATGAAGTCAATTCAGCTTCTGTAAGAACCTTTTTATAATTATGTTCTTAATATATAATTAAACTTTCTGCTCAATCTTAAATATAATGTTTATTTATTTCTTATTATAATATCTTTTTTAATACTCTTACATCTTAAAAACATATCTTTAAGTCTCTTTATAACTTATTTACAATTAATTTATAAGAATTTCAGTTCTTACAGAGCTTTCTTGCATTACAGTATATTTGAAAATTTCATTTATCATTAATAAATTAAATCTTAAGTTATACTTATAAATCATCTTAAAAGAAGTCTTTTAAATCATGAAGTGTTTATTTACATTATATGTAAACTTTATTAAAAACAGCAGTGCTGCTCAGTCATTTTGCTCATAATTAATATAATTTTGCAAATATTATTTAAAAACATTATTTTAATGCTCTGTTTACTTATCTATTTAAGAATAAAAAACAGTGCTTAGTTGCTGCTTAATCTTTAAAGTAAATATCACATTAATTTAAAACTACAAGATAAATAATGACTTTCAATCTATCACTACAATTATTAAGACTTTATGTAAACAAATTTTTTTCTGTACAAATTTTTTTATAAGATCTTCTGTAATTATATTCTTTCAACATAAAATGTAATGACACATCTTTAAGAATTTATTCATTACATTCAATATTGCATTATAAATATCTTTATAGACTCTGCTCTTTAACAAATTAATAATAAAGTTCATTGTAATTATGTCTTAAAATTATGTAGAGTATTTTAAAAGCTATAATAACTTTATAAACTTTTTATAAATCACTTATATTTCTTAACATTTAAAACAGATAAAACAGTGCTCATTAATCTGTTTTTTCATCTTTAATTGTCAGTATTTCTCACAGATCTATATATAAGTTTAATTTGTAATTAAATGCTCTGTAAACAGATTATTATAATGTTTATGTAAGATCTTAATGTGTAAGACTTTTACATACAAAATATATACTGCATCATTAACATAAAATAAATCTTTTATTTATATTCAATTTAAAAATTTAATCTTTTTCTTTGATATCTCAGCAGCTTTCAAGCTCTGAATTATTTAATTTATAAAAAAATTTATTTAAAGATATTTTAATAAAGTCTTTAAAAGAGTTTAATTTATATCTTTATATATAATTTCTTTTAAGACAACTTCACAAACATATTTATTGTAATTTTTATTCTTTTAATTTATACAGTCTGCATTTAACAACTATTTAACTTATATATAAGCTTAAATATACATTTCATAATTTATATTTAAGATCTGTTCTTTCTCTGCAACAATCATTGCTGTTAAAAACAGAATCTTCTTTAATATAAAATAATACTTTATAATAATATTTTTTCTTTTAATTTCTTATTAATAATCTGTTCTTCTGATTATCACAAATCATTTATTAATTTATAAGTTTATTTATCTATTTAAAACTCTTAATTATCTCATCTTACTTATGTATTTACTGTCTTCTCAATAACACAATTACTTTTTCTCTTCACTGACATAATTAAATGTCTTATATAACACTATTATTTAGTCTATTACTTGTCTGACTATAAGCTTATGTATATATAAAGCAGTATTCTCATCATAGCTAAAATTTAATTTATTATAAATTTATAATTCTGATAAAAATATTCTAAAAATGTCTTGCTAAGTTTAATGCATATGTTCTTCTTAATCAATAGACTGAATATCAGACTAAAATGACATAAATACTTTTTTAATGTTCTGAAAAAGATAACAATATTATTTATATAGACTTTAACAAATACTCAATATAGCTGTAATAAGTAATTAATTTGTCTCTATATATAAATAAGTGAATTCTTAAATTTTATTACAGTCATGTTGAAAGACTTTTAACCTTAATGACTAATGATTATGAATTTATGTCTGTTGTTTAAGTAAATGCATTATTAATAGAAGAATAAGACACAATTTATTACATTAATATAAATAACATCTTTAACTGCAGTGATGATATCAGTTTATAGAGATAATGAATAAATATTTAATATAATAACTGCATTAAGATCTTAAATATTCATAATTACTTAATCTTTTTATTTATTATTTTCTAACATCTTTTATATCACAAAGACTGAATATCTAAACAGCATTTCTCATACTGTTTAAATAATGTAATTCTGCTTTTACAATTTATTAAAGATCTTATTTATAAGCTTATGATTCTGTAAGCTTAATAAGTAAATTCTAGCTTTTTTAATAATTTTATTCTTTCAGCTCAGTTTAAGAAATATTTACATTCAGTTGTTCATAAATAAATTTATAAATTAACTGAAATCTTTTTATATATTAAATTAATTTATCACTTTAAACAAGACTTTAATCATTGTGAAGTTTTCATATACTGTAATGTCAATAAGTAAAACTGTTTTCATCAGTTCTTTTAAAGACAATAATTTAAACATATTTGAGTTAAGCTTAGAATCTGAGCTTAAAGATACATTTAAGATCATTATCATAATGATAATATAATATAAGTGATGTAATCAGTCAGTTTTGTAAATAATTAAGCTTCATTAAATTATTAAGTCATAAATAGATTCATTAACAGCAATGTAATAATAATCTTTATAATTCAATTCAGTAAGATGTTCTAGCTATTAATTATGCTTAATACTTATAGTTTGATCTGTTTCATTTTGAGTTATAATGATGAAAAAGCTGAAATTAATTATATAAGCAAATAAAACTAAATTAAATAAGTCTTCAGATTTAAACAAGAAGTTCTACTTAAATAAATGCCTAATATGATGTACTGAAATAGACTGCTTAATATGTAATGAAATTACTATGTTAAATTTAATATATATTGTATATTAAGTTAAACTATCTTGTGATTGCATTTCAATTAATATAACAGCATTTTAATACATATCAATAATGATTTGTTTTTTTAAAATAATAACATTAATTTATTTAAAGCTCATTATATTCATTTTAATTAATGTTTTAGCTTTTATATCATTAACAAAATGTATTTTTTAAATAATTACTGCTTTAATATCTGTACTCATTAAATGTATAAATACTATGATATATTTGCTGATTATATACTTAATTTCTTATATCAATATAAATATAGTCATTGTGCAAATCTTTATTTTGCTATATTAAGATTTGAAGAAGATTCAGTTCAATAAGATTACTGAACATTTAATATTTAGATAAATAGACTTTAATATAGTTTTATTTGAAAGCTGTATTTTAACAATAATATAATATTAATTATAGAAATCATATTCTGTTCTAATATCTTTAACAACAATATTTGCTGACACAATCTTTAGTAATTTATTTAAAGACTTTATCAACATAATTGTTGACAATAATTTGATCATTGCTTTTTTCTTAAAACAGTAGACAATTTTAACTGTTTTAAAGCAAAAATAACAAAATAAGACATTTCTGTTTTTAAAGATTTAATGACAATTATAATAATAAATTATAACAACAATAATAAAGTTCACTTTTAACTTCTTGTTGTCTTTCTTTTAATTGTAACTGTTTATCTCATAGTAATTTACATTTTAATTAATAACATAATATTTAGATCTTTACTTTTTTATTTTAAAAAAATTCTTTATTTTCTCATTATTAATATTCTTATTGTTTTTCTGCTCTTTAACTACATAAACTTTAAATTTTAACTACTTAAATCTGTCTTTATTATTTCTTTCACTGTACACATTTAATTAACTGTTCAGCAGTACAGCTATTGTCAAAGATTTTTAATAAGATAGTTACTTTTAATTATAGAATTAATCTTATTGTTGATTTTACAGATTTAACTGATATTAAAAGTACTGATTTTGAGAATTTAACTGATATTAAGAATCTTATTAATTTAAATATTAAGTATTAGGTTGATTAGCTGACTATTGCTAATTACTTTAATAATTTAAATCAAAATCTTACTCACAAAATTGAAACTGATCATAAGATTAATATTTACTGTATTGTAATCTATTTAATTAATTATATTAATTTATTTAATTTGACACTGTCAATACTGTTAATCAGTAATGTTTTCAAGTCATTTTATCTTATATGCTTGTCTTCAAATTAAGTAACTTAAGAAACTGTGTCATAATGATGTTTAATTAAGATTTTAATACATGCATTTGAAACTTAAGATCTAGATTGTTTCATATTATAATTAATTAATTATATATTAATGTCATCTCAGTCACTTTTACATGATGAAATAGCTTTTAAACAAAGATATAAGATGATTTATCTTTAAAAACATTAACTATGATGTACTTGTTGTTCAGACTTATTCTAAATATTTTATAAAATTGTTGATGCTCTTTTCTTAAATTATTTAACTAAAATGATATATCACTAATTTAAATTAACATTTTCTAGTAAGTCTTGCTTCATATTGATAAGCTTAATGATATGTTATAATAAGATAATTTTATGTAAACAGACTAATATAGTTACTCATAAAACTTTTAATTTTTTGATAAAGACAAGAATGCAAAGACAATCTATAAAGATGAAAACATCTTAATAATATATACTTTGACTTAAATTATCTATAAGGTCTGCTTCAGGTTTATAATCATTAAATTTAAGATTAAAATAATTAATATTATTTAATTTTTACATTATTAACACTCACTGTTCAGAAGTCAGAGTGTTATCATCATTATTATTGTTAAATAATTAATTATTTTCTTCATTATCTTTATTGTCTCAGTTTTAATTATCTTATATAAGATCAGTAAGTGATTTTCATTGTTAATGTATAAAATTAGTTTCTTAAATAACTTTAATCATTATTATCACTGTCTTTCATCATACTAATATAAAACTCATAATGATGTATTTTCTTCATTATATCAGTATAAATAAATAAAGCTGACATGTTACTGTTGTCTTGATAGTCTGAATTAAACTGATGAGACAGATTTGACTTAATGAGATTAATAGATTTAGATGAGACTGTGTTGAAATTATTTAATTGTAATAAGAAGATTAATATAGAATGATAAAGACTGCTGAATAATTAAAATAAATTAATAAATAAATAGTTAAACTTCAATCTTTAATAATGTCATTTTAAATGTTTTTTCTTTATCTTTCTTGTCTCTTATTCTAATGAAGACTTCAGCAAAGAGGTTAAAATTAGATAAAAGTCTTTTAATTATGTAATAAAGACTATAACAGCATTACAGTGTAACATTAAGACTTATAAAGTTGTCAGTAATTAAGTGATAAAATAATATACTTAAATAAATGTTTAACTCAATGTTAAATAGTGTGGTCTGATGAGATAAAATGATGATGATGTAAAAGTAAAATGTTTTTAAAAGAATTATAATATTGTAATAAGATGACTGACTGATACTCAGATTAAATGATTAAGTATTTAATGAATTAAATTTAATGTTGCTATATGTGAGCTAATGATGCAGTTAATGCTGTTAATTTATTAAAATTAAGTATGTATAAGAAGCTAAATTCTAACTATGATGAGAATACTGCTCTATATATACATAGTCTTATGACTGAGCAAGTAACATGTCATTATATAAGATATTTAATTATATTGATGAAGAAAAAAAGCAATTGTCTTATTGAAAAGACAGTGAGCACATAAGCAAGATGATGTAATTAAAAGTTTTAAAGTGAATGATTAAATAGACTTTGTAATAAATATATAATAAGTATTTATAAAATGTTTACTTTCAATAAAGACAGTTTTGTATGAAGCAGATGTCAATATTAGAAAGATGTAGAATAACTTTAGATTATAATGAATTACAGTTATTTATAAGAAAATTCTTTGTAATTAAAAAGATAAAATTGATAATTTTATTGTTTATTATATAATAAAAAGCAACATTGTACAGTATAAGAGTTTTAAGAGATTAATGAATACTTTAAAGTTTTATATAACATTTATATTGTTGTTGTTGATGTTATTGATGTTGTTATTATTGCTATATACATTATATAATTGTCAGCATTGAATCAGTTCAGTATAAAAGCATTAAATGTATGATGAGTGTTGTGAAAGAAGTTAAGATTTAAGAAGAAAAGAAAAAAGATTTTAAAGAGAAGATGAGAAAAATTTATAATTTATTTTATAATTAAATAAATAAGAGTGAATTTTTGCTGCTTACTTATTAAGTAAAATAAAAATTAACAATAAAAATACTCTGTACATATTAGAAGTATTAGTGACAGCTTTACTTTTAATAAATAGAGAAGTCTTAAAATTGTTATTGTGTTTATGTATAAAATAGAAAATCATGAAATATTAAGTGAT
>JAABUJ010004892.1_pt1 | contig 13754 bp, 11 predicted proteins | sample 5559131 | NCBI WGS metagenome assembly JAABUJ01 (sample SAMN10711875, study PRJNA513366) | rock metagenome | isolation source: Antarctica rocks | place: Antarctica: Victoria Land, Mt New Zealand nord | collected 2016-01-07
CCGCGCCAGCTCCAGGGCGCTCCTACTCGCCCGGAGTGGAGCCTTGGGGGCCTCGGCGCTCGCAATCAATGATCTCGCGCATCGTGGCCGCCGCCCCCTGGATGCGCTCGATGTAGTTGTGGCGTTGCTCGGCGGTCAGCGTCTCCTCCCGGCTCAGCAACAGGTCGGCGAAGCCGGAGACCACGGTGAGCGGTGTGCCCAGGTCGTGAAGCACGCTGGTGAGCTGCTCCTCGGCGCTCATTGGGCGCCTTCGCCGCTCAGGCTGATCTCACCTCGCTCGAGGGCGATGGCGATGGCGTGCACGCGATTTCGGGCCTGGAGCTTGCGCACGGCATTGCGCACATGGGTGCGCACCGTCTCCACCGAGATGGTGATCTCGTCGCCGATGGTCTCCGCGGTCAACCCCTCGGCCATCAGGTGCATGATCTCTCGTTCGCGCGGTGAGAGCTGGGGCACGCGTGAGGTGGCCGGCGGCGACAGCAGCATCCGATCCAGTCGTGGATCGACGTAGGTGCCCCCCTGGGCCACCTGCTCGATGGCCGACTTGAGCTCATCATCCATGGAGCCGGCCTTGAGGGCATAACCGCGGGCGCCGGAGTCCAGGCCCTCGTAAAGCAGATCGATGTCGTTGTCGCCGGTGTAGAGCACGATCCCCAGGCCGGGATGGCGGCGCAGTAGGTCCCGGGTCAGGTCGGTGCCGCTGCCGTCGGGCAGGCGGATGTCGATGAGCGCGACATCGGCGGGTGAGTGCTCGACCAGGTCCAGGGCGGCGGCGACGTTGCCGGCCGTACCGACCACGTCGAGGCCGGTGTGGGCGAGCATCACCTCCAGCCCGTCGCGCAGGGCCTCGTGGTCGTCGATAATGGCGAGCTTGATCATGTTGCCATGGCGCCGGCCGCTCCCCTGAGGCGACGCTCTCCTCACTGTAGAACCAAGAACGACGGCGCGCGCCAGACGCCCGGTGTGCCTCGCCCGGCCGGGCATGGTGGCTGGACCTTCACCGTCCCGGGCAAGGTTGCCCGACCGCGATAGGGGCAAAAGCCGCAAATTGCGAGCACCGCCCACCCCGGTCAGAACCCGCTGAGGGAGCGAGTTCTATCTTCTCAGGCGTGGCCAAGGACACCGAGAAGCTCATCCGCCAGCTCTCGCTGATCTCCTACCTGATGGCTGAGCGCCGGCCGGTGACCGCTCCGGAGATCCGCCGTGACGTCGAGGGCTACAGCGGGATGAACGAGGACGCCTTCGCTCGGCGCTTCTATGCCGACCGGGCCGAGCTTGAGTCGTTGCGCATCCAGCTCACGGTCGAGCGACCCATCGACGGGATCGCCGAGCAGGAGAACTACTCGCTGCGCCCGGAGAACTTCCACCTGCCCGCCATCGCCTTCTCTGACCCCGAGCTGGCGGCGTTGCAAACCGCGTTGACCCTGCTGGACGGAGAGTTCGCCTACGCCGAGCCGCTGCGCCTGGCCCTGCAGCAGATCACCTGGGGACGTCCGAGCCCGTTGAGCACGCCCGATCAGGGGGCGGTGGCGCTGGGGATCACCGCCTCGGCCGGGGGCCACGACCTGTCTCACCGTCTGCTGAAGATCGAGACTGCGATCTTTCGCAACAAGACGATCACCTTCGACTACTACACGATGGAGCGCGACCAGACCGGCCCGCGCAAGGTCGACCCCTATCACCTGCTCTTTCAGGGGGGCCAGTTCTACCTGCTGGGCCACGCCCACGAGCGGGGTGCGGTGCGGGTGTTTCGCCTGTCGCGCATCAGGGGCAAGGTGGCCTACGCCACCAAGGCCGAGCACGACTTCAAGCGACCGGCGGACTTTGACCCCCGCGGCTATGCCAGCCGGGCGGCGTGGCAGTTCGGCGATGAGCTGGCCACCGCCGAGCTTGAGATATCCGACCGCATCGCCTGGCAGATCGAGCGCCACTTCGGCCGCTACGGCGAGATTGCCGGCATCCCCGATTCCCCCGGCGCGCCGCAGGCCGTCAGCGGGGACCGGATCTTTCGCACTCCCTACGCGAACGTCCGCCAGATCGCCTCCTGGGTGCTCGGCCTGGGTGAGCACGTACGCGTACTGGGCCCGACCGAGCTGGTGGATGAGGTCAAGGCCCGGGCCCGCTTGATTGTCGAGCGCCACGATGGGCCGCCCGACGCCCTCCTGGCCTGCGGCGCGCACCCCATTCAGGAGCCGGTGGCGGTCAGCTCAAACGGGGCCGCGTCGGAGTCAAACGGCCGGCGCGAGGCGGCCATCCGACCCGAGCGCTTTGCCCGGCTGGTGACACTGGCCAGCATCCTCATCGACGCCGGACGCGCCGGGCGGCGCTTGGCCCTCGGCGACGTTCAGGAGCGCCTGCAGATCACCGAGCCTGAGTTGCGCGAGGACATCAACGTGCTCAACGTGGTCAACTTCGGAGGAGGCTCCTATGTGCTCTACGCCGAGGTGACCGATGGCGGTGAGATCGAGGTAGACCCCGAGCCCTACTCCGACAACTTCGACCGACCCGCCCGCCTGCTGCCCGTCGAGGCCAAGGCCCTGGTGGCGGCCATCGACCTCATCGGCGAGCACATCCCCGAGGGCTCCCTGACCAGCGCCCGGACCAAGATCGTCGCCGCCCTGGGCGAGGACCCCATGGAGCAGGGCCTGCAGGTGGCGGCCGCCGGAGGAGACGACTCGGGCATCGCGCGCCTGCTCTCCCAGGCCATCGCCGAGCGCCGGCTGGTGGAGCTTGACTACTACAAGGTCAACGAGGACGAGTTCTCCCAGCGCCGGGTCGAGCCCTACGCCCTGATCAACGGTCGGGAGGGTTGGTACGTGGCCTCCTATGATCCCGAGCGCGACGCCATGCGCCACTTTCGCCTGGACCGAGTCCGTCGTGCGCAGATCACGCCGGACACCTACGTGCCCCGACCGGAGGTCAACCCCTCGGCCGACGTCGAGGGCTGGCCCCGGACCGGTGAGGTGCCCGCCTCGGCCACGGCGCGCGTGTGGGTCTCTGCCGAGCGCGCGCGGTGGGCGCGCGAGGAGCGCAAGGTGGCCCAGGAGCTCACCGACGGATCGGTGGTGGTTGAGCTCAGCTATGCGGGCACCGACTGGCTGGTACGTCAGGTGCTGATGGAGGCCGGCGATGCCGCCGTGCTCGAGCCCGAGGAGGCCCGGGCGGCCGTGCGCCTGGCCGCGGCGCGTCTGCTGTGAGCCGGCGCGATCAGATCCGCATGGCCGAGGATGAGGCCCTGGCCTTCCTACACGAGCAGCGCACCGTGATCTGCGCCACCCTGGGTCACGACGGCTGGCCGCACCTGATGCCGCTGTGGTACGTGATGCGCGAGTCAGAGGACGGACCGCAGCTGTGGGCCTGGACCTACGCCGCCTCTCAGAAGGTCCGCAACCTCCAGCGCGATCCCCGGGTGACCCTCGTCGTCGAGGCGGGTGAGGAGTACCAGCTGCTGCGCGGGATCATGGTCAAGGGCGAGGCGATCATTCACCGCCGTGAGGCCGATGTCGCCGCGGTGGGGACGGATTTATTTGCCCGCTACGCGGGCGGCGATGAGGCCGTGGGACCCGAGGTGCGCGAGATGGTGGCCCGCCAGGCGCCCAAGCGGGTGGCGCTGCAGTTCCTCGAGCGCGACCGGGCGAGCTGGGATCATCGCAAGCTCGTCGGCGTGTACTGATCCGTGGGGTCGCTGAAGGGGCTGATCCTCTCCGGGGGGCGGGGAACACGCCTGCGCCCCATCACCCACACCAGCGCCAAGCAGCTCGTGCCGGTGGCCAACAAGCCCGTGCTGTTCTACGGGATCGAGGCGATGGCCGCCGCGGGGATCGAGGAGGTGGGGATCATCATCGCCCCCGACACCGGTGACGAGATCCGCGCGGTGGCGGGAGACGGGTCGCGCTTCGGCCTGGCCATCACCTACCTGGTCCAGGACGAGCCGCTGGGGCTGGCCCACGCCGTGCTCACCGCCGAGCCCTTCCTGGGCGGGGACCCCTTCGTCATGTACCTGGGAGACAATCTCCTCCAGGGCGGTATCACCGACCTCGTCGATGCCTTTCGCGCGCAGGGGCCCGACGCCCTCATCCTGCTCACCCCGGTGTCTGATCCCGAGAACTACGGGGTGGCCGAGCTGTCTGAGGAGGGCGCCGGGCCGCCGCGGGTGATCCGGTTGCGCGAGAAGCCCTCGACGCCGGTGGGCAACCTCGCGCTGGTCGGGGTCTACATGTTCACCGCGGCCATCCACGCGGCGGCGCGCGCCATCTCTCCCAGCGCCCGCGGAGAGCTTGAGATCACCGACGCCATTCAGCATCTGCTTGACACCGGCCGGCGGGTCGATCCCCACGTGGTCAGGGGATGGTGGAAGGACACCGGTCGGCTCGCCGACATGCTTGAGGCCAACCGGCTGGTGCTCGACAACATCGAGGCCGACGTCAAGGGTCAGCTCGTGGACTCCCAGATCGACGGCCGGGTGGTGGTGGAAGCGGGAGCCCTGCTGGAGCGCTCGACGGTGCGCGGGCCGGCGATCATCGGCGCCGGTGCCCGGGTCATCGACGCCTATATCGGGCCCTACACCGCCGTGGGCGAGGGCTGTCTGATCCAGAGCGCCGAGGTCGAGCATTCGATCATGCTCGCCGGCTCCTCGGTGCGCAGCCTGGACGCGCGCATGGAGTCCTCGCTGCTGGGACGCAACGTGGCCGTCGAACGGGGACGGCGCCAGCCGCGGGCCTATCGCTTCATGGTGGGCGACAACTCCGAGGTCTCGATTCCCTGATGCGCCTGCTCATCACCGGGGCAGGGGGCATGCTGGCCACAGCGGTGGGGGGCGTCGCCCGGCGCCTGGGCCACGACGTGCTCGCCCTCTCCCATGCCGAGCTCGATGTCTGCGACGCCGAGGCCACCCACCTGACGGTGGCGCGCAGCGCGCCGGCGGCGATCGTCAACTGCGCTGCCTGGACCGACGTCGACGGCGCCGAGACAGAGCCCGCAGGCGCCCATGCCGTCAACGCTGATGGTGCCGGCAACGTGGCTCGCGCGGCGGCGCAGGTGGGGGTGCACCTCGTGCACGTCTCCACCGACTATGTCTTTGACGGCGAGTCGCGACGCCCCTACGTCGAGTCCGATCCACCGGCTCCCCGCTGCGCCTACGGCGCCGGCAAGCTCGACGGCGAGCGCCAGGTGCTCGACGCCAACGCTGGTCACGCGGTGGTCCGCAGCTCCTGGCTGTTCGGAGCCGGGGGGCGAAACTTCGTCGACACCATGCTCGACCTGGGCGCCCAGCGCCAGGAGATCTCGGTGGTCTGTGACCAGGTGGGCTGTCCAACCTGGACCGATCACCTGGGCGCCGCGCTGGTGGAGATCGCCGAGCGCCGGGAGAGGGGCGTGCGCCACCTCGCCGCCCAGGGCTCCTGCTCGTGGAACGAGCTGGCGGTGGAGATCTTCGATCAGGCCGCCATCGACTGTCGCGTGCTGCCCACCACCACCGAGGCCATGGGGCGCCCAGCGCCCCGTCCCGCCTACAGCGTGCTGGGCAGCGAGCTGGCGGATGCGCTGCTCCTGCCCCCGTGGACAGAGGGCCTGCGTGCCTACCTGTCTCAACGCCGGGTGGCCGAGAGCCAGGCGGGCGCGGGCCCGGCCTCGTGAGACTGCTCGTGTGCGGGGGAGCCGGCTTCATCGGCTCGAACTTCGTTCGCCTGCGCCTGCGCGAGCACGACGACGAGGTGGTCGTCCTCGACAAGCTGACCTACGCCGGGCGGCGCGAGAGCTTCCACGACTTCGCCACCGACAAGCGCTTCTCGTTTCACCATGGCGCCATCGAGGATCCCGTCGCCGTCAGACAGGCGATCGACGGCGCCGACGCCGTGGTCAACTTCGCCGCCGAGACCCACGTCGATCGCTCCATCGCCCAGCCCGACGCCTTCGTGGCCACCCACGCCCAGGGCACCTACGTGCTGCTCGAGGCGGTGCGCGAGCGTGGGCTGCGCTACCTGCAGGTCTCCACCGACGAGGTCTACGGCTCGATCGCCAAAGGCTCCTTTGTGGAGTCCTCCGCCCTGGAGCCGTCCTCGCCCTACAGCGCCACCAAGGCGGGAGCCGACCTGCTGGTGGCCAGCTATCACCGCACCTACGGCGTCGAGGCGGTCATCTGCCGGGGGTCGAACAACTACGGTCCCTACCAGTACCCCGAGAAGCTCATTCCCCTGATGGTCTGCAACGCGCTGGGCGGGGATCTCCTGCCCGTCTACGGCGACGGCCTCAACGTGCGCAACTGGCTCTACGTGGAGGACTTCGATCGGGCCATCGGCGAGGTGCTTGCCCACGGCCGCGCCGGGGAGGCCTACAACGTGGGCGGGCCCGACGAGTGCACCAACCTGGAGGTGGTCAGGCGCATCCTGACGCTCTGCGGTCGCGACGAGTCGCTCATCGATCACGTGCCCGACCGTCCCGGCCATGACCGGCGCTACTCGCTGTCGTCTGAGAAGGTGCGGGCCCTGGGCTGGGAGGCGCAGATCGGCTTCGCCGAGGGCCTGGAACGCACGGTGGCCTGGTATCGCGACAATCGGTGGTGGTGGGAGCCCATCCGCTCGGGCGCCTACCGCGATTACTACCTTCGCCAGTACGGTCGGGCGCTGGGGTGATCAGCCCAGCGCCGCCAAGCGCCAGCGCCCGCCCTCGCGAGCCAGGATCAGGGTGGAGACATGCTGCCTGCCCGCCTGGGTGCCTTTGACCCGGGCGCTGGCCTGGTCACCGCTCACGCTGACCGACTGCACGGTGAGGTCGAAGCTCTCGGTGGCGTCGAGCTGGGCCAGCACCGCGCTTTGGCAGCTGTCGCCCCGACGATTGAGCCGGGCGCTAACCGCGGCGCTCAGCAGGGTCTTGCAGATGCGAGCGCCGTCGTGGCCCGAGGCGGCCGAGGACAGGTCGTCGACGACCTGGGCCACCGCGCGCTGATCGCCCTGGAAGTGGCCGGCCGAGGTGGCGGCCACCGTCCCGCAGGCCGACAGAACGCTGGCGCTGATGAGGGCGCCGGGGAGGAGGGTGAGCAGACGGGTCACGACGGGGCAGAGCCTACGCCACGCGCCCCGGCCGCCGGGCAGGGCACCACTAGGATCGGGCCATGACCCGCCCGGCGCTCGCGTCCCTGCCGGTCCTGGAGGGCGAGGTCGTCGGCTGCCGTGCCTGCCCCCGGCTCGTGGCCTGGCGCGAGCAGGTGGCGCGCGATCGCCGTGCTGCCTTCGCCGATCAGGAGTACTGGGGGCGACCGATCCCCGGCTACGGCGATCCCTGCGCTCGTGTCCTGGTGCTCGGCCTGGCCCCGGCCGCCCACGGTGGAAATCGCACCGGGCGCATCTTCACCGGAGACCGCTCCGGAGACTGGCTGTTTGCCTCGTTGTGGCGCACCGGCTTTGCCAATCAGCCCACCTCGGTCGCTCGCGGCGATGGCCTTCGCCTGCGCGACTGCTGGGTCACCGCGGCGGTGCGCTGTGCCCCGCCCGCCAATCGCCCCCTACCCGCCGAGCGCGATCGCTGCCTGCCCTTCGCGCGCCGGGAGCTCGAGCTGCTCACCGACGTGAGGGTCATCGTGTGCCTGGGTGGCTTTGCCTGGGACGCCGGGCTGCGGCTACTGGGCGCTCTGGGCGTGGCCATCCCCCGCCCGCGTCCCCGCTTCGGCCACGGCGCCGAGCTGCCGTCGCCCCGCTGGTCGCTGCTGGGCTGCTTTCACCCCAGCCAGCAGAACACGTTCACCCGCCGCCTGACTGAGCCCATGATCGACTCCGTCCTTCGCCGCGCCCGCGAGCTGGCGGCAATGGGCCCGGCGGAGGCGCCACTAGGCTCCTAAAAGATGCCGCTGTCCTCCTTCAGCCCGGGCGTCGCGCGGTGGTTTGCCGCCGCCTTCGAGGCGCCCACCGCCGTGCAGGCCAAGGCCTGGCCGGCCATCGCCGCCGGCGACCACGTCCTCATCTCCGCGCCCACCGGCTCGGGTAAGACCCTGGCCGCCTTTCTGTGGGCGCTGGACCGGCTGGCCACGGCGCCGGAGCCGGCGGCCGAGCAGCGCACCCGCCTGGTCTATGTCTCTCCCCTGAAGGCCCTGTCCTATGACATCGAGCGCAACCTGCGGGCGCCCCTGCGTGGCATCGGAGCCGATGTGCGGGTGGGCATCCGCACGGGGGACACTCCCCAGCGCGAGCGGGCAGCCATGTTGCGCACGCCGCCCGACATCCTCATCACCACCCCGGAGTCGTTGTATCTGATGCTCACCTCCCGGGCACGGGAGATCCTCGGCGGGGTCCAGGCGGTGATCGTCGATGAGATCCACGCGGTGGCCTCCACCAAGCGCGGGTCTCACCTGGCCCTGACCCTCGAGCGCCTTGCCGCCCACGTCCAGGCCCAGGACGGGCCAGATCCACAGCGCATCGGTCTGAGCGCCACCCAGACTCCACTGGAGGAGGTCGGGCGCTTCCTGGTCGGCCCGCGGCGCCGTGCCCATATCGTCGAGTCGGGGATGGTCAAGGAGCTGGACCTGCGTATTCACGTGCCCGTGGACTCGATGGTCGAGCCCGATCAGGGCATCGACGCCGACCCCCTGGAGGCGTTGGTGGGCGGGGAGGCCACGCGCCGCTCGATCTGGCCGGCCATCTACCCGGAGATCCTCGCGCTGGTGCGCGAGCACCGCTCCACCATCGTGTTCGTCAACAACCGCCGCTCCGCCGAGCGCCTGGCCCTGCGCCTCAACGAGCTCGCCGCCCAGGCTGAGTCCGCGGGGTCAGACCAGGAGGTCTCCCCGGGCGACGCCGACGGTGGCCCGCCCGCCCGCGACCTGCCGACCGCTGCGACGACGACCCCCGGCCCGCCGAGCGCCGGCCCGCCCCCGGTCGCCCCCGCCGACGTCGCCCGCGCCCACCACGGCTCTCTGGCCCGCGAGGAGCGACTGGTGGTCGAGGAGCTGCTGAAGTCCGGCGAGCTGCCCTGCCTGGTGGCCACGTCCTCGCTTGAGCTGGGCATCGACATGGGCGCCGTCGACCTCGTCCTGCAGATCGAGTCGCCCAAGTCGGTGGCGCGCGGGCTGCAGCGGGTCGGGCGCGCCGGCCACGGGGTGGGTGATGTGAGCAAGGGGCGCATCTTCCCCAAGTTCCGCGCCGATCTGCTCGAGTGCGCGGTGGTGGCTCGGCTCATGCGCGAGGGACGCATCGAGCCCACCGTGGTGCCCCGCAACGCCCTGGACGTCCTCGCCCAGCAGGTGGTGGCCATCGCCGTCAGCGCCGAGACGGTCGCGGTGGACGACCTGTACGCCCTCGTCAGCGCCACCCACTCCTACGCCGAGCTGCCCCGCGAGCTGCTGGAGGGCGTGCTCGACATGCTCGACGGGCGCTATCCCTCCCAGGAGTTCGGCGACCTGCGCCCGCGCATCGTGTGGGATCGAGGGGCCCAGACCATCCGTGCTCGCCCCGGCGCGCGTCAGCTGGCGATCACCAACGCGGGGACGATCCCCGATCGGGGACTGTACGCGGTGACCCTGCCCGACGGGCGCCGGGTGGGCGAGCTCGACGAGGAGATGGTCTATGAGGCCCGCCCGGGCCAGACCTTCCTGCTCGGGGCCTCGAGCTGGCGCATCGAGGAGATCGGCCGCGACCGGGTCATCGTCACCCCCGCTCCGGGAGCGCCGGGCGCGGTGCCGTTCTGGCGCGGGGACTCGATGGGACGGCCCAAGGCCCTGGGTCAGGCCATCGGTGCCTTCTCGCGCTGGGCGGTCGAGGAGCCGGCCGCGTCACTGGAGCGCGACTATGACCTCGACCCCCGGGCGGCGGACAACCTCCTCGCCTACCTGCGTGAGCAGCAGCAGGCAACCCGGGTGCTGCCCTCCGATCGTACGATCGTCGTCGAGCGCTTCCGTGACGAGATCGGCGACTGGCGGCTGTGCGTGCTCTCCCCCTACGGTGGACGGGTGCACGCCGCCTGGGCCCTGGCCCTGTCGGCGCGCATCCGCGATCGCTTCGGGCTGGAGTCAGACGCGATCTGGTCTGACGACGGAATCATCGTCCACCTGCCCGAGGCGCAGGAGCCGCCCGGGGCCGAGCTCGTGCTCGTAGAACCCGACGAGGTGGAGGACATGGTGGTGGCCGAGCTCGCGGGCTCGGCGCTGTTCGGGTCGCGCTTTCGCGAGAGCGCCGCGCGCGCGCTGCTCATCCCCCGTGCCCGCCCGGGCCGACGCACCCCCCTGTGGCAGCAGCGTTTGAAGGCCCAGACCCTGCTCGAGGTGGCCCGGCGCTACGGCGACTTTCCCATCATCCTCGAGACCTACCGCGAGTGCCTGCGCGACGTGCTCGACCTCCCCGGACTGCGCGACCTGCTGGGAGCCCTGCACTCCCGAGAGCTGTCGCTGGTGGAGGTCGAGACCCCCACCGCCTCCCCGTTTGCCTCCTCGCTGCTGTTTGACTACGTGGCGACCTACATGTATGAGGGCGACACGCCCAACGCTGAGCGCCGCGCCGCCGCGCTGTCGCTGGACCGCGATCTGCTGCGCGAGCTGCTCGGCCAGGAGGAGCTGCGAGAGCTCATCGACGTGGCCGCCCTGGCCAGCGTGGAGGACGACCTTCAGCACCGCTCACCGCGCACGCGGGCCGCCAACCGTGACGAGCTCCATGACGTCCTGCGCCGGGTGGGCGACCTGAGCGCGCAGGAGGGCGCCGATCGCGTGCATCCTGGGCTCGACGCCGTCGCCATGCTCGAGGCGCTGGTCGCCGAGCGCCGAGCGGTCGGCCTGCGCCTGGGGGGTGAGCGGCGCTTCGTGGCCGCCGACGACGTTGGCCTGTACCGCGATGGGCTGGGGGCGGTCCCCCCCGGGGGGCTGCCCGAGGCGTTCCTCGCCGACGTGCCTGACGCCCTGGGCGAGCTGGCCCGGCGCTTCGCGCGTACCCACGGTCCTTTCACCACCGCGCAGCTGCACGAGCGCTACGGAGTGGACCCCGTCGCCGTCCTGCGCGAGTCAGAGCGCGCCGGTGACCTGGTGCGCGGTGAGCTGCGCCCGGGAGGCAGCGAGCGCGAGTGGTGTGACGTGGAGGTCCTGCGTCGCCTGCGGCGGGCGTCGCTGGCCGTCCTGCGCAAGGAGATAGAGCCCGCCGAGCGCCGGGCCCTGGCCGCCTTTCTCCCCTCCTGGCAGGGCATCGATCGCCACCCGGCCGCGGGAGCGGGCATCGACCGCCTGCGCGAGGTGCTCGTGATCCTGCAGGGACTCGCCCTGCCGGTGGCCAGCTGGGAGCGCGAGGTGCTGCCGCGTCGCCTCGGTGCCTACTCGCCTGCCTGGCTGGACAGCCTGTGCGCCGCCGGTGAGGTGGTGTGGGTGGGGGCGGGATCGCTGGGACGAAGCTCGGGACGGGTTGCCCTGTACTTCCGCGACGACGCCGCCCTGCTGGGGGCGCCCGCTTCATCGTCTGGGAGTTCCCCGCCCGGACAGCCCGCGCACGACGCTCTGCGCGAGCGCCTGGCAGCGTCGCCCTGCTTCTTCACCGACCTGCTGGCCGAACTTGCCCTGTCCCCCGAGGCGGTGCAGGAGGCGCTGTGGGACCTGGTGTGGGCGGGGGAGGTGACCAACGACGCCTGGGCCCCGCTGCGCGCGCCGCGCCTGACGCTCGCCCGCACCGCAGCCCATGAGGCGCGACCGCGCGCCGGACGGCGCTTCTCGGTCGCCTCGCGCCGCACCGGCGCCCGAGCCGGTGCCCAGGTCCAGGGTCGGTGGTCGCTGACGGCGCGCCTGTTCGCAGCGGCGGTGGCTCCCGCGGTCCGGCGCCGGGCCCAGGCCGAGCTGCTGCTCGAGCGCTACGGGATCCTCACCCGCGAGCAGGTGCTCGCCGAGGGGGTGCCGGGAGGCTTCTCGGCTCTGTATCCCGCGCTCAACGAGCTTGAGACCCTGGGCGCCTGCCGGCGGGGGTACTTCGTCGAGGGCTTGGGAGGCGCGCAGTTCGCCCTGCCGGGGGCGGTCGAGCGTCTGCGTGCCCAGGGCGCCGGTGAGCGCGCGGGCGCGCTGGTCCTGGCCGCCACCGACCCCGCTCAGCCCTACGGCGCCGCCTTGCGCTGGCCCGCTCCGACCGCGCCGCCCGACGCTGTGGCCCCTCCGCGGGCAGGCTCCCGGTCTGCCCTCCCGTCCGCCGACGCCGCCACCGGCGCCGCGCGCCGGCGTCCTGCCCGTCAGGCCGGCGCCCACGTCGTCCTGGTGGGCGCCGAGCCCGTGGTCTACGTGGAGCGCGCCGGACGCGGCCTGCTCACCCTCGTGACCCCTGACGATCCCCGTCTCACCGACGCCCTGGCCGCGCTGGCCGAGGCGGTGCGCGCCGGCCGGGTCGCCCGCCTGGGCCTCGAGCGCGTCGACGGCGAGCCGGTCCTGGGCTGTCGCCTGGAGGGCGTGCTCGTGGATCTGGGCTTCCGGGTGGGTCCGCGCAAGCTCACCCTCAGCGCCTGACGGGCCACCCGAGCTCGAGGGCGGCGAACGCTCCCACCGCCCCTACCCTTAGCGAAGCCATGCCCGAGGGTGACACCATCCACTACGCGGCCCGCCACATCAGACCGGCGCTGGTGGGCCGGGTCCCGGAGGTCCTCACGCCTCAGCCGGGCCACCGACAGGATCGCTGGCCCCAGCGCCTGACCGGCCGGCGGTTGGCGAGCGTCGACGTCCATGGCAAGCACCTGCTGCTGCGCTTCGACGGCGGCCTGACCCTGCATTCGCACCTGCGCATGAGCGGTGCCTGGGGCGTCTATGGGCGCGGTCAGCGCTGGCGGCGCTCGGCGCGTCGGGCGTGGCTCATCCTGCGCACCCCCGCCTGGGAGGTCGTGCAGTTCGACGGGCCGGTGCTCGAGCTCATGACCGATGCCCGCTCGCGCTCTGATCATCGCCTGTCCGCCCTGGGGCCCGATGTGCTCGGGGTCGAGCTCGACCACCGTCTCGTCCTGGCCCGCCTGCGCCAGGACGATCCGACGCGTCCCATTGGCGACGCTCTGCTCGATCAGCGCACGGTGGCCGGCCTGGGCAACGTGTGGAAGGCCGAGGCGTGCTTTGCCGCCGGCCTGGATCCCTGGCGGCCCGCCGGCGAGGTCTCAGACGCCGAGGCTCTGGCCGCTGTCGAGGCCGCCCGCCGGGGCATGGTCGTGAGCGCCCGCGAGGGTCATCGGCGCCGCCCGCGTCGCGTCTATAACCGTGCCGGCCTGCCCTGTGCGCGCTGTGGCACGCGCATCCGATCGCGGGGCCAGGGTGACGAGAACCGCACCACCTACTGGTGTCCGGGATGTCAGCGCTAGGACCCGGTCCCCCGCCGTCTCTCCAGGGCGCCCGCGGCCTGCGCCGGGTGGGCCACAAGGGCGCCGACCTCATCGCCCCGGGCAACACGCCGGACAGCTTCGATGCCGCGCTCGCGGCCGGCGTCGACATGATCGAGTTCGACGTCCTGCCCGAGCGCGCCGACGGCAGCGGGCGCCTGCTGCTGGCCCACGATTTCGAGTCCCTGCGCCGCCACTCGGTGCCCACCCTGCAGGAGGGTCTGGCCCACCTTGCGGGGGAGACCTTCGCCGACGTGGAGCTCGACGTCGACCTCAAGCTGCCGGGCTATGAGCTGCGCGTGCTCGACGCCGTGCGCGAGGCCGGGATGTTGTCGCGGACGTTGGTATCGACGATGTACCGCGAGAGCCTGGCCATCCTGCGCGCCGCCGAGCCCGGGCTGCGCCTGGGCTGGTCGGTGCCCAACGTGCGCCGCGACTACACCTCAAGCCCGCTCACC
>JAABUJ010004895.1_pt1 | contig 13750 bp, 8 predicted proteins | sample 5559131 | NCBI WGS metagenome assembly JAABUJ01 (sample SAMN10711875, study PRJNA513366) | rock metagenome | isolation source: Antarctica rocks | place: Antarctica: Victoria Land, Mt New Zealand nord | collected 2016-01-07
AGGTGGTGCGCGACGCCATCACCCACCTGTTGGCGGCCGACGAGACGCTCGAACCGCGCGACGTGGTCGTGCTCTGCCCCGACATCGACGAGTTCGCCCCGCGCCTGCGGGCCGCGTTCGATGACGACGACGACGCCAACGACCGGACCATCCCCTACCGCCTGGCCGACCGGTCGCTGCGCCAGACCAACCCCGTGCTGGGAGCGGTGGCCGAGCTGATCGCCCTGGTCGATGCGCGCCTCACCGTCACGCAGGTGCTGGGCTTCGCCGCACTGGCGCCGGTCCGCCGGCGCTTCGGGCTGGACGACAAGAGCCTGGAGCGCATTGGTGACTGGGTCACCTCGACCGGAACCCGCTGGGGGCTCGACGGTGCCCACCGGGCGCCTTACGGCTTGGACAGGGTCGTCGCCGGCACTTGGGACGCGGGGCTGACGCGGCTCCTGCTGGGCGTGGCCATGTCCGAAGACGACCAGCGCCTAGTCGGGGGCGCCCTCCCCCTAGACGACGTCGACTCCGGAGACATCGACCTGGCCGGCCGCTTCGCCGAGCTGATCGGTCGGTTGGGCGAGGCTGTCCGAGATCTGTGTGGGCCCCGGCCCGTGGCCGGCTGGGCGGCCGCCATCAACCAGGCCGCCGACCAGCTGCTGGACACCCGTCCGGCGGAGGCGTGGCAACGGACTCAACTCGATCGGCTCCTGTCCGAGGTCCAGGACGAATGCGGCACCGGCGCCGGCCCGCCGCTGCGCCTGGCGGAGATCCGCGATCTTCTGGCCGACCGCCTCCGAGGCCGGCCGGCCCGGGCCGCGTTCCGCACCGGCGACCTCACCATGTGCACGCTCGTCCCAATGCGCTCGGTGCCCCATCGCGTCGTGTGCCTGGTCGGCCTGGACGACGGCGCCTTCCCCCGCGGCGGCGCCCCCGACGGGGACGACCTGCTGCTGCGCCCCCGCCAGTTGGGCGACCACGACCGCCGGGCGGAGGACCGCCAGCTCCTGCTCGACGCCGTCCTGGCCGCCGGCGACGCCCTGGTCATCACCTACTCCGGACATGACCCCCACACCAACGAAGAACTGCCACCGGCGGTGCCGGTGATCGAGTTGCTCGACGTCATCGACGCCACTGTTCGCAGCCCAGACGGTCGGGACGCTCGTGACGTGATCACCCACGTCCACCCGCTTCAGCCTTCGGACCGCCGCTGCTTCACGCCCGGTGATCTGGGCATCGAAGGCCCCTGGGGGTTCGACCCTCGCTTGCTGGACGGGGCCTTGGCGGCAAGCGCAGCGCGACGAGCGAGAAGCGGCTTCATGGACCGGCCCCTCCCACCGGTGCACGGCCCGGTGATCTCCCTCGACGAGCTGGTCGCCATGGTGCAGCACCCGGCGCGCGCCTTTCTGCGCCAGCGCCTAGGCCTCAGCCTCTGGCGGGAAGACCCCGGGCCGGGCGACGCCATGGTCATCGACCTCGACGGCCTGGGCCACTGGGGCGTCGGGGACCGGCTGCTCAACGCCCTGCTGGGTGGCGTTGACCCCGACGGGGTGTGCGCCGCCGAGCTGTCCCGGGGGCTGCTGCCACCCGGCCAGCTCGGTCGCCAGGCGCTGGCCAAGGCGCGGACCGAAGCCGAGGCCATCGCCGCCGCGGCTCGGGCCGTGGCCGACGGGCCGCGCCGTTCGCTGGAGATCGACGTCTCGCTCCCCGACGGTCGCCAGGTGGTGGGCACCGTCCCCGACGTCGTCGGCGACACCATCCGGTCCGCCACCTTCTCCCGGCTGAAGGCCAAGCCCAAGTTGCGGGCCTGGGTCCATCTGGTCGCGGCCGCCGCCTCCCAACCCGAGCGGCCCCTGTCGTCGGTCACCATCGGCCGGAAGAACGGGGCCGTCCGCTTCGGACTGCCTCCGCTGGACCTGGGCCCGGCGCTAGATCGGCTGGTGGATCTGGTCGCGCTGCGTGACGAGGGGCTGCGCGAACCGCTACCCCTCTTCTGCGCCACCTCGGAGCGCTTCGCCAGTTGCGAACGCAGCGGGCGCCCGGACCCCCGAGCCGACGCCGCCAAGTACTGGACCTCCAACTTCGACCACGACAACGAAGACCGCGATGCGGAGCACCTGCTCGTGTTCGGGGGCGAGCGGCCGTTTGCCAAAGTCGCCGAGGATCCCCGGTTCGAGCAGCTGGCCCGCCGCCTGTGGCGGCCGATCCTGGACCACGCCGCCCGGTGGAAGCCGTGAGCACCACCCGGGTGGCGATCGACGAGTTCGACCCGACCGTCCGGGTGGGCGAGGGCATCACCGTGCTCGAGGCCAGCGCCGGCACCGGCAAGACCCATGCCGTCGCCTCCCTGGTCGTGCACGAGGTGGCCGAGGGACGGCCGCTGGACCAGCTGCTGGTGGTGACCTTCACCCGCAAGGCCACCGGAACCCTGCGCCAGCGGGTCTGGCAGCGCCTGAACGAGGCGGCGCTGGCACTGGCCGCCGGGACACCCAACGTCCCGGTGGCGCACGACGAACTGCTGGCCCACCTGCGCCGCGGCACCCTCCAAGAGGTCGAGGACCGGCACTCCCGCCTCCGTCACGCCCTGTCCAACTTCGACTCCGCCACCATCGCCACCACCCACGGTTTCTGCCAGCAGGTCCTGGCCAGTGTGGGCGTGGCCGGTGACGCCGAGCGCGACCTGCAACTGCTGGAGGATGTGAGCGACCTGGTCGATGACGCCGTCGACGACCTGTTCGTGCGCCGGTTCCACGCCGGCGACCAGGTCCTTTTCCCCCGATCGGTGGCTCGTGGCATAGCGGCAACCGTCGTCGCCAACCCCGACTGCCTGATCGCGGAGGTGGACGATCACGCCGTCGATCGCATGCGCCGCCAGTTCGCCGTCACCCTCCGCCAGCGGATCGTCGACCAGAAGCGCCGCGGCCGGATCGTCACCTACGACGATCTGCTCTCCCGCCTCGAAGCCAGCATCACCGATCCCGAGAATGGCCGGGTGGTCGCTGAACGGTTGCGGCAGCGGTTCACCATGGCCGTGCTGGACGAGTTCCAGGACACCGACACCGTGCAATGGCGCATCCTGGAGCGGGCCTTTGGCGAACCGCCGTGCCGCCTGGTGCTGGTCGGTGACCCCAAACAAGCCATTTACGCCTTCCGGGGCGGCGACGTGTTCGCTTACCTGGAAGCCACCCGGCATGCGCGAACGCAGGTCCGCCTGCCGGTCAGCTGGCGCGCCGACCGGGGGCTGCTGCGGGCTCAAAACGCCTATTTCGCCGGCGCCCAGCTCGGTCACCGCGACATCAAGCACCAAGAGGTGAGGGCTCGGGACGGCGCCCCTGAACGTGGGCTCAGCGGACCTCGCGCCGGCGAGCCCATGAAGGTGCGAATCGTCGACCGTTCTGGCGCCGGCTTGCCGCTCACCCAGGACGGTGTGGTGACCAAAGGGGCGGCTCGCGACTTCGTCGCCCAGGACCTGGGCGCCACCGTGGTCCGCCTCCTCGACGCCGGCACGACCATCGAGGACGGCGACGTCCGCCGACCGGTCCGACCCAGCGACATCGCCGTGCTGGCCCGCACCGGCCACAACCTGCATGACGTCCACCAGGCCCTACTGGCGGTCGGTGTGCCGGCGGTGGTGCACCGCAGCTCCAACGTCATCGGGACCGAGGCGGCGCAGGACTGGCTCGACCTGCTGGCCGCCCTCGAACAGCCGGCTTCGGCCACGCGTGTGCACGCGGTTGCCATCGGCCCGTTCTTCGGGTGGCCGGCCAGCCGTCTCGCCACCGCTACCGACACCCAGTGGGAACAGGTTGACAGCGCCCTGCACGAGTGGGCCGAAGCCCTCCGGACCCATGCCGTCGCCGGTCTGCTCCGGAGCGTCGAGGCCACCAACGGCATCTCCGCCCGCCTGCTCGGCGAGGTCGGGGGCGAGCGCCGCCTCACCGACCTGCGCCACATCGCCGAGCTGCTTGACGCCCGCCAGTCCGCCCAACCGGCGTCGGTCGCCGCCCTGTCCGGATGGCTGGCCGAACAGAACCGCCACGCCCAGGAGGACGGGATCGAACAGGCCCGCCGCCGCCTCGAATCCGACGCTGACGCCGTCGCCATCTACACCGTTCACGGCGCCAAGGGCCTCGAGTTCCCCATCGTGCTGCTGCCTTCTGTGTGGGATGCGCCTTGGGAGAGGGAGGACGAGATCCCGGTGTTCCACGACGGCAAGGGGAACCGGTCGATCGGCGTCGGCGGCGCCGGCGAGATCCACGGGTGGCAGGTCGCCCGCGCCGCCGAGGAGCGCGACCACGAGGACCTGCGCCTGCTGTACGTCGCCGTCACCCGGGCCAAGTACCAGGTGATCACCTGGTGGGCGACCACCCTTGCGGCCCAACGATCCGCCTTCGCCCGCATCCTGCTGGGCACCGACCCCACCACCGGCGCGGTCGTGCGGACGCTTCAGGCGTGGCCGGATGAATCGGCCGTCACCGCCGAGCTGGCGCGGCGCGGCATCGCCTTTGAGGATGCGTCCGGAGCCGACGGCGTTCGGTATCAACCGGCGCCTGCCCCGGCGGCGACGTTGTCGGTGGCCCCTTGCCACCGGTCCTTCGACCGGCGGTGGGTGCGCACCTCCTACAGCGGTCTCACCCGGGCTGCCCATGATCTGGGGGCGCCGGTCGCCGCCGCTATCGAGACCGTCGAGGTGGACGACCGGGTCAAGGTCGACGAGCCCGACGTCAGCGTCGAGACCGCCCCCGTCGAGGGTCCTCTGGCCGCCACCCTGCCCCTAGGCGGCGTGCCGGGCGGTGCCCGGGTCGGCACCCTGGTCCACGAGGTGCTGGAGCACACCGACTTCGCCGCCGCAGATCTGGCCGGCGAACTGGCCGCCGCCGCCACCGAGGCGGGAGCCCGGCGGATCGTCACCGACCACGTCGACACCCTCACCGCCGGGCTGGCGCTTGCTCTCCGGACGCCGCTCGGCGCCGGTTGGGACGGCCACCGCCTGTGCGACCTCAGCCGCACCGACCGGCTCGACGAGTTGGAGTTCGACCTGCCCCTGGCCGGCGGTGACCACCCCGATCCGGCAGAGGCCGTGAACATGACCGCCATCGCCGATGCGTTCGCCACCCTGCCCGGCGACGACCCCCTGGCCGGCTACCACGAGCGGCTGCGCCGCCCGTTGCTGGCCACCGAGGTCCGGGGCTTCCTGAACGGCAGCATCGACTTGGTCGCCCGCCTCGGTGAGCGCCACATCGTGGTCGACTACAAGACCAACCTCCTGGCCCCACCCGGTGAGCCCCCGGTGGCCTGGCACTATCGGCCGGAGGCACTGACCGCAGCCATGCAAGACGCCCACTACCCGCTGCAGGCGGCGCTCTACGAGGTGGCGCTCCACCGGTTCCTGCGCTGGCGGCAACTCGACTACGACCCCGCCCGCCACCTGGGCGGCGTCTCCTACCTGTTCCTGCGGGGGATGGCGGGGCCGGATTCCCCCCCGGTCGACGATGGGCCCTGCGGCGTCTTCTCGTGGCGGCCGCCGGCCGGCTTCGTCACCGATCTTTCCGACGTTCTCGACGGCCGCGCCCGCGTGAACGGAGCCCACCAGTGACGGTGGTCGAAAGTGTCGACCGCAACGACGGGCGCCGGTCGATCGCCGGCGACGGGCTGCTGCGATCGCTCACCGACGCCACCGTGCTGGCTGCCGCCGACGTCCGCACTGCGCTGAACCTGGCCAAGCTGGCGGACGGCGCCGACCCCAACGTCGAGGTGGCCGCCGCGCTGGCGGTGCGGGCCGTGCGCCTCGGCCACGTCTATGTGGACCTGGCCCAAGCCGAATCCACGGTCACCGCCGACGACGAGGACCTCGAGGTCGACCTCCTGACCCTGCCTTGGCCTGACCCGGCCACCTGGTCGGCGAGCGTCGCCGCCAGCCCTCTTACCGCTTCCGGGCCCGACGGTCCTTGCGACCGGCCGCTGCGCCTCATGGGCACCCGGCTGTACCTCGACCGTTACTGGCGTCATGAACAGGCCATCGTGTCCGACTTGAAGGCCCGGGTGGCCACCGCTCCTCCGACGATCGACCGGCCTGCCTTGGACGCCGGTTTGGGCCAGCTGTTCAGCGGTGACGGCGACGGCGATGACCTCCAGCGGGAGGCGGCGGCCACCGCCGTCGAGCGACGATTCTCGGTGGTCGCCGGCGGCCCGGGGACCGGCAAGACCACCACGGTGGCGCGCATCCTGGCCCTTCTCCACCAGCAGGCCGACGCCTGGCGACAGGCGCCGCCGCGGGTGGCGCTGGCCGCCCCCACCGGCAAGGCGGCGGCCCGCCTCGGCGAAGCGGTGCACACCGAAGCGGCTCGTCTCAACGTCGACCCGAAGCTTCGTGACGCGCTGGTGGCCACGCCGGCTTCGACGCTGCACCGCCTGCTCGGCTGGCAGCCGGGAAGCCAGAGCCGCTTCCGGCACGACGGCACCAACCAGCTTCCCCACAACGTCGTCATCGTCGACGAGAGCTCCATGGTCGGGCTGTCAATGATGGCCAAGCTCCTGGCCGCGGTCCGTCCGACCGCGCGCCTGGTCCTGGTGGGCGACCAGCGCCAGCTGGCTTCGGTCGAGGCCGGCGCCGTGCTCGGCGACATCGTCGCCTCGGGTCTGCCCGGCATCGTCGTGCTGCGCCAAGTCCACCGCTACGGCGGCGGCATCGCCGGGGTAGCCGAAGCGATCGAGTCAGGCGACGGTGACGCCGTGGTCGACGCCCTGCGGTCGAACCCCGCAGACGTCACCTGGCACCAGGTCGACACCGGCGCCAACCCGACCCGCTCCCCCGAGTTGGCCATCGTCCGGCGCGACGTGGTAGCGGCGGCCGGCCGGGTGGTCGAAGCCGCCGCTGCCGGCGACGGCGCCGCCGCCCTGTCCGCCCTCCGCTCGGTTCAGGTCCTGTGTGCCCACCGCCGAGGCCCCGCCGGGGCAGCGTTCTGGCGGTTCGAGATCGAGCAGTGGTTGCGCGCCGCCCTTCCCGGCTACGGCGGCGCCGTCTGGTACCCGGGGCGGCCGCTGCTGGTGACCGAGAACGACTACAGCCTCGGGGTGTTCAACGGTGACACCGGCGTGGTGATCGACGAAGGCGGCGGCCGGCTGCGAGCGGTGTTCGAACGCCGCGGCCAGCCTCTGTCGCTTCGTCCCACCCGCCTGTCCTCGGTCGAGTCGCTGTACGCCATGACCATCCACAAGGCCCAAGGCTCGCAGTTCACCTCGGTCGTGGTCCGCCTGCCCGAACCGACGTCGCCGGTGCTGACCCGCGAGCTCCTGTACACAGCGGTCACCCGAGCCGAAGAGCAGCTCACCGTCATCGGCTCCGAGGCCGCCGTCCGCGCCGCGGTGGGGCGCCCCGTCGCCCGAGCGTCCGGCCTGGCCGAGAGCCTGGCCATGTTGACTTCCCCGGCCGGGGCCCCAACCCCGGCCTCCTCCACCTGAGCGCCCCATGAACTGGGGTGGCGGCAGCAACCGGTCGGCTGGCAAAGGAACAGCCGGCCGCAGGAGAATCCAGCCATGACGAGGCGCAAGCCCCCCGGCGTCAGCTTCGAGACGTGGGTCGAGAAACAGATCCGCGAAGCCGCCGAGCGCGGTGAGCTCCGAGACCTCCCCGGCGCCGGCCAACCAATTCCGGATCTCGACAAGCCGCACGACGAGCTCTGGTGGGTGCGACGCAAGATGAAGCGGGAAGGCCTCTCGTACCTGCCGCCGTCGCTGGTGCTGCGCAAGGAGGCCGAGGACGCCCTCACCGCCGCCCGGCGGGCGCGGTCCGAGGCTGAGGTGCGCCGGATCATCACCGAGATCAACGAGAAGATCCGCCGGGCCAACCGGCTCCCGATCGAAGGTCCCCCGCACAACTTGGTCCCATACGACGTGGAAAGGGTCGTGGCCCGGTGGCGATCCGAACCTTCTGCCGCCGCGGGCAGCTAGCGGTGTCACCGGGTCCCGGCCGCGGCCTGGCGGGCGGTTGACCGCCGGGTGGCCGGGAAGCGCCCACCATCGCCATGCAGTGGGTCTCTGCTTCCAGCGCCTGGTACGGCCGGTGGGTGTTCGAAAGGGGGCTGGCGATCACCTACCTGATCGCCTACCTCGTCACCATCAACCAGTTCCCGGCGCTGCTCGGCGAGCGCGGTCTGCTCCCAGCGCCCCGCTACATGAAGCTGGCCGGCCCGAAGCGGGCGCCCAGCCTGTTCCACCTGCGCTACTCCGACCGCCTGCTCAAGACCGTCGGCTGGGCCGGCGTGGCCCTTTCGGCCAGCCTGATCGTCGGCCTCCCCCAACGGGGCCCGGTCGGCCTGTCCTTGGTCGTCTGGCTGCTGCTATGGGTCGGTTACCTGTCCATCGTCAACATCGGCCAGCGCTTCTACAGCTTTGGGTGGGAGTCGCTGCTGCTCGAAGTGGGCTTCCTCGCCCTGTTCCTGAGCAACGCCGCCACCGCCGCCCCGGTGGCGATCATGTTCCTGTTGCGCTGGGTCCTGTTCCGCCTCGAGTTCGGCGCCGGGCTGATCAAGCTGCGGGGCGACGCCTGCTGGCGGGACCTGACCTGCCTCTACTACCACCACGAGACCCAGCCGATGCCAAACCCGCTGAGCCGCTGGTTCCACCACCTGCCCAAGCCGCTGCACCGAGTGGAGGTGGTGGGCAACCACATCGCCCAGCTGATCGTGCCGTGGTTCCTGTTCGCTCCCGAACCGGTGGCGACGGTGGCGGCTCTGATCATCGTCATCACCCAGGGCTGGCTGATGCTGAGCGGCAACTTCTCCTGGCTCAACTTCGTCACCATCGTGCTGGCCCTTTCGGCGGTGCAGGGATCGCTGTGGTCACGGGTGTTGCCGGTGCAGCCACCGGCTTCACCACCGGCGGCGCCCGCCTGGCACCGAGGCCTGGTTGTCGTCGTGACCGCATTGGTGATCGTCCTGAGCTGGTGGCCCGTTCGCAACATGCTTTCCAAGGGCCAGAAGATGAACGCCTCGTTCAACCAATTGCACCTGGTCAACACTTACGGCGCCTTTGGCAGCATCACCCGCGTCCGCCACGAGATCATCATCGAAGGTACTGACAATCCCCATCCGGGGGGCGACACCGAATGGCGGCCGTACGAGTTCAAGGGCAAGCCCGGTGATCCCCGCCGCCGCGCCGCCCAGTTCGCGCCGTACCACCTTCGCCTCGACTGGCTCATGTGGTTCGCGGCGCTGTCCCCCGGCTACGCCGAAGGCTGGTTCAACGCGTTCGTCGGGAAGCTGCTGGAAGGGGACCGGGCCACGCTGCGGCTTCTGGCCGGCAACCCCTTCCCCGACGGCCCGCCGGCCATGGTGCGCGCCAGGCTGTACCGCTACCGGTTCACCACCGCCGAGGAACGACGGCAGGACGGGGCGTGGTGGCACCGCGAACTGATCGGCGACTTCCTCCCGCCGGTCCGGCTACCCGGCTGAGTTCGCCCGGAAAGGGGACGAACCGCTAGCTGGGGCCGGAGAACTGGGCGCCGCGGTCGGCGGAGATGTGGCGGGCGGCGGGGTCGTCCTCGCCCTCGAAGCGGGCTAGCTCGGCCCGGCCGACCACGTGCCAGTGGACCTCGTCGGGGCCGTCGGCCAGCCGCAGCGTGCGCTGGCCGGCGTACAGGCGGGCCAGCGGCGTCCACTGCGAGACACCGGTGGCGCCGTGGATCTGGATGGCCTCGTCGATGATCCGGCACACCCGCTCGGGCACCATGGCCTTGACCGCGCTGACCCACACCCGCGCCTCGGCGTTCCCCAGGGTGTCCATCGCCTTGGCGGCGCGCAGCACCATGAGCCGCATGGCTTCGATCTCGATGCGCGCCTTGGCGATGGTCTCGGTGTTCTTGCCGAGCCGGGCCAGCGGCTTGCCGAACGCCTCACGGTTGAGGCCGCGGCGCACCATGAGCTCGAGGGCCCGTTCGGCCGCGCCGATGGAGCGCATGCAGTGGTGGATGCGGCCGGGACCGAGTCGGACCTGGGATATCTCGAAGCCCCGCCCCTCGCCCAGCAGCATGTTGCTGGCTGGCACATGGACATCGTTGAACCGCAGGTGCATGTGGCCGTGGGGGGCGTCGTCTTCGCCGAAGACCTGCATGGGTCCCAGGATCTCGACGCCGGGCGTGTCCATCGGGACCAGGATCTGGGACTGGCGGCGGTGGGGCGGCCCGTCGGGGCTGGTCTCCACCATGGTGATCATCACCTTGCAGCGGGGATCGCCGGCGCCGGAGATGTAGTACTTCTCGCCGTTGATGACCCACTCGTCACCGTCCAGCACCGCCGAAGTGCGGATGTTGCGGGCATCGGAGGACGCCACGTCGGGTTCGGTCATGGCAAAGGCCGAGCGGATCTCCCCGTTCAGCAGCGGTTCCAGCCACTGCTTCTTCTGCTCGGAGGTACCAACCCGTTCGAGCACCTCCATGTTGCCGGTGTCTGGGGCGCTGCAGTTGAGGCACTCCGACGCCAACGGGTTCTTGCCCAGCTCGTTGGCGATGTAGGCGTAGTCGAGGTTGGACAGGCCCTGGCCGGTCTCGGCGTCAGGCAGGAAGAAGTTCCACAGCCCGTTGGCCTTCGCCTTGGCCTTCACCGTCTCGAGCAGTTCGAGCTGGCCCTCGCCGTAGGACCACCGCTCGGTCCGCTGCTCGCCGAGGCGGTAGTACTCCTCGGTGATCGGGTCGACCTCGTTGGCGATGAACTCCTTGACCTGGTTGAGCAACGGCAGGGCGTGCTCGGACATCGAGAGGTTGAGAGCGTCATCGACGGGCTCGCCGGAGTGCATTCCCGGTCCAGGCATGGTGGTTCCTTCGGTTGCGGACGGTCGGCGCCCCAACCTACGCCCCCGCCGGATGCGGCGCGAAGGGCCCACATTCCTAGGGTGGCCGAGATGCAAGCCGCCTGGAATGGCCGACTGAGCTCGACGCCAGGGCCCGACGAACGGTGATGGACAAGGCGCGGGCCAAGTCCGCAATCAGGTCCGGACTCCGTAGATACCCCCGTCTCGGCGCGCTGGTGGATCGACGCCAGCCACTGGGGCCGACCGCGGCTGAGGTCGAACTCGAGTCGGTCAGCGAACAGCTCGCTGAACAGCTGGCCGAGTCTCGTCGTGACGCCGACGAACTGCGGGGCCGAGCGGGCTGGCTGGCCGAGCGGGTCGACGAGCTGGAGAAGGCCCGGATCGCAGTGGGCATGTTCCCACCTGGGCACTACTACTCCCCGATCCCCGCCGAGGAGCGGTGGCGCCCCCGCCTCCGTGACCTGCGCGGTGTCGCCACTCCCGGCGTCGACCTGGCCACCGACCATCAGCTCAGCCGGCTCGACGAGCTGGCCCCGTTTCTGGCCGACGCCTCGTTCCCCCGCCGCGCCGAGGAGGCCGCGGCCAGAGGGTTTCGCTACCACCTGGACAACGATTTCTTCGGCGCCAGAGACGGGCTGCTGCTTCACGCCATGCTCCGCCAAGAGCCCCCGAAGCGCGTGATCGAAGTCGGGTCGGGGTTTTCCTCGGCGATGATGCTCGATACCGATGAACGGCACCTCGGCTCGGCGACCGAGTTCACCTTCATCGAGCCCTACCCCGACCGCCTCCACCGACTGCTGCGCGACAGCGATCGCTCCCGTGGGCGCATCCGCATCGTGGAGGAGACGGTCCAAGCCGTGCCCGACCGCGTATTCAGCGAGCTCGAAGCCGGCGACATCTTGTTCATCGATTCGAGCCACGTCGTATCGACAGGCGGTGACGTCAACCGGCTGTTGCTCGAGCTGGTCCCAGCCTTGCCGGCGGGTGTGCGCGTCCACGTCCACGACATCTTCTGGCCCTTCGACTACCCGGAGGTCTGGCTGGAGGAAGGCCGTTTCTGGAGCGAGACCTACCTGCTCCACGCCTTGCTCATCGGCAACCGCGCCCTCAGCGTCGACGTGTTCACCAGCTACCTGTTCTGGACCCAGCACGACGAGGTCGCCCGCCGGGCACCGGCTTGGCACGCCATAGGTTCGAGTGGCGTGAGCATCTGGCTCCGCACCCGGGACTGAGCGTCGCGACCCAGGACGGCGAGCGAGACCGTCGTTACACCTTCTCCAGCGGCCGGTGCGGCGGCGCCGGCAGCTCGACGGTGATCGGGTCGCCGGGCCGGACCTCGCCGCCGGCCGCCACCACGCCCATGATCCCGCCTTTGCGGACCAGCTCGCCGTCTTCATCACGGTCGAGCACCGCCCCCATCAGGCCCGGTGCGAAGCCGTTCAGCTGCCCGCAAGGGTTGCGCAGGCCGGTGACCTCTCACCGCTTCACTGCCGAGGTGCAGCCGCGTACCGGTGGGCAGCGCGAGCAGGTCGACGCCCCGGGTGGTGACGTTCTCGCCCATGTCGCCGGGCCGGATCGAGTAACCGCCGGCGGCCAGCTCGTCGTGCAGCTCGGCGTGGATGAGGTGTACCTGGCGGAGGTTGGGCTGCGTGGGGTCCTGGGCCACCCGGGACAGGTGCTGCACGGTCTTGCCGGCATGGGCGTCGCCCTCCACGCCGAGACCAGTGACCAGGCGAATCGAAGGGCGGGACGGCTTCGAGAAGCTGTGATCGTCGCTAAGGCTGACCGCCTCGACGACACCCGGTTCCTCCACGACCGCCGACCCTACGGTTCAGCCGGGTTGGTTCTCCAGGACTTTGTAGGGGCGGCAGACCTCGCCCCGCAGCGAGGGGCAAGGGGCATAGCCGGGCGTGGGGGTGACCGTGCCGACCGGCAGCGTTGGGAGCACCAATGAAGACGCCATGGTCGGGGTGCGCGACACGTACTGGCGGGCGTTGGGCTTGCCGTAGTCGGGGTTGTCGAAGAACCAGTACGGCAAGTCGCCGCCGGGCGTGTTGATCTGGACCCGCAGGCGCGAACCCTTTCGCAGCACCGCCGACACGGGGAAGATCGGCACCTTCACCTCGGTGAACTGCCCCTTCGGCAACGGCTGGTAGTCCGCCTTGGTGAAGGTCTGGTTGATCTGGAACTGGTTGGATGTGGCCGCGTCCACCTTGCGGTCACCGGCGCGCAGCAGGCCGTTCTGCAGGCGGAACTCGGTGCCGTCGGGGGTGACTTCGCTGAGCACGACCTCGATCCCGGCGTCGGTCGCGTCGCTCTTGAACCACAGGTCGGCGTAGCCCGGCCCGGCGATGGTGGTGTCCTGCGCCAGCGGCTCGGTCAGGTACGAGATGCCCTTGCCCGGAGCCGTGTCCTTCCACGGCAACTTCACCATGGGTGTCTGGAAGTTGTAGTTGGCCTTGCTGGCGTAGCCGACCATGCCGATGTCAGGGTCGAACCGGTAGGAGTCGGCGCCCCCCGCTCCGGTGGGCTTGGCGTCGGCCAGCACGCCCTTGTCGCCCATGTACCACGTCGATGCCGAGATGCCCTTCGGTGGCCAGGAGTCGAAGGTGGCCTCGTAGCGGGGCAGTTGCTTGCCGGGCACTGCCGGGTCGCCGTCACCCATCTCGTAGCGGACGGTCACCTTCGGGTCGGCCTTCCACCGGGCCAGGGCGGCGACGTACTGGTCGGGGGCCAGGTCGGCGAAGCGGTCCGGGGTGAACTCCAATTGTGCGCCGAAGGCATCCTTGAACAGCGCCGGCGCGCCGGCCCGCACCACGTCTGGCAGCTTGGGGACGGTGTGGTCGACGTAGATGGACAGGAACTCGGCCCAGCGGCTCAGGTTGATCGGCAGGTAGCCGTCTGGATGGTGGCCGTTGAACAGCACGAAGTGGGCGTCGGCGCTCTTGGTGAAGTTGCC
>JAABUJ010004896.1_pt1 | contig 13749 bp, 15 predicted proteins | sample 5559131 | NCBI WGS metagenome assembly JAABUJ01 (sample SAMN10711875, study PRJNA513366) | rock metagenome | isolation source: Antarctica rocks | place: Antarctica: Victoria Land, Mt New Zealand nord | collected 2016-01-07
CACGCCGTTCGGCATGTTCGAGTGGATGAAGTTGGCGGCGGCGATCAACCGGTCCATGCCGGCGCCGTCGTTGAAGCTGTCTGGCCCCCACAGCGGAGGGAAGGTGTAGCCTTGCCCGTCGCCCGGCGTGCCGGCGCGCTGGCCCAGGCCGTCCGGCTGATGGCAGCTGGCGCAGTTTTGGTCATAGACCGCCTGGCCGCGCCCCGGGTCGGCCGGCCGGGCCAGCTCCGGCATCGCGCCGGAGCCGCGCCCTGGCGTCGCTTGGCCCGCCGGCTGCCCCGTCGACAGGAACTTGATGTAGCTCACGACGGCCTGCATCTCGGGGCTGTCGAGCGGCAGCGCCCGGCCGTTCATGCTGCGGGTCATGCAGCCGTTGACCCGTCCCTCGATCGTGCCGACGGCGCCGCTGCGCGCGCGGTAGCTGGGGAAATCATTGTAGACGCCAATGTACGGGATGCCAAACCGCTTCGTCCCGGCGTCGAGGTGGCAGCTCGCGCAGGCCAGGTTGTTGCCGGCGTAACGATGTGCCGCGTCGGGGGTTTCGGGACCGAGCAACTGCGCCGTGCGCGTGGTGAGGTCGCGGCCGGCCCGCACCGTCCGGCCCGCTTCGTCGTCGGGCAGCTTGTCGACGTCCGGGACGACCCAGGCGGCTGGCACAGGCGCCGGCTCGGCGGGCTTCACGGGGGCACGCGCCGGGGCGGCGGCTTCGCGCGCGGCCCGCTCGGCCGGCGTGCCGATCGCGAACAGCGTCGCCAACGTGACCGCGACACCGGCGAATGCGACGCTTGTCAGGGAGATGCCCATGTCCTAGCCCTCACGCGCCGAACGCGGCGGCGTTGCGATACAGCATGTAGGCTGCCACCGTGAAGATGACGCCCGCGAAAGTCCGGTTCAGCGCGGTGCGGCGCGGCGCCAGCCGAATTGCCAGCCGCATGCCGAGCACGCCTCCCGCGATGCCGCCCGCGACGTATTCGGCCGCCACCAGCCAGTCGACCAGGCCTGACACGGCGTAGTTGACCGCGGTGGCGAGGCCGAACGCGCCGACGGCCAGCAGCGAGGAGCCGATCGCCTGGATAAGCGGGATGCCGGTGGAGAGCAGAAGGGCCGGGACGATCAGGAAGCCCCCGCCAATTCCGAAGAACCCCGACAAGCCGCCTGCGGCGAGCGCTGCCCCGCCGATCTTGACCACCGACCTGGAGCCGTCACCCGCTGCGCCCGTGACCGCTTCCTGCTGGCGCGGGCGCAGCATCAGCACGCCGACGACGACCATCAGAATGGCGAACAGGAACAGCAGGCGCTGGCCGTCCACCAGCTTGCCCAGCGACGACCCGGCGAAGGCGCCGAGCGTGCCGACCAGGGCGAACACGATCGCCTCGCGCCACCGGACGTTGCCGCACCGGGAGTGCCCGGCGAAGTTGACGAAGGCGTTCACCGACACCGCCAGGGCGCCAGTGCCGATCGCCACATGCGGGTTGGACACGCCGACGACATACAGCAGCAACGGCGTGGCCAGGATCGATCCGCCGCCGCCGATCAGCCCGAGGGTGAAGCCGACCAAGCCGCCGGACCCGACCGCCAGGACTTGATGGAGCGGGTCGAGCATTCAGGCCGGTTGGCCCACGGCCGGCGCCCGGCGACCGATCCCGGCTTCGGCCGCCATGCCGGCCAGCATGGCAGCGACGAACAGCAGGGTCGGCCACGGCTGCAGCACCAGGTCGACAATCGCCGGGCCGGGGCATAGTCCGGCCAGGCCCCAGCCGACGCCGAACAGCGCGGCCCCGCCCAGCAGCCGCGCGTCGAGCGTGCGGCTGTGCGGCACCTCGAAACGGTCGCCGAGGAGCGGCTGGCGCATCCGGCGTTGGACGGCGTAGCCCAGGGCGGAGACCGTGACGGCGGCTGCCAGCACGAAGGCGAGCGTGGGGTTCCACTCGCCGCCGACATCGAGGAAGGCGCGCACCAGCGCCGGGTCGACCATGCCGGAGACGACCAGGCCGAGGCCGAACAGGGCGCCGGACGCCATCGCCCCGGCGAACCGCCAGGCGCTCATGAGCCGAACCGGTGCATGGCGGCCACGGTGACGATGGCCGTCGCCATGAACACGCCCACGGCGGCCATCGAGCGGGGCGACAGTCTCGCGAGGCCGCACACGCCGTGGCCGCTGGTGCAGCCGGAGCCCAGCCGCGTGCCATACCCGACGAGCAGGCCAGCCGCCGCGAGCACCGGCAAGGAGGCCGTGTTGCGGACGACGATCGACCTGCCCAATCCCAGCATGGGCAGCGGCATGAGCAGCAGCGGCGCGAGCAGCAGGCCGAGCAGGAAGGCGATCCGGACCGGGTCGCGGCGGCGCTCGGCGGTGAGCAGCCCGCCCACCAGGCCGCTGATGCCGGCAATGCGCCCGTTCAGCACGAGGTAGCTCGCTGCCGACAAGCCGATCAGTGCGCCGCCAATCAGCGGCCGCGCGACGTGGAACGATTGGATCATGCGGCGTCTCCCGTTGTCTGCACCGTCGCGAACATGGCCGCCTCCCCCGTGCCGCGCCGTGCGGCAGGGCTTTCAATGCCCTCGGCACGTGGCGGCGACACCGCGTCTTCGCCGCAGAACAGGCGGTGCAGCAGGCTCACGACCATGGCGGCCCGACCGTCGGTCAGGTGGTAGAACACCGATTTCGCGTCCCGCCGGGCTTCGATCACCCCGGCGTTGCGGATTTCGGCCAACTGCTGCGACAGGTTCGGCTGGCGGATGCCGAGCCCGGCCTCGATGTCGGCGACCGACGCCTCGCCTTCGGCCAGGAAGCACAGGATGAGCAGGCGGTTGGGGTTCGAGAGCAGCCTGAGCAGGACGCCTGCCGCCTCCGCCTGCTCCCGCATCGCGGCAATGGAGGTTCGCTGCATCATGCCGCCGGCCAGCACGCGCCCGGCAGCGCGTCGAGCGGTATCTTCAGGTAGCGGCGGCCATTGGCCTCCGGTTTCGGCAAGCCGCCGGCCGCGATGTTGACCTGCAAGGCGTGCAGGATGAGGTTCGGCATCGGCAGTTCACGGTCCCTGTGCTGGCGCAGGGCGACGAACGCCGCCTCGGTCGGCGCCTGCACGAGATGGATGTTGGTCGCGCGCTGCGCCCCGACGTTGCTCTCCCACGCCGCCTTCCGACCGCCCGGCCGGTAGTCGTGCCCGGTGAACACCCGGGTGGACGGCGGCAGGGCCAGGATGCCCTGGATGCTGCGCCAGAGTTCCGCCGCCGTGCCGCCGGGGAAATCCGCCCGGGCGGTGCCGCTGTCGGGCATGAACAGCGTGTCGTGCACGAAGGCGGCGTCACCGGCGACGAACGTGATCGAGGCCGAGGTATGACCCGGCGACAGCATGACCCGCACGTCGATCCCGCCCAGGCGGAAATGCTCGCCGTCGGTGAACAGGTGGTCCCACTGCGACCCGTCGGTCTTGAAGTCGGAGGGCAGGTTGTAGATGTCGCGCCACCGCGCCTGCATCTCGACCACCCTCGCGCCGATGGCGGTGGGGGCGCCCGTCTGCCGCTTCAGATAATCGGCGGCGGAGAGGTGATCGGCGTGCGGGTGGGTGTCGAGGATCCAGTCGAGCCGCAAGCGGTTGATCTCGATGTGGCGCAGCAGGGCATCGGCGGAACGGGTCGCCGTCGCGCCGGACTTCTCGTCGTAGTCGAAGATGGGGTCCACGATGGCGCACCGCCGCGTCGCCGGGTCGGCGACGACGTATTGGATGCTGCCCGTGCGGGGCTCGTAGAAGCCGGTCACGTCCGGCCGGCCCGGCGCGTTGCTGGCCTGGCTGGTCGTCATCTCCATGGTCACGCGCCTTTCAGCTGGTAGTACCAGTCGCCCTCGCCGCTGCCGGCCGCCGCAGCTTGCTGCATCGTCAGGGGGACGGCGGCGATCACCGGGTCGCCGGGATGCCAGCCCTCGGGGGTCGAGACGGCGCCGGCGTCGCTCGCCTGCAGCGCCGCCACAAGCCGCAGGATTTCGTCGACGCTGCGGCCGACCGTCATCGGATACCAGGTGATCGAGCGCACGACCCCGTCCGGATCGATGAGGAACAGCGCCCGCACCGTCGCCGAGCCGCTAGCGCCCGGGTGGATCATGCCGTAGGCGCGGGCGATCGCCATCGACGGATCCTCGACCATTGGAAACGGGATCGCCACCCCGAAGCGGTCCTCGATGCTGCGCGCCCAGGCGAGGTGCGAGAACAGGCTGTCCACCGACAGCGCCAGCAGGTCGCAGCCGAGCGCCTGGAACCGGTCGTAGGCCCGTGCCAAGGCCACGAACTCGCTGGTGCAGACCGGGGTGAAGTCGGCGGGGTGGGCGAAGAACAGCAGCCAGCGCCCGCGGTAATCCGTGAGCGCGCGCTCGCCCATGGTGGTGCGGGCGCGGAACTCGGGCGCTGGGTCCTCGATCAGGACCGCCCTGGGGCGAGGTGTCCCATCCGCGAACGCGCCGTCCTGCTGGAGCCGGTCCATTCAGGGGCAACCCTGGGCGGCAAGCCAACCGGTGGCGGTAGATGCGGTCATGAGCACGCCCAAAATACGTCCGAGAAAACCGAGACGCTTAGATAGGTTTTTAACTGACTCTATGCAAGTCAGGAAACAAGGGTCTATGATCGTCCCATGGGCAGCTTATCGAGCGAGGTCCGCGACATGGACGCAGGTGCCACCCTGGACATCCCCGGCACGATGCAGGCGGGCGGACACCACACGGTGGTGATCGTCGGCGGCGGCGCCGCGGGGATCAGCGTCGCCGCTTCCCTGATGCGGCGACGGCCAAGCTTGCGTGTCGCCCTGATCGACCCGGCGGCCACGCACTGGTATCAGCCGGCCTTCACCCTCGTCGGCGGCGGCGCCTACGCCCGCAAGGACACCGAGCGCCGCCAGGAGGACCTGATCCCGCGCGGCGTGACCTGGATCAAGCAGGCGGCCGCCGGGTTCCTGCCGGAGACGAACCAGGTCCGGCTCGCGGATGGCGGATTGGTCGGCTACGACGTCCTGGTTGCCTGCCCCGGCCTGCAATTCGACTGGGGAAAGGTGGCCGGTTTGCAGGAGACGCTCGGCAAGAACGGCGTGTGCAGCAACTATCTCGCGCCATCGGCGGAATACACCTGGGAATGCGTGAAGTCGTTCCGGGGTGGCACGGCCCTGTTTACCCAGCCTGCCATGCCGATCAAGTGTGCCGGCGCGCCGCAGAAGGTCATGTACCTCGCCGCGGACCATTTCCGTCGCACGGGCGTTGCTGGCAAAACCAAAGTCGAGTTCCTGCTGGCAGGAGACGTCTTGTTCGGCGTGCCGTTCTTCGTCCCGCCGCTGCAGCGTGCGATCGCGCAGTATGGCATTGAGGTCGGGTTCAAGCATAACTTGATGGCGATCGATGGGCCGGCCAAGACGGCCATCTTCTCGGCAACGGCCGCCGACGGCACCGCCACCGAAATCAGCAAGCGGTTCAACATGATCCACGTCACGCCGCCGCAAAGCGCGCCCGACTTCGTCAAGGCCAGCCCGCTCGCCAATGCGGCCGGCTGGATCGATGTCGACCCGGCCAGCCTGCGGCACACCCGGTTCGCCAACGTCTTCGCGCTGGGCGACGCCACCGCCACGGCAAACGCCAAGACCGCCGCCGCGGTGCGGATGCAGGCGCCCGTGGTGGTGCGCAACCTGCTCGCGACGCTCGACAAAAACCAACCTGAAGCCGCCTACGATGGCTATGGATCATGTCCCCTGATCGTCGGGCGTGGCAAGGTGGTGCTGGCGGAGTTCGCCTATGGCGGCAAGGTCGTGCCAAGCTTCCCGCTCGATCCGCGCGTCCCGCGGGCCAGCATGTGGCATTTGAAGACCAAGCTGCTCCCTTGGCTCTATTGGAACGTCATGCTGAAGGGCAAGGAATTGGACATCGGCCATCGGGAACGTAGGTTCCCGTCTTGAGCTTCTCGATCGCCGCACGTGGCGCTGGGAAACCGTCACGCCGGCTTGTTCCAGCCCGGCAAGCGACGGCCCGCCCGAGTTGTGCGGGCCTTTCACGATGACAGGAGTGGCTCCAGCATGGCGCAAAGCTTACCGCAGGTGATGGACGGCTTGGCGGGCGCGATCGGCAACACGCCGCTCGTTCGCCTGCGTCGCGCCTCGGCCGCGACGGGCTGCGACATCCTGGGCAAGGCGGAGTTCATGAACCCTGGCGGTTCGGTGAAGGACCGTGCCGCCTTGGCGATCATCGAGGACGCCGAGCGCCGCGGCGTCCTGGTTCCCGGCGGCGCCATCGTGGAGGGAACCGCCGGCAACACCGGCATCGGCCTCACCCTGGTGGCCAACGCCCGCGGCTACCGCAGCATCATCGTCATGCCGGAGACGCAGAGCCAGGAGAAGATCGATTTCCTGCGCATGATCGGCGCCGACCTCCGGCTGGTGCCCCCCAAGCCCTACAAGGACCCGGATAACTACGTCCGCTACAGCGAACGGCTGGCGACGGAGCTGGGCGCGGTTTGGGCCAACCAGTTCGACAACCTGGCCAACCGCGAGGGCCACCGGCTGACCACCGGGCGGGAGATTTGGGCGCAGACCGCGGGCCGGGTGGACGCCTTCACCTGCAGCTGCGGCACCGGCGGGACGCTTGCCGGCGTGTCCATGGCGTTGAAGGCGCAGCGGCCGGACGTGCGGATCGTGCTCGCCGACCCACCCGGCAGTGCGCTGTATAGTTGGGTGACCTCGGGCGAGATGAACGTCAGCGGTAGTTCGGTGACGGAGGGCATCGGGCAGTCGCGGGTGACCGCCAACTTAGCGGGCGCCGTGATCGATGACGCGGTGCGAATTCCGGACGACGAAACGCTGGGGCAGGTGTTCGACCTGGTGCAGCACGAAGGGCTTTCGGTCGGCGGTTCGGCCGGGTTGAACGTGGCGGCGGCGATCCGGGTGGCGCGTGCGATGGGGCCAGGGCATACCATCGTGACGATCCTGTGCGACAGCGGCGCGCGGTATCAAAGCAAGCTGTTCAACCCGGATTTCCTGCGGGCAAAGAGCCTGCCAGTGCCGGCGTGGCTGGCGTAAGAGCGATTCCCGCTAGCTGCAGGCGCTTGCAATCATCTAGGCTCGTGCTCGCAAACGGAGCAAATTCCTGCTCGGGTTAAGGGACCGCCCCTACGCCCTCGACAATCTCACGGTCGCGGCTGGATTACACCAACGCGACCGGAGCTCGGTCGACCCCCGCCCTTCGCCAACAGCGCCCAGACAACCCGGGCCATCTTGCTGGCCAGCGCCACCGTCACCAGCCTGCGCGGCTTGCGGGCCAGGCGGCACGATCCAAGCCCGTGCGCGCAAATGCGCAACGGAACCTGGACGCGTCGCCAACGGCGGCTCTGGAAATCTTCACGACCTCGGGCGTGGACGCTCCAATGCGGGAGATCGCCGTCCGCGCTGGAGTCGGCATCGGCACCCTGTGTCGCCACTTCCCGCAGCGCTCCAACCTGGTCGCTGCAGCCTTACCGCCACGAGGTCGACGCGCGCGCGGACGCCGCCCTGGCGCTGGCGGCCGAGCATGGGCCGGCCGTGGTAGCTTTGTAATGAAAGACTTGGGTCGAATGCTGGCATTCAATCGGGCAGCTGGTCTAACCCACCCAGGCACAGATCGTGCATAGCTTTAGGTGTCGTTCAAGGAACCACACCATGCCCCTTACCCGCCGCGCCGCTATCGCCGGCGCGCTAGCCGCACCCGCCCTGCTCCGCCGCGCTCACGCCGCGACCATCATCCGGATGGGCACGATGAAGCTGATCCACGCGGTCACGCCGTATTTCTACGAGCGTTTCCTGCCCGCCGGCACGACCGTCGAGATCATCCCGTTCGAGAGCCCGACCGACGGCAAGGACGCCGTGGTCAGCGGCACCGTCGATTTCGGCACGTTCGGCATCGCCGCCGCCATCCTCGGCGCGGCCGCCCATCAGCCCATCGTCGTGATCGGCTCCGAGTGCAACAAGGGCATGGCCATCGTCGCGGCCAAGGCGAGCGGCATCGACACGCTCGCCGGCCTTCGGGGCAAGCGCGTCGCCATCTGGCCGGGCTCCACGCAGGAGGTGTTCGTGCTGGAACGCCTGCGCATGGAAGGCATGTCGGTTCGCGACATCACGCCCGTGCGCGTCTCGTTCAGCGAAATGCACGCCGCCTTGGCCCGCGGCGACGTGGACGCCTATGTCGGCGCCGAGCCTGGCCCGGGCCTGTCGCTCGCGACCGGGGTCGGCAAGATCGTGGAATACCCCTACTCCACCCCCATGGGCAGCCTGAACATGATCATCGCCGCCAGCCGCGACACGCTGGAGCGCAAGCCCGAGACGGCCCGGCTGGTGGTGGACCTGCAGCGGCAGGGCAGTGCCTACGCGATGGGCAATCCGGATGCGATGGTGGCGGTAACGGTCGCCAAGCTGGGCATGTCCAAGGCCGCCGTGGAGATCGCGGCGCCCAACGTGGAGCTGAACTGGCAGATGACGCCGCTGATGTTAAAACAGGCCAGGGCCTACGCCGACCAGATGCTCGCGATGAAGCAAATCCGCGCCTTGCCCGACTTCGGCGCCCTATTCGACCCGCGCTTCTCCGAGCAGGTCGCTAGAGCGGCGTGAGCGCTGCCCTGCCCGGAGCGGCCCCAGGGGCGACCTCAGTGGCGACCCCAGGGACGACCCCAGTGGCCGCGACGGCTGCCCCACGCCGGGCCGCAGCGTTGGAACCGCGTCGGCTGCTCGGCGCATTGGTCCCGGCCGCGCTGCTGTCCGCCTGGTGGCTCGCCACGCGCGGGCGGGATTACGGGCTCATCCCGTCGCCCGGCGAGATGCTGGCGGCGCTCGCCGACCTCGCCTTCGGAACCGAGGGCGACGCGTTCAGCGGCCGTTTGCCCGCGCACGTCGCCGCCTCGGTGGAGCGGGTGTACGGCGCATTCCTGCTCGCGGCCGTGATCGCCCTGCCGCTCGGCATGCTGATCGGGCGGCTCAGGGTCGCGCGCGAGCTGCTCGACCCGCTGTTGCAGCTGCTGCGGCCAATCCCGGTCACGGCGTGGTTGCCGTTGTCCATGATCCTGTTCGGCTTGGGCGCGCGGTCGGCGTTTTTCCTGGTGGCGCTAGGAGCGTTCTTTCCCATCCTGGTCAACACGATCTTCGCCGTCCGCTCCGTCGACGCGCGGCTGTTCGAGGCCGCCGCCATGCTGGGCGTCTCGCGCACGCGGATGTTCCCGGTCGTGGTGGTGCCCGCCTCGCTGCCCGGCGTCCTGACCGGGCTGCGGCTCGGCTTGGGGTTCGCCTGGGTGGTGATCGTGGTGGGCGAGATGACGGGCGTGCAGACCGGGCTCGGCGCCATGATCATGGACGCCCGCCAGCTGTCCCGGACGGACATCGTCGTAGCCGGCATGGCCGTCATCGGGGCGCTGGGCTTCCTGTCCGACATGGCGGTGCTGTCGCTCGGCCGCCGGCTGCTGCGCTGGAACCCCGCGAATGCATGAGACGCTGCTGCGCATCGAAGGCTTGGGCAAGCGGTATGGCGGCCTGGAGGCGCTGCGCGGCGCCGACCTGGCGGTACGCCGGGGCGAATTCATCTGCCTGCTCGGCGCGTCCGGCTGCGGCAAATCCACCCTGCTGCGCATCGTCGCCGGCTTCGAGCAGCCGACCGCCGGGCGCGTGCTGGTCGGCGGCCGCGCCGTCACGGCGCCGGGGCCGGACCGGGGCATGGTGTTCCAGGATTACGGCCTGTTCCCCTGGCTGACGGTGCGGGACAACATCGGATTCGGGCCGAAAGCGCGCGGCCTTCCCCGGGCGGAGGTCGCGCGCATCGCCGACCGCTACGTGGCGACGGTCGGCCTGGCCCGCTTCGCCGCCGCCTATCCGCATCAGCTCTCCGGCGGCATGAAGCAGCGCGTGGCCATCGCCCGGGTCCTCGCCAACGACGCCGAGCTGGTGCTGATGGACGAGCCGTTCGGGGCGCTGGACGCGATGACCCGCGAGCGCCTGCAGGACGAACTGCTCGCGATCTGGGCCGAGCGGTCGATAACGGTGCTGTTCGTCACCCACGCGATCGAGGAGGCGATCTTCCTCGCCGACCGGGTCGTCGTCATGTCGCCCGGCCCCGGCCACATCGTCGCGGACGAGCAGATCGACCTGCCGCGGCGGCGCGACGTCGCCTCGCCCGAGTTCAACGAGGTGCGGCGGCGCCTGGCCGGGCTGCTGCATTCGGGCCACCGCCGGGCAGCCTGACGCAGCAGGTCGAAGTGGCAGCCAACTGCTTCGCCACGGCCTCCGCTCGCGACAAGGCCGACGCGCCAGTCCAGGCCGCACACGAAACCCGCGTCACCTCACCTCAGGACCAAGCTCCGAGGCCCAACCCTCTCGGACGGACGCGGCCTGCGCCTCGACGCGGCCCTCGACGATCGCGGCGCGCAGGCCGGCCATGAGCGACTGGTAGTAGGTCAGGTTGTGCCAGGTCAGCAGCATCGGCCCGAGGATCTCCGACGCCCGGAACAGGTGGTGCAGATACGCGCGTGAGTGACGGGCGCAGGCCGGGCAAGGGCAACCCGGGTCGAGCGCGCCGCCATCCTCCGCGTGCCGGGCGTTGCGGAGGTTCAGCACCCCGCGGGACGTGTACGCCCGCGCGGTGCGCCCGGCGCGGGTGGGCATCACGCAGTCGAACATGTCAATGCCGCGCAGCACCGCGCCTACGAGGTCGTCCGGAGTGCCGACGCCCATCAGGTAGCGCGGGCGGTCGGCCGGAAGCAGCGGGACCGTGCCCGCCAGGACCTCGAACATCGCCGCCTGGCCCTCGCCGACTGCGAGCCCGCCCACCGCGTAGCCCTCGAAGCCGACCGCGCGCAGGGCGGCGACGGAGGCGGCGCGGTGCTCGGGATAGACGCCGCCCTGCACGATGCCGAACTGGCCGTAGCCGGGGCGGGCGCGGAACGCGGCGCGGGACCGGGCGGCCCAGCGCATCGACAGCTCCATCGACCGGCGCACCGCGTCCTCGGTGGCGGGAAACGGCGTGCATTCGTCGAACGCCATGGTGATGGTGGCGTCGAGCTGGTCCTGGATGGCGGTGGAGGTTTCAGGCGTCAGCCGGTGCGCGGCGCCGTCCAGGTGGGAGCGGAAGGTCACGCCGTCCTCGTCCATGCGGCGCAGCCCGGCGAGCGACATCACCTGGAACCCGCCAGAGTCGGTCAGGATCGGGCCGGGCCAGTCCATGAACCGGTGCAGCCCGCCGAGCGCTGCGACCCGCGCGGCGCCGGGCCGCAGCATGAGGTGGTAGGTGTTGCCCAGCACCAGGGCGGCGCCGGTCGAGCGCACCGCGTCCGCCGTCATGGCCTTCACCGTCCCCGCGGTGCCGACCGGCATGAACACCGGCGTCGGCACGGCGCCGTGGGCGGTGTGCAGCACCCCGGCCCGTGCGGCGCCGTCGGTCGCGTGGGCGGTCCAGCCGAAACTCACGCCGGGTCGATCAGGCAGGCGTCGCCGTAGGAGTAAAAACGGTACTCGCGGGCGATGGCATGGGCGTAGGCGGCGCGCATCCGCTGGGTCCCGGCGAAGGCGCAGACCAGCATGAACAGGGTGGAGCGCGGCAGGTGGAAGTTGGTCAGCAGGCGGCGCACCACGCGGAAGCGGAAGCCGGGGCGGATGAACAGCGCGGTGTCGCCGGCGAACGGCATCACCGCGCCGTTGCCCGTCGCGGCGCTTTCCAGCAGCCGCAACGTGGTGGTGCCGACCGCCACCACCCGGCCTGCCGCGTTGATGGCGGACGCCGCGTCGGGGGTGATCTCGCCGCGCTCCGCGTGCATGCGGTGCGCGTCCGGGCCGTCGCGCATCGGCAGGAAGGTGCCGGCGCCGACGTGCAAGGTGACGGTGGCGCGCGCGATCCCGGCGGCGTCCAGCGCGGCCAGCAGGGCGGGGGTGAAGTGCAGCCCGGCGGTCGGCGCGGCGACGGCGCCGGGTTGCCGGGCGAACACGGTCTGGTAGTCGGCGGCGTCGGCCTCGGTCGGGCCGGCGGCACGGTCGATGTACGGCGGCAGGGCCAGGGCGCCGGCCTCCTGCAGCGCGGCGGAGAACGCCTCGCCGGCCCGATCGAAGCGCAGGCAGACGCCGCCGTCACCTTCGATGTGGGTGATCTCGGCCACCATGGCCGAGCCGTCCAAGGCCAAGGCGTCGCCCACGCGCAACCGCCGCGCGTTGCGGGCGAGCGCGTGCCAAGTGCCGTCAGGACGGGGTTGGTCCAGGGTCAGCCCGATGCGCGCGGCGCCTCGCCAGGCGGTGAGCTGGGCGGGGATGACGCGCGTGTCGTTGGCCACCAGCAGGTCGCCGGGCGCCAGCAGGCCCGGCAGGTCGGCCACGATGCGGTCGCCAAGGCCGACGCCGACGGTGAGCAGGCGAGCGGACTCACGCGGGCGCGCCGGATGCTGCGCGATGCGCCCGGCCGGAAGGTCGAAGTCGAACGGGTCCAGCGCGTCAGGCCGGCAGGTAGGACGCGATCTCGACCAGGTTGCCGTCGGGGTCGCGGCAGTACACCGACTCCATCGGCCCGAGCGCGCCGACGCGGCTGACGGGGCCGCTAACGACGGGAATGCCACACGCGTTCAGGTGGTCCAGCACGTCGTCCGGTCCGACCGCGGTGATGAAGCACAGATCGCCACCGCCGGGCGCGCCGTTGACGCCGGTCGGCCAGGACCGGCTATCGGCGTCGGCGGGGCGCAAGTTGATCTTTTGGCCGCCGAATTTCAGCGCGGTGCGGCGGCCCTCGCCGAACTCCTCCGCTTCCATGCCGAGGACACGCTGATACCAGGACGATGCGATCTCGACATCCTTGCAGTTCAGCACGACGTGGTCCAGGCGATCGACGGTGAAGCGCATGTGCAATCCCGTGGGTTGGCGGTTGCGCGCGTATAGGGCGGGCGGCGTTGCAGAGCAATCTATGGCAAAAGCCGGTAGTGTCTCAGTTTGAAATTGGCGTCGCTCGGCTTAGGTGATCCCTTGCGTTCGCACCCAAATCCTCGGATGCTTACCGACAAGCAACTGGGGAATGAGCATGAAGGTGTGTGGCCTTTCCCATCCCAAGAGGCGCTGAAGCTGCAGCCGGCATGAGCTTGGAAGTGCTCAAAGTGCGCTGCCTGTCCCGTGGTGCCCGTTTTATGGGCGCGCACAGGGCCGTTGCATTCCGCGCACCTTTTCTATTTCCATGGGTATCCAATGAGCGCCACTGCGTATTTCACATACCGTGCTTTTCGGCATCTTGCTTGCCCTTGGTAGAGTTTTCTGATTCGGTGAAAGTGCAATTAGGACGTGCGGGAGGAAGGATCAAGATGAACGCAGACGTATCCACATCCGTAGGCCAAGGCAACGTCCTAGCCGACGCGCCCACTTGCGAATTGCAATGGGAGCTTGAGCGGCGCGAGGGAATCACGGCGTTCAGGCTCGGCCTTGACGCGATCGTTGAGGTCACCGTGGACGGCGTGCGCCGCTACTCCGGGCGAGGGCCGCTGACCCTCACGGTCAACCAAGATTAGCGCCCGTAGCTATCTCGAATGTAAATGTTGAAGAACTGGCCTTTTGAAGGTGCCACCAGGAACGCGCGGTAGACGCTTTCAGGGACGCCGTAGTACGTGTAGGGGCCGCCGGTTTCCCTAAACCAGATATATAGCTCTGAGGCTGGCGGGCTATACTCAATTCGAGAAATAGCGGTTGAGCTTACGTAAGACATTTTAGGTCGCTTTGATAGAAGCTCATGCCGTGATTTCAGCCGAC
>JAABUJ010004897.1_pt1 | contig 13749 bp, 9 predicted proteins | sample 5559131 | NCBI WGS metagenome assembly JAABUJ01 (sample SAMN10711875, study PRJNA513366) | rock metagenome | isolation source: Antarctica rocks | place: Antarctica: Victoria Land, Mt New Zealand nord | collected 2016-01-07
AACCTTGCCCTGGATGAGCGCCGTCACGCGGGAGAAGGCAATTGCCAAACTGGATAAGATAGCGATTAAGATTGGCTATCCCGACCGCTGGCGCGATTATTCCAAGCTGAACGTCAGCAGCCCGTCGTATGTGGTCAACGCCATGCGCGCGGATGAGTTTGAGTTTCAGCGGGAACTCAACAAGGTAGGCAAGCCCGTAGACCGGGGCGAGTGGGGCATGACGCCGCCCACAGTCAATGCCTACTACAACCCGCAGATGAACGACATCAACTTCCCGGCAGGCATTTTGCAGCCCCCGTTCTTTAATGCACAGGCCGATGATGCCGTTAACTATGGGGCTATCGGCATGGTGATTGGGCATGAGATGACGCACGGCTTTGACGACCAAGGGCGGCAGTTTGACGGCCAAGGGAACCTGCACAATTGGTGGACGCCCGCAGATGCCGCCCGCTTCAAGCAGCGCGCCGACGGCATCGCCGCTCAGTTCAGCGCCTACGCTCCCTTGGAAGGCACGCACATCAACGGCCGCTTGACATTGGGCGAAAATATTGCCGACCTGGGCGGCCTGAAGATTGCCTACCTTGCCTTTGAGAAGTCCATGCAGGGCAAGCCGCGTCCGCCTTTGATTGATGGCCTGACGCCGGAACAGCGCTTCTTTTTATCGTATGCGCAGAGCTGGCATGAAAACATCCGCCCTGAGCTTTTGCGGGCGGGCCTTGTCACCGACCCGCACTCTCCCGCCCACTTTCGCGTGCTGGGGCCAATCTCCAACCTGCCTGAGTTTGGGCAGGCGTTTGGCTGCCCGCCGCCCGCTTCCGCCGCAGCTTCGGGCCAGGTTTCTATTTGGTAACCCTTGTTACCATCTGGTAGCCTTCCAGTAAAATTGCTTGTTTGCCCCGCTCCCGTCAGCAAAGACTGGGAGCGGGGCTTTTTTTTGCCCCTATTTCTACCGATAACAAGCTGTCACGTATTTTTCTATCACATGTTTCTATCACGTATTTGTATTGGAAGATGACGTAATGCCAACATTCCCTGGCAGCCATTTGTTTTATAGTTTTGGACTGCGCTTTCCCAATTTGTGGGCGCGGGCCGGAGCATTACGCGCTCCATTGACCCTGCCTGTTTTCATGCTGATGCTGACCTTGCTGCCCATGCTGATGCTGCTGTATGCGCACCGCGAAGAAGCCCAGGCCGCAACCCAGTTTGCGGATGTCAGCATCAGCGGCTCGCTGCGGGACCGGAGCTTGTGGCTGTATGGGGCCGGGCAGCGCGACGCGCATATTCCTCTCGCCGACCGCGCCCGGCAGCGGGGCACGATGCGTGCTATCCGAGACGCTTTACGCAAGCGCTATCCCGCCGATGTGGCGGCAACCGACGCTGCCTGGGCACGCTTTGATGCCGATGTTCAGGCCCACGGGTACGCGGGCTGGCCCACGGCTCTCGCGATGCGCAATGCCGCCGATAGGCTCGCAAAGCATGTTGAAGCCCAGGCGCAGACCCAGGCGCAGCAGGCCTCGCGGCTGCTGTTTGTCGGCACGCTTGGGCTGGCCTTGTCCGGGCTGGGCAGCCTTGTCCTGCTGCGCTCGCTGCGCCGGGCGGAGGGAACGTAGCGTCGCCTGAGCGCGATCTTGGACTCCGCGCCGGATATGATTGCCATGAGCGATCCCAAAGGGAACGTGCTGTATTATAATCATGCGTTCCGCCGGTTTCTGGGCCTGCCGGCGGCTGGCCCTCTGCCCCGCATTCTTTCCATGAACACGCACGCGCCCTGGTCGCGAGAAAAGATGCAGCGGGAAGCGCGCCCCACCGCCCTGGCGCAGGGAAGCTGGGAAGGGGAAACCGCTCTGCTTCATCCAACGCGCGGCGAGGTGCCCATGTCTCAGCTCGTGCTCGCCCACCGCGCGCCTCAAGGCGGCCTGGATGCCTGGTTTACGATAGCCCGCGACATCAGCCGCCGCAAGACCGCCGAGAACGCGCTTTTGGAAGCGGAAACGCTCTTTCGGTCGGCTATCGGCGCAATGCAGGAAGGCTTTCTCGTCCAAGATGCCGACGGCAAAGTGCTGATGGCGAACAAATGCGCCGCAGAGATTATGGGCATGTCGCACGGGGAGATGGTGGGGCAGGCAGTCATGCGCAAGCAGTGGAGCGCCGTCCATGAAAACGGCACGCCCTTTGAGCGCGATGACCATCCCAGCCGCCGTGCCCTGCGCACCGGGCTGCCGCAATCCGCCGTTGTGCTTGGGCTGGACAAGCCGGGCCATGCGCGGCTGTGGCTGTCGGTCAGCGCGGCTCCGCTGTTTCATGCGGGCGAAACCATCCCCTATGCCGCCGTGTCCACGTTCCGCGACATCACCGCGCAAAAGGCCGATGCGGATGCTTTGCGCATCGCTCAGGAACGCCTGCGCACCGTGGTCGGCAACGCCCCCATGATCTTGTTCAGCCTGGATGCCGAGGGCATCTTTACGACTTCGGAGGGCCGGGGGCTGGAACTGCTGGGGCTGGCGCCGGGGCAGGTTGTCGGGCAGTCTTTGTTTGAGTTTATCGGCGACAATGCCGTGATTGAAACTTATGTGCGCCGAGCGCTGGCAGGCGAAGCTGTCTCGTATGTGTCTGAGGTGGCCGGGCATATCTGGGAAAACCAATGCCTCCCGCTGCTCGGCGCCGAGAGCCTGGAAGGCATCATTGGCATCTCGTTTGACGTGACCGACCGGCACCTAGCCGAGGAAGCTTTGCGGCAGGGCGAGGAGCGCCTGCGCCATCTTTACGAGGTGACTTCGGATGCCGACCTGTCGTTTGAACAGAAGATAAACCGGCTGATGCGCATGGGCTGCGCCCAGTTTGGCCTGGAAAAGGGCCTGCTGGCAAAGATTGACAGCACGCGCTTTGAGATCATTCAAAATTACAACCCTGATGGCGTAGACTACACAGGGGAAACCTGCGACCCGCAAAACACCTTCTGCTATGAGGCCGTGCAAAGCGGCGAGCCGCTGGGCATTGAAAACATCGGCGGCTCGGCCTGGGCCTCCCACCCCGCTTACGACCTGTGGAAGCCGGAAGCTTACCTCGGCACGCAGGTGTGCGTCGGCGACCAGCCCTTCGGCACCTTGTGCTTTACCGGCGAGCAGCCGCGCCCAGCCCCTTTCACGACCTGCGACAAAGACCTGCTGCGCCTGATGGCGCAGTGGGTCGGGGGTGAACTGCTGCGCCGCGAGGCCGAGCAGCAGATGCGCGACTACAATGTCGTGCTGGAGTTCCAGAAACAAGAAGTGGAGCGCGCCAACCAAGAACTGGAGCAGGCCAATGCCCAGCTTGCCACCCTGGCCGCCACCGACAGCCTGACCGGCCTGTGCAATCGCCGCGCCTTGGGCGAGCGCCTGGGCGTTGAGTTTGTGCGCGCGCGCCGCTACGGGTCGCCGCTGTCACTGCTGATGCTGGACGTAGACCAGTTTAAGCAGTACAACGATGCGTTTGGGCACCTTGCCGGCGACCGCATCCTGCGCACTGTCGGCCACATGCTCCATGACCAGGCGCGCATTACCGACCTGCCCGCCCGCTATGGCGGCGAAGAGTTTGCCGTCATCCTGCCGGAAACCGATGCTTCCGGCGCACTGGTCGCCGCCGAGCGTATCCGCCGCGCCCTGGAAAGCCATGCGTGGCCGCTGCGCGCCGTCACCGTCAGCATCGGGGTCTGCACCATGGATGCAAGCGCCGCCGATGCGGAGGCTTTGATTGCCGCCGCAGACAGCGCCTTGTACCGCTCCAAAGCCGCAGGCCGCAATTGTGTCACCCACGCGGCTTCGCTGCCGACGGCCACGGCTGCCGAGCGTCTCCCCCAAGCCGCCTAAAAGCCTCAGCATCCCTCGCCCGCCGGGCGAGGGATTTTGCTGCCTGCGCTTTTTCCCTGTGTTGCCTGCGTTTTTCGGACGCATTTCCCCGGCATTCCCAACGCTTTTTCAGCGCGTACCAACGACGGAACAAAACCTTCCATCGTTGGGACAAGCTTGACACGCGCAGAACACGCCGGGGCAAAGCGCAGGCAACACGGGGACAAAGCGCAGGCAGTACAAGGACATCGCCAGTCCGCACCGCGCGCTCCGCTTGGCACGCGGGGCAGGCTCGCGCCCGCGCTCCTTTTTGCCTATTTTCGCCCGCACTGCCGCGTTTCGCCGTTTCTGCCGCCATAATAAAGGGGGCGCTCCCCAAAGCTGAGCCGCCCCGGCTTCGTCCCCATTGCTGAGTGACGCAAAGAACGGCCCAAACTTGACCACCAAACGCTTTCGCTTTCCCATACTCCTGCTGATTTCGGCCTTTGGCCCTGCCTTGTCGGCCCGCGCCGCCGGTTTCGCGCCTGCCCAGCCCGCGCAGGCCCTCCCGGCAGCCAGCCCAACACTGCCCGCCGCCCGCCCTTCGGGGCCAGCCGTTGCCCCGCCTGCGCCAGCCACCGGCCCTGTTGTTGCTCCGCCCGCGCCGGTCACCGGCCCTGTTGTTGTCCCGGTCGCGCCGACGACTGGCCCCGCCGAACCAGCGACTGTCACGCCCGTGCCTGCGCCGCTGGTGCCGCCGGATGTGCCGGTCGCCCCCGCCGACGCCGCGCCGGTTCCGGCCAACCCCGCCCCGCCGCCTCGGCCCGCCGCGCCGCCGCTCGGCCAGACCCCCGGCTCTTCCATTCTCGGCACGCCCCCGCGAGAGCAGGCCGCGCCGCCGCGCGCCGCAGGACGGTCATCCGGCGCGCCGCGAGTGCCCGCAAGCCGGCTTTCCGCCGCGCCGCGAGTGCCCGCAGCCCCAGCTTCCGCCGCGCCGCAAGTGCCTGCAAGCCCAGCTTCCGCCGCGCCGCGCCCTGTCCCCGCCCTCGCCACGACCCTGCCTGCGCGCGGCACTTATCAAATCACCGGCGATGATGCCGCCCTGTCCGTGTTCGCCGTGTCCGCCGATGCCCAGGAACTGCTGACCGCGCTGGCCGAAAAGGCGGGCCTGCGCCTTGTCGTGGATGACACCATTTCGCGGCGCATCACGGTCAACATCCTGCACAAGCCCGCCCGCCAGATTATCGGCGACATTGTCAGCGCCTACGGCCTGTCCACCGCCGACGTGGACGGCGTCACGATGATCTCGGAAGGCATTCCCCGCTCGCCGTCATCGTACCTGCTGTCCGACATCAGCACCATTCCCACCAAATATGTGGATGCGAACAACGCGCGCAACCTGCTGCCGGTCTTCCTGCAAGACTATGTCAAAGTCAACTCAGAGCAGAATGCCGTCGTGCTGTCGGCCCCCACGCAAGTGTTGGAAAAGTTCCGCGATGACATAGGGCAGTTTGATATTCCCGCCTCGCAGATTGTCGTAGACCTCTTGCTTGTGGAGCTGACCAACACCAGCCTGGACCAGTTCGGCCTGTCGCTGACTTACCACAACGGGCGGGAGGGGCCGAGCATTGACCCCGCCACCGGCACCATCTCCTACGCCGCAGGCGCAACAGTGGACAACAGCGGCGCGATCACGACGCTCACCAACCAATTCTTCGCCCGTCTCAGCGCCCTCCAGCAGACCGGGCAGGCGCGCGTGCGGGCCAACCCGCGTATTGCCACGGTTTCGGGGCGGCAGGCATCCATCTTTGTCGGCCAGCAGCGCTATGTCGCTACGCCCATTGATACCGGAACCGGCGGCAGCCGCAACTATATTGATGCCGGTGTCAACCTTGCCATCACGCCGTACACGGGCGGGCAGGGGCAGATTTTGGTGGATGTCAACGCCGAAGTGTCCACGCTCTCGGCCCCCGACCCCGCCACGCACCTGCCCGAAAAAAGCACGCGCACCGCCCAAACGACCGTCCGCGTCAAGGACGGCCAGACCATTGTAATTGGGGGCCTAGTGCAGCAAGAAACGCGCGATGTACGCACCAAAGTGCCAGTCCTGGGCGATATTCCCTTGATTGGCCCTCTGCTGTTCCAGACCAAGAACGTGCAAACCACGCAAACCGAGCTGGTGCTGTTTATCACGCCCCGCATTCTGTCCAACACAGGCCATCTGCCCGCCGGCGAGGAGCGCGCGCTCAAGGCCCGCTTCCTGGACTCCGACCTGAACCGCCCCCTGCCGCCCGCACCGCATCCGCCTGACCCGGCTATCCCACCGTCGCTGCGGCTGCCCGGCCTGAGCGCTGAAAGCGCCATCCCGCTTCCCACCAGTGCCGCACCGACCACGGCAAAGCCAAAGGCTGCTCCCCAGGGAATGCCGTCCCGATGACGCTGCGCCCCCCTGCCCTGCCCGCACTGCTCGCCGCGCTGCTTCTGATGCTCCTAGGCCGGCCCGCCTCGGCACAGCTTGCTAACGGCTTTTACAATGTGACGGGCATTGAGCAGCGCGTGCTGCCCAATGCGGTGCAAATCACTATCCGCACCGATGGGGCCGTGCGCTTTGGCCTGGATAGGGCCGAGCTGCGCAATGCTTCAGGGGGACGCATCCCTGTCACGGCGTTTCGCATTCGGCTGTACAATGCCCGCGCGCGCCTGCCTGCCTTTACGGACATCGGCGCGTACCCGGTTGACTCTGCCGTGGTGGGCCTGGGCACAGACGCGTTCCAAACTCCCACTGACGATGATACCATACAGCCGCGCGTGGATGTGCAGGTGCGCTTTTATGTGCCTGTTATTGTGCGCAGCTTCAACAGCAACCCTGGCTTTCTGCCTGCCCTGGCCCCGCTGGAGGTGAATGTCGCGCCCGGACAGGATCGGAGTTCGGTAGTGATTACCGTTGTCACTGACCGCGTGGATGTCCGGCACGCATTAGGCATTCATCGCTCGCCCCCCGCTCAGCAGGCGCACCGGCTGACGCTTCGGCCTTTGCCGCCGTCGCGCACGGGCGAAGTGCACATGCGTATTGCGGCCCTGCACACGCCGCTGGCCGACCTGCTCCAAGCCGCCGGGGCTGTGCAGAACCTGCCCCTCACGGTGCAAGCCGAGGCTGCCGACACCGATGTCTCGCTGGTTCTGCCCAATGCGACACTGGCCGATTTGCTCAATGCCCTGCGGGTCGGATATGGGCTGACGGCGTTTGCGCGCCCCCCGGAAGAAGGCGGGGGCCTGGCCTTTGGGCGCGGCGATGCCGCCGGCGTGACCGCCAGCCTGCCCCTGCGCTTTCTTGCGCCGCAGCAGGCGCGGCTTCTGCTGCCGGACTTTTTGCTGCCCTCGGTGCGCGTGGATGCCGCCAACAACTCGCTGGTGGTTTCCAACACGCCGGAAGTGATTGCCAAAATGGAGCGCGACCTCACCGTCCTGGACTTGCCTCGCCCGCAGGTGCGCGTGGATGTCTCCGCTTATGAGTTTCAATCCGCTGCCGATGCCCAGTATGCCCTGAGTTTAACCCGGACGTTGGGCCGGGAAAGCGAAGGGATAAACACGGATGCGGGCCAGATTACCGTGCTGTCTCAGGCGGGGCAAACGCGGCAGTTTCAGGCGGCGGTGTCGGCATTGGCGGCGCAAAGCCGGGCACGCCTGACCGCGCGGCCTTTTCTGCTGGTCGCGTCGGGCGCGCAGGGGACGTTTTTTTTGGGGCAGACGCGCTATGTGACTGTGCTTCAGCAGCAGGGCGGCTTCGGCGCGCAAATCCCTTCCGCCCTGCCCATTCAGATTGGCTACTCGCTGTCGGTGCGCCCGACCATCGGCGCGCAGGATGACATTTCGCTGGACTTAGACCCGCGCCTTTCTACAGTAGATGCGATTGAGCAGAAAACAGGCCTGCCGACTGTGGGCATCCGCGAAACGCAGTCGTCGGTGCGCCTGCGTTCGGGCGAGACAATTGTGCTGGGCGGCCTGGATTCCGACCTGCAAGACCGGACAGATCAAGGCCCTGCGCCTTTCGCGCGCATTCCGCTGCTGCGGGATTTGTTCCGCTCGCATCGCCGCGCTCGGGCGCAAACCAGCCTGATTTTGCTGGTGACCGCGCGGCGGGTTTAGAGCGTGTCTAGAAAGTGCGAGGAAGACCCCCGCCCCCAATTTTGGGGAGCCAGAAGGGGAAAGAGGAGGCCCCTCCGCCCCAAGTTTGGGGTACCCAGATGAGGAATAGTTGTGGCCCTTATCGCTCTTATCTTTATCCGGCTCCCCAAAATTGGGGCGGGGGGGCCTCTTATTGGCTTTGCAAACGCATTTCCCAAGCGTTCCCCTCGCGTATCAACGACGGAACAAATCTTTCCGTCGTTGGTATGCGCTGGGCACAAGGCTAAAACACCGAGAAGACGCGCAGGCAATACGCTAAACGAAAGCTGACACTGACCAGAAAACACACACACCATGCCAAAAAAGACACGCGCCATGCCAATACGCTTTTTTACCCTCTTTCTGGCGCTGATGCTGCTCGCGCTTCGGCCTGCGCTGGGTCAGGGCAACCCCGCCGCGCAGTCGTACACCACCATCAGCGCAATCACCGTGACGCCGCTTTCCAACGGGGTGCAAATCCGGGTGGCCGCCGACGGCATTTTGCAGTTTCGCTCCGATACAGGCAACAATTTGTATGGGACGCGCATGAACTTGTCATTCCCTGGCGCGAAGAATGGCACGGGGAAGAACTTTTACAATGTCAGCGCGTACCCGGTGTCTTACGTGCAAATCTCTACGTCCAGGCAGGCGACAAGCGGCATTGGCGTGGATTTTTCCATCAATAACTTTGTCAATACGCAGGCGTCCATCAGCACGGAGCCGGACGGGCAGGGCGTTTTGATTACCGTCCGCTCTGACCGGACAGTGGAGCACGCGCGGCGGGGCGGGAGCGCAGTGCCCGCGCCGGACGCCAAGCCGGACACGTCTACGCTGGTTCGCTTTGAGGGGGGCAGGCTGACCGTCCGCGCGGTCAAGGCCGACATTCACCCGTTTCTGAGCGCGATTGCCGGCGAAACCGGCATTTCCATTGCCGTGGACGATGCGGTAGACCGCAAAGTCAGCATCAACATGGAGGACGCCGACCCGGACAGCGTCGTGCGCAGCATCGCGACCGCCTACGGGCTGGCCCTGTCCAAGATTGACGGCATTTACATGATTAGCGAAGGCGTGCCGACCGACCTCGCCACGTACCACCTGTCCGGCACGCAGTCGTACCGCATGCAGAACACGCAGGCATTGACAGCCTCAGGGCTATTGCCAAACTTCTTGTTCTCGTATGTGAAAGTGAACTCCGAGCAGAACGCGGTTGTGGTAACAGCCCCCACGCAGATGCTCGCCAAGATTGGCTCCGACCTGAACCGCGTGGACATCCCTTCGCCGCAGATTTTGGTGGAAGTGATTGCCGTGGAGCTGACCAACACGACCGACAAGTCGCTGGGGCTAGCGCTCAGCAACAAGGCCCACACATCAATCACCACTGTGGACGTGCCCAGCGGCGCAATCACCTACAACACCATCGGCACGCTGCCCAAGAACTTTCTGCTCACCTTGCAGGCATTGGAGCAAAACGGCAAAGCGCGCGTCCGTGCCCGCCCGCAAATGGCGGTTGTCAACGGGCGCACGGCGGAGATATTCATTGGCGCGCAGCGTTTCATCCTGACGCAGTTTAACGGCTTCGGGCAGACGCAGACGCGCATTCAGCCGGTAGACGTCGGGGTCAAGCTGTCTATCACGCCCCTGACCGGCGGCAACGGCGAGATCACCACGCGGGTTGCGCCGGAAGTTTCCAATATCACCGAGCTGGATTTGCAAACGGGCCTGCCTGTCCTGTCCACCCGCCGGGCGGATACCACGGTGCGCGTCAAGGACGGCGAGACGATTGCTATCGGCGGCCTGACCTTGAACCAGGAGCAAAACACGGACAGCAAAATCCCGCTGCTCGGGGACATTCCGCTGGTCGGCAACTTGTTCCGCTCTAAAAAGAAGAGCCTGGTGCAAACAGAATTGGTTGTGTTTGTCACCCCGCGCATCATTCGCAGCACAGACACCGTGCCCACGCCGCCGCCAGCCGCGCCTGTGCGCTAGACAGCCCGCCGCAAAAAAGCGCCCGGCCTCCTCTCTGAACAAGAGAAAAGGCCGGGCGCTTGGCGCTGGCACCGGGTGCGAACTACCCCAGCATGGCAAGCTCCACGGGCGTGACAAAGATGCCCATCGTGTTGATGTCGGCAATGGCGCGCTGGATTTCGTCCGGGTCGCCGTTGAAGGCAATCTGCATCCACCCGGCCTCCTCGGACACGTTCGCCCGCTCAATCACGGTCACCAGCTTGTACTTGCGGCCCAGATTGTAGATAACCGGCTGATTGCTCATCTGCTTAGAAAAGGTTAAGTTAAAGCGTTCCACAGCCATCAGCGCGCACCCCCGCCTGTGTAATCCAAATGAGTGTTCAGGCCGCCCGCGATGGCCGGGACAATGGACACCTGGTCGCCATCCTTGAGCGCCGTCTCCGCGCCCTGCAAAAAGCGCACGTCCTCGTCGTTGACATAGATGTTAATAAACCGACGCAGCATGCCATCGTCGCCCTTGAGGCGCGCGCCCATGCCGGGATAGTCGGTTTCCAGCTGCTCCACCAGGGCATTGACCGTGCCCGGCTGGGCTTCTACCGTGTCTTTGCCCGCCGTCAGCCCCCTGAGCGGAGTCGGGATTAAAACGCTTACTGCCATAGTGATCTCGGTCTTTCCGGCGCTGTCCGCCAGTTGTCTTATTGCTCCAAGCTGGCTCAAACGCCGCTTAAATGTGCCAGCATTGTGTCTGTGTCCTGCTGCGTGCAGGTGAAGATCGGCGTATCGCGCTGCGTGAACAAGCTGGACTTTGTCTCGCGCAGGCCCTGCACCAAGTCTAGGAAGTCCTCGGGCTTGTTGGTTTCAAACGCGACAACAAAGTCTTGGTCGTCCAGGCCAAACGAGTAGGTCGTGTTGAGCTTGACTGACGGAAACTCATGCCCAAAGCGGATATGCTCGCGCATGATATTTTGGCGCTCTTCTTTGGGCAGCACATACCACTCGCGCGTCTTGACAAACGGGTAGATAAAGAGGTACTTGCCGCCGCCAATCACGATCTTGTTGCGCGTGCCTTCCTGCCCCTCATGGAAGTGGTCGTCCACATAAATGGAGGTCTTGGTCATTGCCAAAAACGAGTACGGGGTTTGCAGATAGGTGCCCATCAGCGTGCGGCGCATGGCGGTTGCCATCGCTTCAAAGTCATCCAAATCATACGAGATGCGCCACAGCATAAAGTCCGTCTCGGGCCGCACGCCAAACGTGGTGTACGGATAGATGAGGAACTTGCTGCCGAAGTCGTTGATGACGGCGGCGAGTTCTTGTGCGCCGGCTTCGCGCGTGGCTTTGTCCAGGCGCAGCCAGGCCGGGTCTATCTTGTAGAACGCGAAGCTGACAAACTGACGCGGCTGCTTGGCCGGGTCAATCTCCATTTGCGCCTCGGGGCTGGCGTCGCGCACTTCTGCGCGCTGCCACTGTGCAATTGCTGCCATGGTCTGTGTTGCTTTCTAATTTAACATGTTTACGCTAATGCGGGCACGGCGTCTGATGCCGTGCGTCCGGCAGGGACAGCGTGCGCCCGCGCCGCCAATGCCTCTTCCAATGAGGCCAAACTAGCATTGATAGGAATGGTCTGCCCGATCTTGCCCATCACGGCATCCATGGTCTTCAGCCCGTTGCCGGTGATACAAATCACCAGGCTTTCGTTTTTAGGAATATACCCTTGTGCAATCAATTTGCGCGTGACGGCAATTGTCGTGCCGCCGGCTGTTTCTGTCCAGATGCCTTCGGTCTGCGCGAGCAATTGAATGCCTTCCACAATCTCCTCGTCGGAGGCGTCTTCCGCCCAGCCGCCGGACTTGCGGCATGCTTCTGCGGCATAATAGCCGTCGGCGGGGTTGCCGATAGCGATGCTTTTGGCAATTGTGTTGGGCCGGACGGGCTTCATAATCTCCACGCGCTCTTTGACCATGGTGGCGATAGGCGCGCACCCGGTCGCCTGCGCGACATACATCTTGGTGGGCACGCTGTCAATCACGCCAAGCTGCGCGAACTCATGCAGCGCTTTGTATATCTTGGTGACCAAAGACCCGCCTGCCGAGGGGCAAACAATATGCTGGGGCGCGCGCCACCCGAGCTGCTCGGCAATCTCGTAGCCGAATGTCTTGCTTCCATCGCCATAAAACGGGCGCAGGTTGACGTTTGCCAGGCCCCACCCATACTTGCCCGCCACTTCCGAGCACAGGCGGTTGACCTCGTCGTAGTTGCCCTGCACCGACAGCACATTGGCCCCGTAGATGAGTGTCCCGACCACTTTACCCATTTCTAGGTCGTGCGGGATAAAGATATATGCCTCAAAGCCGCCCTCGGCGGCATGGGCGGCGACCGAGTTTGCCAGGTTGCCCGTCGATGCGCACCCCACTGTCTGGAACCCAAACTCGCGGGCTTTGGACAGGGCGACTGCGACGACCCGGTCTTTAAACGACAGCGTGGGATGGCTCACGGCATCGTTTTTAATATACACTTCATCTACGCCCAGGGCGCGGCCCAGGTTCTTGGCCCGCACTAGGGGCGTAAATCCTACTTGTTTGCCCACTGTCGGCTCGCCGTCGAGCGGCAGAAGGTCGGCATAGCGCCACATGGACAGTGGGCCGCTTTCAATCAATTCGCGCGTGATCTTCGGCCCCGCAGCGTAGTCGTACTGCACTTCCAAAGGCCCAAAGCACAACTCGCACACATGAATCGGCGCTTTGTCATATGTCTGCCCGCATTCGCGGCAGCGCAGGCCCACGACTTTACCCATAGCTGTTGTTTCTCCCCCGGTTTGCACCCGTCCAACAAAAAAACCTCTCGCCGCTTGGCGCTGTCCCCCATGCCCAAGTTCTCCTAAGGGACAGCGGACAGACAAGGACGAAAGGCGCGGGCGCATTCCGTGGTACCACCTTGTTTCGCGGCACGCCTCGCGGCGTCCGCCTTGGCGGGTACAAGTGACGCGCAGGCGCGCGGTCTTTACTACCCTGGCCCTATCACGGGAGCCTCCCGAAGCGCACTACTTGCCAAATCTCCGCAAAAGCGGAGGCTTAGGGTTTGCGCGCCCAGCTCGGAAGCCATTTCTGCGAAGCGCACCCTGCCGATTTTCAGCGTGTCCGGCTCTCTGGAAGGGTTTGCAGGCGCGTACTTTTCTTCGTCGTCGCTTTTGCGAAAGTGTCTTGTTGAGTATACCCCGCCCCGCAGAGAAATTGTCAAGCGGAAGCCGCAGGCCCGGTTGTGCGGCGTTCCAAAGGCGTTTCATAGGCTTCGCTTGGGCATTACCCTCGCGTACCAACGACGGAACAAATCCTTCCGTCGTTGAACCTGGCTAGGAACACCCTAGAAACGCGCTGACAACGCGCTTGATACGCCCACAAAATGCCGCTCAGCACGTCGCGCGGATCGCGCCAGGGGCGTCCGTGCCCATCCTCGCGCACGATTGGCACAGGCAGAAGTAGCTCCAAAAGCTGCCATTGATGTTCGGTCAAGTCCACACAGGCTCTGTAGAAAATGGTCTTGCAGGAAAAGTGCCTGTAGTTACGTCAACCACCCATGAGATACCTTCTCGTCGGCAGGGGAAATCAGCTTCTGGCAGCAATGCCGCTTGTACTTATTTTGGAGCCAGATATGAATGAACTTGGCTCCAGATTAGTCAAAAAACGTGACCCTCATCTTTTGGTATAAAATATTGGTTTATAAGGCTCCAAATTTCTTGACAAAGCGTCTAAATCGTGATATATTTGTACCATACGGGGGCAAAGTTTGTTTTCAGAGATGTCACTGAGAGAAAGATGTA
>JAABUJ010004899.1_pt1 | contig 13745 bp, 18 predicted proteins | sample 5559131 | NCBI WGS metagenome assembly JAABUJ01 (sample SAMN10711875, study PRJNA513366) | rock metagenome | isolation source: Antarctica rocks | place: Antarctica: Victoria Land, Mt New Zealand nord | collected 2016-01-07
TGGAAGGCGGACGAATGAGTCGCTCCTACCGTCACCACCATAGCCGCATCATACCGATATTCAGCATCTCGCCCAGACATAGGTTTTGCGCACGCAACACGTTGAGGAAGGTTTAGAGTAGCGGGTTGAGTGGAGATGCATAATCTCCGAGAGTGCTCTAAGAACAATCATCATGACAGAGACAATACAAGCAATGAGAGATAGTGGAACAGCAAGAACTCGCTACGTGAAATAGGAGGTTTACAAACCTGTCGAACATGGAGATGGTGCGCTTTGCCTTGGGCGCTCTCAGAATAGTCGTTCAAGGCGATGATGGACCAGTCGATGAGTGATAGGCTATATAGCAAGAGGGCCAAAACGTTAGTTGGCCACAAGAAATTCACGTCGTACCAGCTAATGCAGGATCGGTAACAGTGAACCGAATTCTCTTGATCAGGATTTGGACAATGCACTCCATTAGCGCAGAAGCATAGCCATTACACGTAACACGCACTTCTCCGAACAATAAAGACTTCTCCATGTGATCCTTGCAAGCCCTGCCCCGGTCGACAGTACGCGGAGAAGCTGGGGATGGCTCTGGCGGGCAACTTTGAACGCCGTGCGCGGGGGAAATGCGTTGGAATTGAACGCCAGATCGAACTCCATTCATAGTGATGATTGGAATTCGATCCGTCCGTCCTATTAGACAATGCATGCGGGTGTGCTCTGTATGGCATCGAAGTTGCTTTTGATCAGTTCTGATCGGGCTCCGAGATATGCAATTGATGAACTGAACGGCACGGAAGAGCAGCAAGAAGCACGCATTGACCTCTGATAAGGGAAGAGAAACTCGGGATTGGATATCGATACTATAGTCATGCCAGAGAGGACGCCAGCAGCGAAGAGCTCTCTCAAGCATGTCGGAAAGTGCCATGCGGAAAAAGGTCTGCATCGCGTGGTTGTCCATGGTTGAGCGAAGCTTACTTACCGCATGCGACTGAAGGGGGCAACTGTGTTTGGAGGTCGATATTGCTTATGTTCCTCGATGTGCTCGTCAATTCCATCCTTCGGCTTGACGCGAACGAAAGAAAACTCAGAGAAGATATGCTATCTTGCATGCCAGAATCTAGTGTCTCAACGCCTTATTTCGAGAATGGAACTGACATGGACTACTATGATTGATAGGGGAGCGTAAAGCAAACAAAGTTGATTCTTCATAACGAGACAAATGATAAATACATCTAGAATTCAAGTTCAGTAGACATATTAGGCAGCTGAGAACCGGAGCAAGCACATCCAGAGAAGTCTCCAGAACGGGAAACCGTACGCCGTCCTCTCTCATCTATCACTCGCCTTCTCCAACTCAGCCACTTTTGCAGCGTCTGAATCCGAGCTAGCAGGTGCGTCAATCTTCGCATCCTGGCTCGCAGCAGATCCCTTTTCAGAGAAAGGCGCAAGCATGGCCTCGAGCGCATTCATGGTATTCTCCAGCGCCTCTAGCTCCGAACTCCGCTGCTTGACGAGGTCTTCATTGCGCTGCTTGATCTCCCTGGCGTACTTTCCAATGGCTTTATTACTCAGATCCTCGAAATCATCGTTGAGTTTGTTGATTGAGCTGGTAAGCAACGATTGCTGAATATTGTGCTCGTTGGACTCATGCTTCAGGCGGTTCGACATCTCACGAGGTTTCTGCGCTTCGCTTGCTAGAGAGGTTCGCAATTGATCATAGAGCGCAAGTTGTGACTCTTGTGTCGCTAGCTGTCCGCGGAGTTTAGCGTCAGCGGATGACGAAGATGCTTCTTTGAGTGCTTGAAGTTCCTGCCCGCAGGTGGCGAGTCTTTGGATTAGATTCGCATTCTCATGAGTTGCAATATCACGCTCCTCCTTCATGGTAGCGAAGTCTTTAGCAATTACAGCTTTTTCCACCTTGATCTTCATCGCGTACTCATGGCCTGCTTCGATAAGCTTCAGCTCTGCATCGTTCGCACGACGGGTCGCTCGCTTTTGAGCCGCTTCAAAGGCTTCACGCCGAGATGTCCGCTCGACTTCGTACATTGCAGCTAATTCCCTCGCCCGATCCTGAGCTCTAGCTAAATCGTCCATGCTAAAGACAATTTCCGGAAACGTGATTGCAGGATACGGCGTCTTGGGCAGCAGTGAAGGCGTGGGCTCTGAAGCTGACGGATTGAGAGCAGTGATCTCCGAGGGCTCCGTCGAGTACTTCGGTCGCTTGCTTTGACGGGAGGAGGACCTCGATTCACTTCCTGAGAGCTCGACGGTGTTGGATTTTCGCTTCGATGAATTGACCTCGACTTCTTTCGAAATCTCTAGCTGACTTTCTGCGACCGTCTCGAAGTCGGTAGACGGAAGGGTTGCGGAAGCTGGTAAGTTAGGAAACAAGGCGGTTTTGGACGTTTTACGCCTTGATTTCGCTGGTTCCGTCGGATTACGGGCTAGCTTGGGTGGGCGGCGCTGAACACAAAGTCAGCTATTCTTATGGTCACGGGGCGAGAATTTGGTGAGACATCCCGTACCTTGACAGACCTGACCCTGGCCTCTTCATCTGGGTAATGGCTGTCATCTTCTGCGGCGGCTTGGCTGATGTCTTCATAGTCCGTGTCATTGTCGTCGTCGCCGATGGCTAAGTCCGTGGGGACAGCTTCATAGTCTCCAAAGATGTCTTCCTCATCCGTCAAAGGCATCTTGTTGATCGATGTCCATTTATGACCTCTGTTCTGAGCAGCTCTTGGCTTGCGCGTGCCGCGCTTTGCCGTGAGTTTGAATGCGACCGGCTGATCATGCGATTATTATAAGTTTACATGCAAGATGAGCGTTAGCGAGAACGCCACTTACACCTTCATTCTTCTTCTTCTCCATCTGGTATTTGTAGTTCAGTGCTGAGTCAGAGAGAGACCCAACAATTCAAGGAGCATAGAGTACACACTGAATATTGTTGCTGCATTGCATGTCGTGACCGCGTCGGATAGTCCTAAGATCAGGTGAGCGTTTTCATCGGTGGATACATTAGATATAAAGCGTACAGGGCATATTGTCTCCCAATCTTCGCCATTCTGGCGTCGCTTGTAAAGATCCTCCCGCTCTTGCAATGTCCATGTATTGGAGTTGCCAGTGCCAATGCCGCCGCTGCCTAGAAGGCTTCCGCGAGGCGCACGCTTCTTCCTGGGAGTCTTGTGGACTTTGGTGGGGGAGGCGGTCTTGGGTATTGTGGCCTTCTGAGAGTGATGAGAAAAACGATGACTTGGTCGACGGACAGCAGGGGTGCTAACCATCATGAGAGAAATGAAACGACAGTTGTGGAATGAAAAGATTGAACAGGCACCGTATAGACGACTTCAGTGGAATGGCGGGGTCAAGATGAAAGAACGTTGAAAGAAGAATTAGGAATTTACTGCTAAACTGGCCCGTGGTCCAAGCGATTTGTCGGTAGGTTGCCAAGTCGCCGTAAAATCTGTGAGGGGAGGATTCTCTGAGGTGTTGGTGAGGAGACAGGCTTCTGAAAAAAGGAAGTAGGGTATCTGGTCAAACTCTACAGAATGAAGGAGGGAGAGATCTAGATAGAGAGATGCAGTGGTTTGAAAGGTGGATCCGAGCGCCATCACAGAGGAAATTGAATTCACGACCGAATTTTAGCCTTCACCTTCACGCGCGAATCATTTGCCCAGCCACCTCGGCTTCGGCATGCTGCTTTTATGCAGCACTCCGCGTATCGAGCTTGATAACGATCGGAATCAACTTGGTACACGCTGAATTCGCGACACCATCTTGGAAGATGCAGGTGTGTTATTTCGCTCTCTTGCAAATCGTGTTTTGATGACGTATTGCCATTCATGAGACCAGCCTGACTATCTCGGTCTGAAAACCATAGAACCCCTATCACTCACCTACGATCCTAATAGCTGATGGTACTTCGCCTGCCGCTGAGGCTCGATAGCGTCATACCAGCCTTTGGCCATTCCCACGGGCACCTCCTCCTTACCAGCATTCAAACCTTCGTACGCCTCGTCCGTGAATGCGTCTAATGGCATGCCTATTGATTGCCCGTTTTGGATATCTGGCTGATGCTTCGAATCGTGAAGTTCGGCTGCAAGAAGTCAGCAAGGCCTGACTCCCACGTAGAGTTTTGCTTTCATACTTTGTACTGCTGGCGGGAATAGCTCGATGACTTTCACCTTCGATCCCCTCAACTGCTCACGCAGTACTAGGATCCAATGATGCAACGCCGCCTTCGAAGCGCAGTAGTTGCCACATCTTGCCATGGGTACCAATGCAAGCCCAGAGGTTGTGCTGTAGATCCCGTATCAGCCATCGCTCGTGACCGCTCAGGCCAATCTTTTCACATACAATATAAGCCCGGACTCTGAGTCCTTCGACTGGAGGAATGGTAGAAAGGCCTTGGTAAGCGCGAGATAAGCGAGGTAATTGGTGTTGAACTCCGTCTGGATGGAGTCGAGGTCCACGGACTCAGGCTTGGAGAAGTCTAGCCCTCGCTGAATGCCAGAGTTCATGAAGACGCAGTCGAGGTCGGTATGAGTTTTGGTGATACTACGCGTTGTTAGTAGGCACATACTGGAAGCTGTAGGGCTGGAACAGACTTGGTGACGAAGGCTGGGATCTTGTCCAATTCGGTGATATCGAAAGGTACGGCGCTGGCCTTATCCTTGCCATGCTTGTGAACGAAGGCTTCAAGTCTCTCCTTTCTACGTCCGCAGACGATCACCGACGTGCCTTCTTGGACTAAGCGCGATGCCAATGCTTCTCCAATGCCGCTGGTAGCCCCAATGACAAGGACTTTCTTGTAGATGAACGGCATGATGGTACTGGTCTAGCAATTGATGCCGCGTAATGGCACGCAGGCTAAGGTGGATCGGAGGGCTGAATAGATGGTTGTTGTAATTTTACGACTGTGTAAGGTGATCTAGAGGCGAACAAATGGAAATCTGGGAGCTTAAGGTGGTCATGATCGGAGTGAAGGAGAACTCGACCAACCCCGAGCTAAGTCCGAAGACTTGGCCCGGTTTCCAGTGAGCATTGCTCGTACTCCACTGACTTCAAGTACCGAGTACTTTAGATGTTGGCACTTGAAGAAAGCTACTTCAGATTTCTCGTAGAGGTTGGAACAATATTCTAGAACTAAGACTGGCTACTGATCCAAGGAATAATGTAGCCGACGTGCATTGTGCACACGTAGCAGGAAACAATCATGGGGTATCAAGGATCATTAATCCAATGTCTATAGCTTCCCTGAAGAATCTCGCCGTGACCTTGAGTAGTTGTGCTACTGTATCCGTGGCCAAACGTGTAGTATTGCTCTATGTTTTGCCAACCCAAAAGTCTTCTTTTCGCATATCTGCCGCTCTATGCGACTCGCCTCTTCATACAAAGCTCATGTTCGGAGTCACAGCAAGGATAAGAGTAAAGGTAGAAAATGACAACCTCAAGCAAGCCCACGCTTTATCTCTATGGTCCGCAACTCCAGTCCGGCAAAACCACGGCAATGCAACATGTTGTAACGACTTTTCTGCCTAGAATATGCTGTTGACTAAGTTGCCCCCGATAGTGGCGCCTGCACCGAATACAGCTGTCGTTTGTCAATACCAGTTTTGTCCCATATAACAGAGAAAGGGGTCTACTCACCGGCATTCCCAAGCTTCTTTCCAAATTTCTTCCCGTTCTCATTCAACTTGCTGTTCTGCCCTCCCACAGGAGGTCCACTGCCACCACTTTGACTGACATCCAAAGGCATGTTACCATAATTTGATTGCGTTGGAGGCGGCGGAGGTTGCTGCAGCCCAGATGCCCTCTTCTCATCTAGAACGTTCACGTAGCTCCGCGGGAAGATACCCACGAGACCTGTCCGCTCGTTGCGGCCCTTGGCCCAATCTGCGTTCATGAATTCGGTGATAGCGATGCGGTCGTTGGGCTGAATGGCAAGGTCGCCAGCATCGGAAGGTTGGTATTCGTAGAGAGCAGAGGCACTTGCTATCGACGCCGCAGCGGATGGAGCGCCGTATGCTGGGGGTGGGGCGGGTGATGGAGATGGTTGATAGAAGTTATTCTGCTTCTCGTTGAGGGATGTATTTGCGAACATGTTGGTTGGTGGGGGAGACGCAATGCCATTCTGGGCCGGGGTTGGTGTGGGATCGTGGAGCGGAGCGTGTAGGCTAGTCTGGGAGGGAAGTTGCGTAAGAAAGGAGGAGAGCTGTAGAGGTGTGATGACCGAAGAGTCGGCGAGAAACTCCAGTTCCTAGAGGCCGTTAGCAGAGATCTGGAAAAGACAGATGATGCTGTGTAACCGTTCGTATGGTTCGGAGCGACCTGTTGGTCATAGCCGTCGTTTGATCTTCCATGTCGCGCATTTGTTACGAAGGTGGTCTATGAAGATATTGAGATGCCAGACATGTGAACAGAAAGTTTGCGCTCGCCCTATAATGTTGTATAGAAGTATTTGAGCTTCTATGTTACCTCTGGTGAAGGCGAAGTGATAGGTGCGCTGCACAGCCTTCGCATCGTAATCCTCTTGGGCAGCCGGCCCGAAGCTGCCGAGCGTTCAAAGGGAGGCTTCCCCTAAAGTGATTACAACAACGACCACGCAGCTAGTATTGATATAAACCGATGATTAGTGAAAAACATGGACGGCTTGTTGCAAAGCAGCTGATACTAACTTGCCTATGTTCATTTGTAAGAATCAGCATCCTGTCACGGTAAAATGCATGCATGGGTACTGCTTCGCAACCATAGTCGCCCTGATCGAAGCCCTCGATGCATCTCAACCCTCGGATTCGAAGGCCACACCCTGCTCAGAGATAGTATACCTCAAACCTCCTTGTTTCCCCCATGCTCTGACTGCGATCCTAACCTCCTCTTTCCATCCCTCACTGTCCCACCAACTCACCCACCCGAAGAATCCACTCCTGTCCACTGCCTCCTGCCTTTGCTCTTTCTCGGCCAGCACTTCCTCGACGCTCATACCCGGGCCAAATCTCTTGACAGAGTGACGCTGTAGAACAACATTCACTGTGCGAAAAGTGGTCCATATGCCGGGCAAGTGCGGACGAAGACTCGATCCATCGTTGTTGTAGACGGGAGTGGCTAAAGCCCAGTCCGTGGCAATGATGGGACAATCGAACAATATCTGAACATCTCGAAGAGCACTGACGAGTGAGCGGTAGCGCGAGAGGAAGAGGCTGTTTTCTCGGTCCAAGACCGGAATATCAGGTTCCTCAAGCGCCCCATCTTTCTGCAGCTCAACATCTTGACGGTCTTGCCAGAAGAATGCGCTTAGGTTGTGGATGACAATGGCGCCTAGTGGGCGATTGGCCGAATAGTGAGAGGTTGTATCGGAGAGAAAGTAGGCTGAGAGGGCTGCGATAGTAATGAGGAAAGATTCGTGAGATTGTGGGCGGAAGATGTGTAGATTTTGTAGACTCTCATGTACGAGAGTTCCGCAGACGTGGAGGTTGCTGTCAGCGGCCGAGAAAGCCTCGCTGATCCGGGCTTCCAATATTGTCCCCAATCTTAGGACGGAATAATTGGTAGATAGGTCGAAGAGAGCTACGGCTGCCTCCTTACCCCCAAGAGAAGTGCCGTTGTAAGCTCTCGGGAGAATTGTGGCTGCGATGATGTGATGGAGTAATTGAGTCTTGCCTGAGCTTGGTGTTGCGCCAGTGAGCTCCACTACAGGGGCCCTGTTGTCGGCGAATGCGCTCTGCTGACGAAACGTTGGCTGAGCTGCTGGCGACCTGTGGTTCCCTAGTTGAGCCTGCTGACGTTGTGGGTTTGGCCCATGGGAGAAGATATCGATGATTCTGTCAAGAGATGCAACACCAATGTGGTATCGATCCGGGAGCGCACTAAGAGCACGAAAAGGATGTAGCAGCTAGAAGCCTTAGTCATATGCCGCTATTGTATGTGTAGGGTGTCGAGAAAAAGAGGGCCAACCTCATTCAAGCTCTCCTCTTTCACCTCCGCCAGAAGATCACGGCCTAGGATCTCTGCACTCATACCGTCCTTAGGCTTCTCGACATAAGACGTCGGACACAACGAAACTTCCTCTGCCACGCCCTTCCACCATCAAACCCTCCATATCGCGTCCCTGAGTTGAGGAAAGTCTTAGATGGCGCCGCCGACGGAAGCCTTCCCAGCGGCCGAGCTTCCGTATCGTGTTCAGATTACCACCCAAGGCAAGAGACGAAAAGGCGGTGACATCGATCTCAAGAAGTGTGAGCTGTTGGAGATGGTGCAGTATTCGTGTCTCGTAGCAGGCGAGCAGACTAGGCGGTCAAGGCAGCCTGTGCGATGCTACCCCATTGTAAGGCTTTTCAGGAAGTAAGGCGGCCTTTAGCTGGCTCCCGGAAGTGCTGTCGGCAGGACTAACAGGAGGTGTAGGTGCAGGGACAATGTCATGGTTGAGACTACTGCTTGGGAAGCGGAAGGGAAGGCAGAGGCGGAGTAGAAGGCGGTTTCCGAATATCAAGACTACACAACGCGAAGATCTCAGAAAGCCTTTGTCAAACTGTGCATTCAATGATAAAAGTGCGTACAGGTCGGATAATGCTATTGATCCGTTACGTGAAGAGACATAAATCCAAAGTGATTCGACTTCCCCCGGGTATCATATTCGCTATTCCAAACTCCCTGCAATGCATATTGCCAATGATAACACGAATCATGCCCCTAAAATTACACATTAATTCGTTTGAGTGAGCCTTGATGCCGGAGATACACCAGGCTTTCTCCAGTATCTCCTCTCTGCATTTACAGGAGGTCCGTAGCGTCCTGCTGGCCGTACTATTCCCTGCTGATCGAGGTTACCGTCGATATCCATATGCGTATCGTCGCAGCTTGTGCTGGTTGCTGCAGCAGGGGTTGAGTCTTCCATCGCTTCTTTCCAGACTTCAGCCCTGATCGCGCGCATACTCTTCGAATTCAACGTTGTATGGGTGTCCGCATTCGCCGCATGATCTGTTCTGGCACTGACCAATTTTCGCAGCGCAGCCTCTCCCAGTCGTCCTTCCTCGATCGCCCGCTCGCGCATCTTCTTCGGATTATTCTCTCGCACCGGAACATTGGGCGTGGCTTTGTAGGTGTGTTCACTTGGGAAAGATGGGAAGCTTTTCGGAATGTACGTGCTCTTCCCAGTCTTCGGTCCGTCATTCAAGGCGAAATCGAGCACGGGCAGTCGCTGGTGTTGCAGCGCTGGCGCCGCGTCGTCGAGCGGGAGCAAAGGTTGCGATTTCGAAGGCGGAATCGGTGGGTCGAGATGTGGTAGCAGTGATCTGAGCGAGAGTTGATGGAGATGCAAGGATTGAAGGAAGTCCTGAGGTATTGCTTGCGTTCGCCGACAAGCCAGCATAGCCTGTCGGACATTGGCTAGCAAGTGAAGCATGTCTTTCCCCGTCAGCATCAAGCTTGAACCGCGATGAGGGTAATTGCCGTACACTCTTCGGTTTCTGCGCGGAAAGACTCAATAGCCACTGGGTCCGCGCCTTGAAACCCCACAGCCTCTAAGGCTAAAGCAATTGAGCGTGTGAGCAAGGTTTGGGCCGACTCTTCGTCCTGTGCAGGGAGCTGACGCCTGATCGTTTCATCTGGGCGCCAGGTGAGCTTATGATGACGGCCATGACGGATGTATTGCTTCTTGGTCGGTGGAAGGTCGAAATCGGCGGTAGTGGAATTGCGCTTCTGGGAGCGCACATTATCGACAGTCATGGGCGTCATCGAGGGACCAAATACGAAGCCTGAAAGGAGTATTTCTAGATCGCAGAGCCATCACATAGCATACTCAACCGTCTTCGCCGTGTGGAGTTGTGATAGTCGAGACGTGATGATGGGTCATACCGGTCCCTCGGCTTTTCGGAAGAAGAAGCCGGGCCGACTTGCTTGTGATTAGTCGCAATTCGGATGACTCTTAGGACAAGAGATATTCCTTCACTCAATTCCAAGAATTGTTAATTCTCTACAGAATTACAGCACCGCAATTCTGGTAGTGATTTCCACTCGCGGAAGGGCATTTCTCATCTCTCACCTGCATCCTCACGCAACGGGCTAGAAATTGCAATCATGGCGGACGCGGTAAGTTAGAATCACTGGTGGCAGCAAACCTGAGAACCATCGGCTACATTTCGCGCAAAGCCTTTTACCATATGCTGATTTGCTGTTGTATTGTGCAGGCGTCAGAGAAACAGCATCGCAAATCAGTCGCTTTCAGCAACGGCACGACGGAAATCCATCAAGATGGCAAAGTGACAGAAGTCAATGGCACGTCTGACAAGACGTCTGCAGAGAGCCACACTGCGTGTGAGGAACATAATCGAGAAGCTTTTGTCAATATCATACTAACTTCCTCAAGCACCGCCAGCAGCTACCCCATCCAATGATCAAGGGGTAGACGAGGTGACGGACATGTTCAAGGGCTTGGCTAAAAAGAAGAAGTCGAAGAAGCCAAAGGATGAGGAGGGCCAGGGCGGTGGTGATGAGGCGCCTCCGGCCGCAGACGGAGAGTTCGACCCCACGGCGCTCAAGAAGAAGAAGAAGAAGAAAGTTGCAAAGGCCGCAGATACTGAAGACTTTGAAAAGAAGCTGGCTGAGGCAGGGGTCAACGAGGATGGCGAGGCAGAAGCGACTACGACTGAGGGAGCTCCTGCTGAGGAGGGCGATCTTGATTCGGGGACCGGCATCTGGTCACACGGCGCCACGCAACCGATCAGCTACTCGCTACTCCTGTCTCGATTCTTCACCCTTCTGCACAACTCGCACCCAGACCTAATGTCAGGTGGCACAAAGAGCTACAAAATCCCACCGCCCCAGTGCCTACGAGAAGGAAACAAGAAAACCATCTTCGCCAATATTGCTGACATCTGCAAGCGGATGAAGCGTACAGACGAGCATGTTACTCAATTCTTGTTCGCTGAGTTGGGTACTAGCGGAAGCGTGGATGGTTCAAGGCGTCTGGTCATCAAAGGTCGATTCCAGCAGAAACAGATCGAAAACGTGCTGCGTAGATACATTGGTAAATACATCGCTACCGCCTCCTGTCGTCGTTGACTGATGAAGTATAGTCGAGTATGTCGCATGCAAAACTTGCCGATCGCACGATACCGAGCTCAACAAGGGCGAGAACCGGCTGTACTTCGTGACCTGCAACTCCTGTGGTAGTCGACGAAGCGTAACAGCCATCAAGACAGGTTTCTCAGCACAAGTCGGCAAGCGCAAGAGGATGCAGACATAACCAATTCTACCTGCTGGTTTAAGAACTCGCTGGCTGGCGGTATTTGTCCTTGAAGTCGGGTTAGTCCTTGCATGTGATGCAAGCTGTCTCCTAAAGTTGGGGCGTGTCGATCGATAGCAACGAAATGCCCAAGAGTTAGCGACTGTGAGTATAGCCTTATGAAATTTCGGGCTTGGTGTACTAGCCAGCTGTACGACCACAGTGTGAAATGACATGGAGCTTCAACTTTGTAGCAGAGCGTGTTTTGTTCATCACGATGATCGTTTTATTGGTCTTGCTCATACCTGTCAGATACATGTGCGAGTCGTATTTCTACCAGTCATCCGAAAGACGCCCCGTCTTCCATGCAAGGCTGTAGAGATCGCTGGCGGTGTTCACCATCAGAGGAATGTGTAGTCAAGCTGCCTGGGAAGAAACTTTTCGAATTACTAAAAGACTTGAAACCCAGCGCCAGCATTTGAAATCGACGACTCGCCGATGGCAGGCACTATGCCTTGAGCATGACAGTCTCATAGATCAATGGGGACATCGACAGCGCCTTCTTCACACGTCGGAGGCATTCAGGATGGTCTCGTTGGCCCACTTCGCTTGTTGATAGGCCACTACCGCGGTGTTCAGCTATGAGCTTTTCTGCAACGACCATTGCTAGATGGTTTGGTAAAGGAAGGTACGAAAGTGCATCTTTCGCACTGGATTTCCGATGCGGGTCGGCATGACCGCCAAGACAATTTGTTTAACCTGCTGTCGCTTTTAACCTCGAAATTCAATTTGCTGTGCTTGATCAGCAATTTCCAATGACATGTGCAAAAGGCCACATGATGCAAACTTCTCGTCCCTTTTCGAGTGGCGTTTTGTCTATCTGTGGATTCTGTGAAATCATCACGCAGAACTCCAGCCAGCAACACGGCCTAATGAGCCTGGAATCAAAATCCGCAGATTTGCCATCTGGACCCCGCTATTCGCTATCTGCAACCGGACCTGTGCTTTCTCGGCACGTCAACATCTCGTCATCATCCTCATGCACCGCCTTCTTCCGCCGCTTTACGTCTTGGCCACTGCAAGGCATCGCTTTTGTTTTGGCCCATAGATACGATATAGGCTTAGCCGCAAGACTGCCCACATGTCCGTCCAGGCAGCCAAGTAAAGATCGGACGGATCTCCTGCTATGGGGAAAGATTCGCATCAGATCTCGGAGCAACAGCCCCAGAGTGTCCGAAGCCGATGACTTCATCATCCTGTACGACGTCATGACTCCTGCATTGCTCCGAGGTAGAAGACCTCACTGAAGTACTAGATTCAATATATATCGTCCTGTAAACCTCCACCCACTCCTTATCATGTCACTCTTCACCAGATCCCGCATCCCACTCCAAACAATCCAATCCCAGCTTCTCAAATCCACTTCAAGAACATCTTTCTATTCCAGCATGGATCAATCTCACGCAACCGGCGACTCCGTTGTGCCAGGCAAGGCTCAGGAGAAGCTCCCCAAGGGCGTTGAGGACGGCGTTCCTGACGCCATCCACGACACCGGTTCGTCCAAGAGCCACGCCACTGGTGACAGTATAGTACCCCAGGGAATACAGAAGGCTGTGCCAGAGGGTCTCGAGAAGGCCTTGCCCGACTCGATCCATGATACGTCCAAAGGAGGTGTCCACAGCGTAAGTCACGCTTTACCCATGTGCCTGTGGCAAAAGCATTCGGCATATAACGGCTAACATTTTGCAGATGAAGAACTGAGGAAATCCAATAGCGGTTTCGAGAAGATGCGGCAGGGGATTTACGGCTGGTAGCGCAGATGTAAGGTATTTCGGTAAAGATTAAGGATGGCGTGTCACCACTAGCTTGGCCAATAGACTACACGTTGTCAATACGGAACATTGGACGCTCAAACCTTTTGTACTATCCTTTGTTGCTCCATCTCCGTCTTTGTCTCTCGAGTACTATATTTGACGTTGTTGTCCTTCAATATTGTGATCATCCTTTCATGATTAGAAACAAGTATAGTTTATGAATGTGGTGTGAACCATGTTGTTCCTTAATATCTTCCCACTGTTGCCAGATTTTGCTTCTCGCAAAGGAATTCCATCTACTATCCCAACGGTTTCTGTGTACTACCGATTAGTTATATTCCCTTCCCCCTTTTATTCTACCTAATCCTTTTCTGTTTGAGGCACCACTCATACCACAATCGCATTTTGTCTCGGCCCACGCTTCAATTCAACTATACATCATCGCCATCACGGTACATTGACTTCTTTCTCCAAGGGCAACAAAGTTGATCATACTGACTATGACCACCGACCAACCTCAGCTGGCACCACTCCCACCCCTTTACCAATTTCATTTAGCATCACTCCTACCCCTCTATCCCGCCTTCCACCTCTCCCAATCTCCAACCCAATTCAAAGTACATCTCTACCTCTACCTCTACCATGTAATCACTATAGCGCCCTCCACCCCCTTACCCTCTGCACCGCACCGTCCCCTTGAACTGTCTCAGCATCGTGTATATCCA
>JAABUJ010004900.1_pt1 | contig 13741 bp, 12 predicted proteins | sample 5559131 | NCBI WGS metagenome assembly JAABUJ01 (sample SAMN10711875, study PRJNA513366) | rock metagenome | isolation source: Antarctica rocks | place: Antarctica: Victoria Land, Mt New Zealand nord | collected 2016-01-07
AGGGGGGAATGTCACCGGTCGTAGGTGTAGACTGTGGCGGCGATAAGGAGGGAGGCCATTGCTATGGGAGGCGATTTTCAGTTCTGTGCGCTCGTAAGGATTGATTAAAGCTTTGTGTCAGGATTTGGTAGGAGTAGATAGCGTTTTTAAGTGGAGATTCTAGTAGAAAATGTTGCTGGGTATCGTTATCAAACGGAACTGTACATATACACTGTGGGTCTTGCTTGTCTACCTCCAAGATCTTAGCGTCATGGATCGCTAGGACTCGCCACAGTTTATTGATGACGTAAGGCGGCTCGCCCCTCAGTTCGCTGTCCTTCCTCTGCATTCAGGTTGAGCCGAAGGTTGATATTATATATTCGTGATATCAATATGTATAAATGCAGTACCGGACGTCTATTTTTGGTACCCCTAATCAAAGTACCCCGTCCCAATGACATGCTGATGTGCAAGACCTTAGTCACACTTCCTCTTTAGAATGCATCCGATCATTATTTTGTCTCGCATCCTGGTCAGGGCCGCTGTGCTCCCGCTTCTGTTCCTCACCTAGCTGTTTCCTCTCCTTTAGCTCCTGGCAGAACTTGCTGTTCGCTCGTATTCGGTCGCCGTATCTTATAAAAGCAAAGGGGATGACGGACATTGCGAGGCTCAGAAAGCCCAGAAGACTGGTGGCCCAGGGTATACCCATCTTGCTGTACATCGGTCGAGCAGCGATCGGCAAGAGGGCACCGAAAATGCTTCTGCAACAACTTGTGGCTGACATAGCGCTGGCGGCGAATACCTCGTATGCGTCCGTAACATAGTTCAGTAAAGCCATGAATATGAGCATGAAGCCGACCCCGAACGGTACGCCTGCCAACATCGGAACGATCCAGTGCACATTGGGTGAGGCAGTCCAGCCAAGCCAGAAGAGTGAGATGACATAAAGCGGACCGCCTAGACAAGCGAGGGGCAAACGTCGGTACTCTTCGATGTATGTCCAATGGGCGCCTCGTTGCTTAGCGCGTTGCAATATGCGGTCGTAGTGTAGGAAAATGTAAAGCGCAATCACGGCACCAACCAGAACTAGGTATCACTTAGAGCTCCCTTTTTGCCTCAAAGGTAGACGGTAGAGCTTACTAGCGACGAAAGCGAGGCCTGTCTCGCCAGTGTTCATACCATAGATGCCTGTCCATCATGAGCGGCCTCCCAGTACAGTTAAACGTTGTACATGCTCACCTTGGAAAATCAAAGGATAGGCCTCGAAAAAAAGATCTTGCTGAGCGTAAGCTAAAATGGACATGTCAATGGATCGCCGCAATACCCACAGAAGATAGCATATGCCAAAGATAAATATAGACAAGTGAAAAGCACAATGGCCTCATGAAAGATCATGTTTAAAGGTCTCATTAATGTTACCGTTATCATTTGCTTCGCTCCTTTCTTCTCCAACTCTATCGGGCCATATATATTAGATTTGGAGGTCTCCTTCCGCATCTTGCGGGCTCTTTGCTTGAGAATGATGGGCCCGTAGGTCTCGGGAAGAAAAAAGAGGAAGAACAACGAAACCCCTGCAATGATGAAGGCCACCCAATAAGTCCACCGCCAGCTGACCACAGATATGAATCCGGATATGAGAGGGGCCAGCTGTGGTCCGCAGGTGGTAGCCTGTAACATCTGAGCGAACATCTTTGACAGTAGACTTCAAAGACTCACGGCCATGAATATAGCCATAGCGCGTCCTCGAGCGACGGGGTCAGAATACACGTCGGCGAAAAGACCGCCTACAACAGCGATCGCACTCGAAGCATTGATACCACACAGCAGACGAAAGACTAAAAAAGATGGCCAATCTGGCGCCACTGCACAAGCCAGAGTGAAGAGCGTAAAGACGACGAAGCTGGAAACCATGATGATACGTCGGCCAAACGACTCGCTGAGAGGCCCAAAGAACAATGGGCCGAGAACGTAGCCGACGAGAAACAGGGAGACGGGGAGGACAAGCTGAGCTTGGTCTGTGACGTGGAAGTAGGGACCTTGGTACTCTGTTGTACCACTTGGCAAGGACGAGCCCAGCGTGCTATTGACCACGGCCACAATACCCATGAGCACAATCAGGACCTTCTTGCGCTGTTTGAAAGGTCAGAGCAGCATTCTGGGGCTGGAATTGATCGTACAGAAGACCAGTTGTATGGGTTTTGAGGGTCCCCCTGGGGAAAAGACAGTATAACCCTCTCGTCATGGTTGCTGTCTGGTGACGGTCCATCCTTCTGTTTGGGCTGGGGCCGTTTCTCGCCGTCCTCCTCTGCTGTGCTTGTATCTGGGGATGGAGGCGCGCGGTTGTCGTTCAGTTCTAGGAAGCGTCAGAGGCAGCTTTCACAGGAGAGAAGGTACATAGGTACCTTGGCCGTTTTCCGCAGGTTTGGTACTCCTGTTCAACTCGGCCGCGGAAAAGTCGCCGAGACAGGAGGTTGCCCTGTGTACTTCTGGACGTGTCTGTCCATGAGGGCATTCGAGATATTCCAGGTCTGCCATCGATATGCATTGCTATGTCTCGCCCAGTAGAGGCAGCGAAGAAGAGAGTTTCAGTGACAGTCAAACAATGGAGAGCCATGACGATCTCTGGACGGAGTACCCTACGATCAAACGGGTATAACGGCTTATTATCGTCGATTCCTGCTCGGGATTTTGGGTGGATACATTATGACCACTACTTTAAAGTGTTCGAGGCCCTGGTCCCTGGCCGAGACTGGCGCTTGCGGCTAGTGCCCGCCAAGAACGGAAGTCCAAATAGCATGTTTGTCAGTAATCAACCGTTGCTGATGCTTATAATCTTGTAACAATCTTGTAACGCTGAATATGTCTGGTTGTTAGCAAACATATATGAGATTTGCGACTGGTACAGTTGCAGGATACTTGAGTCCGATACGGCTCGACAGTCGCAATGATGCTCGACGGTTCTAAAGGTTTCCGGCACGGGTGAGGGGCAGCCTCGGCAATTGAAGCTCATCAATCGACCCTGAGTGCCGTCCCTGACTGCGACAAAGCCAGCGGAGTACTGAATTGGAAAGCTAGCGTGATGCACACATCAATGATGCCTTTCATGTTTCTAGGTTGATGCTCTTCCCGAAACGAGCATACAAGTCGACCTTCAATCGTTCCATCTCTTCACGAACGGTGCCGAGTCTCTCTTCTGCAGCCGACACCGATTCCTCGATTTCGCATGTCGACGCGGACAATAAATCCTGCACCTCTTCAAGGGGCAACGATACGAAAGTGTCACCAATTTTATATCTATGCGTCTAGTCAGCATATATGCACTTGATGGTGGCTCAACTATCACACGGTATCTTCTCATCTTCGTTCGCCAGCTCAAGCTCGTTGGAGATTTCTTCTAGGTCTTCTTTGTCTTTCTGCCACTCTGTTAGGCTGTCTCATATCCAGAGGCTTGGAAGAGACAATGCGTACTGCTTTGATTTTTAGGTCGTCTTCGAGCAGCATCTCTCGCTGATGCAGCCGGCTGAACTTATTAATCTTGTCTTGGTCCTCGCGTCGCACCTCGATCTCATCCTTGCCCACGGCTGCTTCGTCCTCCTTTGAAAGCTGGAGGATCTCTCAGTCTAAGTTCACCTATCATTGGTTTTGCGAAAGCGCGTACCATGCGGCGTTGCATGACGGATCAGACGTCAAGATTACAAGACTTGTTCCGGGCAACGAACATGGGAATTTGCAACTTGATACGGTCAAGTCGACTTAGTACGTACACTGACTACTTTACCCTTCGAAGAACGACAAAAGCTTGTCGAGAGGTCTTGGCACCGGAAATGCCTACGCTATACCATATCTGGCAGGTCGCTAAGAGCCCAGATACCTGCAAGGCGCGGACCCTTGGGTATCTCCCACTCCAATCGCAGGTACTAGCATCGGCTATCAGCTTCATGAAGTATATATCATAGAAAGAAATCATTTGCCATTAACACTCAATATTGGTCGTATCTTTTCTGGAGCGAACTGTCAAATAGAAAGATCCAATCAAGATCCCAACATCCCACATGGCGCCGTCCTGCATGCTTATCTAGCAATCTGAATTCCAAGGCGGCGAGCTCGAGCTAGTGTGGCATAGGCTGGTGATCATGTGCAGATGTGCATACCGCATCTGCATGCATACCTTATGTTGGCTCTGTGGTCCCTCTCTTCGACCTTGCTGCTCTCTTTCTACTGTTTTGCTGCGTCAACTTTGGCTATTTGACTCCACACGCCATTGACCATGGCACAGCCAGAGAAGACTCCGTCGTACCTGGAGGCGCCTAGGCAAGCATCAATCTCAGCACCTGACTTGGCGAGTGACAATGATGCCGCCGTTCTCGGTAAGCACGGACAGCATGAAAGCCATGACAGGATGGACTCTTACGCTGCATCATAGCAAAACTTGGGTACAAGCAAGAGCTGCGGCGGAATTTCACGATGATAGAAGTCTTTGGCATTGCCTTTTCCATCATGGGTCTTCTTCCCTCCATTGCCTCAACCTTGTCCTATTCAATCCCTGCCGGCCCAGCTGGGATGGTCTGGGTTAGTAACGATATTTTCCTGTGATATTAGTGCCATGGGATTGGGGTATGCTGAGAGCAAGATAGGGCTGGTTCCTCGCTTCGGGATTCATTTTTGTTGTGGGACTGGCGATGGTAACCACCAGGAACCATGTCCGATCATCTTTGAGATACTGAAGCAATTTTAAGGCCGATCTTGGCTCGGCTATGCCTACATCTGGCGGACTCTACTGGTGGACGCATTTCTTCTCATCGCCTGCAACCAGAAATCCATTGTCTTTTCTGGTCGGCTACAGCAATACATTGGGACTAGTGGCCGGCCTATGTTCGATTGATTGTGAGATCCAGCACAGCTTCTGAACTTGGGTCCTCTGAGGCTGACACTGCTCGAATAGATGGCTTCTCATTGATGTTTCTCTCCGTTATCGTCATAGCCCGCGATGGCGACTGGACCCCTACCAACGGCGTCGTCTACGCGGTTTTCCTAGCCTGTGTCTGCTGCCATGGTATACTAGCCACCTTCACGTCGAAGATAATGGGCAAGCTCCAGACGATCTTCGTTGTGATGAATTTCATCCTTATCGCAGCTACGATCATTGCTCTCCCTATTGGTGCCCAACACCGGCGCAACGGGGGCCATTACATATTTGCCGAGACAGCCAATTTGACCACATGGCCTACGCGATGGGCTTTCATGCTCAGCTGGCTATCACCTATCTGGACAATAGGTTCGCTTGATTGCTCTTACAAATCATCGATAAGGCTTCTACTGATCTCACCTATCTGAGTAGGGTCGTTCGACTCATGCGTTCACATCAGTGAAGAGGCGGCGAATGCAACGAAAGCTGTACCTTTTGGGATCGTCGTGTCAATCGGTTCTTGTTGGTTTTTGGGCCTCATTATCATGATTGTGATTGCAGCATGCATCAACCCCGACCTCGAGTCTGTTCTCTCCTCTAGCTTCGGCCAGCCCATGGCACAGGTATAACTCTGTATCTAAGCCTTAGCATGTGCACGACTAACTCCATGCCAGATATACTACGACGCCCTGGGAAAAAATGCCACGTTGGGTCTCATGTCCCTTCTGTTCATCGTGCAATTCCTTATGGGCCTCTCCATTCTCGTCGCCGTCTCCCGCCAAACGTGGGCCTTTTCGCGCGACGGCGCCCTACCCTTCTCCCGTTTCTTCCGCCCCATCTCTCAGAAGCTGGGTTACATACCTGTCCGGGCCATCTGGGGCTGCGCATTCCTTGCTGCTATCCTAGGCCTACTGTGCTTGATAGCACCTGCGGCAGCTCAGGCGCTCTTCAGTCTCGCAGTTTCAGGCAACAATCTTGCATGGGGAGTGCCGATCTTTGCAAGAGTGGTATGGGGACAACGAAAGTTCAAACCGGGGCCTTTCTATACAGGAAAGCGGTTCAGCACAGCAATCGCATGGGCGGCCGTCGTTTTCCTGATATTCGGCTTGTTTCTATCATTTTTCCCGTTGGGAGGCCCAAACCCTACGCGTGAGTATTCTCTGACACTTTGTTTGCATTTGCGTGATCGAGCATCTCTCTCTCTCCCTCTCCCGATCTCCCATACGCTGGCACCAGTGGGTGCCAAGATTCTTGGCAACACTCGTCTGTTGTTGCTTCGCTGATGTTGCTTTATCAATTTGCCGCTTTGCCATTAGTCCATCGCTGGTCATCAAGTCCCTCACCATTTCGCACATTCCCCACTATTGCACATCCCCATAGACCATGCTCAAGTCATTTTTGGAACAAGCACCCTGCCCCCATATGGCACAAAGCTGACACGTCAAACCTTAGCCCAATCAATGAACTACACCGTCGTCATCAGCTGTGCCGTCTGGGGCGGCGCCCTGGCCTACTACTACATCGACGCTCGGAAGTGGTTCACTGGTCCAAAAATCACCATCGACGCTGTGTCCTTGACCGAAGAGCAGGAGGTTGCGATCAGAGAGGAGGGTTTCGAGGTTAAGGCCTTTGAGGATGTCAAAACGATGGGGTCAGGCGAAATTTGAGTTGGTGATACAGAAGTGGGGGAGTGGTGATGCAATGTAGTATGACCACGCTCATGAGGGAGGTTGTCTTGTAGTCGGACTGTCGAATGAGTTTTTTCAAAAAGTATTCCGCCCTCAATGTAGCCTTGAGATTGTACTTTCCATTGTTCGAAGGCGGCAAGGCTTACGACCGCTTTAAGTCTGAGAGACGCATAAGGGATTAGCACGCACTAGTAGGTGACTCCTTTCTCTCTCTCAACCCTTGCAGTGATAAGCATTTATTTAGCGTTGTTATAAATCATACTTCGTTGATCTCACTAATATGCATCTGCTTATATGCTATCCTTCATATCGGCTGTTGAAGAAGCGCGTTGCGTGTAAATCCGATGAGACTCTCTTCCCGTCTCTCTGCTATGCACACCACTAGTGTTCGCTGCGAGGTGTCTGCACTACGGGCTCTTGAACAAGTGCTGAACAATGAACGAATACAAGTAGAGTAGCAAGCTCCTTGTAGGATTGCGATACCAACTCCAATTCCTGAGATTCATAGGGCCTGACAGCTTCATTGCGCTTTTCAACTCTGTCAGAGAAAATTCACATTTGTTATCAGCAGCTACTGTCGCGTTTTAACTACCAGCTCATTGGATAGGCATGGAAAAGTTGGAATCTCACCAATGACAAAAGAGAGCTCTCGGATAGACCGAGTCGAACTGGGTCACTGAGAATTCATAACAAGATCGAAAGCGAAAGAGATGCCCGAGCGATGTTCGACTGTAGGTGGGAAGAAGCCGTAGCAATTATAGTCTTGCTTCAAATTGGTCTCAGGCGCTCGGGTTGATCGCCTAGGAGGAATGCTAGCTACAAACACAGATTAGAGAGCGTCCAGTGCGGGTGACTACGCTACTAGCTACAAAAGACAACATAAAAGTGTCTCGTCTTGATGCAGACCTCGCTGCAAGCCATGATCTCCTTCAATGACAGTTGGGGTCCCATCAAGTAGATGTCAATATACTCAAGGCAGGCGCCGTAAGCAAGCCCTTTCTACAATCAGACTGCCCATCGATGATTTTTGTCAATCGGTTCCGGATGTGGACGATGCACCAGGATCTGTACTCGGCAGATGCGTCGAATGCTCTCAAGTTTGCATGGCCGATGGCGAGCATCGTTGTACTCTTGTTTCCGACAACGACATTGAGATTACGAACGCATCGCAGGAGATGGTAAGCTGTACAGCCGGACTCCGTAGGGCAGGACTTGGTAAACCATCAGCGATAATCAACGGCTAATGGCAAGTAGGTCCTGTTGACGAGAGCGTGGAAGTAACATTCGCTACCCGTCAGACTGGACTGGGCAGTGGTAAGACAGGCAATCAGAAGGTTGACGTGATTCAATTCGTTGTGACAAGGTTTTCAGGGGCATACGGACTCTCATCAAATCATACTTGACCTTGAGGTTCGAAAGCCAATACTCAAGCGGAGCTTTCAGGAAGCGAGTGTCTCCGCGGCAGCATAGTGTCGAAGCGCGTATGCCCTTCTCATTTGTATGGTATTGAAAATCGCAGCACTGATAAGGTAATAGAACACACGTTATCGAGAAAAATCCTAAAAGTGCAAAGGCTCTGGCTCACAAGGGGAGCGGGATGCGGTTGCGGCGAGTGGCCGAAAGTAGTTTAGCTTAGCCCTACAAGAAGTTGAAGCAACTTGTCCTGAACATAAATGCTTACGCCTGTTTCGCAATTGATAGCGACCTATAAGCGCCCATAAAGAACGGATTCTTTCCTAGAGATCTTTCTTCTTCATGTTCTAGTTTCCCATTCTTCTAGTGCTAGCTCACTGTCCCCCTCTCCCAGCCTCGATCACAATGCCTCCTCATGGCAGACGGCGCCTCTCCACCTTGACCACAATCTTATCATTTGTCTTCCTGTTTACCTACACCGCTTCCGCGGCTTCTGCCGTTTTAGGCATTGACATCGGGACTGAGTACATCAAGGCCGCTTTAGTGAAGCCCGGAATTCCTCTCGAGATCGTCCTGACAAAGGATTCGAAACGCAAAGAGACCGCCGCCGTAGCCTTCAAGTCTTCCAGGCAAGGAGTCGCGACAGTCGAGAAGGGCAATTTTCCCGAGCGGATATATGGAGGAGACGCTCTGGCAATCGCAGCAAGATTTCCTGGCGACGTATACCCGAATCTGAAGCCACTCCTGGGCTTACAGTTTGCGGGCAGCGATGTTGTATCTTCTTACAGGGAACGCTTGCCCGGTCTTCAGGCGACGGCTTTCGAGGGCAGGGGTACTGTGGGCTTCAAAAGCCCAAGCTTTGAGGCAGAGGAGGATCCATTCTTGGTCGAGGAACTACTAGCCATGGAGCTGAAGAATATACGAGCGAACGCTATGGCACTAGCTGGAAAGGGATCGACGATTCAAGATGCGGTCATCACAATACCTCCTTTCTACACCGCAGAAGAGAAGATGGCAGTGACTCTGGCTGCGGAATTGGCTGGCTTACGAGTTCTGTCACTGATTAGCGATGGGCTCTCGGTGGGACTGAATTACGCGACTTCAAGGACCTTTCCAAGTGTCAGCGAAGGTGGAAAGCCGGAGATTCACCTAGTCTACGACATGGGCGCTGGTTCGGCAACGGCTACCGTTCTTAGATTTCAAGGCAGGACCGTCAAGGATATTGGGAAATACAACAAGACCATACAAGAGGTTCAGGTATTGGGCACTGGCTGGGACAGGACATTGGGCGGTGACGCGCTCAACCAAGTCATTGTGGATGACATGTTCATGAAATTTACCAGCATGGACAAGGTCAAGGCGCTGGGAGGGGAGGCCAAGCAGGTCAAAGAGCACGGTCGGACAATGGCGAAGCTTTGGAAAGAAGCGGAAAGACTGAGGCAGGTCTTGAGCGCAAACACGGCAACATCTGCGAGCTTCGAAGGACTTGACAACGAAGATATCAATTTCAAGTACAAGCTTACAAGGACCGAGTTTGAGGAGCTCACAGCTATATATGCAAATCGTGTCGAGCAGCCGGTGAAGCAAGCGCTCGAGATCGCAAAGCTTAGCCTGACGGATGTCGAATCTGTGATCTTGCATGGTGGTGCTGTTCGTACACCATTCGTCCAGAAACAGCTTGAATCTGCAGTAGGGAACGCAGAAAAATTAAGGACGAATGTCAATTCGGACGAGGCGGCCGTATTTGGCGCTGCCTTTAAAGCTGCTGGCATCAGCCCAAGCTTTCGTGTCAAGGAGATCCGCATTGGCGACATCGCGGGCTATTCATACGGTCTGCAGTGGAAGCGTGACGAGACTGAAAAGCAGCAGATGCTATTCGTGCCAACATCACAGACTGGTAATGAGAAGCAAGTGCCTCTCAAAGTTACAGAAGATGTAGCTTTCACATTGTTCGAACAAACGCCAAGCCATCCGGTTGTGAACATACAGACCAAGAACCTTACTGCGTCTGTTGAGCAGCTGGTGGAAAAGTTTGGGTGCGCAAAAGCCGACATTAGCACAAGCTTTGCTATCCGACTGAGCCCTACCGATGGTCTACCAGAGGTCACAAGAGGGTCCGTCAGCTGCGAGACCACTGGCCAAAAAGGTGGCGTAGTAGATGGTGTGAAAGACTTCTTCGGTTTTGGATCGAAGAAGGACGGCCAAGAGCCATTAAAGGAAGAAGTCGACACCGAATCAACGACGTCTACTTCAAACGGAAATTCTGCTACAACGTCACCAAAAGAAAGCACAACTTCCGAACCTTCCAGTACAGACACCGCGAAGGCGGCCGAGAAATCAAAGGAAGCCAAGAAACGCATCGAGACGATCTACATCGACTTCTCAGCTGAAGCCGCAGCACTCCCTCCACCCAAACCAGGGAATCTTCAACGTATCAAAGACCGACTCGTCGCTTTTGACTCCTCAGATCGGTCACGTATGAGACGTGAAGAAGCCCTGAACACTTTGGAGGCATTCACATACAGGGCTCGAGACCTGCTAGACGACGAATCATTCATCGCTGCCTCGACTGACAAGCAGCGAGCTGAGATCGAAGAGCACTTCAAGAGTGCCAGTGACTGGCTCTATGGTGATGGTGCCGATGCCAGCCGAGACGCACTGAAGGCTCGTCTGGACGAACTCCGTGGGCTTGTTGAGCCTGTGCAGAAACGCAAGGATGAGGCAAGCAAGCGGCCACAGCAGGTACAGTCATTACAAGAAGCCCTCAATCAGACGAAAGCCATGGTCAGCGTCATCAAACAGCAGATCGAGGCACAGTCTGCTGCAGATGTAGCTACTTCGGCCGCAGCAGCTTCGGCATCCGAAAAGGCATCATCTCAGACCACGGAGCCACCCTCGTCAACAGATGACTTCGCCAACCTGGACGACGAAACTGCTACCTCGAGCACGACCGGCACCGCCGCAGCGCCGAAGCCACCGCCGCCCATGTTCTCCTACAGTGAAGAGGATCTCAAGGCCGTTACGGATGCTCAGGAATCTGTGGAGAGCTGGCTGAACTCAAAGCTTGCAGAGCAAGAAAAGCTGTCAGCAACGGACGATCCAGTCATACTATCCTCGGATATGGCCGCCAAATCCAAGGAGCTCAACGAAATGGTCATGAATCTCTTGACAAAGCAGATGAAAACGCCACCGAAACCGAAAAAGCCGAAAGTGAAGTCGGCAACTGTGAAATCGAAATCAGCAAAGAAGGGTAAACCGACAATATCCCCAGAAGATGTCCTCGAGGAAATGCCAGGCGCACAGAAAGTCACGTTCGAGGAAGTGGAAGAGGCCCTAGCACAACAAAAGGCGAAAGCGAGCGAGTCGAAAGGCAGCGAGCCAGAACCTAGCCAGTCAAAAGCGAATGAGAAGGCCAAGACGACAGGAAAATCCAAGGCAAAGGAAAAGAGTAAGATGAAGGGGAAGCCAGGACCGAAGGAAGAATTGTAGGATAGAGATATAGATAGATCTGTCATATAGCATAGCCTTTATCGTTCAGAGCCATGAGTCCATTTTCATGTGCCAACGTCTCTATCTCACCAGAGCCACCTCTCATTCATTTGTTGCGCAACTAGTAATTATCGACTCCTCACGATACGATCCGATGAGGACTACAACAGCAGACACAGAGGCCTCACCGCTGCCTCGAATCATTGTTTACCATCAAACACACTACCATTGCGGTCATTTCGTCTCACTCCTCCCGCTCTTGACAGAAAGGACAGGCATCACTCACGTCATCATCGCGGCCTTTCATCTCAACAGCCCTTCAAGCATCACTCTCAACGATGACCCCTACACAGCCTCCAAGAATACAGCAATATGGGAGGAAGTTCGCATTCTACAACGGCATGGAGTCAAAGTCCTCGGCATGCTAGGTGGCGCACATCAAGGCTCCTACACAGCGCTTGATGGTGAGAAGGGTAGCTTCGAGGCGTACTACAAAATCCTGCGTAAGATGATTGAATGGACGCGCCTGGATGGCTTAGATCTCGACATTGAAGAGGCTATGAGTCTTCCCAGCGTCATCCGTCTCATCGATAGACTCAAAATGGATTGCGGACAGGACTTCCTGATTACGCTGGCGCCTGTCGCGACCGCGATGCGTGCTCAGCGCAATCTTTCCGGGTTCGATTACGAGGCTTTGGACAAGGCTTTCTCGGATAAGATTGCGTGGTATAACACCCAGTTCTATTGTGGATGGGGTAACATGGCGGAGACTGAGGACTACGAGAGGATTATCATGCGAGGCTGGCCTGCGAGCAAGGTTGTTGTGGGACTGGTGACTAATCCTGCAAATTGCAGTGGCTGGATTGCAGATGAGCCGTTGCGGAAAACATTGACAGCTTTGAAAGAGAAGTACCCTGATATTGGGGGCGTGATGGGGTGGGAATACTTCAATTCTATGACCGAGAGGGATGGTTACGGGACACCGTGGTGCTGGGCTAAGTGGATGTGCGAGGTCTTGCGATCCTGAGAATCCTACATAACATGTCTTGGAGTTTTTGTAACAGCGTTCTAAATTTGTTGCTAAGAAAGTAATGTTGAGAGTTGGACATGAGAAACCATCGAGCTCGATCTCCCAGAGCGATCATCACGTGACATAGGCTACATGCAAATTATGGTTCTCATCGACAGCACAATATGGGGCTGATAGATGACCCATGAACAACGATTGTACTGTCACCATGGCCTTGTCCAAGGGTCCAAAATAATATACACGGCTCGCACGGTGAGATTCCAGGTCTGAACCTGCGTTCAGACCACTGCATATCCAGAAGTTGCCCCTACCGAAAAATGCATGAAATCCTCACGATCCAGCTCGGCCACTGTGCCAATCACATAGCTACCCACTTCTGGAATGCTCAGGTACAGACAATGTCTTCACGCCCTTCCTCTCCCTCATCCGCATCACTTACACACGATCTAGGAATCCTACTTCACCTACTCCGCAGACACTCCATCGCCGGTCGACCATGACATCCATTTCCGCGCCGGCCTCTCCCCTACCGGCGGAGAGACATACACTCCTCGAACATTGATCTATGATCTCAAAGGCGGGTTTGGCAGTTTGCGCCGCAGCGGCGGTCTCTATAAAGATGATAGCTCGGGCGACGTGGGCAGCGGAAAGGGTGTTTGGTAGCCCTCTCGTCCCCTCCCCTCATCAGCTTACATGCTCTGCGCAATAAATACTGACGGTCTCCCACCCAGAAGGAATGGTACTCCAGTCCTCCATCAAAATCCTTCCATCCCGCAACATCCCTACCAGCAATCCCTCGACAGCGGCCTCCAGCCTTCCTCTATCCAGCCTTCAACAATCCGTACCTGGGCCGACTATTCTCGCGTCTTCTATCACCCGCGGTCAGTTGTTCAGATAAACGACTATGAACTCGCATCGTCGCTACAGCCATTTGAGAACTGGCAGAGTGGGGAAGACTTGTTTCAGGCTATAGACAAGGACGAGGGAATCATGGACCGCGATGTGAGGAGGTGGATCGAGGAGTGTGATTTTCTACAGGGCACACAGGTAATCGTGGGAGCTGATGATGCCTGGGGTGGCTTTGGGAAGGGAATGATTGAAGGGTTGAAGGATGAGGTTGGGAACAAGGAGGTCTGGGTCTGGGGGGTTGAGGAAGAACGAGGCAGCGGAACGCGGGTCAGAATTTCCTACATGAGCTGGGGAAATTGGCTGACCTTTGTGGTGGATAGGCCAAGC
>JAABUJ010004903.1_pt1 | contig 13737 bp, 8 predicted proteins | sample 5559131 | NCBI WGS metagenome assembly JAABUJ01 (sample SAMN10711875, study PRJNA513366) | rock metagenome | isolation source: Antarctica rocks | place: Antarctica: Victoria Land, Mt New Zealand nord | collected 2016-01-07
CTAATTTTGTATAAACCGCTACTACCGATAGATCCGTCGTGGGCGACGATGCACGACGACCTCGACAAGCTAACGGCCTACGCAGTCGACTTTCGTTATCCGGGCGCTTACGCGACCAAGCAAAACGTCCGCGACGCCATCGCTATTTGTCGCGTCGTGCGCCAGCGCGTGCGGGCAAGTCTGGGGTTGGCGTCGTGACCGCTGCCGCATGCCGCGGATCGCGCACTTTCTTGACGACCATCGCGGCGCCCGCGAGGCCAAGCAGCACGGTCAGGGCGAAGACGGCGCCGTAGCCCAGGCGATCCGCGATGACGCCGCCGACCACCGGCGCCGCGCAGGCGAACGGGACCTGCGCCAGGGAGGCGATGCCGATGTAGGTCGGCCGGTCCTCCGCGGCATGGTTGGTAACCACCTGCTCTCCACTGCCGCACTCGCGCCTCAATACCGCGTAAACACTGTGCCAACACTCTTTTGACATGAGAGCATCATTTGTGGTACCGTTGCGGGTAATCGCGCTACGCGCCTTTATCGTCGCGCGATTGCAAGAGCCCGCTCCCTGTGCATCGGGTAACAGCCCGATCCGGCGCCCTGATGGCGCGGGTATGTCTATACCGAGGAGCCCCACGCCCTTGTCGTGGAGAAAGAGGTAGGCCCTATGGTCGCGCAGGGACGGACGGACGAGACGTGTCTATATGGGAAGGCGGCCGCTCTACGGCGCGTGCCCCTGTTTGCTGGTTTGGACGACGAGGCCATCGCCGGTGTGGCCGTGGTCAGCCATGTGCGCGTGCACGCGCGCGGAATTTGGCGGGTGGAGGCGCGCGAGGCGCGCGAGCGCCTGTTCGTCGTCGCGCGCGGAGGCGCGCGGTTGCATCGCTTGACCTGGAGCGGCGCCGAGGCGACACTGGCGCTCAAGCACGATGGCGGCGTGCTCGATCTCCATGAGTGCGACCGCGCGGGTAACCCGAAGAATGACGTCGAGATACTCGCCGACGGCACGGTCATCTACGGCATCCCCTACGCGTACCTCGTGGACATCGGCTTCGCCCAGCCCCGCTTTCTGCTGCGCATGACCGAGGCGCTGGCCGCCCAGCTCACGGAGTACCAGGACATCATCGTGGACCTGATGACGCGGAGGGTTGAGGTCCGTGTGGCCCATGGGCTGGCGCGGCTGGCCGGGCCGCGCGACACCGTCGAGTTGACGCGCTGCCAACTCGCCACTGTCGTCGCCGCGAGCCGCGAGGAGGTTGGCAGGGCGCTCAAGAAACTGCGCGCTGCCGGACTTATCGCCTACCGGGATAACGAGCGCGCCATCCGGCTGCTGGATAAGGGCGCGCTCGCGGCCTGGGAGGAAAACGCCCTTTCGTGAGATTTTCAGCAGACAACGCGGCCATTGCCGTTGTACGGTGGCTTCAACCAGAATGTTGGGGCCACTGTAACAACGGGGAGAGACGACGATGGTGCTGAGGATTCGTGTGCTGCCGGTGACGCTCTTGTGCGTTATGCTGTTGAGTTACCTCGGCGCGGGCGGGGCGTCGGCCACCGGGGGACCGGGCAATGGAACCGCGGCGTACAGTCCAACGCCACAGAGCGCCTCTACACAAACAGGCGCCCCGTCCGATACCCTCGGCGCCTCCGCACCATCGGCGACGGGCATCACAGCCACGGCTGCCGTCACGGCCACACCCGTCGCGTCCGGCGCAACGCCGGCCGCATCCACGGCGACGCCCACGGTATCCGGGGCATCCACGCTATCTGGGACGGTCACGGGCACGACCGCCGCCACGTCACCCGTGGCGAGCGCGACCGTTGCGGCGCCGTCCGGCGTGTCCGCCACCTTGCCGCTCACCCCGGATACAGGCACGCCGGTCACCTCCACCATCGCGACGCTGAACGCGGCGCCGGGCGTAACGACGACGGCGGCGGCCTACGGGCGCTTACCGTTGAGCTTCGAGCCCAACCAGGGCCAGACCGACGCGTCGGTCACGTTCTTGTCGCATGGACCGGGCTTCAACCTGTACCTGCGGGGGACCGACGCCACGCTGACGCTGGTCAAGCCCCATGCGCGCAAGCCCCGCCGCTCCGTCGGGCACGGGCACGACCTGCTGAGCGCCTCTGCCCTGACGCAGACGGTGCCGATCAGCGCCTCCGTCTTGCGCCTGCATTACGCGGGCGCCAATCCCAACCCGCGGGTGGTGGGCGAGGACCAACTGCCCGGTGTCGTCAACTACCTCATCGGCAACGACCCCAACAAGTGGCGCACCAACATCCCGACGTATGCCAGGGTGGCCTACACCGACGTGTATCCCGGCGTTGATCTCGTCTATTACGGCCACATCGGGCAGTTAGAGTACGACTGGGTGGTGCAGCCCGGCGCCGATGCAGGCAAGATCGCCTTGGATGTCGAGGGGGCGCGGGGCGCCACGATCGACGCGGACGGCAATCTCGTGCTGCAGACGGCGGTCGGCAAGGTCGTGCAGCGCGCGCCCGTGGCGTACCAGGATATCAACGGCCAGCGCCAGCCCGTCGCCACGTCCTACGTCCTAAACGGGAGCGCTGTCGGCGTGACAGTGGGCAGCTATGACGCGACCAAGCCGCTCATCATCGACCCCGTGTTGAGCTATGGCACCTACCTCGGCGGCAGCAACGATGACTTTGGCATGGGGATCGCTGTAGATAACGCGGGTAATGCTTATGCGACAGGTTTCGCTTCTTCCTCCGACTTCCCGACTACAACGGGAGCCTACTCCACCACGAACACAAGCCCTCCCCAAGCCTTTGTGAGCAAGCTTAACGCGGCTGGGACTGCCTTGATCTACAGCACCTATCTCGGCGGCGGCAGCTACCTCTACGACCAAGCCACTTACGGCCAAGCCATTGCTGTGGATAGTGCGGGTAATGCTTATGTGACGAGAGAAACTATGGGAACAGATTTCCCAACTACTCCCGGCGCTTTCCAGAGCACGAGCCCTAACGGTGCAGAGTCCGCGTTTGTCACCAAACTCAATGCGGCTGGGAATGCGCTACTCTACAGCACCTATCTCGGCGGCAGCACTGGTAATGCGGGCTACGGCGGTGATGTGGGTTATGGCATTGCGATAGACGGTTTCGGCGACGCCTATATCACTGGAGCCGCCACATCGACCAATTTTCCCACTAAGAACGCGCTCCAAAGTATGTATGGAGGCGGCTCGAATGGAGATGGTGATGCATTTGTGACGGAGGTCAATCCGAATGGGACCGCATTGGTCTTTAGCACTTACCTTGGTGGTAGCAGTAATGACGTGGGCTATGCCGTGGCACTGGATAGCGCAGGCGACATATATGTGACAGGCTTAACCGCCTCGGCCGATTTTCCCACCCATAACGCCTTGCAAGTTGCAAACGGGGGAGGGTCATCCGACGCTTTCGTCACCAAGTTGGATCAAAGTGGCGGCGGCTGGGTGTATAGCACCTATCTCGGTGGTAGCGACGCCGATCAAGGATGGAGCATTGCTGCGGATAGCAATGGTGACGCGTACGTGACAGGGGACACGAAATCTAACAATTTCCCGACGCAGCGTCCGTTGCAAGGGAGCATCGGGGGAGGGATGAATGGCTTCGTGTCCGCGCTCAATCCTACAGGTAGCGCGTTGGCCTTTAGCACCTACCAGGGTAGTAGTGGCTATAACGGCTGCAACGCAATCGCGCTCGATGGTCAGAGCAATGTCTATGTTGCATGTGGTGTGACTGGCGGAGCCCAAATAGACAAACTGAGCCCCGATGGTAACTCCTTAATCTACCAGTTGCTACCCGTCACGGGCGGTACCGACGTCCGAGGTCTCGCTGTCGATGCAGCCGGCAGCGCCTATATTATGGGCTCCACGTATACATTGGGGGTCCCCACGACACCTGGCAGCCTCCAACCGTCACTTCAAGGCGGCTGGGATGTGTTCGTGGCGAAGATCGTGGGCGCGGCGAGTGGAACTGTACCATGGCATCCACACCATGGTGTGGCATGGCATCCACACCATGGTGTGCGCATGAGCGACGGGCTCGGCGCCAGCGTCGACCTCGCCGACGGGCACATCGACGTGAACGTGAGCGACTTGAGCATTCCCGCCCGCGGCCCCTCTCTCGGGCTGCGCCATGTGTGGGACAGCACCCTCGCCCAAGGCTATATCACGACCACGGCGGGGCAGGGCTGGTCTACGAACTTGACGCAGAGCATGGGCGGCGTGCTCACCGCGACCGTCACCTTCACGGACGAGACGGGTATGACCTGGCCCTTCACCTATAGCGGGCCCCTCACGCCCACCGCCGGCCTCTACACCGCCTATAGCGCGCCGCCGGGTCGTCCCTGGCAGCTCATCACGTCAAACGGCGGCTACACGCTTACCAATTTCCTCAGTGGCGCGGTGACGCGCTTCGACGCCGGCGGCCGCTACCTCTCCGACGCGGATAGTTACGGTAATACCGACGCGTTGAGCGCCTCCAGTAGCGGCGTGCAGACCTGGAGCAACAGCGGTGGGCGGGCATTGCGCGTTTCCGCGTACACGAGCGGCCTGCTGGGCGACGCGCAGAGCCCCCCTGTGGCAAAGTAGCGGCGGGGCGCAGGGCCAGCACGTCACCTACGGCTATGGCGGTCCGGGCGGGACTCAGCTCATGACGCTCACACGCGGCTCGGGGACGGCGGACGCCCTCGCCGACACCTTCGGCTACAGCGGAACGCAAATCGCCACCGTTACCACGCCAGCCGGGCGTGCCTGGACGATCGGCTACGACCCCTTTGGGCGCGTGGGCAGGCTGACCAGCCCTGTGTCGGGCACGGCGGGGCAGCCCGGCTATACCCCGGCCTACAACGACACAGATCACCTACGGCGCGACACAGACGCAAGTCATCGCCGGAGTGGGGACCAGTGGCGCGCTGACCACGACCTACACGCTCGACGCCCAAGGCGAGGCGGTGGCGACGGCGGACGGGTTGGGCGACACGAGCCAGACCACCTACGACACCGACCACGACGTCCTGACGAGCACCGACGCCAACCACAACACAACCACCAACCTATACCAGTACGTCGGGCCTAACGGGAATGTCGGTCTCCTCACCAAGACGGCGCAGCCGCCGATCCAGGCCTACAGCCCGCTCAACGGCGGCATGGTCGCTCCCACCACGACGTACCGCTACGACCCAAGCACCTACGACCTGATCGAAGTCGACAAGCCCACGGGCGGCGTCACCAAATATACCTATGACGGCCACCACGCCATCAGCGCCACAGCCGCGCTCACGACGACCACGCCGCTCTCCTCGTGGCGCGGCACGGTCAACCAGTACGACCCGTATGGCGAGCCGATTGCCACGACCGACGGGCGCGGGGTCACCGTGACGACGAGCGGCGTCGCCGCATTGAACGGCCAGGCGAGCGCCTACACCAGCCACACGACGTACGACGCGCAGGGCGATGCCGTCGCCAGCTACGCGCCGGCCATCACGACCACGCTCAACGGCTACACCGGGACGCTGCCCGTGGTCACGCTCGCCGCCTACGACGCCGACGGCCACCGCACCGCCGAAACCTCGGCCAACCGCACCAGCACCCTCTACAGCTACGACCACCTGGGCCGCCCGGTGCAGACCACGGAGCCCGCGGTGGCGCTCTATAATGCGCCGCTGAGCGTCACCCCGACGGTGGCGCTCAACAGCGGCGGCGGGGCGACGGGGCGTTTCGGCGCCGACACGACCTACAGCGGGGGCAGTATGGACAGCACCGGCACGGCGATCGACACCAGCGGGGTGAGCAGCCCGGCCCCCCAGGCGGTCTACCAGAGCCGGCGCTACGGGGCCAGCTTCGGCTACGCCATTCCGGGGCTGACGCCGGGGGCGGCCTACCGCGTGCGCCTGCACGTCGCCGACTACCTAAAGACGGGGCCGGGCCAGCGGCTATTCAACGTGGCGATCAACGGCACGCCCGTCCTGACCACCTTCGACATCGTGGCGGCGGGGGCGCCGAAGCGGGCCATCGTGGAGGAGGTCACCGTCAACGCGGACGGCAGCGGGCGCATCGGCCTGCAATTCAACGGGGTCCTCGACAACGCCCAGGTCAGTGGCATCGAGGCCATCCCGACTGCGGCGCGGCGCGAGACGACCCAGTACGACGCCGAGGGCAACGCCGTGGCGACGACGGACGCCCTCGGCGCCGTCACCACCTGTGAACGCTACGCGAAATTCCGCCATTTGATACGATAACTGACGGCCACTCTGGGTCGCTATTTCCGATGCTCATGTCATAGTCCTCGCTGCTTGGAAAAAATAATTCGCTGTGGCCCTTGTAGGGCCGATAGAAAGCAGGGGGAGCATGGCGGCGGTTATCGTATCAAGTGGCCGTAAATTGAGTAGCGTTCACACCACCAGCAGCTACGACCCCTTGGGGCGGCAGGTCAGCACGACCAACCCCGTCAGCGGGACCTCGATCACCACCTACAACGCCACCGAGCAGGTCGCCGCGCAAGACGCGCAGGGCAACGTCACGCGCGAGAGCTACGACGCGGCGGGGCGGTTGATCCAGGCCACCGACGCCCTCACGGGCACGGTCGGGTACGGCTACGCCGCCGCCGGCAACACCACGGCCATCACCAGCGGCGACACCAGCGGGAACGTCATCCAGGTCGAGACGCGCCAGTACGACGCGCTCAATCGGGCCATCGCCGACACCGTGGCCGGACCCAACGGCGCGTCGCCCCAGACCACGACCACGCGCTACGACCCCGACGGCAACACCTACCAGGTCAACCAGCCCACCGGCGCCACGACCGTCGACACCTACGACCTCGCCGACGACCTCGTGACCTCCGAGACGGACGGCGCACCCGTGCTGAGCGCGACGCACCAAAACCAGAGCACCTATCGCTACGACGCGGCGGGCAACGGGGTCGAGACGGCGGACCCCGACGGGCGCGACACCACGACGACGTTCGACGGCGACAGTCGTGCGGTGTCCGAGGTGTCTACCACGCCGGGCGTCACGGGCACGACCACGCTCACCACGACCAGCCAGTACGACCCCGACGGGAACACGCTGGCCCAGACCGTGCAGACGCGCGACCCCTCGGGGAATGTGCAGACCTTCACCAACAGCGCGACGTTCGACGCCGCCGACAACCAGACCAGCGCGACCGACAACGGGCTGACCACCGCCTACGGCTACGATGCCGCCGGCCAGCAGCGCACCGAAACGATCCAGAATGGGGCCTCAACCGTCACGACGACGCTCGACCCACAAGGACGCGAAACGGCGCTGGCCGAGGGCGGCTACACCAGTAGCTTCAGCTACAACAGCAACGACCTGCCCCTGACCGCGACGCTGCCCGGCGGCATCCAGGAGGCGCGCGCCTACGATCCCAATAGCCGTTTGACCGGCCTCACGGCCAGCGGGCCGACCCAAGTCCCGGCGACCACCACGCTGCACAGCGCCTACGCCTACGGCTACGATGCCGCCGGGCGCGTCAACAGCACGACGACGCTCTCGGGCACCGATGCGCTCGGCTACGACGCCCAGGGCCGCCTGACGCAGGAGTGCGGGCCGCAGGTGGTCATCAAGGGCGGCGACGGCTGCTACCACTACACCTACGACGCCGACGGCAACCTCCTCACCGCCTTGGACGACCAGGTGGGCGTGACCGACCTCTACACCTACACCAACCCCCTGCAGCCGGACCAGCAGACGCAGGGCGGCGCGACCACCTCCCCGGCCACGGCCACCATCGCCTTCGGCTACGACGGCGCGGGGAACACCACGAGCATCTCCGACCCCGTGGCGCTGGCCGACCCGAGCAGCGCGCCCTACAAGAAGGACGCGCGCAACGACTCCTTCGGCTACGATGCCTTGGAGCGCGTCGTGCGCGTGACGCGGCTGGAGAGCACCAAAGTCGGCACGGACACCATCGTGACGCCGTTCACCGCGACGATCGCCTACAACGCCGCCGGGCTGCGCTCGGACTACCTGCTCACGCCGGACCCGCGCACGGGCAAGCAGCCGGTGGACACGCGCTTCAGCTACCGCGGCGGTGAGTTGGCGCAGGCCGTCGTCGTGGCGGTCACGGGCACGCTCTACACCAACACCTTCGTCTACCGCGCCGACGGGACGCCCTATGAGCTGATCCGCAGCGACCCGACGGGTACGGCCCGCTACTGGTACGAGACCGACGGGATGGGCAGCGTCGTCGCGCTGACCGACGTGAACGGCAAGGTGATGGACCGCTACGGCTACGACAGCTGGGGCGAGCCCGTCATTGACGACCGCGTCAATGAGATGGTCCCGCAGCAGCTGCGCTACCGGGGCTACTACTACGACGAGGCGCTCACCTACTACTGGGTCGATGGGCGCTACTACGACCCCGAGGCCATGCGCTGGCTGCAGCCCAGCAGCCCCAACACGCACGATTACGCCTACGCCGCTGACGATCCCGCCGATGTTATGCTAAATGTGACCGGGTTTGGGCACGCGGCAACAGGTCCAATGCCTCGTGATGAACCCCAGCCAGGTGGTGACGGGGGGGCAATTGGCGACGAGAGTTTTGACCCTGATCCCGTGGCGCTCCTACCAGAATATGCAACTGAGGCGGATGTTCAGGCACTGATGGCAGATACCAACAAGTTCTTCGCGCGCCAATATCAGCTGACTCGACCAAATGCTATTCGAGCCTTAACCGGTCCTCCCGGCACAACCTCCGTGAAAGTGGCCGGGGTTAATGGTCAAGGAGCCGATATTAGATTCTACAGGAACGAAGAGTTGCTGATGAGACGCGAGATCAAAGCGCTCGCCAGCGAAAAGCAATTTCAGAAACGGCTTAGCGAAGGGGCGGGACAAGCGGAGTATGGTCAAGGTGCGCGGGATGGCCTCGAGGTCTGGATACAAGTCCGGGCAAACCCAGAGTTCGACCTCCCAACCCTAAATAAGGAACGACAATTCTGGTTTAACCGACTCCGTGGGTTCCAGATGGACCCGAACCGCCGTAACCTCGCACAATTCTCAAGGGTACGTGTCACGGTTATCGACACGAGAAGCCAACGACTACTCAACAATGCTCGGGTAGTGCCGTAGCATATAGAAACGCGTGTCGTACACCTGATCATGCGCTTACATTGTGTTAGGGGCAAAAGCATGTTGCATACGGTTCGAAGCGGCCGGTGTGCGCCGATCTCGCGAGAGAGAGCAGCGCCTGCCGCAGGGGCGACCGATCGACCATGGAGCCAGTCGGCGGCAGCTTGTGCAACATCTTGTTGCCCCCAACACATGCGCTTACATTGCCATGTAGGGCTCATACAGACGACTGTGGGCTCTACAATCTGACTATCCTATTCAAGGTTTTGAGAAAGGTGTTGTGAAGCATGGCACAAGCTGATTCAGTTAGAGAAACCGACGCTTGGCTAACACAATATAGAGATCTCGCATCTATCGAATCCCTCGCTCTTACCGGAGCCTCTCTCACGGACGCTGGCCTCGCGTACTTGCGAAAGGCGCAACATCTTAGGGCTCTCTACCTTGAAGACAACGCTATTACGGATGCTGGACTAGTTAATCTGCGAGATCTACCCCACCTTGAGAGCCTAGCTCTTAGTGGAACCCGCATTACAGATGCTGGGTTGGCTTACTTACAGGGGCTAACAGGTCTACGGGAACTTGCTCTCGCCGAAACCATTATAGACGACGCAGGGATGATCTATCTGCGAGAATTACATGCTTTACAAAAGTTGTCCCTTTATGACACGCGGGTAGGCGACAAGGGGTTAAGCGATCTTGAAAACCTAACTCACTTGCAGGTCCTTAGCCTTGGCAAAACCCTAGTGACAGACACGGGCCTGGAAGTCGCAGGGCGTTTCAAGTCTTTGCAAGCGCTGGAGGTAATGCATACCGCGATTGGGGACAGAGGATTGGGCTACTTACGGCATCTTGTAGAGCTACAAGAGCTCGATCTCTCGAGCACAGAAATAAGCGACGTGGGAATGGCACATCTACAAAGTCTTGCAGCCCTTCGGGTATTTACCCTTGATAGCACTGATATCGGTGACGTTGGCGCCTCTTACTTGCCGTCGTTGATTGCGTTGCAAGAGCTTGATCTATCAAACACTCATATTAGTGACATAGGGTTAACCTATCTACGCGATTTGACTACCCTCGAAGATTTGTATCTGAATGGTACAAATATTACCGATGATGGATTAGTGAATCTACGAGGATTAACTGCATTACAATGGCTTCATGTTACGGATACTAAAGTGACCGCTGATGGATTACGCGGCCTGGCTGAGATATTGCCCAGATGTGAATTCGAGTTATACGGGGAGGCGGACTGATAATGCCATAGAAAAGGCCGGCTTTAACATAACATGATAGTCGGGGTCGGGGCATGTGCATTGGCCAGACGCACGCGCGTTAGGGCAGGTCTGGCCGGTGGGGCGGCGGGCAGGTCTGGCGGTGGGGCGACGGGTGACTTCCCGCGCTGGGATAGCGCGCCAGTCGAGATGGGCGAAGAAGGCGTGGTAGCGCTGCACCACAGGATCATGATCCCGCAAGACGGCCAGCACGCGCCGGTCATAGGCGAGTCAAGCGCGTCTCCGGGGGCTATCATGGCAGCAGGCTCGTGGTCAGTGTGGGTTAGTAGGATCTCCGCTCTACCACAGAGCCTGCTGCCGCCAAGTCCTTGCCGCCGGGCAGGAGCGCACGTGCGGCCTGCTCAGCGGCGTCATCACCACCACGCTCGACGCGGCCGGCCACGTCACCGCGCTCGCCGAGAACGCCGACGGGACGGGGCCGTACACCGGCGTGTTCCTCAACTACAACGACGCCGCCGGGCAGCCGCGCACCTTCCAGTTGGGCAACGGCGTGGTGGGCCTGCGCTCCTTCGACGGGGCCGCGCGGCCCACCGGCGTCACCTACCACAGCGGGGGGCCGGACCCGAGCACGGCGCTCACGTATGACAGCGTGGGGCGCGTCAATAGCACCACCACGCTCTCGGGGACGGACACGCTGACCTACGACGCGCAGAACCGGCTCAAGCAGGACTGCGGGCCGCAGGTGGTCATCCAGGGCGGCGACGGCTGCTACCACGACACGTATGACGCCGACGGCAACCTGCTCAGCGCCTCGGACGACCAGGTGGGCGTGACCGACCTCTACACCTACACCAACCCCCTGCAGCCGGACCAGCAGACGCAGGGCGGCGCGACCACCTCCCCGGCCACGGCCACCATCGCCTTCGGCTATGACGGCGCGGGGAACACCACGAGCATCTCCGACCCCGTGGCGCTGGCCGACCCGAGCAGCGCGCCCTACAAGAAGGACGCGCGCAACGACTCCTTCGGCTACGACGCCTTGGAGCGCGTGACGCGCGTGACGCGGCTGGAGAGCACCAAAGTCGGCACGGACACCATCGTGACGCCGTTCACCGCGACGATCGCCTACAACGCCGCCGGGCTGCGCTCGGACTACCTGCTCACGCCGGACCCGCGCACGGGCAAGCAGCCGGTGGACACGCGCTTCAGCTACCGCGGCGGTGAGTTGGCGCAGGCCGTCGTCGTGGCGGTCACGGGCACGCTCTACACCAACACCTTCGTCTACCGCGCCGACGGGACGCCCTATGAGCTGATCCGCAGCGACCCGACGGGTACGGCCCGCTACTGGTACGAGACCGACGGGATGGGCAGCGTCGTCGCGCTGACCGACGTGAACGGCAAGGTGATGGACCGCTACGGCTACGACAGCTGGGGCGAGCCCGTCATTGACGACCGCGTCAATGAGATGGTCCCGCAGCAGCTGCGCTACAAGGGCTACTACTACGACGAGGCGCTCACCTACTACTGGGCGGGTGGCCGCTACTACGACCCCGAGGCCATGCGCTGGCTGCAGCCCAGCAGCCCCAACGCGAACGACTACGCTTACGCTGGGGATAATCCACTTGGTACTGGGGGGGCCGTGGCTAGATCGGGGGGGCCGCGACCACGCACTGCATGCTTTATCATTACAACCGTTTACTTCACCTCCGCTGTGTGCACCGATCAGCGCAACCCGATATATATGTTCCTAATCGGCGACGACGAAGCAACGCTAGGGTCCGACGCTGGCTTCTTCCCCAAGGCGCTCGCGGTGGTGGATCTGGCCAGCAACCTCACGCTCATCGTCCCGATCGAAGGGGAGGCCGACAGAGTCGCGGTCAAGGGAGCCGTCCTGGAACTCGAGCGGCTGGCGAAAACAGGGCCAAAAGGGGCGTACCGGTACAGGCTTGGGCAGGCAGTTGAACCAATCACGCGGACGATCGAGCACTATACTAATCGTGAGTCGTATTTCTACGAAGTCGCGAAGAAGTATGGGATCAACTTGCGCGGCGTTAAGATCATTTTCGACTCGAGTATTCCCCCAGGTCGATACGGGGTGACGAGTGAAGAAGAGGGCGGGCGAGTCATCCGGGTGGGAATGGATGCGTTTGAGAACGAGGCCCAGGCTGCGAATACGATCGCTCATGAGTTGAATCACGCCCGCGATCTTATTGGGAACGACGGTAAATTTAGAGGGACAGAGGAGGCTGCTCGAGCAGTGGGTAATGCTCTACAAGACTATATTGAGGGTGGGAGGTGAGTGAATTGGTCAATAATCTGTCATGGCACAGCGTTCCCCCCCAATATGGGCAAGCATGGAATAAGGCGTTCGGATCATCGCGGGAAGGGCTAAATCTCGAAGTGCCATGTCCTGTTTGTGGTGCCCAAGCACTGCACCATTGGTATTGGGTTGGACGCCAGGAAGAAAAAACCATAAACGGGCATCGTTATGTAGCTCGTGGCAGTGAGTGGCAATGGTGCAGCCATTGCCACAGCTTTCAACACTTTTCGGGGCTTGTGCCTGATTGGTGGGCCTGTGATTTGGATGTAGACACAACAAAACTCACGCCTTATCCTGATGCCATCGAGGAAGCCAGACTTGCGCGTCGGTGACGTATGCTACGACCACGACCAGCCAGGACGACCCCGACGGCAATACGCTGGCGCAGACGGTGCAGACGCGCGACCCCTCGGGGAATGTGCAGACCTTCACCAACAGCGCGACGTTCGACGCCGCCGACAACCAGACCAGCGCGACCGACAACGGGCTGACCACCGCCTACGGCTACGATGCCGCCGGCCAGCAGCGCACCGAAACGATCCAGAATGGGGCCTCAACCGTCACGACCACGCTCGACCCACAAGGACGCGAGACGGCGCTGGCCGAGGGCGGCTACACCAGTAGCTTCAGCTACAACGCCGACGATCTGATTACGGCCATCACCTTGCCCGGTGGCGTGCAGGAGTCCGCCCAGTACGACGCCAACAACTGGCTGACCGTCTGGCACGGCCCCGGTCCCGGTCAGAACGTCACCTACGGCTACGCCTATGACGCGGCCAGCCGCGTGACCGCCGTCACCGTCATCTCCGGCACGGGCATCTTGGGGTATGACCCACAGAGTCGCTTGACTTCCGATTGCGGCCCGCGGGTCGAGGCGCGCTCGCCCGATCATTGGCGCCTGTAGCCCATATCGCTATTTGCCGCGCCGTGCGCCAGCGCGTGCGGGCAAGCCTGGGGTTGGCGTCGTGACCGCTGCCGCATGCCGCGGGTCGCGCACCTTCCTGACAACCATCGCGGCGCCCGCGAGGCCAAGCAGCACGGTCAGGACGAACACGGCGCCGTAGCCCAGGCGATCCGCGATGACGCCGCCGACCACCGGCGC